>VFQR01000409.1_pt1 | contig 62536 bp, 63 predicted proteins | sample 3512321 | NCBI WGS metagenome assembly VFQR01 (sample SAMN10412374, study PRJNA504923) | tailings metagenome | isolation source: Relicate 3 Philex TSF1 revegetated site | place: Philippines: Tuba, Benguet | collected 2017-08-29 | reverse complement strand
CAACGATGAGTGCTACAACGGGTAACTTCACTACTGCGAATATTACCAACCTGGCTGGTCTGACTAACTTGAGTGTAACCAATACAATTCAAGCTGGGACAGTAAGTGCGACAACCGGCAACTTTACAGATATCAATGTAACTGGAACGATTACAGGTGGTAGCTTCAGCGGAACACTGGAGACAAGTGCCCAGAACAGTATCAATAATCTGGCGAACGTAACAAGTCTGACAGCAACAAATGCAAGCATCACGAATGCGAACATTACAAACCTGACAGGTCTAACAAACTTAAGTGTAACAGGAACAGTAGATGCAGGAACAATCAGTGCAACAACAGCGAACATCAGCAACTTAGCTGGTCTAACGAACTTAAGCGTAACTGGAACAATCCAAGGAGCGACAGTAAGTGCAACCACAGGCAACTTCACAGATATCAATGCAACTGGCACGATCACTGGTGGAACTTTCAGTGGTACACTAAGCGCTGGTACTTTGAATAGTATTACGAGTCTTGCAAATCTGACTAGCTTAACTGCTACCACAGCTAATATTACTACAGCCAATATCAGTAATGCGACAGTAAGTGGAACACTGACTGCAACGAATGCGAACATTACAAACCTGACTGGATTGACCAACTTGAGTGTAACGGGAACAGTAGATGCTGGAACGATGAGTGCGACCACCGGTAACTTCACTACTGCGAATATCAGCAACCTGGCTGGTCTGACTAATTTGAGTGTAACCAATACAATTCAAGCTGGGACCGTAAGTGCGACTACCGGTAACTTCACAGATATCAATGTAACTGGAACGATTACAGGTGGTAGCTTCAGCGGAACACTGGAAGCAAGTGCACAGAACAGTATCAATAATCTGGCGAACGTAACAAGTCTGACAGCAACAAATGCAAGCATCACGAATGCGAACATCACGAACTTGACTGGTCTGACAAACTTGAGTGTAACGGGAACTGTAGATGCAAATACAATTAGTGCAACAACAGCGAACATCAGCAACTTAGCTGGTCTAACGAACTTAAGCGTAACTGGAACAATCCAAGGAGCGACAGTAAGTGCAACCACAGGCAACTTCACAGATATCAATGCAACTGGCACGATCACTGGTGGAACCTTTAGTGGTACTTTGAGTGCAAGTGCACAGAACAGCATCAATAATCTGGCGAACGTAACAAGTCTGACCACAACGAATGCAAGCATCACGAATGCGAATATTACTAACTTGACTGGCTTAAATAACTTAAGTGTTACCGGAACCATCGATGCAGCAACGATGAGTGCGACAACAGGAAACTTCACTACTGCGAATATTACCAACTTGGCTGGCCTTACTAACCTGAGTGTAACCAATACAATTCAGTCAGCGACAGTAAGTGCAACGACGGGTAATTTCACAGATATCAATGTAACTGGAACGATCAATGGTGGAACCTTCAGTGGTGTTTTATCTGCCAGCACACTGAATAGTATTACGAGCCTTGCTAACTTATCTTCTATAACAGTAACATCGGCAAGTATTACCAATGCGAACATTACAAACCTGACAGGTCTGACCAACTTGAGTGTAACCGGAACAGTTGAAGCCGGTACTTTAAGTGCAAGCACTATCAATACAAGTGTTATTAATGGATTAACCGGACTTACCGTAAACGGTACTATTCAAGGTACTACCGTAAGTGCTACAACAGCCAACTTAACCAATGCTACCATTACCGGTACTGCTACTGCGAACACCGTAAGTGCTACGACTGTCAATGGTGGTACAGGTAATTTTAATAGTATCAATACAACCGGTACCATTACTGCAAACACATTTAGTGGTTCACTGGCCAATCCATTATCGGTAGGATTTGGTTTATTAGCCAATAACCTTACATCTACAACTTATAATGGTGGTCAGGCTGTAACATTTAGAGCGGATACGATTGCGATGTCTACAAAAGCATTTGCGAATTTCCTTTCTGATACCAAGTTTAATATAGACGATACAGTAGCCTTTACATCAAGAATTAAAGTATCCGATACTGCCATGATGTTGGGTGGATCTATCTATTATCCTGGATTTGCGGGACCTAGTCCGCCAAGAACCGGTTATGCCCGTTTTGATGATGTGGTGAAATATTTTGAATTGAACAGCCTTGTAGACGATAACTTCCTGAGGTATGTTGATACTGCTGATATGTTAACTCCGTATCGACTGAGGATTAATTTCATGGAACAGGATTCTTTCCCAAGTATTCGAAATGCTTTGGCAACACGACCGAGGGAAGGTAATACTGATCTGGTAACACTGGGTACCGTCACAACCGGAACCTGGAATGCAACGATTATTGATCCGATATATGGTGGTACAGGTGTCGATAATGGATCCAGTACGATTACGCTAGGTGGCAATATCAATACGGCAGGTAATTTGACAACAATAGGTAATAACATAACGTTTAGGGCAACTGGACCAACCGATGTTACATTACCAACATCCGGTACAGTAGCAACGCTTTCGGGTACTGCTACGCTAACGAATAAAACCATCAGTGGTGCATCCAATACACTTACCAATATTGCAGGTACCTCCTTGTTATCAAATACGGTAGCATTGGGTAATATTCAACAGATCAGTACTGCCAGATTATTGGGTAGAAGTACAGCAGGTACCGGTGATGTAGAACAGATTACGATAGGTTCCGGCTTAACATTATCTGGTGGGGAATTGAGTGCAACCGGTGGTGGTAGTGGAACGGTAACTTCTGTGTCAGTAAGTGGTTCTAATGGAATCGGAGTTTCTGGTTCTCCAATTACTACCAGCGGTACTATTACACTTTCATTGGGTGCAATTACACCTAGCTCTGTAACTGCAAGTGGAACTATTGCAGGCTCAAACCTTACCGGAACAAACACAGGAGACGTAACGTTAACCGGACAGAACTATTTAACAATATCTGGTCAGCAAATCACCGCAAACGCTGTTAACTTGGGCGGAACTAATGTAACCGGAACGCTTGCAGAAGCTAGGTTCCCAGCATTAACAGGAGCCATTACTACATCAGCCGGTTCACTAGCAACAACATTGGCGAACGATGCTGTGACAACAACTAAGATTCTGAACTCTAATGTTACCTTGGCTAAAATCCAGGATATCTCCACTGCAACCATCCTTGGAAGAAATACATCCGGAACTGGTGTGGTAGAACAATTGAGTCCGGCTGTTGTGAAAACCATGTTGGCATTAACGAGCACTGATGTTGGTTTAGGAAACGTAGAAAATACAGCATTGTCTACATGGGCAGGTAGCACCAATCTTACCACATTAGGAACCATTACAACCGGTACTTGGAATGCATCAGTAATTAGTCCAACTTATGGTGGTACAGGTGTGAATAATGGTACCAGAACCATTACCCTAGGTGGTAATCTAACAACTGTTGGTGCATTCAATACCACACTCAACGTTTCCGGTGCAACCAATGTTACCTTGCCAACAGCAGGTACACTAGCCACTTTAACGGGTACGGAAACATTGACCAATAAAACCATCAGTGGAGCTTCAAATACATTGACCAATATCGCTACATCATCTTTAACAGGAACATTGGCAGCAGCACAATTTCCTGCATTAACGGGTGATGTGACTACTACAGCCGGAGGCCTTGCTACCACATTGGCAACAGTGAACAGCAATGTGGGTACATTTGGATCATCTACTGCTATACCAACTATCACAGTCAATGGTAAAGGCTTGGTAACAGGCGTTACAACCAATGCAGTGGTAGCTCCGGCGGGTACACTAACAGGCACTACTTTAGCTTCTGGAGTTGTCAACTCTTCATTGACATCGGTGGGTACATTAGGAAGTTTGAATGTGTCAGGTACCGGTTCATTTGGAACAGTCAGTGCAACTACTTTTAATGGTGTTACAGCAGCGCAGGGTATACAAATTTTTACATCAGGTTCGGGTAACTATATAGTCCCGGCAGGAGTATATTCCATTGTAGTAGAAATCGTAGGGGGTGGAGGCGCTGGTGGTGGAACAACTAGTAGTGGTACAAGTGGTGTTCAAGCGGCTAGTGGAGGAGGTTCAGGTGGTTATGCACGTTCCATTATCGCTGTTACACCCGGACAAAGTATTAGTTATTCAGTTGGTGCGGCAGGTGCTGCTGCAAGTGGTGCTAATGGTGGTGCCGGTGGAAATACAACATTTGGCGCATTGACAGCTAATGGTGGTTCCGGTGGAACTACTATGGCAGTTGGTACAACAGTACTTAGAAACGTAGGTGGAACAGGTGGAACATCTAGTGGCGGAGATGTTAATATTCAGGGAGGTGATGGCGATCCTGGTATGAGGTTTACAACAGCTATAGGCTTCTCTGGAAGAGGTGCCAATTCAAGACTTGGTTCTGGGGGCCAATCTGTAATTGCAAGCAATACCTCTATTGCCGGACTTGTAGGAGAGGGCTTTGGAGCAGGCGGTAGTGGTGCATATTTTAACCGTTCAAGTGGTACGCCTGGGGCGCAATCCGGTGGTGCTGGTCTTGCTGGTGTTATTATTATTCATGAGTTCAGATAATAAAATGATTTTGTATTTCATGTTCTATGATAATATTAAATTCAAATGTCGATCGGTTGCTAACAATGCAAACCGATTGACATTTTTTTAAAATGAAGCGTTTACTTTAGCCTATTTTTAAGAGATGAAAAAGTTACCCATTATACTACTTGTTTTTTTTACACCCACTATTTGTTTTGGACAAAAAGTAACCACAAAAACGCCTGCACCTAACACAAATAATACCATTAAATTGGTTTCCATCAACGATTCCATCCAATATGCCATAGGTGCCTTTGTAGCCCAATGGATCAATAACAACGGATTTCTGATCAGCAATCCGGCTCTTTTTATCAAAGGGATTGATGATGTTTTTCAAAGTAAACCTCGAATGATACCCGATTCTGTAATACCGGTTATCATTACTGCCTACCAACAGGTAACACAAAAAGATCGTTCCATCAAACTGGAGCAACAACTGTTTACTAATATCAAACAAAGACCTGGTTTAGGTATTCTGCCGAATGGTGTTCATTATTTTATTCTGAAATCTGCGCAGGGAATAAGACCTCAGTTTAACGATACGGTTACCATCCATCTCAGGGGAACACTGGCAGATGGAACTGTTTTTGAGGACACATATAAAAAGTCTCCATTCAAAATAACACCCGCTGAAATGGTTCCCGGTGTAAGTGAAGCATTACAGATGATGCCGGTGGGATCTAAATGGCAGATTTATGTACCCGCCATGTTGGCTTATGCTGATAAAGGAACGTCTGTAATTCCCCCAAACAGTGCATTGGTAGTGGAAATAGAATTATTGAATATCACCAGTCCCAAAAAAGACTAATTCAACATTGTTCCAGTAATATACATTCTGTATATTTATAATGTCTTATTGCTTAATAAACTATTAAACATGAAAACTTTATTCCTCTTTGTTCTTTCCGCCGGAATGAGTGTAAGTCTACTTGCTCAAACCAAAACCCCTGCACAAATCGCTAAAGAAAAAGCAGACGCTGATACACTTCAATATGCATTAGGTGTCTATATGGTAAAGTCTTTGCAAAAAAATGGGGTTATTATTAACAACCCGGCCATATTCCAAAAAGCAGTAGATGATGTATTGACCAAGAAAAAACTCATGATCAGTGAAGCAAGTGCTGAGTCTAGAATCAATAATTTTCAGAATGCCATCAATTCTGAAAAAGGATTGATGATGGAACAAAAGCTCTTTGCAGAACTCAATAAACAATCAGGTGTTGTTCGCATGCCCAGTGGTGTGAACTATGCAGTGATAACAAAGGGGACAGGAAGAAATCCGGAGCCGGAAGACACAGTTGTCATCAATATCGTTGGTAAATTACCCGACGGAACCGTATTTATCGATTCAGATAAAAACAAAGAATCCTTTCTAATTTTGGTGAAAGACCTAGTGCTAGGATTACAGGATGCAGTACTGAGAATGAAAGAAGGTTCTGTATGGCGTGTATTTATTCCCGCAACACTGGGTTTTGGTGCATCCGGCAATGGTTCTACGGTTCCTCCTTATATGCCATTGGTATATGATATTGGGTTGGTTTCTGTACGTCCGGCCAAAGCCAAATAAGCCATCATCCATTCAAATGATGATGATAATGTATCTAATTGTTTGATTATCAAATTTTTACGAAAAGCCTTTGGATTTTATCCAAGGCTTTTTTTTCGGGGATAATTTAATCTGATCGCTATTATTAGGGAATTGGTATTATTCCTACCTTTGCCGCCTCGAAAATGGAAGCGTATGCTTCCTGCAAAAAAATATTTAAACAAGCACTTTTATGGCTGACTTGAAATTTCAACGCAACTTTGGTATTGCCGCACACATCGATGCCGGTAAAACCACTACTACCGAGCGTATCCTGCGCTACACCGGTATGATTCACAAAATTGGTGAGGTACATGATGGTGCCGCTACTACTGACTGGATGGAGCAGGAAAAAGAAAGAGGTATCACAATCACTTCTGCTGCTGTTAGCTGTCAGTGGAATTTCCCAACTGTAAAAGGGAAAGCTGATGCCAATACAAAGAGCTATTACTTTAATATCATTGATACTCCGGGTCACGTGGATTTTACCGTAGAGGTAGAACGTTCTATGCGTGTACTGGATGGTTTGATTGCCCTGTTCTCTGCTGTGGATGGTGTTGAGCCTCAATCTGAGACTGTATGGCGTCAGGCGAACCGTTACAAAGTTCCTCGTATCGGTTTCGTTAATAAAATGGACCGTTCCGGTGCCGACTTCCTGAATGTAGTAAATCAGGTGAAGGAAATGCTGGGTGCAAAAGCGGTGCCTTTGCAATTACCGATCGGTGCTGAAGATAATTTCAAAGGTGTAGTTGACCTGATCAAAATGAAAGGGATCATCTGGCACATGGAAACAGAAGGAATGACTTTCGATGAGATCGATGTTCCGGCTGATATGAAAGAAGATGTAGAATTCTGGAGACAGAATTTGATTGAAGCAGTAGCTGAATATGATGATACATTGATGGAGAAATTCTTCGATGATCCAAACAGCATTTCTGAAGACGAAGTTCACGAAGCAATCCGTAAAGCTTGTATCGATTTGAGCATCGTTCCTATGATGTGTGGATCTTCATTCAAGAATAAGGGTGTACAAACTGCACTGGATGCTGTTTGTCGCTACCTGCCTTCTCCTGTTGATATCGAAGATACCGTAGGTACTGATCCTGATACAGGTGAAACCATCACTCGTAAACCTAGTGCAAAAGAACCATTTGCTGCACTGGCATTTAAGATCATGACGGATCCTTTCGTAGGTCGTCTGGCTTTCTTCCGTTGTTATAGCGGTCATCTCGATGCGGGTTCTTATGTGTTGAACGTAAGAAGTGGAAAGAAAGAGCGTATCAGCCGTATCATGAAGATGTTTGCTAACAAACAAAACCCAATCGACTTCATCGAAGCGGGTGATATTGCAGCAGCTGTAGGTTTCAAAGAAATTAAAACCGGTGATACCCTTTGTGATGAGAACCATCCAATTACCCTTGAGAACATGTTCATCCCTGAGCCTGTAATCGCTATCGCTGTTGAGCCTAAAACACAGGCTGACGTAGATAAAATGGGTATGGCTATCGCTAAGCTGGTAGAAGAAGATCCAACACTGCGTGTAAATACCGATGAAGATACAGGTCAAACCATCCTTCGTGGTATGGGTGAATTGCACCTTGAGATCATCGTAGATCGTATGCGTCGTGAATTCAAAGTAGAAGTAAACCAGGGTGCACCTCAGGTTGCTTATAAAGAATCATTCGGAACTACTATCGAACACCGTGAAGTGCTGAAGAAGCAGTCTGGTGGTCGTGGTAAGTTCGCCGATATTCAATTCTCAATCGGTCCTGCTGATGAAGAATGGCTGAAAGAAAACGAAGGAAAGCATTTCCAATTCGTGAATGATATCTTCGGTGGATCGATCCCTAAAGAATTCATCCCTGCTATTCAGAAAGGTTTTGAAACCGCAATGACTACAGGTGTTCTGGCAGGTTATCCAGTGAACAACATGAAGGTTCGTGTATTCGACGGTAGCTACCATGATGTGGATTCTGATTCAATGTCATTTGAATTGTGTGCAAAGTCTGGTTTCCGTGAAGCTGGACGTAAGGCAAAACCAACATTGTTGGAGCCGATCATGAAAGTAGAAGTATTGACTCCGGATCAGTACATGGGTGATGTAACAGGTGACTTGAACCGTCGTCGTGGTATGCTGGAAGGTATGGATAGCCGTGCTAACCTGCAGGTGATCAAGGCGAAAGTTCCATTGAGCGAAATGTTTGGTTATGTAACCCAACTGCGTTCATTGTCTTCTGGTCGCGCCACTTCAACCATGGAGTTCTCACACTATTCTCCTGCACCAAACAATATCGCAGAAGAAGTAATGGCAAAGAACAAAGGAAAAGTAAAGATCGAGGAATAAGATTCCTTGCTCACATAGAAAAAGCCCCAGCAGTGATGTTGGGGCTTTTTTGGAGGTGTGGAAGTGTGGAAGTGAAAGGTGAAAGGTGAAAGGTGAAAAGATAGTCCTATTTCACTTTTCACCTTTCACCTTTCACCTTTCACTTATTACAATACTGCACAATAATATTATTCGCATCCGCATAGTTTTTGGATTTAGAAATCTGAAGGGTTTGACAACCTACTTCTTTTTCTCCCAGGTTGATATGACTCACACCTTTAAAGAATTCAGATTTACCATCGTTGGTGATTTTTAAAGCAATCACTTTGTCAAAATAATAGATGGCTCTTCTGTATTGTTTCATGTTAAAATAACTCACACCTGCATTTTCATAAATGGCATAGTTGAATGCATTGATTTCGGCAGCACGAACAAATTTTGCTGCGGCTGTTTGATAATCCTGTTTAGCAAAAGCAGCAACGCCCTCATTATAGATCTGAGTGGCTTTTTGTAAAGTGGCGGCATTTTGTTCTGCACTATTCCCAACTGCACCCGCAAAATTCAGGTTGCTCGTGATCTCTTGTTTTCTTTTCAGCAAATTGGCGTAATCAGCTTCACTGGCAGGTCTTTTTCCTTTCGGATCAAACAATGTTAGTGCACTGTCTGCCAGCTTCAATAATTCAGGAGTAGCTCTTTGTTGTGCGTTTAACATGCCCATCAAATATAAATTCCAGGCAAATGGCTCGTTGCGGTATTTTGTATAGGTTCTGAATGCTTTGGCAACACCGGCAGTATCTCGTCTTTTTGCATGCACAGCCACCAAAGTTTGATAATAAGTATTTGCGCGAGGTTTGTTATAGTAGGCAAGCTCTGCATAATACTTAGCACTGTCCATTTGATTGGTAGTGAAAAATACATTCGCCATTAAAAATTGACTGTAATAAATATGCGGATTATAAGGAATGGATTTCCTGAGCAAACGAAGCGCTTCATCATACTGTTGGTTTTCAGAATGATACCTACCCAAAATAGCTTCAATGGGTTGAGAAGAAGAAGTAAGATTGGGAATAGGAGGGAACATGGTTTTTACTTCTGCCAGCGGAATGCTCATGGGTTCATTCTTTAGATCAGGCACTACTCGAAGTTGTCCTTTCAATGAAATGTAGGTGAGATATGTAATGTAAGTGGCAGGCAATAACATTAATATCGTGATCATGCCGTATAGAGGATGGGCAAGCGTAAAGGTTTTATTGGTAGGTTCGGTATCGCTAACCTGCACTTCTTGTCGCCCTTTGATATAAGTACCAAGATTGATAGCTGTTACACAAGCAAAAAATACCTGCATAATGGCTCTTTCAATAGGAAAGTTTAATCCTGCATCCACAGCATAAACAATCAATGCCATAAAAGAAAATAATGCGATCAATTTAGTTTGTTCAGTGGCAGCAGATCGTAATGTTTTGATCGTACAAAAGAAAAGGCATACATACAGTGATAAGTACAATAGCCCACCCAATAAACCCAATTCAGCAGCATGTTCTAAAAAATCATTGTGAGCATGTGCCGGTACATTCAGATCATCGATGTATTCTTTTTCATAAGGAATAGAAGCCAGTTTCCAGTTACCATAACCGCAACCCATCAATGGGTTTTCGGCAATATAATCGAATGCGTGTTCCCATAATTTAAAACGATAGCTTGAAGCGTCGTTAGTAAGAGCAATGGAACTGATATTGCCAATTACACTACCATAACGACCACTATTGCTTTCTTGTAAGGTAGTTACTTGTGTATTGATAGCTTGGGTGATGAAAAAAGCGGAAAGGATTGGCAGTAGCAGATAAGCAGATTGCAATAATAAGTGTTCCGCCTTTTTATGTTGGCGAAATTTCACCAATACAAATCCTATGAATATGATGGATACTAAAATTAAGCTTACATAAGAAGCACGTGCACTGGCCATGAAAATGGTGGCAATACCCAGTGTTAAAGCGAGAATATGAAAAATGCGTTCTGCTAGCTTGGCATGATACAGGGCGTACAATACAAAAGGTATTTTAATGACTAGGCTAGCGGCAAAAATGTTTTTATTGCCCGTATTGCCATTGAGTGTGTTAATCATAGCACCGAGAGAGGTTTCAGCTATGCCATCAAAAAGTTTATTAAAGTATTGGATGGATTCTACCAATAAAATAGCAGCTAATAACCGACATATCAAGGTGAATGATCCTTGTTGATGAATAAATAGTACTGCCAGGTTAAAAAAGGCAATCACTGTGATAATAAATCTGACAAAACATACCCAGGCTTCCACCTGATTCATGGCAAAGAAAATAGACAAACCAGCAAGTAGGAATAGCGATAAGTAGAGTTTAGAATAAAGTTGTTTGAAAATGGTGACGATTACATCTTTATACAGGTCTTTTCTTGCCCAGATATAGATCACTACAAGAATGTCCAATAAGGATAAATACAACCATTGAGGTCCCATTACATCAATGGAGTTCATATTGTTGATAAAATGAACAGCCATATACAGTCCCACGATGATCATGGGTATCCAGGAACTCTTATGCTCAGTTTTAAAATTTGTAGAATCTTGTTTATCAGCAATTTGCTTATCAGAAAAGGGGGAAGCAGGTTTCTTTCTGGCCATAGTTGGGTTATTGCCGTGAAATTAAGGATTTTGCTATGAGTTCACTATGGATTCACTATGGTTTCTCTATGGTTTTACTATCATTTCACTATGATTCTCTTATGACTCTCTTATGAAGCTCTTATCACTGTCGTATCTCTGCCATAACCCTTACTTAACCCATTACCGACCTTCTCAGTTATCTGTCAGTATCCGGTCAGTTCCCTCTCATAAGACTATCTATACATTCCAATAACCCTCAAAAAACGCGCTCTAACCATCAAAAATTCCTATAACCCAGCACCTAGTACCCAGTACCAAGCACCCAATTACTCCAAAATCCCGCAGATCTTCCGTTTTTTCTTAAAAATATTTACAAATTTCTTGACCATTCCATTACAGTCCCTTACCTTTGCAACCCCAATCAGAAAATTGGGTTTCGACTATGTCTCAACGTATCAGAATCAAATTACAATCTTACGATCACAATCTGGTAGATAAATCTGCTGAAAAAATCGTAAAAACAGTGCGCAGCACTGGTGCCGTAGTAACTGGTCCAATTCCCTTGCCTACACACAAGAGAATTTTTACTGTACTGCGTTCACCACACGTGAATAAGAAGAGTCGTGAGCAGTTTCAACTGGCTACGCACAAGCGTTTGCTGGATATCTATACTTCTTCTTCTAGAACAGTAGATGCTCTAAGCAAATTGGATCTGCCTTCTGGTGTTGAGGTTGAGATCAAAGCCTGATAAATAGGCTACAAGTTTCAAGCTACAAGCCACAAGCTGTAATTGAAACAAAAGTTCTTAAAAATAAATTAGTCATCTGCCAACTCTCTACCTCAAATAGAGAAGAAAGCAGCTCTGAATAAATAAACGGTCTCAGGTTTTTGATTTTCAATCAAGAAATCAAAAAATCAAAGATCATACATATAAACAGGCCCTTCGAGGTTTGTTTACTTCCGGTACTTCCACTTCTCCCGATACAATCGGGGGAAAACAACGGAAAAGGTCGGCAGCGAACAAGGATTGAATCCCGCTTCATCGGTGGGATGTCCTCTTTAACCTTGCGGGGCATAAACCGCAAAACGATGAAAGGTATTATTGGTAAAAAAATCGGGATGACCAGCATCTTCTCGGCAGATGGTAAGCAAACAGCTTGCACCATCATCGAAGCTGGTCCATGTACCGTAACACAGGTGAAGACCCAGGATACTGATGGTTACACCGCACTTCAATTGGCATTTGGCGACAAAAAAGAAAAGCACTCCACGAAAGCTGAGCTGAATCACTTCGCAAAAGCTCAAACAGCCGCCAAAAAATTCGTAAAAGAATTCCGTAATTATTCCATAGAGAAAGCATTGGGAGAAACTGTTACTGTTGACATTTTCGCTGAAGGCGAAAGCGTTGAAGTAGTGGGTACTACCAAGGGAAAGGGTTTCCAGGGTGTTGTAAAGCGCCACGGTTTCTCCGGTGTGGGTGAGCAATCACACGGTCAACACGATCGTCAGCGTGCTCCGGGTTCTATCGGTGGTTCTTCTTATCCTTCACGCGTATTCAAGGGCATGAGAATGGCCGGACGTATGGGTGGTGACAGAGTAAAAATGAAGGGATTGAAAGTGGTGAAGATCTTCCCTGAAAAGAACTATATCCTGATCAGCGGTTCTGTTCCTGGTCATAACGGTTCAATCGTTTTAATCCAGAAGTAATCACAACTTAATTGAATGACCATGCAAGTAGATGTATTAAATATAAAAGGACAGAAAACCGGCAGAACGGTTGAATTACCGGCTGAGGTTTTCGGTATCGAGCCAAATGATCATGTGATCTACCTGGCTGTAAAACAGTACCTGGCTGCAGGCCGTCAAGGTACACACAAAGTAAAAACCCGTGCCGAGGTGAAAGGTGCTAGCCGCAAGCTACACAAGCAAAAAGGTACTGGTGGTTCTCGTAAAGGTAATATCCGTAACCCTTTATATAAGGGTGGTGGTACCATCTTCGGACCTAAGCCTCATGCTTACGATTTCAAATTAAACCGTAAGGTGAAAGACCTAGCTAAGATCTCCGCACTGAGCTATAAAGCAAAAGAAAGCGCGATCGTAGTAGTGGAAGATATTCAGATGGAAACGCCTAAAACCAAGCAATTGGTAGAAGTGATGAAGAACCTGAACATCGCAGATAAGAAAACACTGGTTGTATTACCTGAGTACAATGATAACCTGTACCTGAGCACTCGTAACGTACCAAATGTTGCCAGCACTTTATTGGCCGACATCAATACTTATGAGATCATGAATGCAGATGTACTCGTAATCACAGAAAACACTGCTAAAATCTTCGCAGAAGAAGAGGCAGTAGCTTAACCAATTAGAAACGTTTCAACCGAAATACAATGAAACTGAGTGAAGTATTAGTAAAGCCTATTTTAACGGAGAAAGCAAATGCTCAACAAGAAAAATTGAGAAGATATGCTTTCAAAGTAAATCGTAAGGCGAACAAACTCGAGATCAAAAAAGCAGTAGAAGAATTTTATGGTGTGAATGTGATTGATGTGAACACTGCTGTTGCTCCAGGTAAAAACAAAACCCGCTATACCAAAGCCGGTTTTATTCAGGGTGCGAAACCTGCTTATAAAAAAGCATTCGTAACCGTAGCCGAAGGAGAAGCAATTGATCTGTACGCTAACATTTAATTCCCCCGCCCTGAAGGGAGCTGGAGGAAACAGAATGATAAAGTATGGTAGTTCAACTACCGCAAAAGTTGATTAAAAAACAAAACCTAGCACCCCTTTAGGGGCTGGGGGTAAAACAAAGAAAATGGCACTGAAGAAGTACAAACCGATGACCGCAGGAACGCGCTGGAGAATCGGAAATGCTTATGCTGAGATCACTACCAATAAGCCTGAAAAGAGCCTGTTGGAGCCACAAAAGAAAACCGCTGGACGTAACTCTCAAGGTCGTCGTGCAATGCGTTATATGGGTGGTGGTAGCAAGCAACATTATCGTATCATCGATTTCAAAAGAAACAAGAGAGATATTGCTGCAACCGTAGTATCTATCGAATACGATCCGAACCGTACTGCGTTTATCGCATTGGTTCAATATACGGATGGAGAGAAAAGATACATCATCGCTCCTCAAGGAATTCAGGTGGGTGCAAACATCATCGCTGGTGATGAAGTAGCTCCTGAGATCGGAAATGCTTTGATGATGAAGAATATGCCACTGGGTACTATGATTCATAACATTGAATTGCAGCCCGGACAAGGTGGTAAAATGGTTAGAAGTGCTGGTGCATCTGCTCAGCTGGCGAACAAAGAAGAGAAATACGCAGTATTGAAAATGCCTTCTGGCGAATTGCGTAAAGTATTGATCAATTGTTACGCAACTGTAGGTGTGGTTTCTAATAGCGACCATAACTTGGAAACAGCAGGTAAAGCAGGTAAGAATCGTTGGAAAGGTATTCGTCCACGTGTACGTGGTGTTGCAATGAACCCGGTAGATCACCCGATGGGTGGTGGTGAAGGTAAAGCTTCAGGTGGTCACCCACGTAGCAGAACCGGTAAGTATGCAAAAGGTGAGAAGACACGTACGAAAGGAAAAGGCAGTGATAAACTGATCATCCAAAGAAGAGACGGTAAAAAATTAGCAAAGTAATTTGAAAGTGTGGCGATTTGAAAATTTGAAAATGAAAACCTCAAATTCTCAAAGCCCCGAAACAAACACTTTCAGTTTTCAAATTTTCAAATTTTCAAATTAACTCATTACTATGGGTCGTTCGATTAAAAAAGGTCCTTACGTTGATGCCAACTTAGAAGGTAAAGTTGAAGGTATGAATGATGGCAAAACCAAGAAAGGTGTTATCAAAACTTGGAGCCGTCGCAGTACCATTACTCCTGATTTTGTTGGACACACTTTTGCAGTGCACAACGGAAACAAGTTCATCCCTGTTTATGTAACCGAATTCATGGTAGGTCACAAACTTGGTGAATTTGCTCCAACCCGCAACTTCAGAGGACACGCAGGAACTAAAAAGTAATCACTTGGCGTATGGTTGATGGTTGATAGCGAATAGCAGAACCGGATGCGATACCCTAAACAAATAAAGAAATGGAAGCAGTAGCTAAACTGAACAATTATCCTACAGGGCCACGCAAAATGCGTTTGCTGGCTGATGTGATCCGTGGAATGGAGGTAGAGAAGGCATTGGCTATTCTCGAGCACCACCCACAGCACAATGCAGTGCCTTTGGCAAAATTGCTGAAGAGTGCGATCAACAACTGGGAGCAGAAAAATAATGGCGCCAGCGCTGCAGACAGCAGTCTGGTGGTAAAAACTGTATTCGTTGACGGAGGTCGTGTACTGAAGCGTATGCGCCCTGCACCTCAAGGCCGTGGCTACAGGGTACGTAAGCGCAGTAACCATGTAACATTAATCGTAGATTCTAAAAACTAATTGTAAAACCACTATATGGGTCAGAAAGCAAATCCAATTGGTAACAGGTTAGGTATCATCCGCGGATGGGAAAGTAACTGGTATGGTAGTAAGAAAGACTATGCTACCAAGTTAATCGAGGATCATAAGATCCGTACTTACCTGAACGCCCGTATCAACAAGGGCGGTATTGCCAAAATTGTAATAGAGCGTACCCTGGGTAAGCTGATCGTTACAATCCACACCTCTAAACCAGGTATCATCATTGGTAAAGGTGGCGGAGAAGTAGACCGTATCAAAGAAGAGTTGAAAAAATTAACCGGTAAGGATGATGTTCAGATCAACATTCTGGAAATCCGTCGTCCTGAACTGGATGCCAATATTGTAGGCGATACCATCGCTCGTCAAATCGAGAATCGTATCAACTTCAAACGTGCTACTAAGATGGCGATCGCTTCTACACTCAGAATGGGTGCTGAAGGTATCAAGATCAAATTGAGTGGTCGTTTGGGTGGTGCTGAGATCGCTCGTAGCGAAGAGTTCAAACAGGGTCGTGTGCCTTTGCATACTTTCCGTATGGACATCGACTATGCGAACGTATACGCTCAAACCGTTTACGGTAAGATCGGTATCAAAGTATGGATCTGTAAAGGAGAAGTACTTGGAAAGCGTGAACTGAATCCAAACTTCGTAGGTGGTAAGAATGATATGAGTGAAAGAAGAGGTGGTGAAGAAAGAGGCGGCGGACGCGGAGACAGAAGAGATGATCGCGGCGGTCGTGGTGGAGATAGAAGAGATAACCGCGGCGGAGGCGGAAGAGACAGGAGATAATTTGAAAATGTGGCAACCTGTCTGCCGACAGGCAGGTTTGAAAATTTGAAAATATTAATATAATCAAATTTTCAGGCGGCCTGAGGTAATCAACTTCCCTCATTTTCAAATTCCCAAATTTTCAAATTTTCAAATTGTAATAAAAATGTTACAGCCTAAAAGAAGTAAACACAGGAAACAGCAGAAAGGCCGCATTCGTGAAGTGGCTAAGCGTGGTACTTCCATTTCATTCGGTTCATTTGCTTTGAAAGCGATGGAACCCATCTGGTTAACTAACCGCCAGATCGAGTCTGCCCGTCAGGCAATGACCCGTGCTATGAAGCGTGAAGGTAATGTGTGGATCCGTGTATTTCCTGATAAGATCATTACCCGTAAGCCTCTAGAGGTAAGGATGGGTAAAGGTAAAGGTAACCCTGAATTCTGGGCTGCTGTAGTAGAACCAGGACGTATCATCTTCGAATGTGATGGTGTATCTCAGCAGGTAGCTCAGGAAGCGATGGAACTCGCTGCTCAGAAATTACCGATCAAAACCAAATTCATCGTAAGAAGAGACTTACAAGCATAATTTGAAAATGAGGCAATTTGATCTGCCTTAGGCAGATGAAAATATTTTCAGGTTGCCGAAGAAAATCTATCAATTTTCAAATTTTCAAATTCACAAATTTTCAAATTGAAGAAAATGGCAAATAAAAAAGTTGAATTCAATAAAGGTCTGAAAGACATGAATGTCGCAGATCTGCAGGCAAGAATTCAGGAAGATCAGTTGAGACTGAAAAAATTAGAATTCGCACATGCAATTTCTCCATTGGAGAACCCGATGACTGTTCGTGGTTTGCGCAGAGATATTGCTCGTCTGAAGACTGAGTTGAAGAAAAAACAATTAGGAATTTAAAGCTTCAAGCTTCAAGTTCCAAGCGACAAGCTTATCAAAAAAAACTTTGCTCACAGCTCATAGCTCGGAGCTCATAGCTTAAAAAAATAAACAATGGCTGAAGTAAGAAATTTACGCAAAACAAGGATCGGGGTTGTTACCAGCGATAAGATGGACAAGACCATCACTGTTGCGGTTGAAAGAAAAGTAAAACACCCTATCTACGGAAAGTTCGTAAAGAAAACCACGAAGTTCCATGCTCATGATGAAAAAAGTGAGTGCGGTATTGGTGATGTGGTAAAGATCATGGAAACCCGTCCGCTGAGCAAAACAAAGCGTTGGAGACTGGTTGAGATCGTAGAAAAAGCAAAATAATAATCGTCCGCCTCAGGCGGACACAAGCTACAAGCTGCAAGAATTTGAGCTGTAGCCTCTGTAAAATTGATAAAATTTAACGAAGAGAGTAATCTCCTAGTTATAAGCTAAAAGCTAAAACAATGATTCAGCAAGAAAGTAGATTGAATGTAGCTGATAACAGTGGTGCTAAGGAAGTACTTTGTATCAAAGTATTAGGTAACAGCGGTCAGGATTACGCCAAGATTGGTGACAAGATCGTTGTAACTGTTAAAGATGCGATTCCTGCAGGCGGTATCAAAAAAGGTACTGTATCTAAAGCGGTAATCGTTCGTACCAAAAACAAATTGCGTCGTAAAGATGGTTCTTATATCCGTTTCGATGACAACGCAGTGGTATTATTGAACAACTCTGATGAGCCTCGTGGTACCCGTATCTTCGGACCAGTAGCAAGAGAACTTCGTGATAAAGGTTACATGAAGATCATCTCTTTGGCTCCGGAAGTATTATAAGAAGACACAAGAGGGAAGAAACAAGATACAATGCTTGTTGTCGACCTTAAAACATAAAACAAATAGTTGCTAAGCGATAAAAGTGTTTAGCATTCAGCTTTAAGCCTAAAAAAATGAGTACAAGATTTAAACCCAAATTCAACATCAAAAAAGGAGACACTGTAGTAGTGATCGCCGGTGATGACAAGGACTTGAAAAAGCCCCGCAAGGTGTTGGAAGTTATCGTGGATAAAGGTCGTGTGGTAGTAGAAGGTGTGAATATCGTAACCAAACATACCAAGCCTTCTGCGCAGAATACAAAGGGTGGTATCGTTAAGATCGAAGCACCAATCAACATCAGCAATGTGATGTTATGGGATGCTAAAACGAGCAGCGCTACCAAAGTAAAGCGTAATCGTGAAGAAGGTAAATTAGTTCGTATATCTAAAAAATCAGGGGAGGTAATCAAGTAATGAGTACTACAAAATACACTCCGAGATTAGCAGACAAGTACACCAAAGAGGTAGTACCTGCTTTAATGAAAAAGTTTGCTTACAAAACTGTAATGCAAGCTCCTAAGTTGGAAAAAATCTGTATCAACCGTGGCGTAAATGGCGCGGTAAATGATAAGAAATTAGTAGACATCGCTGTAGATGAGCTGAACATGATCACTGGTCAGAAAGCAGTTCCTACTATGTCTAAAAAAGATATCTCCAACTTCAAACTCCGTAAAGGAATGCCAATCGGTGCGCGTGTAACACTGAGAGGTGAGAAGATGTATGAATTCTTAGACAGATTGGTATCTGTTGCGTTACCTCGTGTACGTGACTTCAAAGGTATCAGCGATAAGGCTTTCGATGGTCGTGGTAACTACACATTAGGTGTTACCGAGCAAATCATCTTCCCTGAGATCGATATCGATAAAGTGAACAAGATCACCGGTATGGATATCACTTTCGTAACTACTGCTCAAACCAATGAAGAAGCATATGAGTTACTGAAAGAACTGGGAATGCCTTTCAAAGGAGCAAAAAAAGACAATAACTAAAAAGTAACTGGTAGCAGCCGGTTTGTAAACATCAAATCCGGAACCTACTCAAATCTAAACATAAAACAATGGCAAAAGAATCAGTAAAAGCCAGACAAAGAAAGCGTGAAGCCCTGGTAGCCCAGTATGCAGAGAAGCGTGCAGCCCTAAAAGCAGCAGGTGATTATGCAGCATTGGATAAACTGCCTAAGAATGCATCACCTGTTCGTTTAAAGAACCGTTGTCAGCTTACCGGACGTCCGAAAGGTTATATGAGATACTTCGGTCTCTCAAGGGTAATCTTCCGTGATATGGCCCTGAATGGTAAAATTCCAGGTGTTAAAAAAGCAAGCTGGTAAAAACCCGAATCCCGATCATGATCGGGAAGATGGATACAAATTTTTGAACACGAATTAATTCTAATAAAAATGGTAACTGATCCTATAGCAGACTTCTTAACCAGAATCCGTAACGCACAGATGGCTGGTCACAGACTGGTAGAAATTCCTGCTTCTAATCTGAAAAAGCGTATGACAGAGATCCTGTACGAACAGGGTTATATCCTGAAATACAAATTCGAAGATGATAACAAACAAGGTCTGATCAAGATCGCGTTAAAATACGATCCTTCTACTAAACAACCTGCGATTCGCTCTCTGGAAAGAGTAAGCCGTCCGGGTTTGCGTCAATATGCTAAACCTGCTGAGATCAAAAGAGTAATCAATGGTCTGGGTGTGGCTATCTTAAGTACTTCTAAAGGTGTACTGACTGATAAGCAAGCAAAAGCGCAGAATGTAGGTGGTGAAGTACTTTGCTACATCTCTTAATTAAGATATTGTCCTGTCTGACAATTAAGCTTTTAGTCGGAGCTGAACACGGTCAGGATATTAGTTGAACAATAAAAAAGAAACGACTATGTCTCGTATTGGAAAAAAACCGGTAACCATCCCAGCAGGTGTAACCATCACTGTTAGCAAGGAGAATGAAATTACTGTTAAAGGCCCTAAGGGTGAATTGAAGCAGCTGATTGATCGTGATATCATTGTTACTATCAAAGACAGTGAAGTAGTATTTGAACGTCCTACTGATCAGATCCGTCACCGTGCTATGCATGGTTTGTATCGTGCATTGGTAAGTAACATGGTAAAAGGTGTTACTGAAGGTATCAAGAGAGAATTGGAACTGGTGGGTGTGGGTTTCAAAGCCGCTAATACCGGAAACATTTTGGATCTGGCATTAGGTTACTCTCACAATATCATTTTCGAAGTTCCTAAAGAACTGAAAGTAGCAACTGTTACTGAAAAAGGTCAGAACCCAAAGATCCTGTTAGAAGGTATCGACAAACAATTGATCGGTCAGGTAGCTGCTAAATTGAGAAGCTTACGTAAGCCTGAACCATATAAAGGTAAGGGTGTGAAATACGCTGGTGAGATCCTGAGAAGAAAAGCAGGTAAAGCAGCAGGTAAATAAGCCCCTAGCCCCTAAAGGGGTATAAAGTGGGTGTTTAAATATTTTAAAAATTTCCCTAGCCCCCTTCAGGGGGTTGGGGGTAAATAAAGCAAAATGGGTAAATTAATTCAAAGGCAAAAAATCAGATACCGCATTCGTAAGAAAGTGGCTGGTACAGCTGTTAAGCCACGCTTATCTGTATTCAGAAGCAATGCTGATATTTATGCACAGTTGATCGATGATGATAATGGTCAAACACTGGCAGCAGCTTCATCTCGCGATAAAGATATCGCTGCTCAGAAAGTAACCAAGATCGAAAAAGCGAAACTGGTTGGTGCGGCAATCGCACGTAAAGCCACTGAACTGGGATTGAATACCGTAGTATTCGATCGTGGTGGTAACCTGTATCATGGCCGCGTGAAATCCGTAGCTGATGGTGCTAGAGAAGGTGGTCTGCAATTCTAATCTGCTAACAACAATTAATCGTTAGATAAATGTCTAAAGTAAACGTAAATAAGGTAAAAGCCGGTGGCGACATGGAACTGAAAGAGAAAGTAGTTGCCATTAACCGTGTGGTGAAAACCACTAAAGGTGGACGTACCTTCAGCTTCTCAGCACTGGTAGTAGTGGGTAATGAAAGTGGTGTGGTTGGACAAGGTCTGGGTAAAGCAAAAGAAGTTCAGGAAGCTATCACAAAAGGTATCGAAGATGCCAAGAAGAACCTGGTAAAAGTACCTGTAATGCATGGAACCGTTCCTCACGAACAGTGGGCGAAAGATGGTGCTGCGAAAGTCCTGATCAAACCAGCCGCTCATGGTGCGGGTGTGATCGCGGGAGGTAGCATGCGTGCCGTTCTGGAAAGTGCAGGTGTAACAGACGTACTGGCGAAAAGCCTGGGTTCTGCTAACCCACACAACGTGGTAAAAGCTACCATCAAGGCATTGAGCCTATTGCGCGAACCCGTTCAGGTTGCTAAAACCCGTACGATTAAGCTGAGCAAAGTATTTAATGGATAATAATAGCGAATGGCTTATAGTTCATAGCGTATAGCCATAAGCCACGAACTATAAGCTACCAGCTATTTCAATAAAGTAGTTATGAAAAAGATCAAGATCACACAGATTAAAAGCGGTATCGACAGATCTGAGCGTCAAAAACAAACTTTGATTGCTTTGGGTTTGAAGAAATTGAATGCTTCAAGAGAAGTAGAAGCTACTCCTCAGATCCTGGGTATGGTGAATAAAGTTAGCCACCTGGTGAAGGTTGAAGAGATCGCTTAATTAATTTGAAAATTATTGAATTAGATCCGCCTTAGGCGGAGAAAATGAGTCAATACTGTTGATTCATTTTCTGTTTATAAAAATTCAAATTCCTCTATTTTCAAATTAGTACATTTTCAAATTTTCAAATTAATCGCGAGGGGTGATTCCCCGAAAGTTCAAAATCAATACAACATGAAACTACACAATCTGAAACCTGCAGAAGGTTCTACACACAAGCAAAAACGTTTAGGTCGTGGTGAAGCATCCGGTAAGGGTGGTACATCTACAAAAGGTAACAAGGGTGGACAAAGCCGCGCCGGTTATAAGAGCAAAATGGCTCACGAAGGGGGTCAGATGCCTATTCAGCGTCGTATTCCTAAGCGTGGATTCAAAAACAACAACCGTGTTGAATTCGTCGTATTTAACCTGGGTCAAATCGACCAATTGGTTGAGAAATATGGCTTCACTGAATTCAGCCTTGAGAATTTATACATCAATGGTTTGATCAGCCGTACCGATAAAGTAAAAGTATTGGCCAACGGTGAACTGAAAGCTAAAGTATCTTTCAAAGTGAATGCAGCCAGCGAAAAAGCAAAAACTGCTATCGAAGCTGCAGGTGGTAGCGTTGAAATTATCAAGTAATTTTATCGTAACTTGCCAGACGCACAACGTGCGTCTTTTTTTGGTTTAAGACTATTAACGCTTACAATTGCATTCAAGTGAAAAAACTAGTTCAGACATTAAGGAATATTTGGACGATAGAGGAGCTTCGTAACAAGATCATTATTACACTTGCACTGGTTCTTACGTATCGTTTTGGTACCCACATCGTATTGCCGGGTATCGATCCTAATAAAATTGAAGAAGCACAGAAATCTGCCCAAAGTGGTGGAGGTCTGTTAGGTATCTTCGATATGTTCGCAGGTGGAGCCTTCTCTCAGGCTTCTATTCTTGCATTGGGTATCATGCCCTATATCTCTGCATCTATCTTCATGCAGCTGATGACCATCTTGGTTCCTCAGTTACAGAAAGTACAAAAAGAAGGAGATAGCGGACGTAAAAAAATCAATCAGTGGACACGTTACCTCACCGTAATCGTTACGGCATTTCAGGCAGGTGCATATGTTGCCTACCTGAACAGTCCGGGTTACGCTGAAGCGATCATGCCTGCTTATGCACCTTACTTCTGGTTCTCTACTGTTATTACATTAACAGCTGGTACCATGTTTGTAATGTGGCTGGGTGAAAAGATCCAAGATAAAGGATTGGGTAATGGTACTTCTATCATCATCATGGTAGGTATCCTTGCTCGTCTTCCTCAGTCATTGATTCAGGAATTTAGCGCGAAAGGTGAAAGAGCAGGTGGTGGTTTATTGATCTTCTTGATCGAGATCGCTATTCTGATCGCCATCATCCTTGGATTGATCGTATTGGTACAAGGGGTACGTAAAATACCTGTGAACTATGCAAAGCAGATCATTGGCAACCGTCAGTTTGGTGGTGCTCGTCAGTTCCTGCCGATCAAGGTAAACAGTGCAGGTGTAATGCCGATCATCTTCGCTCAGGCGATCATGTTCCTGCCTACACTCGTATCATTTACCAATCTTGATTCTGCTCAAGGTATCGTGAAAATCTTCAACGATCATAGCAATACCTGGTACATGGTTATTTATTCAATCATGGTAATCGGATTTACTTTCCTGTACACTGCATTGATCTTTAACCCGAAGCAAATTGCAGAAGATCTGAAACGTAACAACGGTTTTATTCCTGGTGTTAAGCCCGGACAACCCACTGCTGATTATATCGGATCTGTAATGGACAGAATTACTTTGCCGGGTGCTATTTTCTTAGCATTGGTAGGTATCATGCCAGGATTCGCTCAGCGCTTAGGTGTTACGCAAGGTTTCAGCACTTTCTTTGGAGGTACTTCATTACTCATCATGGTAGGTGTGGTATTGGATACACTACAACAAATTGAAACATACCTGTTGATGCGTCAATACGATGGACTGATGAAAGGTGGTCGTATACAAGGCAGACAGACTGTTTCTACAACAACGATCTAGTTTTTAGACCATGGTCCATGGACCATAGACCATGGACAAAAAGTACGATATTTGCAAACCTGTCGTCTCGCTGATAGCGACGACAGGTTTCTTTTTTTATCATGTCGAGAAGAAATCATATGATCATCTATAAAACAGAAGCGGAAATAGCCCTGATGAAAGAAGCAGCACTGTTAGTAAGTAAAACACTTACTGAAGTGGCCAAGGTATTGAAGCCGGGTATGACGACGATGCAAATCGATAAACTTTGTGGTGACTTTGTGAAAGACCATAAAGCAGTTCCTTCTTTTTATAATTACAGAGGATATCCTTTCAATGTATGTGCTTCAGTGAATGATGTGGTTGTTCATGGCTTTCCCAATGATATCCCTCTAAAAGAGGGTGATGTGGTTTCTGTTGATATGGGAGTGATCTTAAATGGATGGCACGGTGATCATGCATATACTTTTATCCTTGGAGAAGCAGATGCTGAAATTATTCAGTTGGTGAAAGTAACCAAAGAGTCTTTGTACAAAGGCATTGAAAAAGCCATTGTTAATAACCGGGTAGGAGATATTTCTTTTGCGATTCAGGAACACGCAGAGAAAAAACATGGCTATGGAGTAGTAAGAGAGTTGGTGGGACATGGATTAGGACGTAGCTTACACGAAGATCCTCAAGTACCCAATTATGGTAAGCGTGGGAATGGTCCGAAGATGAAAGAGAATTTGGTATTGGCTATTGAACCCATGATCAATCTGGGTACAAAAGAAGTTTATACAGATGATGATGGATGGACAGTTCGTACACAAGACGGAAAAGTTGCTTGTCACTTTGAGCATGATGTATGTGTGAAGCGTGGACAAGCATTGATACTTTCTGATTATAGCATTATTGAGGCAGCGGAGAAAGCAAACGCAAACCTCAATACCTCTTATTATTAGACAATTCAGTCTACTATAAAACTGCTGTCGATGAAAACATTATTGTTTCTTCTCACACTGTGTATCCAGCCTTTCTGGGCCCTATCTCAGGTAACTGATATTGAAAAAGTGAGAACGGTGAGACAGCAAAAAGAACATGCATGGCTACAGGAGTTTATGCAGTTATTATCCATTCCCAATGTAGCATCCGATACCTACAATATTCAGCGTAATGCATCGATGATTATGGAGTTGATGCGTAAGCGCAATATCCAAGATGTAAAACTACTCACACCTGAAACAAAAGATGCACCACCGGCTATTTATGGGGAGATCAAAGTGCCCGGTGCTGTTAAAACCATCATTTTTTATGCGCATTACGACGGACAACCCGTTGATCCTTCCAAATGGGCAAAAGGCTTTCAGCCCTTTGTGCCGGTACTAGTGAATGGAACAACTGCTGATGCAGAAAAAATAATTTCTCTTCCTTCACAAGGCAATAATATCAACGAAGACTGGAGAATTTTTGCCCGAGGTGCTTCTGACGATAAGGGGGGTGTGATGGCTATTTTATGGGCATATGAAGCTATTATTCAGTCAGGACAGTTACCCAACTGTAACATCAAATTCTTTTTCGAAGGTGAAGAAGAAGCGGGTTCTCCACACTTGCAGGAAATTTTACTTAAATACCCAACGGAATTACAATCTGATATCTGGGTTATCTGCGATGGGCCTGTTCATCAGTCGGGGAATAAACTGGTTTGCTTTGGTGTTAGAGGCGATGCGAATATGGATGTTACGGTATATGGTCCTCTGAGACCATTACACAGCGGTCATTACGGGAACTGGGTACCCAACCCTGCATTAATGATGGCGAAGTTACTGGCATCCATGAAAGATGAAAATGGTAAAGTCACCGTCAAAGGTTTTTATGACGATGTAACACCTTTATCACCTACAGAGAAAGCTGCTATTGCCAATATACCCATGGCAGATGAACAGATGAAAAAAGAATTGGGATTCATCAAACCTGAAATGGATGGTTATACTTTACAGGAGTCTTTGATGTTGCCATCGCTCAATATCAATGGTATACAAAGTGCCAATGCCGGTAAATTGGCAGCTAATGTAATACCAACTACAGCTATTGCAACATTGGATCTTCGATTGGTGAAAGGGAACGACTATCAGCTTCAGCAGCAGCGCGTGGTGGATCATATTAAAGCACAGGGTTATTACGTAATTGATAGAGATCCTACCATCGAAGAGAGAAATCGATATCAAAAGATCGCTAAAGTCATCAAACACGATGGTTACAATGCGCAACGTACACCTATGGATTTGCCTATTGCACAAGAAATAATAACCGCTGTTAAAAAAACGACGAATGGAACATTGGTAATTGTTCCTTCTCTTGGAGGGAGTTTGCCACTTTATAAGTTTGAGAAATTTTTAAAAGCCAATACCATTAGTATTCCCATCGCTAACCATGATAATAACCAACACGCAGAGAATGAAAATATCCGTATCCGTAATTTATGGAATGGGATAGAAACAATGGCTGCAATTATGTTGATGAAATAAGTGTATGCAAAAAACACTCGTCGTAATAGGAGGTGGTGCTGCCGGATTTTTCTGTGCAGTGAATGCGGCAAGAATGAACCCTTCATTAAAGGTATTGTTGCTCGAGAAGTCCAATAAACTGCTTTCAAAAGTAAAGGTCAGTGGTGGGGGAAGGTGTAATACTACGCATGCTTGTTTTGATATTCCTGAACTGGTAAAGAAATACCCACGCGGACAAAATTTCTTAAAGAAATCATTTCATCAGTTTTATACGCAGGATACGATTGACTGGTTTGAAGAAAGGGGAGTTCAACTAAAAAAAGAAGAAGATGGTAGAATGTTTCCGGTTACAGATAATTCTCAAACCATCATTGATTGTTTATTGAAAGAAGCAGACAAATATAAAGTAGCAGTACAATTACAAACCGGTGTTACTTCGATTCAGAAAAAAGAAAACAAATTTGAACTTCAGTTAAGCAATGGAGATATTATTTCGGCAGACTTTGTATGCGTTGCTACAGGAGGTTTCCCCAAAGCCAATATGTTTGATTGGTTGACTACCACAGGACATACCATTGCTACACCGGTGCCATCACTTTTTACATTCAATATGCCGGGTAACCCTATTACTTCTCTCATGGGAGTAAGCGTTGAAAGAGCTATTGTTAAAGTAGTGGGTACCAAACTGCAGGAAGAGGGGCCATTGCTGATTACACATTGGGGTATGAGTGGTCCGGTGATTCTAAGAACCTCTGCATGGGGTGCAAGAGAGTTGGCGGATAAAAATTATCATTTCACCATTCTAGTGAACTGGATACCCAACTATACCGAACAGATGTTACGAGATGAGTGGCAAGAGATCAGAGATCGATCAGGTGCACAAAAAATAAGCAATAAAAACCCCTTTGGATTACCCAATCGTTTGTGGTTATACCTCTTACAAGTATCAGAGATCGATCCGGAATGCAGGTGGTCAGATCTTCCGGCAAAACAACAGAACAAACTCATCAAACAGCTAACAGCACAGGAATTTCTTGTTCAAGGTAAAACAACATTTAAAGATGAGTTTGTAACGGCAGGAGGTATTCTACTCAGTGAAATTGATCCTCAAACCATGCAAAGCAGGAAACAACCCGGATTGTTCTTTGCCGGCGAGGTCATGGATGTGGATGGCATTACCGGTGGGTTTAATTTTCAGCATGCATGGACCAGTGGGTTTATTGCTGCGAAAGCCATTGCAGCCATCATTTAAAGATGAGGTTGACGCTATCTATTTTATCGCTAAGCCCAGAAGACCGTATGTTAAAAAATTGCCACTTATCCATTCTGCTGTAAAATCCTGACACAGATTTACTATTTTAATAGTCAACTAAATAAAACGCTTTATGAGAAGACTCTTGCTTGCCGCCTCTGCGTGTGCGGTATTTATGGGCTCAACCCTATATGCCCAACAACCTCCGGCTGGAACGCCTCCCGGTGCTCGTCCAGGGGGAGATAGTTCTAAAACACCGGCACCTCCTAAAAAGCCGACAGTTGCTGAAAAAACCAAAGGCAATAAAAAGATCGAAGGCTTATTTACCCTGTATCAGGATACTGCTACCGGTAGTCTTCAGATGTATATTAGAAAAGACCAGCTGGATAAAGAATTCATTTATCAGAGTTTTTCTATCAATGGACCTACTTCATTGTTCTTACACCAAAGTATGCACCGTGCAACAGCCGTGTTTAAAATGAAAAGAGCATTTGATAAAATTGAATTCGCTCAAGTGAATACCGGCTTTTTCTATGATAAGAACAATCCTGTGAGTAAGACCGCAGATGTAGATAAACCCGAGGCGGTTTTTTACAACGATAAATTTAGTATCGAAGATTCATTGGGTTATTTGGTGAGTGTTGATCAGTTATTCCTGAGTGAAAAACTGGATCCTGTAAAGCCCATCATACCACCAAGCCCATTGGCAATGTTCACTTTTAATTTGGGTGGATTGAATCCTACCAAATCTAAGTACGCCAATATCCGCTCCTTCCCGAATAATACAGATGTAGTGGTGGATCTTTCTTATGATAACCCAAGTACACTTGCCAATGGCGGACCGGATGTTACCGATCCTCGTTATGTACGTGTGCGTATGCAACACAGTTTTATTGAAATGCCTAAGAACGATTTCCGTTCACGCAGAGATGATCAGCGTGTAGGCTATTTCCTGGATCAACGTAATAATCAAACCAGTACCAGTCCGGTTCCTTACAAGGATATGATCAATCGCTGGAATTTGGTGAAGAAAGATCCATCTGCAGCCATCAGCGAACCTGTTGAGCCAATTGTATTCTGGGTAGAAAATACCACTCCCCATGAGTATCGTCAAACTATTATCGACGCTGGATTAAAATGGAATGAAGCATTTGAAAAAGCAGGTTTTAGAAATGCTGTTCAGATGAAGATCATGCCCGATGATGCAACCTGGGATCCTGCAGATATTCGTTACAATGTAATTCGTTGGGTATCTTCTGCAAACCCTCCATACGGAGCTATCGGACCCAGCTTTACTAATCCACGTACCGGACAAATATTGGGTGCAGATATCACTGTAGAATGGTTCTCAGGAAGCGCTACACCGATTTTTGATGAGTTGTATAACGGTCCGTCTATGCAAAATCCAGCGGACTTACAATTCCCGGGTATGCAAATGAAAAATCATACCGCTTGTACATTAGCAGGAGAGTTGAAAGCACAGTTCATGACCGGACATACCACGCTCGAAGCCATGGATGCACCGGAAGGAGAGATCAAAGAAATGCATAAGCAATTCTTGATTTATTTGATTATGCATGAGATGGGACATACACTCGGACTGAACCACAATATGAAAGCCAGTCAGATGTTGTCACCTGCAGAGATCAACAATACTTCTATTACACGTTCTATCGGATTGATTGGCTCTGTAATGGATTATCCTGCGATCAATGTGTCATTAGACAGAAGTAAGCAAGGTGATTATTATACCACCAAAGCAGGACCTTATGATCTGTGGGCTATTGAATATGGGTATACACCATTCTCTGAAGCACAGGAAGAAGCAGGACTTACCAAAATATTATCACGTAGTACCGATCCTAAATTGGCATTTGGTAATGATGGTGATGATATGAGAGCGCCCGGTAAAGCCATCGATCCTCGTGTGAATGTGAATGATCTCACCAATGATGCTATCGGTTATGCGGAAGATCGTTTCAAACTCGTGAATAATCTCATGGGTAAACTGGTGCAGAAATATACCAAACCAGGACAATCATATGTAGAAGTACGTGCACGTTATGGGGTGTTGAATGGACAACGTAACAGCATGATCAATGCCGTAAGCCGTTATGTAGGTGGTGTGTATATTGATAGAAGCAATCCGGAGCAAAACTCAGGTAACAAACCATATACACCGGTACCTTTGGCTACTCAAAAGAAGGCAATGGATGTATTGAGTAAATATGTATTTGCACCGAACGCTTTTGATGCAGATGCACAAGTGTATCCATATTTAGCATTCCAGCGTAGAGGATTTAACCAGCCGGGTAATGGTGAGGATTTCAAAATCACGAATACTGTATTAGGTTTACAGGCGGGTGGTGCGTTGGCGCATATCCTGAGTCCTATTACTTTGCAGCGTATTACCAATACTCGTTTGTATGGTAATCAGTATAGCGTAGCCGATGTAATGGGCGATTTAGTGAAAGGTATTTTTGATGCGGATATCAACGGTAATGTGAATGTTCACAGACAATACCTGCAAACTACCTTTGTAAAGGGTGCTACGAATTTGTTGAACCCACAAGCTCCGATTGATGATGTATCTAAAGCTGCAGCGTTGTACACCATCAAGAAATTGAAAACCAAATTGGCAGCTGGCGTTTCAACCAACGAAGAAACCAAAGCACACAGAGCCAATCTGATTTTCCTGATTGATAAGGCGCTGAAAACAAACTAAGGAAGAGGAACAGAGAAATAAGAAACAGAGGAATAAGGAATGAGAAAGTAGTGGTGAGAATCAACTACTTTTTCATTCCTTATTTTTTATTCCATATTTCTTATTCTCTTCCACTTGCACAATTCAAATCCATTCACTATATTAAGGAACTAAAACGCCTTTCATGAGAAAAGTAAGTAATGTATTGCAACGCAAAGGAAACAGAGTAGCTACCGTTCCACCTGAAATGACGGTAATTGATGCTTTGAAACTGATGGCTGAACAGAATATTGGTTCAGTTGTGGTGATGAAAGAGGAAAAATTTGCCGGTATTATGACAGAGCGGGATTATTCGCGAAAAGTGATCTTGAAGGGGCGCCATTCCAGTGAGACAAAAGTAGGAGAGATCATGACCACCGATTTTCCTTATGTATCCATGAATGATACTGTAGAATCTTGCATGCAATTGATGACTTCTCATCGTTTACGATATTTACCAGTGATTGAAAATGAACAGTTGGTGGGAATTATTTCCATCAATGATCTGGTTACAGAAACAATTTTAACACAAGCAGAAACCATTAATCAGTTGCAGAGTTATATACAGTCCTAATAATTTTGTTTGTCTACCAATGCGTTTTCACTTTCATTAGGATGTATTCAAATCGATCTACTTTGTTTAAAATAGTTGGTAGCGATTGATGTAACCAGAAAAGGAACATTCTTATTTCTTGATAAACAGCTTCTAAATAGCTGAAATTGCGAAAGATGGGTTCGTAATGGTATACACGGTTACGAATGTTTCGAATGCGATGGAGAGATTCGTCGATGTTTTTTCTTTGTTTTTCTTGTTTGGGAAGATGTACAAAAATTGTGCGCAAAGGTTTCCAAAGTAATTGGGCATGATACCGATTAAAGAGCCTATTCCAAAAGCCAAAGTTTAATTCTGCTATAATACCATCAGCGGTAACAGGTTTTTGATGAAACTGAATTTTTTGTTCAGCCCTTTGTATGGCAGTTTGAAACTCTTTGGGGAGCTTATTTTTAAACCAAAAATCATCTTTGAAATATTCTTTCAGCTTTTGATGAATAGCATTTCTTAATGAAATTTCTAACAAAGACAAAGCCGGATACAACGCTTCGGATAGCTCGATGTTTATCAGATATAATTGATATGCAGCGTTTGTATTATAATTGGCTTCTTCTAAATAAATATTAAATCGGGGATGTGAAATAAACGATTTGATTTCTTCTGTAATCATTTTTTTTGTTTTGGGTTAAAAAATAATTGTATCTTTGTTTTATGATGCCAGTTACTCCTCTCCCGGCTCTTTTACCGGTGATGAAACTGGTTTTTTTGTTTTTAGGACTATCTCGGCTCTCTTTTCTTTAGCCAGCATTGATCCTAAAATTGCACAGTTCTACAATCGTATTTCCCGCAAATTTGATGAACAGTTAGTTGACTTTGTTTCAAGTGAAGTGAGATGAAAAAGAACCGCCTTATCACTCACCTTCGTCGCAATTTCCGACTCCCACGGAGAGGAGCATTGATCACGTAAGTGATCATCTGCGACGAAGGACCTGACCATCATGAAAAGTTTTATGTCTATACTAGAGCAATCAAACTAACTAGTACATCTTAACTGTGTAACAAGCAGAGTATCTATGTACTTCCGAAGGCATCTGCGGCAAGCTTTTTATTATCAACTCTGTAGAGAAGAGCAAGACAAAGAAGTAAAGATGAGATGACTAGTACTTCTATTAGCTGGAGATATGCTCGTATGGTATGGGGGGTATAGGATGGGGGCTGAAAGAAAGGTAAAGGGATTCTAAAGGGAACTAGAATCTACAACGCACTTGAAACGGACTTATAGCGGACTTATAACGGAGTTGAAACGCAGATAACCCTTTTTCTAAGGAGTTGTATGGAATAGGAGAGAACCAAAACTAAATAGCACATCTTAGCTGTGTAACCTGCGCCGAGTACTCTATGAGAGATATCGGTGGAGAACACTCTTCGGAGAAGAAATTTCTGCTAACCAATAAGCTCGTTAAAAAAAACTAAGCATCCTATTAACAATGGACAATTGCATAGAAAAATAAAAAGTAGATAATCTTGTCGATAAGCGGGAGGGGTTGTTGAATATTTACCCAGCCATACACAAGTATAAATGAAGGCCCAAATGGGGGTGATGATGATAAAAGCAACCGGTGACGGATCACAGACGGGTTCTCCGGCTGGTTTTAACATGTAATAAATCATGTACATCCACCAAAACAGATAGAGCAGAAGAAAAAAACTGGAAATTTTATGTCGATAAAAAAGCGACATGGTACTTTTTCTATTGATGCTGAAAATTTGAAAAAGTAACCTACTGGTTTGATAGATATTTACAGGTCAAGTACAATCATCAAATTCTTTTTAAGTAGTTGAATTTGATCTTGATTGAGTTTGCCGATTCTTTGTATCAATCTTTTATTATCAATGGCCCTGATTTGATCAATGAGAACATCACTTATTTGATCCAATTGCGATTTTTTTAAATGCACACGAAGAATATTCATATCAGGTTGAATATTGGTGGTAAGCGGACAAACAATCGTTGACAAATGTGTATCATTCAATAGATCCGTTTGCACAATAACAACAGGTCTGGTTTTACCCGGTTCTGTTCCTTTACCCGGATTTAGATTGGCTAGCCATATATCATACTGCTTAATCTTCATCAGCCAATTTTTCAAACTCACGTAAGATGTTCATGGACTCTTTTCTCGTAAGGGCAGATTCTTTTGCCAATCTATGCTTCAATAACTTTCTCTGATGATAACGATTGTAGAGGTCTACCGCTTCATTGATATAGCGATTACGGGCTATGTTCAATTGAGCTGTTATAGACTCCGCCTCTTCAAATGTATGATCATCTAGCTTGAGTGATAAAGTTTTCATACCATTACTTTTGGTAAAGGTATATACTTTTGGTGTATACTCTGCGAAAGGTGGTTGTTGCATGGCATTTAGTTAATAAAAAAATCAGTATTGCCGAAAATAGTAATACCACCCTTCGTATTTCCCGCAAATTTGATGAATAGTTAGTTTACTCCGTTTCAAGTGAAGTGAGAGGAAAGTGAACTGCTTGAACACCCCACTACTGAACCGTCATCCTGTCCAAAGGACTCCCACGGAGAGGAGCATTGATCACGCAAGTGATCATCTGCGACGAAGGATCTGACCATTATGGGTGTTTTATGACTATAGGAGAGAAGCAAAACTAAATGTTACACCTTAGCTGTGTAACACGCAGAGTCCCCTCGTACCTCGGGAGACATCTGCGGAGAACCTTTTGTTTGTAAGACTCTACGGAGAAGAAGAACTTTTTTTATTTGTAAAACTCTGTGGAGAAGGAAAGGATCTGACTATTGTGACGAATTGTATCGGTATAGGAGAGAAGTAAAACTAAATATTACAGCTTAGCTCTGAGTAAAAGGGAAAAGAAAGGTGAAGACATACTAAAGAAAACTAAGATGTATAACGCACTTGAAACGGACTTATAGCGGACTTATAGCGGAGTTGAAATGCTGATAAACCTTTTTCTGAGGCGTTGTATGGGAGTAGGAGAGAAGCAAAACTAAATGTTACACCTTAGCTGTGTAACACGCAGAGTCCCCTCGTGCCTCGGGAGACATCTGCGAAGAACTTTTATTTGTAAGACTCCGTGAAGAAGGGAAAAGATCCAGCTGGGAAGAAATATAATATGCCATAATTTTTTCTCAAACTTTTACTTTTAAAAAGTGTAAGTCTTTAACACTACCCCAAAGAAATGTATAATCCTGTGTCAATATTAAGTCTTCGCCGTAAGGTTTTTTTGTGCGATAAGATAAAACCGTACCGGCTTTGTAACTTGAGCCATGCGTAAAGTTAAAATCTGCTGTATCCTTTGAATACTCTTGCTGTGTAACATAGTGTTCATGGTCTGTAGCGAGTATGAAATAGCAAAGATCTATGCCATTCGCTTTATACTGTTCTAAGTTTGAGATATCCTTAAATACGTCATATCTATTGTTGGGTTCTCTATGATTAGCTTTCTTAAAAAATTTCAATTCTATTGCAGCTAAGGTTTCTTTATTATTTAAGGTGTATTTAATAAGAATGTCAATTCTTGCATTTTTTGTCTTGCTTTTAATAGTTTCTTTATTAAGTGTAATGGTGGTTTCAAAATCAATTTGAAATTTATCACTCAATTTGAACTCATATAATTGTCCGATAGTTTTTAACATAATTCCTAACTCACATTGAAATGCGATTTCGTTCTTGGCAGTTACTCCGCCATGTGCGAGTTTATTACAAAAAAGTCGAAATGCTTGGTCGATAATTTCTTCAACTATTATTTCCCCTTTCTTGAAAATAATTCTGTTAAATAGTTCTGGTAAATTATTGTTAGTTTTTGACATTTTAAAAGTTCATTAATTATTACACAACGTTTTCGGGTTTTGCGTTCGTGAGGGCTTCTGAGCACAAAACTTGTAAACCAACACTAAACTTGAATAGAACCAAACAGCTTCAAGTTTGCACGTCACTCCACCTCACGCAAAACCCATATTATGCACCGTTATTTTCTATTTTTAAATTTCCACATAAGATAAAAGGGACTTTCCTGGAGTTTAGAAATTTCCTTTTGGTAATCTACTTCATGCTTGACTAGAAGGCCAAGTCCACTTGAACCAAGAAACCCACTTACGATTGCCCCTAAGCCCATTGTTGAATAGCTTAAAAGTCCTAATGAGACAGTACTAAAAACAGTCCCTCCAACTTTTAACTTATGAATGTTTGAAATACTTTTGAATTTAGCGTTCAATTGATCGACTTGTGGTCGAAGTAAATCATTTTTCATTTCTTCAATGGTCTTGCCATCTTTTTCAGCATTTTTAATTAATTCTTTTAGATTTATTCTGAATGTTGAAATGAGGTCGTAGTTGTCCCTTAGAATAAGGGTAAGATCTGAAAATTCAATTCCATTGAGATACGGGACTGTTATTTCAAACAATTCATTCTTCTTGTCAATAATTGTTGGTTTAAAATCAATCGGAATCGAGTCTTGTGATTTTGAGTTTTCAACAGTAAGCCAATTCCCAACAGGGCTGTCTGGTTGTACTTCCCAGGTCTGCCAAATACGCCCATTCCCATTAGGTCCTTTTTCGTGTGTCAACCCTATGACTAATCTGGAGTTGTGTACTAGGGCTAATTCTGAAACAATTAAGGGCTCAATATTTTTGAGAAAAGGAGTAAGCTCTTTCTCATTTCTAATTGCAAAGCCTGCATGAAGTATAGGTTTTTCATTGACTTGAACTACCGCCTTCAACACCTCATTATTAACAGTTACTTTCTGTTCATTCTTAATCACAACATTTCCACCATCATTACCAAGACCAACTGGATAAATGTTTGTAAAGTCTGAAAAGACAGCAGAAAATCTTATTCTGTCCAAATCTTTATTTAAGTCAGCAAGAAAAGTGTCGGACTTTATTCCTTCCCGTTCCTTAGAATAACTTAAAATACTTTCTATATTTTCAATGTAGAAATTTCCATATCTATCTGGATTTTTATGAATTACATCTTTTAAGTCGTCTTTCATATAATTGTGCATACTCGTTTATTTTCGCACTCATTTCCCAAATCACCCCAAAATGAAATGATTGCCTAAGGTTGTATCAACTGAAATATACGAAAATATACACATATCTTCACTCCAATCCCCCCAAAAACCACCCTTCCTCTCCCAAATCCCCAATTTTCCCCTCCAAAACCACCCCTCTACCGTACTTTTTCCCTACTTTTGCACCCCCGATTTATTAAACCATCGGGATCATTTTATGAACATTTTTCGTAAACAATTAAACGCAGATGCTCAGGACAACACGGGTACTCCCGAAGTTGCTACTGCGACAACAAAAGCACCAGAGGTAGCGCCGGTTATCGAAACTGCGCATGATGATTTTGACTGGAGCATTGACAAGCGTAATGTGAGTCACTATGCTGAAGCTGAAAGAGTGAAGTATGACAAAGTGTATGATAACACTTTCGTACAGATCGAAGACGGCGAGATCGTTCGCGGTGGTGTGGTTGCCCTCACCAAAACTGATGTGGTTGTTAACATCGGTTTCAAAAGCGATGGTCTGGTTTCACTGAACGAATTCCGTGATGTACAGGGATTGAAGATCGGTGACGAAGTAGAAGTAATGGTTGTTGAAAAAGAAGACCGTCAAGGTAATCTGCACCTCAGCCGTAAGTCTGCCCGCATCTTCCGTGCATGGGAGCGTATCGTAGAAGTACACAAGACTGGTGAAGTGATCACCGGTACTGTTACCAGCAAAACAAAAGGTGGTTTGATCGTGGATGTGTTCGGTATGGAAACATTCTTACCGGGTTCTCAAATCGACGTGAAGCCTGTAACTGATTACGATCAGTTTGTAGGTAAGACCATGGAATTTAAAGTTGTGAAGATCAACGAAGCCATCAAGAATGCCGTTGTATCTCACAAAGCACTGATCGAAAGCGATATCGAAGCACAGCGTGCAGAGATCATGAGCAAACTCGAGAAGGGCCAGGTATTGGAAGGTGTGGTGAAAAACATCACAGATTTCGGTGCTTTCATGGACCTCGGTGGTTTGGATGGTCTGTTGTACATCACCGATATTTCATGGGGTCGTATCTCTCACCCAAGCGAAGTGGTGAAGATGGATCAGAAATTGCAAGTGGTGGTATTGGATTTCGACGACGACAAAAAGCGTATCAGCTTAGGTCTGAAGCAACTGACGCCACATCCATGGGATGTGCTGCCTGAAGGGTTATCTGAAGGATCAGTTGTGAAAGGTAAAGTGGTAAATATTGAAGATTACGGTGCATTCCTGGAAATTCAGCCGGGTGTTGAAGGACTGGTACACGTATCTGAGATCACTTGGGCAAATACTCCGATCAACGCGAAGGAATTCTTCAAGTTGGGCGATGAGTACGAAGCAAAAGTGGTAACCTTAGATAAAGATGCACGTAAGATGAGTCTGAGCATCAAACAAATGAGCGAAGACCCATGGAGCACAATCGAGAACAAGTTCCCTGAAAACAGTAAGCACAAAGGACTGGTGAAAAACATCACTCCGTATGGCGTATTCGTTGAATTGGAGCCTGGAATCGGTGGTATGATCCACATCAGCGATCTGAGCTGGTTGAAGCGTTTCAATCACCCAACTGATTATACCAAAGTAGGTGAGCATATCGATATCATCATCCTCAGCATCGACAAAGAAAACCGTAAACTGCAATTAGGACACAAACAGTTGGAAGAAGATCCTTGGAATGCCTTGGAAGAAACTTTCGCTATTGGTAGTCTGCACGAAGGAACCGTTACCCGTAAGGATGACAAAGGTGCCTTGGTACAATTGCCTTATGGTTTAGAAGGTTTTGCACCTAACCGTCACCTGAATAAGGAAGATGGTTCTCAGGTGAAAGCTGATGAAACTGCACAGTTCATGGTGATCGAATTCGATCGCAATGAAAAGCGCATTGTTCTGAGCCATGCCCGTATCTGGGAGAAAGTAGTAGCTGAAGAAAAGGAAATTGCGAAGAAAGAAGCGAAAGCTGAATCTGACAATACCAAGAAAGCAGTGAAAAACATCCAGGCAAAGGTAGAAAAAGCAACCCTGGGAGATCTGGGAGCTTTAGCTGAGATCAAAGCCAAACTGAAGGAAGGAGAAGGCGAGAACTAATAACGCCTTCGTTTGAATAGGTAAAGAAAAAAGCTGTTCTGCTTCGCAGAGCAGCTTTTTCTTTAACAGAGGAATAAGAAATAAGAAATAAGGAATAAGAAATAGGAAATAAGAAATAAGAAATGAAAATGAAAAATGAGGAGGAAGTAGGGGTTAGTCAGAGGATGAGGGGCGTTTATTATTTTTTCTGGCAGTATCGATGCTTTTGAGAAAAATATAGATAAGCTCTGTGCACTCTTTTCTAATTTCTGATAGATTGATAGAAATATCCCAATTCAATTTTTCAATGATAGCTAAACAATTCCTTGTTTCACGTAACTCTTTGAGTGCTATTTTCATTTTATGGATAAAGTCTGTTCTGGATTCTGCCGATTGAGCTTCACCATATTGTAAAGCTGGTGAAGATCCGCTTCTTGTTAATTGACCTCCTAAATGGTTTCCGGCAAATGTTCTGGGAAGTTTCTCAGCTATCTGAATACAGTTCACCGCAAATAGTATAAGTCTTTCTTCAAGATAAAATTTTTGTTTAGGCTCCATGTCATTTCTTTATGCTACAAATTAAAACCTTACAATCATCTAAAAATCAGGTATTTATACCAGCTATTTATACGCGTTTTTGAACCTTTTTATAGTTTCAATTCTCTTCATTTCCTATTTCTTGTTTCCTATTTCTTATTTCTCTGTTTTATGCTTTTCTTAACTCCCTGATAATCAATTCCTCAATTCAAGTTTCTAAATTGCCCATAATTAACTAATTTTGCCAACTTGTATGAATAGGATCGTTGTCTTTTTATTGGCTGCTGGTTTACTGGTATCGTGTTCGAATAAGTTCTCAAAGGTTTTGAAGAGCAAGGATTACGAGTACAAATACAAAATGGCTGAACAGTATTATGCCAAGAAAGATTATACGAAAGCACAAGTGCTCTTTGAAGACATTTTTCCTTACGTAAAAGGTACTGCCCGTTATGAGGACATGTATTACAAGTTCGCTTATTCCTACTATTACCAGAACGATTTCATGAATGCTGAGAATCTGTTCAAGAGTTTTGTAGAGAATTTCCCGAATAGTACCAAAGGTGAGGAGTGCGATTACATGCGAGCGTATTGTTATTTCAGACAATCGCCCAAGATCGATTTGGATCAGACCAGTACAAATAAGACCATGCAGTTGATGCAGGCTTTTATCAATACACACCCTACTTCAACTCGTGTACAGGAAGCAACGGATATTATTGATAAGTGCAGAGAGAAACTGGAAGCCAAAGAATTCAAAAGTGCCCAGTTGTATTATAACTTAGGTTTTTATAAAGCTGCGGCCATTGCTTTTGGAAATGTATCCGATAATTTCCCGGATTCAAAGAAAGCAGATGAATACAAACTGCAAGTGATCAAATCATATTTCCGTTATGCGGAGATGAGTTATGAAGAGAAGCAGATCGAACGTTTCCAGAAAGTGATCGAAGAATGTCAGGATTTTTCAGACCGATATGCAGATAGCAAGTATCTGGAAGAGGTCAACAAATTGAAATTACAATCAACAAATTATATTAAAAACCAGAAAAATGAGCAAGCTAAGAAGGCAAATGAGCGCTAATACCGCTAGTGTGGTTGAAACCAAAAGCCTGATTTCTATCAAAGGAAAAACAGGTAACCTGTATGAATCAATCGCCATTATTGCGCGCAGAGCTAATCAAATCAATGTTTCATTGAGAGAAGAGCTGCACAATAAACTGGAAGAGTTTGCAAGTCATACAGACAGTCTGGAAGAAATCCATGAGAACAAAGAGCAGATCGAGATCTCAAGAGCTTACGAGAAAATGCCAAACCCGGCTATCCTCGCAACGCAGGAATTCATGGAAGATAAAATCTACTACAGAAAGAACAACGATAACGATCTGTTCAGATAAGATCGTATCCCCGTATAATTTTATGAAAAACGACAGTTATTGAACTGTCGTTTTTTGTTACTTTGAGGAGAGATAGGTGAAATGTCAATGGTGAATTGTGAATGGTGAATGGTGAATGAGGGGAGAGATTCATAAATCCGAATCATCATTGGTAAGGCAGTATAATTTTTACCGTCATTATGTATGAAATAAACAACATTCACCATTCACAATTGACCATTCACTAACATGCTTAAAGGAAAAAAAATACTCGTCGGAATCACTGGAAGTATCGCTGCTTATAAAACCATTACATTGGTTCGCTTACTCATCAAAGCAGGTGCTGAAGTAAAAGTGGTGATGACCAACGCCGCGCGTGAGTTTGCTTCACCGGTTGTACTCTCTACACTATCTAAAAATAAAGTGGTCAATGACCTGGTAGAAGGTGATGAATGGTCTAACCATGTCATGCTCGGACGTTGGGCAGATGTATTTGTCATCGCCCCACTCAGTTGCAATACCATGGCGAAAATGGCGAATGGGTTATGTGATAATGTTTTACTAGCTGTGTATTTATCTGCTACTTGTCCGGTGGTGATTGCACCTGCTATGGATGAAGACATGTGGCACCATCCATCTACCAAAAGAAATCTTGATCAGTTGGAGAAAGATGGCAATCAGGTTATCAAGGTAGGAAATGGTGAGCTGGCGAGTGGCTTATTTGGAGAAGGAAGAATGGCTGAGCCGGAAGAAATTTGTCAGTACCTGATCGAACATTTTTTTCGTACCGAAGAATTGAAAGGTAAAAAAGCCATTGTTACTGCCGGACCCACTTATGAAGCAATTGATCCCGTTCGTTTTATTGGCAATCACTCTTCCGGTAAAATGGGTTTTGCTATTGCAGAAGAATTATACCTGCGTGGTGCGGAAGTAGTGTTGGTTGCAGGTCCTACCCATCAAAAAACCAACTACAAAGGAATACAAGTACGGGCAGTGGTATCAGGTGATCAAATGTATGAAGTAGCAACCCAAGAATTTAGTGATGCGCATATTGCAGTGATGTCCGCAGCAGTTGCAGATTATAAACCTGCTAGTGCAGCAACCGATAAGATCAAAAAGAAACAAGATGAGTGGGAGATCGCACTGGTAAAGAATAAAGACATCTTATTACAATTGGGAAAAGATAAAAAGCAAGGTCAGTTTTTAATGGGCTTTGCATTGGAAACAAGCAATGAAAAAGAAAATGCATTGAGTAAGCTGCAGTCTAAGAATGCAGATGCTATTGTGCTCAATTCACTGAATGATAAGGATGCCGGATTTGGTATTGATACCAATGATGTCACAATTTTTCATAGCAATGGAACGGAAGTAAAGACCGGCGTAAAACCAAAGAAAGCAATAGCAGCCGATATTGTTTCATTCATCATAAAACACCTACATGCGTAAGAATTGGATGATCATGATTGTGTTTGCTTGTTTGGGTCTTGCCGTCAAAGCGCAGGAACTACAGGCAAGGGTTACTGTATTGTCGAATAGAGTAACCACGAATATTGATCGTAAAATATTCACCACGCTACAAAATCAATTGACCAATCTGTTGAACAATCGTAAGTGGACAACGGATGCTTACAAGCAAAATGAAAAAATTGAATGCAGTTTTATCTTGAATATTGAAAGTGTAGTAGAGCTTAATATTTACAAAGCAACTTTGAATATTCAGGCAGCCCGTCCGGTGTATCATTCCTCTTACCAGGCAGCTTTAGTGAATTTTCAAGATCCGGATGTAACATTTAAGTACCTGGAATTTCAGCCGGTAGAATTCAATGAAAATAGAGTGCAGGGAACGGATGCAACAGTAGCCAATCTGACCGCAGTCTTTGCTTTTTATGTGTATACCATTCTCGGATTGGATTATGATTCTTTTTCACCCAAGGCAGGAGATCCTTATTTCAGAAAGGCACAAAATATTGTTGTCAATGCGCCCGAGGGAAGAGGTATTTCCGGATGGAGAATTTTTGATGGATTGCGCAACCGATATTGGTTGAATGAAAACCTTATCAATACTCGTTACAATAGGATACATGATGTGATTTATGGTTATTATAGAAATGGTTTGGATAATTTATATGATAAAGAAGCCGAAGCCAGAACCGGTATTTTGGATGCATTGATTCAATTGCAGTCTTTTGGTAAAGAGAATCCAAATACCATGATCCAACAATTTTTTATGCAGGGGAAATACCAGGAATTGGTAGGCATCTTTAAAAAAGCACCATCAGCAGAAAAAGCAAAAGCTGCAGAACTGCTGAGTGAGTTGGATGTGATCAATGCAGCAAAATATAAAGAGGAGTTGAAACGATGAAGAAGTTATTGCTTTGTTGTTTAGCGGGGATCATCATAGGATGCTCAAATGATATGGATGGTCGTATCATTCCCATGGATAGCATGCAGGTGATCATGTGGGATATGATGAAAGCTGATGAAGTTTTTATCAGAAAGTTAGTTGCTGATACGAATGCAACAAAAAATAAAGAAGATGTAAAGCTGTATGAAACGGTCTTTCGCATTCATAAAATAAGCAAGGATCGTTTTTTTGAGAGTTATCGGTATTATGAAGCACATCCACTCTTAATGAAAGAGATCGTTGATTCGATTGATGCTAAATCAAACCGTGAGCGTATTGAACGCTACAGTGGTAAAAGGAAGAAACCTTAATATTGCAGGCTATGAATAAAGTATTTGCAAGTGCAGAAGCAGCGATACAGGATATACAAGATGGTGCAACGCTGATGTTGGGCGGATTTGGATTGAATGGGATCCCTGAAAATACCATTGCTGCATTGGTAAAAAAAGGAGTGAAAGAACTAACCTGTATTTCCAATAATGCAGGTGTAGATGATTTTGGTCTGGGTTTACTCTTGAAGACCCGGCAGATCAAAAAAATGATGAGTAGTTATGTGGGGGAGAATGCAGAGTTTGAAAGACAGCTGTTGAGTGGTGAATTGGAAGTAGATCTGATTCCGCAAGGAACTTTGGCAACACGTATTCAGATGGCGGGAATGGGTATCCCTGCATTTTTTACTCCAGCAGGCTATGGAACGGAGATCGCAGAAGGAAAAGAAGTACGTGTATTCAATGGGAAGCCGCATCTCATGGAAATGGCGTTACATGCAGATTTCGCTATTGTGAAAGCATGGAAAGGGGATACTTTAGGAAATCTCGTATTCAGAAAAACGACACGTAATTTTTCTACTTCTATGGCAAAAGCAGGCAACATCACCATCGCAGAAGTAGAACAGCTTGTTCAACCCGGCGAATTAGATCCTGATGAAATTCATGTTGCAGGTGTATACGTGCATCGAATCTTTGAAGGAGCGAATTATGAGAAGCGAGTAGAAAGAAAAACAGTCAAGCTAAATGAAAAATAAAAATACTCCGTGTAACTCTGTGTTAATCTGTGGTTGTTTTACCACAGAGGTAAAGGAGTGTGGCACAGAGTTACACAGTATATTTTATTCAAAAAAATACCTATGGCTTTAGATAAATTCGGAATTGCGAAAAGAATCGCGCAGGAATTGCGGGATGGGATGTATGTGAATTTGGGGATCGGTATTCCTACCCTGGTATCCAACTTTATACCGGAGGGGATGACGGTGATTTTTCAGAGTGAGAATGGTATTCTTGGCATGGGACCTTACCCCACAGATGACCAAGTAGATGCAGATTTGATCAATGCAGGAAAAGAAACAGTAACTGTAATACCCGGCGGTGCATTTTTTGATAGTGCAGAAAGTTTTGGAATGATACGTGCCGGCAAAATTGATTTAACAGTATTGGGTGCCATGGAAGTAAGTGAGAAAGGCGATATCGCTAATTGGAAAATACCCGGTAAAATGGTGAAAGGAATGGGTGGGGCCATGGATCTGGTCGCCAGTGCTAGGAATATCATTGTTGCCATGATGCATACCAATCCGAAAGGAGAAAGTAAACTACTTCCTGCTTGTTCACTTCCTTTAACGGGTGTGGGTTGTGTTAAAAAAGTAGTGACAGAGCTGGCGGTACTGGATATCACAGCAGAGGGATTTGTCTTATTGGAAAGAGCGCCGGGTGTTACCGTTGAGGAAATCATCGCTAAAACAGCCGGAAAACTTATCGTACCTGATCATGTACCGGAGATGGAATTATAATAACGGTTTGTCTTGCAACTTTTATCTTTGAATCTTGTTTATCAATTTATCTAATCATCATCAATAAAATACAACTTATGAGTATTCAGGCTGGTGCAGTAGCACCTCAGTTCTCTCTTTTTGATACCGATAAAAACAAAGTATCATTGGCTGATCAGAAAGGAAAAAATGTAGTCGTGCTGTTTTTCCCGTTAGCATTCACCGGTGTGTGTACAGCGGAACTTTGTAATGTAAGAGATAATATCGCTCTTTATAACAATACCAACGCTATTGTATTTGGTATATCAGTGGATTCATTGTTTTCTTTGGGTAAATTCCGTGATGAGCAAAAATTGAATTTCCAGTTGCTGAGCGATTTCAATAAAGAAGCAGCAAGCGCTTATGGAGTATTGTATGAAACTTTCCCTGCTTTTGATATGCTAGGTGTAAGCAAACGTGCGGCATTTGTGATTGATAAAGAAGGAGTGGTTCGCTATGCAGAAGTATGTCCAACTCCAGGTGATCTTCCCAATTTCGAAGCCATTCAGCAAACACTCAATAGTCTGAATTAAGCTGTTTTGGTTTGTTTATAAGTCCGCTGTCTATGAAGTTTAGCTTAAAAAAGTAGCTTCTAGACAGCGGATTTTGTATTTCCGGGGTCATTTTAACATAGGTTTTTGCATAAATCGACGGCTTTGACTATTTTAGAGTATTATTAACCTATGGGAAATCGTTACACAGTCATCTTATTGATTTGTATGATGCTCGGAAGCAGCTACGCTCCCGACACAGTTTCCTATACCAACAACGGAATACCCTTTGGAGAAACTGCTTCCAAAGTCACCCGTTTCTATCCCAACCCTGCTACCACTGTCATTAATTTTGAGTTTGACAAGACTGTTGATAGAACCTATACTTTATTGATCACCAATTTTCTGGGTAAGCGCATGACGGAAGTGAGGATCACAGAATCGAAAATCACGGTGTCGTTGGATGATCAGTACTATCGTGGACTGTATATCTATCAACTAAGAGACCAAAGCAATCGTATTATTGAATCCGGTCGTTTTCAAGTGGTAAAATAACCACTTCGGGGCTTCTCTTTTTATTTTCCTTATATTTATTCTTAACCTTCGGGTTATTTTTTTATTAATACCAAAGCCATATGAAAATGCTGCTACGTAGCGTAATGCTATCGCTTACTTATTTTCTTTTCTTATCTGCATTTGCACAAAACAAGACTTCTGGAGTTGAGTGGAATGCGGGAACTTTTTCCAATCTAAAATTCAGATCCATCGGTCCGGCAGTGACTTCCGGTCGTATCGCTGATTTTGCTGTGAATCCTGCCAATACCAGTGAGTATTATGTTGCCACAGCAGCCGGTGGTGTTTGGAAAACAACCAATCACGGTGTGACTTTTCAACCTGTATTTGATGCACAAGGATCTTATTCTATTGGTTGTGTTACCATCGATCCCAATAATAGTAATGTAGTGTGGGTGGGCTCAGGAGAAAATAATAACCAGCGTTCTGTTTCTTATGGAGATGGCGTGTATAAATCTGAAGATGGAGGTAAGACTTGGAAAAATATGGGTTTAAAAAACTCTGAGCATATTGCCGAAATCATTGTAGATCCTACGAATTCCAATATTATTTATGTAGCTGCTTATGGACCTGTTTGGAATGAAGGAGGAGATCGTGGTGTGTATAAATCAGTAGATGGCGGACAAACATGGAATCTCATCAAATCAGTAAGTGCTTATACCGGTTGTAATGATTTGGTAATGGATCCTCGTAATCCGAATGTATTGTATGCTGCTTTTCATCAACGCATGAGAAAAGTATTTACATATATTGGTGGTGGACCTGAATCAGCACTCTATAAAACAACAGATGGCGGTACTACCTGGAAAAAAATCGAAGGTGGATTTCCAAGTGGGGAACTGGGAAGAATCGGATTGGCGATCAGTCCTGTGAATCCGGATGTATTGTATACCGTAATAGAAGCTAAAGACAATAAGGGGGGCATTTATTTGTCAAGAGATAAAAGTGCGAGTTGGGAAAAGAGGAGTGGTTATGCTACTTCAGGTAACTATTATCAGGAAATTACTTGTGACCCTGTAGATGTGAATCGCATTTTTATTACAGATGTTTATTATAAAGTGAGTGATGATGCAGGTAAATCTGTCTACAATCTCGGAGAGATCAATAAACATATCGATAATCATGCTATCTGGATCGATCCTACTGATACCGATCACCTAATGGTAGGTTGTGATGGGGGCATTTATGAAACATGGGATTTTGCTAAGAGTTGGGATTTCAAATCCAATTTGCCGGTTACACAGTTTTATAAAGTAGCTACGGATAATGCATATCCATTTTATAGTGTACATGGTGGAACACAAGATAATTTGAGTTTAGGTGGACCAAGTAGAACTACATCTGCGAATGGTATTGTAAATGCTGATTGGTACATCACTTCTATTGGGGATGGTTTTGAAACACAGGTCGATCAATCCAATCCTGATATCATCTATGCCCAAAGTCAATACGGAGGCCTTGTTCGTTTTGATCGTAAAAGTGGAGAATATCTTTCCATCAAACCATCCGAAGGAGAGAATGAACCAGCTTATCGTTGGAACTGGGATGCGCCATTACTCATTAGTCAGCACGACAATGCTCGGTTATATTTTGGTGCCAATAAATTATTCAGAACAGATGACAGAGGCAATAGCTGGAAACTGATCAGTCCAGATCTTACACGTCAAGTCGATAGGAATAAATTTGAAGTGATGGGCAAAATATGGTCAGTAGATGCCATCGCTAAAAATGGAAGCACTGATATCTTTGGACAGTTGACGACTATCGCAGAATCAAAATTCAATCAGAATATGATCTGGGTAGGTACTGATGATGGATTGATTCAACTGACGATAGATGGTGGAGCCAACTGGACAAAATTTGACAATCTTCCGGGTGTGCCACCGATGAGTTATGTACATCAAATTATCGCATCATTACACGATGTGAATACAGCTTATGTTTGTTTCAACCAGCATCGTAATGGCGATTTCAAGCCTTATGTTCTCAAGACAAACGATGCAGGTAAAACATGGAAACCCATTCAATCGAATTTACCACAAAGAGGAAGTGTGTATACCATTGCAGAAGATCATATTGATCGTGATCTGTTGTTTGTAGGCACTGAATTTGGTGTATTCTTCTCGAATAATGGTGGACAAGAATGGACACAATTAAAAGGAGGCTTACCGGTAGCAGCTGTACGTGATATGGAAATTCAGCGTAGAGAAAATGACCTGGTAATCGCAACATTTGGTCGTGGGTTTTATATTTTGGATGATTACAGTGTATTGAGAAATTTCAAAAAAGAAACACTCAATAAAGACGCTGTGATTTTCCCTGTAAAAGAAAGTTTGATGTTTATTGAAAGATATCCATTGGGCTTACGCGATAAGGGACATTTGGGTAGTAGTTATTTCAGTACACCCAATCCATCTGTTGGTGCAGTGTTTACTTACTACGTAAAAGATGACAGTAAAAAGTTACGTGATCTTCGATTGGAACAGGAGAAGGCAAAAGGAGAGAAGGGAGAAAAAGTATATTATCCTTCCATAGATAGTTTACGGATGGAAGACAGTCAACCCGATCCTTATTTGTTATTTACCATTCGAGATAAAGCCGGAGATGTGGTTCGTCATTTAAAAGCACCGGCGAAAAAAGGGTTACAAAAAATTGTTTGGGATTTCCGTTATGCTACACCGGCACCTGTGTTGGGTAGGGTAACACTTGCCCCCGATCAATTATTTGGCGGAGAAGAAAAGGGACATCTGGCTATGCCTGGAGAATATACTGTTTCACTATCTAAATATGAAGACGGTAAACTGACTGAACTTGCAGGCCCTGTTACTTTCACTTGCAAATTGTTACAGCAAAGTAGCTTACCGGTGAACATGGAAGAGAATGTGAAGTTCTATAAGCAAGTTGCTGCACTCAGAAAAGCTGCCAGTGCTACTACGGATATTTTTAATAATATGCGTAGCCGATTGAACAATATCAATGCAGCTACAAATGATATGTTAGCAGCACCAAAATCAATACTGGAAAAAGCCTATGCATTGATGCAAGAGTTGAATAGGATCGGTATTCAGCTCAATGGTGATCAATCAGTATCAAGAAGAGAATTTGAAACCGTACCATCTATTAATGGAAGAATAGGAGATGTTGAGGGCGGTATTTGGAATTCTACATCTATGATTACCGAAACATTCAAAAAAGATTATGCAATCGCTTCTAAAGGATTGACAACTGTTCTAACTGCCATGCGAAAACTAGATACTGAGATCAAGGCATTGGAAAAAGAACTGGACCTGAATAAAGCACCTTACACACCGGGTAGATGGCCTGAGTGGGAGGGAGGTGAAAAGTGAAAGGTGAAAAGTGAAAGGTGAAAAGCTGTGTTACTCTGTGCCTAACTCTGCGTAACTCTGTAGTAAAATAAACCACAGAGTTGCACAGCTTTTTTTATAAAGCAGACATCAGAAATCAGACATCAGAAATCAGACATCTGCATTCCCTCTATCTATCCGTAACCTCCACAATCAAAAATTTCAAATAGTTGGTATTCTCCATCCCCCAAATAATCGGATGGTCACTTGCTTGTGCTTGGAATGTAACCTGTCTAATTTTTTTACGCGCATCTTTAGCAGCCATTTCGATGGTTTGTAAAAAAAGTTCGGGTTGAACGAGATTGGTACAACTGGAAGTCACTAAAAATCCTCCATTGCGAATCAGTTTCATACCTCTAAGGTTGATCTCTTTATAACCTGTAATTGCTTTTTGAATATTTTCTCTGCTCTTGGTAAAGGCAGGTGGGTCTAACATTACCACATCATATTGTCTACCATCCTTACCCCATTGTTTCAATACATCAAATGCATTCATGGCTTCAAACTTGCAAATGTTTTCAAGTCCGTTGAGTGCTGCATTTCTATTGGCTTGAGCCACTGCATTTTCAGAAATATCCAAGCCCAAAACCGATTTTGCTCCGTAATGTGCAGCATGAATTTCAAAAGTGCCGGTATAGGTGAAAGCCCCTAATACTTCTGCGCCTTTTACTATGTGCTGAATGGCTCTTCTATTATCCTGTTGATCTAAAAAATAACCTGTTTTTTGTCCGTTCTCAATATCAACATGAAACTTCAATCCGTTTTCCTGGATGATGATATTAGTATCGAAAGGGGTAGATAAAAATCCTTTCTGCTGAACTAATCCTTCCAGTTCGCGAACGGGCACGTCATTTCTTTCATAAATACCTTTGGGGGTAAAGATGGATTCCAGTGCTTTTACAATGGCAGGTTTCCATTGATCCATTCCATATGACAAGGTTTGTAAAACAAAATAGTCATTGAATTTATCGATGATGAGTGCAGGCATTTGATCGGCTTCTCCAAAAATCAAGCGGCAATTTTCTGTGTACCCGATTTTTTGTCGGTACTGCCAGGCATTGGCAATACGGTCATGAAAAAACTGGTCATTGATCTCTTCTTGTTTGCGGGTCAGCAATCTGACCATGATCTGCGATTTCGGGTTTGCATATCCTCTGCCGGCGTATTTCCCATCTGCATAATATACATCCACAATATCTCCGGCTTCGACAGGTCCGGTTAGCCTGTCTACCTCATTTCCAAATATCCAAGGGTGCCCGTTGGCAATACGCTGGGCGATTTTTTTTCTAAGATATACTTTCGTCATGCCGCGAAGATAGTCCACACCCTCCAAGCCATGTTCTTTGGCAGCTAAAAACCTGAAAAACAGGGCGTTTGACTGACAGGAAGCCTTGATTTATCAGGCAGACTGTCAATTTTTCCCTTTTCTTTGCATCGGCAAAATTTTTGACAGTTTTGCCCCGAAAAGTATTCAATCAATTAATTATGGAAGAGCAGGCAACAACACAGACACCCGTGAACGAAGAAACACAAGCCAATATTGATATCAATGCCGATGAGAATGCAGCAGGTACTTCTCATTTGAATGAGCCGGTAGCAGAGGAAAATCAGTTGGAAAAACTGCAGGCTGAGTTACAAGAGCAGAAGGATAAATACCTCCGTCTCATGGCTGAGTTCGACAATTTCAGACGTCGTACTGCCAAAGAGCGTATTGAGCTGATTCAAACAGCCGGGAAAGATGTGATTGTTTCATTGCTGGATGTGTTGGATGATTGTGATCGTGCAGAGAAACAATTGCAAAGCAATGATGATATCGCTGTGCAAAAAGAGGGTATTCAATTGGTCTTCAATAAACTTCGTTCTAACCTTCAATCTAAAGGAGTGAAAGCCATGGAAAGTATCCATGCAGAGTTTGATGTAGAGAAACACGAAGCCATTACAGAAATTCCTGCTCCAACTGAAGAGTTAAAAGGAAAAGTACTGGATGAAGTCATGAAAGGATACTACCTCAATGATAAGATCATTCGTTTTGCAAAAGTGGTGGTAGGGAAATAATGTTTGATGTCTGATGTAGGATGTCTGATTTGAATTATATCAGACATCCTACATCAGACATCCTAAATTCAAGAAAGATGGCTAAAAGAGATTTTTACGAAATATTGGGTGTGGGCAAATCAGCTTCTGCCGATGAGATTAAAAAAGCTTATCGTAAGGTAGCTATGCAATACCATCCTGATCGTAACCCGAATGATAAAGAAGCAGAAGAAAAATTCAAAGAAGCTGCAGAAGCCTATGAAGTACTAAGTGATGCGGATAAGAAAGCCAAGTATGATCGTTATGGACATGCTGCTTTTGGTCCGGGTACCGGCGGTGGTGCAGGTGGGTATAGTAATATGGATGATATCTTCAGCCAGTTTGGAGATATTTTCGGTGATGATATGTTCGGAAGTTTCTTTGGCGGTGGCGGAAGAAGAAGTAGTGGTGGTGGAAGAGCTCGTGGACAAAGAGGAAGCAACTTGCGCATTAAACTCAAGTTGAGTTTTGAAGAAATTGCAAAAGGTGTCACCAAGAATGTAAAAGTAAAAAAGCATGTCTTGTGTAATACCTGTGGCGGTAATGGTGCAAAAGATAAAAATAGTGTACAGAATTGTGGTACCTGTGGTGGTAGTGGACAAGTGAGAAGAGTTACCAATACTTTTCTTGGACAAATGCAAACCGTAACTACTTGTCCAACCTGTAATGGCGAAGGCTCTACTGTGACTACGAAATGTGGTGCTTGTAAAGGTGAGGGTAGGGTATATGGAGAAGAGACCATTAGCATTGATATTCCGGCAGGTGTTTCTGAGGGAATGCAACTAAGCATGAGTGGAAAAGGAAATGCCGGTGAACGTGGTGGATTTGCAGGAGATTTAATCATTCAAATTGAAGAAGAAACACATCCTGAATTACAGCGCGACGGCTTGAATGTGGCCTATGATCTTCATATCTCTTTTCCGGATGCGGTTTTCGGAACACAAGTAGAAGTGCCTACTATTGATGGGAGAGCAAAAATTAAAATTCCGGCTGGTACACAAAGCGGTAAAATATTCAGACTCAAAGGCAAAGGATTTCCGGAAGTACAAGGATACAATAAAGGAGATCAATTGATTTATGTCAATGTATGGACACCACAGCAAGTGAGCGATGAAGAGAAACAGATATTGGAAAAGCTAAGTCATAGTCCCAACTTCAAACCTCAACCTACAAAGAGTGATAAAAGTTTCTTTGATCGCGTAAAAGAAGCATTCAGTTAATCTGATTTTCTTTTTTTCTTTGGCGGGTTGTAAAGTTGAATAGCTTTTTCCAACAAATGTTGAAATTCCTGTTGCAGGATATTGTTGGGTGAGACAGTATGTTTACTAAACAAAGCCACATCTTCCAACTGAAATCCATGCGTGGATTTTGATTTTCGTAGGATATTCCCAAACATGGCAACAGCGGCGGCAAAACGATAGATGCTATCAGTGCGTTCTATTTTTTGTCCGCGATAATTGGCTGTAAAATTTTGCTCCTTTTGATTACCACTCAAAGGGTCTTTATATCTTAGTACTACTTCTGCTAAAGGTAAATTCGCGGAATTGATACTGTCTTTCGCAGGAATGATTTCAGCGATTGCCATGATGGAATGCCCACTGCCTATTTCTCCTCCCTCTAATGTACTGCTGCTATCTTCTAAAGCAGTTTTTTTATTGTCAAATCCAATCAGTCGATATGCTGCAACAGTTTCCGGATTGAATTGAAGTGTGATGGATGCATCATTCGCAACCGTAAAAATATTTTTGGTAAACTCTGTTACCAATACTTTCTCAGCTTCTCTGATTTGATCGATGTATGCGAAATTGCCATTACCTTTTTTAGATAGAGTCTCCAGTTTACTATCTTTATAATTCCCCATTCCTACACCCAAACAAGTGAGATAGATGCCACTCATTTGATAACGCGTGATGAGTTCTTCCAGTTCCTTTTCGGATGATTGTCCAACATTGAAATCTCCATCAGTGGCCAGTATTACCCGATTGTTTCCTCCTTTGATAAAATTTTTCTTCGCAGTTTCATAAGCTAGCTGAATGGCCCCTGAGCCGGGGGTGTCGCCTCCCGCAGATAAAGAATCAATGGCTTTTTTGATCAGGTCTTTATATTGTCCACCGGTAGGAGCTAATACCATCGCTACACCACCACCATATGTGATGACTGAAACGGTGTCAATAGGTCTGAGGTTATTGATGAGTAAACGAAACCCAGACTGCAACAAGGGCAATCGATTGGGCTTATCCATCGAGCCGGAAACATCAATTAAAAAAACCAGATTGGAAGGTGGTACTTGGTCAAGAGGAATTGTTGGAGCTTGTAATTGTAAGAACAATAATTGGTGTTTAGGATTCCATGGACAGCTACTATGTTCATATGCGTAAGAAAACCCTCTTTCAGACTGTAAGCTATTCGGTGGAAGTGGTAAGCTGAAATAGTTCAGCATTTCTTCAATACGTATGGCATCCTGTGGAATCATCATTCCATTATTGATGAATCTTCTGATATTGCTGTAAGAGGCATTGTCGATATTCAAGGAAAATCCAGTCTCCGGAAATGTATTTGTTTTCATCAACTCATTCTCGATGATGCTGGTATAACTTTCTCCCAACCCCAGACTATTGATGACAGAGCCCGTTGAGAAATTTTTTACAACAGAAGATTTATAGTTTTTATACAATTTCGAAGTGCCAGAACTTGATTTCATCTGTAGCAGTTGAAACTGTCGGCTGTCTACATATATGCTTAATGGATCATAGCCATCAAAGCTTAAGTGAATACTGTCTTTTACAATGGGTATTGGTATACCAAAAGATCCACTTCCCCCCGAATGAAAAATGAGACTAGGTTTTGAACTGATTTTTATTTTGACACCACTCAATAAAACACCTTGCTCATTTCTGATCTCACCGCGTAAATAATATTGAGCGCGTGCAGTATGGGTCACCGATAGCAATAGCAGTATCCAAATGAATGAGCGCATTTGGCAGGGGTTTACATAACAAGTTAACGTAAAAATGCTGCTACTCGGTATGTATAAGCCGTTAAAGCCTTGTTATGCTTCGTCTTTGAGCTGATAGATTTCGCGAATATTCCTGCCCAAACCATCATAATCCAGTCCATAACCAAGTACAAAACGGTTGGGGATGGTAAAACAACAATAATCGATCTGTACCGGATACTTCATGGCATCAGGCTTGTGTAGTAGTACGGCCACTTTTAAAGAGAGTGGTTGTTGATTGATGAGTTGCGGTAGAAATTCACTAAGTGTTTTACCGGTATCAATGATGTCTTCCAATATTACGACATGTCGGTTATTGATCTCTGTATCTAATCCAATGGCAGTAATAACATGTCCGGTTGATTTGGTTCCCTTGTAAGAAGCCAATTTAATAAAGCAGATCTCAGCTTCGATCGATAACTCTTTGAACAAATCAGCCGAAAACATGAACGATCCATTCAAGATAGAAATGAACAAAGGTTTTTTACCCTGATAATCCTTATCCAATTGAGCCGCCAGTTCTTTGATCTTTTCATGGATCAATGTTTCCGGTAAATAGGGAATGAATTCTTTGTCATGAACTTTGATTACCTGCATGGATCTGTTATTTTGTAGATTTCTTTTTTGTTCCTTTATTGATCTCTGTTGGTGAGCGTAACAATAATTTTTGTCCGGCAGAAAGCTGACTGTCTTTTTTCAATTTATTATACTCTAATAAACTCTCCATTCTAATACCTTCTTTCTGACAAATATCGTGTAGATTTTCACCTACTGTTACTTCATGAAAATCAGAAGCACCTCTTTTTTGTTTTTTCTCGATGAAGAGTACCCGATCCATATCAAGGATGTCCATTTCTGCTAATTCATTGAACTCAAAAAGTTTGCTTAAGCTAATATCATATTGATGTGCCAATGCCAGCAAAGAAGTACCCTCTCTGGCATGTACAGCTTTTGTGTGATTGATGGTAAATACGCCTTCAGGATACGTAACTATTTTCTTTTCTTCAGCAACAGTGGTTGGTTTTCTATCCGTCTCTTCTATGGGTTTTATTTTTTCAACACTAGTATTAGCTGTCTGAAGCTCTGCTTGTGGAGCCTCTGTTTCCTCTTTAACTAACGTTGCTTTTTGAGTATCATTTTTAATAGCAGATTCATTTTTGATGGCAGGTGCAACTGTTTGTTCAGTAACCACATTGGCGGCTGTTGTATTTTGTACCGTTGCTACAATGGGGGCCGTTTTATTTTCCATCATGGCGATGCCCTGAATGGTGTATTGATTCAATTGATAGTCTTCAATGACACGTAATAATTTTTCAGGGTAGGTTTTATTGGTGGCATAACCAGCTCTTTTCAATCCGTATGCCCAACCGGTAATATCAGTTAGTTCCAATTTAAAGAGAAAAGAATAGTGGGAACGTGTCTTTAAGAAATCAGAATGATCGCGGTAAGATTCTTCCGGTGATTTGTATACACGGAAACATTCACCTTTGGCATCATCATCTTGGAATATTTTGTCTCCAGTCCATTCGGTTTTACATTTGATACCAAAATGATTATTAGCATTTTTAGCCAAAGTACTTTCACCAAACTGTGATTCCAGAATACCTTGTGCCAATTTGATGGAAGCAGGAACACCCGTACGGATCATTTCCTGAATGGCCAGGTCTTTATAGCTATTGATATAAGCTTCAGTTCTTTCTTTCACACTGGTAGTCTGTGCAACTGAACTTAGCAGTGCAGCGTTTAGCAGAGTGATCAATAAGAAGATTTTTTTCATGTCGTTTTCTTTTTTACCATCAGTAAACCGTCTCTGATGGTGAGTAAAACCTGTTCAGTTCTAGGATCTTGTTTCACATGTTCATTGAATGCATGTATGGCTTTGGCATTCTTTCCACTGATAGGGTCTTCCAATACCTGTCCGTGAAACAGCACATTGTCCGCAAGAATGATACCATTTTCAGCTATACGTGGAATCAATTGTTCATAGTAACCTATATATCCTGTCTTATCTGCATCAATAAAAACCAGATCCCATGGATGATTCAGCGTAGGAATGATTTCCCCCGCATTTCCGATGTGCAAATGTATTTGATCCTTTCTGTGGCTTTTGCTAAAATAGTTCCGGGCTGTTTGGGCATCTTCCTCCCTGCATTCGATGGTATGGAGTTCTCCACCGTTCTGCAGGCCTTCTGCCAGACAAAGTGCACTGTATCCGGTAAAAGTTCCTATCTCTAAAACGTATTTGGGACGTAGAATAGTACTTAAGAAAGCAAGGAATTTTCCCTGAACCTGTCCGCTCAGCATATGGGCATGGGGGTGATGGGCTTTTGTATACTCCTCAATCTCCGTCAACAGCGTATCATCAGCCGTGGTAAATAGCTGTGCATAGGCTTCTGCCTCCGGGGAAACAATCAGGGGGGTAGACATGGGGCAAAGATAGGGATAGCTGATGGTTCATGGCTTATGGTCGCCGATAGCGGATAGTTCATAGCTAATGGCTTATGGAATATGGACCATTTGCTATGAACTATCAGCTATGAACTATAAGCTACTTATCCCCTTTCTTCGAAATCAGCATCAACCCTATAAAAGTAATGGCTCCATTGATGATCAGGAGTTCCAATCCAATTTCGAAAGATCCGAATATTTGTTTTTGAAATTTATCCAACATCAGACAGATCAATGGAGATGCGATACAAATAATAGGCACCAGTTTATCATTCACTGAACGTTTCAATAAAATACCGAAAGTAAAGAGACCTAATAATGGTCCATAAGTATAAGCAGCTACTTTTAGTATGACGCCAATCATACTGCTGCTATCAATCCATTTATACACCATCACAAACAACAAGAATATTCCGGCAAATACCAGGTGTACCCTTTGTCTGATTTTTTTCTTTTGTACATCTGTCCAGTCTTCTCTTCTTTGTAATCCAATGATATCAATACAAAATGAAGAGGTCAATGCCGTGATGGCACCATCGGCACTGGGGAATAAGGCTGAGATCAGGGCTATGATGAATATCACAGATACCAAACTTGGCATATGGTTGAGTGCAATTGTAGGGAAGAGTTTATCTCCTGTTGCAGCTATTCCTTGTGCATCGGCATACAAGTGTAAGAGTCCACCAAGGAATAAGAACAAACCGATGACCGCCAACATAATAAATCCTAAAGTCACTACATTCTTTTGTGAGTCTTTCAAAGTCTTCACAGAAATGTTTTTTTGCATCATCTCTTGATCCATACCAGTCATGGTAATGGTTACAAAAGCACCTGCAAGAATTTGCTTCAGGAAAAAGAAACGACTTTCGGGTTCCGTGAAGAATATTTTTGAATAGCCTTTATCGCCCATGGCAGCAAAGCTTTCAGAGATACCCATATCCAGCTGACTCAAAATATACACTACGCAAATCACCAGTCCAATCAACATACAGGAAGTCTGTAAGGTGTCGGTCCATACGATTGTTTTTACACCTCCTTCATACGTATACAATAAGATCATCGCCAGAATGATGAGGGTGGTTGCCCAGAACGGTACGTGAAAACTTTCTAGAATTGCATCTTGTAAAATGCGCACTACTAAATACAGACGTGCAGTGGCACCCAGTGTTCGGGATAAGATAAAAAACGATGCGCCCGTTTTATAGGAATTCACTCCCAAGCGAGAGCTTAGATAGTTGTAGATGGAAGTGAGGTTCAGTTTATAATACAATGGTAATAATACAAACGCTATCACCATATAACCGATCAGGTAGCCCAGTGTGATTTGCATATATGCAAATGATTCTTTGGCCACAGCTCCGGGAACACTTACAAAAGTGACACCACTCAATGAAGTACCGATCATGCCAAATGCCACCAACATCCAGTTACTATTTCTGTTACCGATAAAGAAAGAATCGTTGTTACTATTTCTTCCGGTATACCAGGCAACTACCAATAAGATTAAAAAGTAAATGATGACAAAGGAGAACAACAGGAGTGGGGACATATCCAAAGGGTTTATGGCGTTAATACGATCGTTCCCGATAAAGATAGGGGTTGTTTGCGTTTTATTGCAGGTTTTAGCTGGTAAAATTCATAAATAAAATACATCGTTCAATATTCTGTAAACATATTCCTGCTTACATTGCGACGTAAATTCAAATAGATGCAGGTAAAGCATGTTGCAGTTTTTTGCGGTTCAAAAAATGGAAATAACCCTCTTTTCGCGGCAGAAGCTTCGAGATTGGGTAGGTCAATGGCTGAAAAGAAAATAACACTGATCTATGGTGGTGGTAATAAAGGATTGATGGGTGCTATTGCCAATGCAGTAATGGAACATGGAGGTAAAGCCATTGGTGTCATACCGGAAGTGTTATTGGAATGGGAACATCAACACGAAGGCATTACAGAATTACATGTGGTGAAGGATATGCATATCCGTAAAAAAATGATGTATGAATTATGCGATGCTGCCATTGTATTACCTGGCGGTCATGGTACATTGGATGAACTGTTTGAAATGCTTACCTGGAATACTTTGAATATCCACAATAAAAAAATTATCCTGCTGAATTCAGCAGGATATTATGAATCGTTGATTGATCATATTAAAAAAATGACCGAAGAAGGTTTTCTGTATGAAGACTGGCGGAAACGTTTGATTGTGGCCGACAGTGTAGATGAAGCGCTTACTTCTTTCGATTGAGATACATACCCAATCCCGCTCTGAAAACAGGTAAAGGATCATTGAACTGATCACGATAAGGGGAATTGATATTTTGTAACACATCAATCATCAGTGTTACATAAGAATATTGTGAGCCAACCATTCTGGAACCATAACCAATACCTACCAATAAACTTTCTGCACTGTAGTTGTATTTAAAAGTTTGTCCCGATATCACATTCTTTTGTGAGGAGTTGATCCAGTTGTATTCAGGTTGGACTTGCACATGTAGAAAATTCACCGGCCAAATACGTAGAAATGTACCTGCTCCATAATTAAAATTCCGAAAACGTGTATTACTGAAATCAGAAGCATTTTGTGAAAAATAATTCACGTTCAGTGCTACGCCTGCATCTAACCAGTTATTGAAACTGTATCCGATTTCCGGGTTGACACCTACATTAAAAAAACGATTGCCTAAAGAAAGATTGACTGCGGCACCCAAAAAAGTATTTTCTCTTTTAAACTTTCCTTTCTTTTCATCTGCTTCATTGTTTTGTGCCATAGAAGACAAGCAAAGAAGCAAACAGAGAGAGGTTAACAGTATACTGTTTTTCATAGTTGCAGGTGTTTCATCAAAAATACGTTACTAGTTGAGGTCAAAAATCTTTCCGGCATTTAAAATATTGTTAGGATCAAATGCTTTTTTGATCTCTCTCATCAAATACATGTTGGCATCACGGAACACTGTAGATAGATATGGCTTTTGAATCAAACCAATACCATGTTCACCACTAATGGTTCCGCCTAATTTTTGTACCAGTTCGAATAAAGCCCGTAATGCTTGCGTCATTTCTTCATTACCATGACTATTCTTAATGGTAGGGTGATTGATCCTGATATGCAGATTACCATCACCGGCATGTCCATAACAAACAGCATGGAAGCCATATTGTTTACCCAATTCTTTTACTCCTTTGATCAGAGCGGGTAATTCGGCACGAGGTACTACCGTATCTTCTTCGATGGTATAACCACTGGTTTTCACCGCTTCTGCTACACGGCGACGTAGTTTCCAGAGTTCTGCTTTTTGTTGTGCATCATCCGCAAAGAATATCTCTCCGGCATCAAATTGCGTCAAGAGTTCTGCAATGGATTCCATCTCACTCATCAATACATCCATATTGTTGCCATCTACTTCAATGATGAGATGTGCTGCAATAGAATCATCAACAGGAACAGCAGTACTGTCTACCATTTGACTCACAATCTTCAATGCATCAATCTCTACCAATTCCAAAGCACTTGGTACAAAACCCGCACGGAATATGGCACTTACGGCTTCACTTGCTTTTTCCAAAGAAGCGAATGGTACCAGCATCAGCAGATCATATTTTGGGAAAGGAATCAGTTTCAACACAATTTTGGTGACAATACCCAATGTGCCTTCACTTCCGACCATTAACTGCGTAAGATTATAACCGGTAGAATTTTTCAAAACATTCGCGCCTGTCCAAATGATTTCTCCATTGGGTAAAACCACTTCAAGATTCAATACATAATCTTTTACCACGCCATATTTTACAGCTTTTGGTCCACCACTATTTTCTGCGATATTTCCACCGATGAAACAACTCCCTCTGCTACTGGGATCGGGAGGGTAGAACAATCCTTTTTCTTTTACAGCATTTTGTAATACTTCTGTAATCACACCGGGTTCAGTGATCACCTGTAGATTTCTTTCATCGATAGATAGAATACTGTTCATTCTTTCTGTCGATAATAATACCCCACCCAAATGCGGTAACGCACCACCACTTAAACCTGTACCTGCACCTCTTGGAGTTACTGGAATACGGTCTTGGTTACAAATTTTCATGATGGCGGCAATTTCTTCAGCCGTTCTAGGTTTCAATACGACTTCCGGTAGAAAGAGCAATTGCTCCGTTTCATCGTGCCCATAATGGTTCAGATTTTCTTCATCTGCTAACACATAAGCATCCCCAACAATAGATTTGAATTTTTCTACATGTGCGGTTGTAATCAATCCCTTTCCGGCTATAACCCCCATATCTGAATAATTTTGGTAAAAATAATTCCTGTCAGGCACAAGTATGCAGGAATCTGCGCTTTTGCGCTGAATTTTTTATAAAAACTTCAAATTTTTCATCAAGAGCTCATAAAATTCGCCAGAGTATGTTGGTTTTTTTGAATATCGTACAAGAATTTCCGCAAACGATTGATGAACTATAACGTGTAGATATTACATAAAAGAATTGGTGAAATGATTAAACGGTTAATTTTGCCGAACTAACTAACGATTGTTCGTATATGACTGAATCTATGACCCAATTGAATCTGCAACAAATCACAGCATTAGGTTTAACCGGTACCCATCAGCTTCATTATCAATTAAGTCCGGAAGTATTGACTGAGCAAGCCGTATTGAGAAACCAGGGAACACTGAATGATACAGGTGCTCTCTGTATCAATACCGGAGAGTTCACCGGTCGTTCTCCTCAAGACAAATTCATTGTGAAGGACAGTATCACTGAAAATACCGTTCATTGGAACAATTTCAACATTGCCATTGAAGAAAAATATTTTTTCCAGTTGAAAGAAAAAATGATGCAATATCTCAATGGTAAGGAAGAACTATGGGTTCGTGATGCTTATGCTTGTGCTGATCCTGCTTATCGCATGAATATCCGTGTGATCAATGAGAATCCATGGAGTAATTTATTTGCTTACAACATGTTCCTTCGTCCAACAGAACAGGAACTGGACAATTTTCAACCTGAATGGCATATCATTCAGGCGCCAGGCTTCAAAGCTGATCCTGCGGTGGATGGAACACGTCAGCATAATTTTGCGGTTGTTTCATTTACACACAAAACCATCCTAATTGGTGGCACTGGTTATACCGGTGAAATGAAGAAAGGCATTTTTACCATCTTGAATTATGTATTACCCCAACAGAAAAATGTATTGAGCATGCATTGTAGTGCCAATATGGGTAAGGATGGTGATGTGGCTATTTTCTTTGGTTTGAGCGGAACCGGAAAAACAACCTTAAGTGCAGATCCTAATCGCAAACTGATTGGTGATGATGAACATGGTTGGACTGCCAACAGCGTTTTCAATTTTGAAGGCGGTTGTTATGCAAAGACCATTGACTTAAGTGAAGAAAAAGAACCGGAGATTTATCATGCTATTCGTCCGGGTGCATTGGTGGAGAATGTAGGTTTTGAAAATGGCAGCAATAAAATTGATTTTGCGAGTAAAAAGATTACTGAAAATACACGTGTAAGTTATCCGCTTCATTTTATCAGCAATGCTGCTGAACCCAGCATTGGAGGCTTACCTAAAAATATTTTCTTCCTGACTTGTGATGCCTATGGTGTTTTACCTCCAATCAGTAAACTAACGCCCGGACAGGCAATGTATCAATTCATCAGTGGATACACAGCCAAAGTTGCAGGAACGGAAGCAGGTGTTACCGAGCCTAAGTCTACTTTCAGTGCCTGTTTTGGCGCACCTTTCTTGCCTTTACATCCCGGTAAATATGCTGAGATGTTGGGTAACAAAATGAGAGAACATGAAGTGAATGTATGGATGATCAATACCGGATGGAGTGGTGGATCTTATGGTGTTGGTAGCAGAATGAAACTCAGCTATACCAGGGCTATGATTACAGCAGCTTTGAATGGTGATTTAGATCATGTACAATTTGAAGCACACCCGGTATTTGGTATGATGATGCCAGCTACTTGTCCGAACGTGCCTTCAGAAATGTTGAATCCACGTAATACCTGGGCTGATAAGAATGCCTATGATGCAAAAGCAAAAGATCTGGCACAACAATTCATCAATAATTTCTCTAAATATGCAGCCGGCGTAAGCGATGAAATTTTACAAGCAGCCCCTCATGCTTAACTGCTGAAGGGTACTCTATAAAGATACTAAACTCGGTCTCTTCGATTGCTTTGTCTGTTTGAGTGAAATCCCGTCCTCGTGGCGGGATTTCTGTTTTTGGTCGATGGTTGATGGTCCATAGTCCATAGTCCATGGTTGGGTTATGGCTTATGGTTCATAGCGTATGGTTGATGGTCGATAATATGTGGTAGCCTGAAATATGTTGACCGTTTTTGAATGATTTTTTAACTCAAAAACG
>VFQR01000407.1_pt1 | contig 62785 bp, 48 predicted proteins | sample 3512321 | NCBI WGS metagenome assembly VFQR01 (sample SAMN10412374, study PRJNA504923) | tailings metagenome | isolation source: Relicate 3 Philex TSF1 revegetated site | place: Philippines: Tuba, Benguet | collected 2017-08-29 | reverse complement strand
GACATGTCGATATATTCGCGCCCGTCGAGATCCCAGACCCGGCAGCCGCTCGCCCTGGAATAGTAGGCCGGCCATTGCTCCGGCAGGAACTGCTCGGGGCGCTTGGACAGCAGCATGTTACCACCGGGAATGACGGTCTTGGCCGTCTTCCACAGATCCTGGCCTTTGCCCATGCGCTGCCCCCGATACTCGCGCGTTGACCTAATGCTATATTGTTATAAGTATAACCCGATAGCCGTCAAGTGGAGCTGCCTGGGAGGAGGGTGCCGTGACGCTGCCTCTGGATTGGGTGATCGAGGAGGGGCCGCGGCTCGAGGGTACACGCGCGCTCGATCGCCTCAAGGTGCAAGCCCCCGGCATCACCCGCGCGCCGGATGGGCGGTTCCGCCTGTTCTTTACGGGGATCGGGCCGGCTAAGCCGTTCTTGGACTGCCAGGGCTACATCCTCAGCGCCACTTCCTCGGACGGCCTGACGTTTACGCCGGAACCGGGCATCAGGCTGGCCCCGGACCCCGCACTGCCACAGCTGGCGCTGCGGCTGCTTGCGCCGAGCATCTCGAGCGTGCCAACCGGCGGGTGGCGGATGTATTTCGAAGCGCGCGGCGTGGCCGGGATGCCGACAGCCATCATGAGCGCCTTTTCTCGCGATCAGTTGCACTGGACGCTGGAGCCCGGCACGCGGCTGACGGCGCCGGGCGGTGTCGGCGCGCCACGCTTCCTGCGCCTCCCCGATGGAAGCGGTCGGCTCACCTGCTTCGAGTCGATCTACGCCGGCGACAGCCCCACTTCCGGGCCGCGCCTCAGCACGCGGGTAATCGGTGCGGCGAGCGGAGATGGGCTGGTGTTCCGACGGGATGCCGAAGCCCTGCTCGCCGATCGGCAGGACGGCCTCGACGGCGCCGGCATCACCGCTGCGGAAATTGTTCCCGGTACGCCCTGGCGCATGGTCTATTCGGCGTGGCAGGACGTCCCACCCGGCACCGTCGTGCCGCTGCACCCAAGCGCGGACGCCGCGGCGGAGGACAATGGCACCAGCGCTGACTTCGCCGCCGCCTCCATCGCTACCGACATGGCCGGCTACCGCTCCCGCATTCTCGTTGCACGCTCGGATGATGGTATCACTTGGCGTCGCGAGGCGGTTCTCATCGAGGGGGACGGCTATCACGGCGTGCGGCTCGACGCTGTGCACGCCGAAGATATGTCACTGATCCCACTCCATGACGGCCGTTGGCGCATGTACTACGCCGCCTGCGATGCAAGGGGCGTCTGGCGCATTGCCAGCGCCATCAGCCGGCAGGCGGCAGCCAGTCCGGATAGTGCGCCCTGAGCGTGTCGCGATAGCGGGTGAAGGCGTCCAGCGTCGTCGTCTCGTAAGGCGGCAGCAGGCGCAGCGGGAAATCTGGCTCGCTCAGCCGATGGATCGCCTTGTCATAGGCGCCATCGATATGGCTGGTGCCGGTCGCGTCCAGCAGGGCATGCAGCACGCCGCACAATTCGCGATATAGCGCAGTGAAACGCTGCGCATTGCCAATGGCACCGGCGGCGAGATACTCGTGCGCCCGCTTCGGGCTGCTCGACGAGATCGAGGCAAGCAAGGCGCATTCGCCCAGCGGTGCGCCGATGAAATAGCCTTGCTCGGTGAGGAAGTGCCGCAACTGCGGCGCGTGGCGCATGAGGCCCGAGATCATGAACGGATCGCCGCCGCCATATTTGGTGGCAACGAGGTTGGGATGGCGTTCGGCCAGCTCGGCATATTCCACCGGCCGGACGAGGCGCCCCGACCGCATCAGATTGTAGTGGAGGAACTTCGCCTCGGGGAACCGCCCGCAGAGTTCGGCGAACACGCGCCGCAATTCGACATCTGATACCGGGGCCCAGCTCGGCAACGAGAACTGAAAGGTCGTGATGCCGCGGGCGAGGCAGAACTCGGCCCTTTCGATCATCGTCCTGAGCGACAGGCTCACCAGCCCCACCATCGGCGGTGCCCCGCCGGCTTCGGCCATCGTTTCGGCAAATACGGTGGCGACGCGCTGGAACATGCTGTCGGTGACGGCATAGCCTTCGCCGGCCGTGCCGAACACATAGAGGTCGGGCAGGCCGGCGCGCACCAGGTTGGTGATGGTGCGACGAAGTAGTGCCTCGTCCAAGCTGTTGTCGTCGGCCCATGGCAGGCAGACCGTGCCCAGCACGGTGCGCGGATAGCGGCTCACGACGGGAACGCGATGGCCACGCTGTCGATCTCGACATAGCCCTGCGCGATGCTAGAGGGCCAGATCGGATAGTCGCGACCAGCGCGCAGCAGGTGCGGATCGCCGTTTATGCAGCCCATCGGGCGCGGCTTCACCGGAAACATGATCAGGTGCATGTTGACGTTCACGTCCGCCAGCACGGCTTTGAGCGGCTTCTCGCCATAGGTATCGGTGCGGTCGTGACGCGAGCCAATGCTGGTCCACTGTGAGGCGAGCGGCGCGCAGGTCACTGCCTGCTCGCTCCAGTCCTCGGTGATCTCGAAGGTCTGGCCGGTGAGTACCCAGCCCGAGCAGAGCCCGTCGACGTTGCCCTGCAGCAGCACCGAGAGTCTCGTGCCGGCCGCTTCCATCTCGCCCCGCAGCCTGAGCGAGATGCGCGCATTGGTGAAGTCGGTGGGATAGCCGCCCTTGACGAACCGGTTCTCGCCCGCGGCCTCCCGCGTGGATTCCCCGGCCGCGCCCTTTGTAATGAGACACATCAGCAGTTGCAGATAACCGCCGCCGGGCGGGGCGTGGTTGTAGTCGACCCACCACGGCCCCTGGCAGCGGACCACGCCGTCACGCACGGGCAGGGCGCCGATGGGGGAGTGGTTGTCGATAACCCGCATCCAGCCACCGGGGCCATCGTCGAAGTCTTCAACGTAGGACGTCGCCATGCGCCTCATCCACTTGCTCTAAATATCATCTTATCATTATAACAGATGAGCAGGTCAAGCGGGTCTATGCGCCCGCCACGCTGGAGGGACATCGTGAGCGCCTACGAAGCCAACAGCCTCGACACCCGCATCTGGCAGGAGGAACTCGAGGACTTCGTGCCGCCCAAGGTGTTCGACGCGCATGTGCACATCTACCGCTGGGCCTTCGACCAGAATCCCGGAAGGGCCACCGGGCCGTTCGCTGCCGGCATTGGGACGTTGTTTCCGGAGGTGACCTGGGAGACGGCGGACGCGGTCGATGCGGCCCTGATGCCCGGTCGCGAGATCGAGCGGCTGGCCTTCCCCTTTCCCTTCCCGCACCCCTGCGATTTCGAGGGCTCCAACAGCTACCTGGCCGGCGAGGTGGCCAAGGGCGGTGGGCGCAGCCGCAGCCTGATGCTGGTGCATCCGGGCATGAGCGCCGCGGCGGTGGAAGCCGAGGTGCGGCGCCATGGCCATATCGGCTTCAAGCCCTATCGCTGGTATGGCAAGGACCCGGTCGACGGGCGGCTGACCGACTTCATGCCCGCGCACCAGATCGCTGTCGCTGACCGGCTGGGGCTGATCATCATGATGCACCTGAGCAAGCGCGACGCGGTCGCCGACCCGGAAAACGTTGAGGATCTGCTGCGGCTCAGCGAGCGCTATCCCAACGCCAAGTGGATTCTTGCCCATTGCGCGCGCAGCTACTCCTCCTGGGCAATCGAGGCCTCGGCGGCAAAGCTGCGGGGGCTGCCCAACATCTGGTACGACACCTCCACCGTGTGCGACTCCGATGCGCTGGACGCGCTCTACACCGGCGTTGGGGTGGAGCGCGTCATGTACGGCTCCGACGACATGATCGGGCCGATGCGCGGCAAGTACATCACGTTCGGTCGGGCCTGGGCCTATCTCTCACCCGACAATCACGCCATGAGCCTCGCGCATTGCGACGGGCGCATGACGTTTACGCGTTACGAGCAATTGCGCGCCATGCTGCGCGGCGGGCGCCGTATCGGTCTCGATGCGGCGCAGCGACAGGCGCTGTTCTACGATACGGCGCGGGCGCTGGTGGATTCGGTTGCGGTGCCGCAGCCCCAATAGCGCTGCTGTTCAGTCAAGCGCCGCTGTGCCGCACCAGCAAGTCGTTGGACTCGATGTTGTGCGTCCCGACTTTGGTGATGTCGGTTTCTCCCATCAGCCCGAGCGCGCTGTCCGCCTCGGAGCGGATGATCTCGAGGACGCGGCTCACCCCGGCTTCGCCGGCGGCGCCGAGACCGTAGAGGAACGGGCGGCCGATGAACACGGCGCGGGCCCCGAGCGCCAGGGCCTTCAGCATGTCGTGGCCGGAGCGTACGCCGCTGTCGAGATAGATTTCGCAACGCCCTGCGACCGCATCGACAATACGGGGCAGGACGCGAATGGTGGAGGGTGCGCCGTCGAGCTGCCGGCCGCCATGGTTGGAGACGACGATCGCGTCGGCGCCATGCGCAATGGCTTGCCGCGCATCCTCGGGATGCAGCACGCCCTTGACCACCAGCGGCCCGCCGAAACGCTGCTTGATCCAGCCGAGATCGCCCCAGTTGAGCGAGGGGTCGTCCTGCGTGCTCATCCACTTGGCGAGTGCCGCAGGCGTGCTCGCCGCCGGCACATGGCCGGCGAAATTGCCGAAGGTGCGGCGCTTCGTGCGCAGCATCTCCAGCGACCAACGCGGCCTGAGCGTCAGCTCGGCGACAAAGCGCGGCGTGTATTTCAGCGGCACGGTGAGCCCGTTGCGAACGTCCTTATGGCGCTGGCCATAATGTTGGCAATCCATCGTGACGACGAGCGCGGCGCACTTGGCGGCCTTGGCCCGGTCGATCAGCCGCTCGTTGAAGTCGCGGTCTTTCCGCACATAGAGTTGGAACCAGAACGGCGTGCCTGCCGTCGCTTCCGCCACATCCTCGATCGAACAGATGCTGACGGTCGAGAGCGTGAACGGGATGCCGAACTTCGCTGCCGCCCGGGCCGCCTTGATCTCCCCATCTGCGCACTGCATCCCTGCCGCGCCAGTGGGAGCGAGGCCGAGCGGCAAAGAGACCGGGTGGCCGAGCATGGTGGTGGACAGGCTGCGCTGCGAGATGTCGATCCCCACGCGTTGCTCCAGCCTGATGCGGGCGAAGTCCGTGCTGTTTTCCCGGTAGGTGGTTTCGGTGTAAGCGCCGGAATCGGCATACTGGAAGAACATGCGCGGCACCCGACGCTCCGCCGCGCGCTTGAAGTCGTCGACGGTCAGCAATCGGTCGAGACGCATCTTCAGTCTCCGGAGACGAACCAGCGCATGTCATAGCGGTGCGTGCTGCGATCGAAGCGCAGCGTGTAGGGATCGCAGCGCCAGCGTTCGACCTGGCCATCGGTGCGGGCCACCAGCCAGCAGAAGTCCCAGCCCTTGCTGCCATAGCGCAGCGGAATGGCCGGCTTCACCCGCACCGCCGGATGCGTGCCGGTGACGAACAGCTTGCGGTCGGTGTAGTAGTAGCAGGAGCCGGCATGGATAAAGGCTTCGTGCTCCGGGGCAGTCTCCCCCGGCGCCACCAGCCCGACGCCAAACTTGCTTATCGCCACCTTCACCGGCGCCCCGCGCAGGAACGCATCCGCCAATGCGCCGACCGAACCGGAGATGGTTTGGCCGGTGTGGTCATGCGCCAGCACCTCGCGCCAGCGATCGTTGACGATGAAGCGGTAGCTGTCGAAATCGTAGACGAAATTGTGCGACGGCGCATTCGTGCCGGCATCCCAGTTGTCGTACTGGTGATACTTTGGCATGTCGGACAGATCGTCGAGCGGCGCCGGACCGATGCTGCCGGTCGGCTGCTGCCCGTCGAGATAGGGCCGCGCAATGGCCTGGGTGCCGTCCTGATTATAGAGAAAGAACGACATTGAGAGCCTCGGCCCGAAGCCTTCGGGCAGTTGCACCGGCATGCGCAGCGTCATGATCCCTGCGGCCCAGTGGTTGTCGAGCAGCATCGTTTGGCGGAACTCCGCCACCTCCTCGACCAGCTCGTTGCTGTCGGAGGAAGTGTCGATATGCTCGTTGTGGCGGAACGCCGTGCCGATGCGCAGGTCGGCGCCGCGGCGAATGGCATCGACAAGATCCGCTGTGCTGCCGCTGCGTACCGAGCGATCGGCATTGAGCGTCAGGACTTCCCTCAGCGCCCCGGCCATCTGGCGGCGCTCACAGGGCGTCGAGGAAGGCGACGCCTTCCAACTGGCGCTCGTCTCGCAACTGCCTGAATTCGTCCTTGAGCTTTTCCTCGGCGGCCTTGTCGATATGGCTGCCAAGCGGGCGTCGCACGTAACCGGCATCGCACCCCAGCCAGGCCATCGCGCGCTTGATGCAGCTGACACCCCCACGGCTGAGCGAAAAGAAGATGACGGCATTGCCGACCTCCTGCAGCCGCTTGGCCTCAGCCAAGTCACCAGTTGTGACCGCGTCGCGCATGGCGAGCCAGATCTCCGGCATCGAGTTGTAGAACGAACCGATGATTCCGTCGGCGCCGAACGCCATGCCGGACATCGCCATCTCGTCCGCTCCGGAGAACACGACGAAATCTTCGCCGATCTCCTCCTTGATGCGCAGGATCTCGTGATGCGTGGTCGCGGTGTATTTCACCCCTATCAGGCCATCGATCTGGGAGATGCGCTTGATGATGTCGAAGCCAAGCGCCGCCATCGGCACGTTGTAGGCCAGCATGGGCAGTGCCGTGGCGGCAGTGATGTCGGCGTAGTAGCCGTAGATCTGGTCCGCCGAGAACCCCCAGTAGAAGGGTGGCACCGACGAGATGGCATCGACACCGGCAGCCTCGGCATGGCGCGCAAGGTCGATGGAGCTGTGCGTGCCAATGGCCCCAATGTGGGCGATCACCGGAATGCGGCCGCGGACTTCTTCCACGGTGATTTCGACGACGCGCTTCCGCTCCTCAGGTGACATCAGGAAGCTCTCGCCGGTCGAGCCGGTGATGTAGAGCCCCTCGAGCTTGCGCTCGACGAGGAAGTTGATGACGGCGCGCAAGCGCCCTTCATCGAGCCTCTCATTGTGGTCAAAGGGAGTCACCATCGCGGGGTAGACGCCCGAGAAGGAGGTAAATTTGGGCACTTTCGGCTCCATGGGGTGATGCCGCTCAGGCGGCCGTAGCTTCGGGGGCGTCGATCAGGTGGCAGGCGGCGTAGTGGTCGTCGCGTCCGTCGATCGCGTAGCGTTTGAGCTGCGGCGTGACGGTTGTGCACACCTCCTTGCGGAAGCGGCAGCGCGGATGGAAGGGGCAGCCCGAGGGCGGGTTCACCGGACTCGGGACATCGCCCTCGAGGATGATGCGTTTGGACCGCTTGTCGAGATCGGCAACCGGAATGGCCGAAAGCAGTGCCTGCGTGTAGGGGTGCAGCCGGCGGGAATAGAGGTCTTCCGAGCGGCACAACTCGACGATCCGACCCAGATACATCACCGCGATGCGGTCGCAGAGGTACTCGGTAACGCTGAGATTGTGGGTGATGAACAGATAGGTGAGGTTCTTCTCCCGTTTCAACGTCATCAGCAGTTGCAGCACCTGCGCCTGGATCGAAACATCGAGAGCGCTCACCGCCTCGTCGCAGACGATCAGTTCGGGCCCCACCGACAGGGCGCGCGCGATGCCGATGCGCTGGCGCTGCCCGCCCGAGAACTCATGCGGAAACCGGTCCATATACTCCCGGCGCAGGTTCACCGCCTCCAGCAGATCGCCGACGATGCGCCGCCGCTCCTCGCGTGTCTTCACGCCGAATTTCTTTAGCGGATCCTCGAGCGAGCCGAAGATGGTGAACGCTGGATTCAGAGACGAGTGTGGATCCTGGAAGACGATCTGCAGGCGCTTGCGATACGGATCGAGTTCACGCCGGCTGAGGCTGGTGAGTTCCGCCTCCTCGGCAGGCGAGGAATATGAGATCGTCCCCGCGGTGGCCTTGACCAGCTGCATGATGGTCTTGCCCAGCGTGGTCTTGCCGCAGCCGCTTTCGCCTACGAGGCCCAGCACTTCACCCCGATAGATATCGAGATCGACGCCATCCACCGCCTTCACATGGCCTACAGTCCGGCGCAGGACACCCGCCTTGACCGGAAAATGGGTCTTCACGCCGCGCAGCTTGAGGATGATCTTGTCGTCAAGGGACATCGGCGGCGAGCTCCTCATGGCGCCAGCACATCACGCGATGTGACGGAGTGGGATAGGTCTCCTCGGGTAGCACGGCACAGGCATCGATCCTGTAGGGGCAGCGCGGGGCGAACTGGCAGCCGCTCGGCCGGTTCAGCGGATCGGGAGTCGAGCCGGGGATCGCCTCGATCACCTGGTTTCGCCCGCGGCCGAGTACGGGCATCGAGGCGAGCAGAGCCCGGGTGTAGGGGTGGATCGGGCGGCGCAGCACGTCCTCGACGGTGCCGGCTTCGATGATGTTGCCCATGTACATGACGGCAACGTCGTCTGCGAGTTCGGCCACTACGCCCATGTCGTGCGTAATCAGCATGATGGCAGTGCCGTGCTCTCGCTTCAGCGTGGTCATCAGCTCGAAGATCTGCGCCTGGATGGTGACGTCGAGCGCTGTGGTCGGCTCGTCCGCGATCAGGATCTTCGGGTTGCACGCCATGGCCATCGCGATCATGGCGCGTTGGCGCATGCCGCCCGAGAACTGGTGTGGAAACTCCCGCGCCCGCCGCTCGGGCAGAGGGATTCCCATGGTCCGCAACAGCTCCACCACCTTGTCGGTCAGTTGCCTCCCGCGCAGTGCGGTGTGGTAGCGCAAGTTCTCGGCGATCTGGAAACCAATGGTGAACACCGGGTTCAGTGCTGTCATCGGGTCCTGGAAGATCATGCTGATCTCCGCACCCCGGATGGCCCGCATCTGTTTGCCGTTCCGCTCCAGCTTCTCGATATGAATGTCGCCGCGTTCGCTGTGGTAGGTGATCGAGCCTTCCTCGATCCGCGACAGCCGAGGCAGCAATTGCATGATCGCAGCTGCGGTAACCGACTTGCCGCAACCGCTCTCGCCGACCACGCAAAGGGTCTTGCCCTTCCTGATCTCGAACGAGACGCCGTTGACGGCCTTGTTGCAGCGCTGGTTGGTGTAGAAGAAGGTCTTGAGGTTGCGGACGCTGAGCGCGACGTCGGACATGGGTCAGCCCTGCTGTGTCGGATCGGATGCGTCGCGCAGTCCGTCGCCGATGAAATTCACGCTGAGCACGAACAGCGAGATGAAGATGCCCACCGGCAGCCACAGCCACCAGCTGTTCTGCAGCACGGTGAGGTCCTGGGCGACGTTGAGGATATTGCCCCAGGTGGGAATGTTGAGCGGCACGCCGAGCCCGAGAAAGCTCAGCCCGGCCTCCTGCAGGATGAAGGCGGCGGTGGAGAGCGTGATGTTGACCATCACCGGCCCCATCGCATTGGGGAGCATGTGCTTGAAGCTGATCAGCCCGCGATTGAGGCCGAAGCTGCGCAGCGCCTGCACATACTCCTCCTCGCGAAGCGACAGCATTTGCGCGCGCACTAGTCGGTAGATGCCGCACCAGCCGCCGACGATGAAAATGGCCATCAGGTTAAACAGCGACTGGCCGAGGATCGAGACCAGAACGAGCACCAGGATGATCTCGGGAAAGGCCATGATGGCCTCGGACACTCGCATCGCCACGGTGTCGACCCAGCCACCGACATAGCCGGCGTAGCAGCCGATGATGACGCCGATCAGCGCCGAGATCAGGGCGCTTCCCAGCCCCACCAGAATGGAGATGCGCCCGCCGTAGAGTACGCGCGCGAACACGTCCCGCCCGGTCTTGTCGGTGCCAAACCAGTGCTCCCACGAAGGCGGCTGGTTGATGGCGCGGAGGTTGATCTTCGTCGGATCCCAAGGCGTCAAGAGCGGCGCGAAGATCGAGGCCAGCAGGATCAGTGAGAAGACAATCAGGCCGACGACCGCCAGCCGGTTGTTGACGAACTTCCGGATGAATCGACTGCCACTGACGGGTTTCAGCTGCCCCGCTTCTTCGAGTCTGCGCAGCCGGTCGAATTGCCGGTCGAGGCGGCTGCGTCGGCTGATCACGTCGATGAGAGCCATCGCTCAGTCTCCCCCCAGCCGGACGCGCGGGTCGATGATCGCCGTCAGGATGTCGATGATGAGGCTGACCACGAGGACGAGGATGACGGAGAGCAGGGCGATGGTCATCACTACCGGCAGGTCCTTGTTGCGCACGGCGTTGACGAACAGGCTGCCGAGGCCGGGCCACTGGAACACCTGCTCGACGATCACCGAGCCGCCGATCAGGATGGGTAGGCGGAACCCGATCAGGACGATCACCGGGGTCAGCGCCACGCGGAAGCCGTGCAGCAGGTTGACCCGCCATTCCGGCAGGCCCTTGGAACGCGCAGTCTTGATGAACTCCCGGCTCAGCGCATCGAGCATGGCGGAGCGCGCATAGCGCATCACGCCGGCGGTCATCATGATCGACAGCACCAAGGCCGGCATCACCAGGTTTGGTATGTGGTCCCAATAGCTGGTGTAGCTGGGCAGCAGCCGGCCCCCCACCGGGAACCACTGCAGGTTCAGCGCGAAGATGACGATGGCGACGAGGCCGAAGAAGAACTCCGGGATAGAGACGCCGATCATGCCGGCGACGGTGAGTGCATTGTCCGTGGCCGATCCGCGGCGCAGCGCGCTGATGGTCCCGAGGATCACACCAAAGATGCTGGAGAGCAGCAGCGCGACGGCAGAGAGCTCAAGCGTTGCCGGCAGGCGATCCATCAACAGCCGCGATATCGGCACGCCGCCAGTGAGTGTGCGGCCGAAATTCCCCTGCAGGACGCCGGTGATCCAGATCCAGTAGCGGACGATGAGCGGCGCATCCAAGCCGAGCGCCCGGCGCAGTTCTTCGATGCGGGCGGGGTCAACGGTCTGCACCGGGTTGAGCATGCGGGTGACCGCGTCACCGGGCGACAGGTCCAGCGCGAGGTAGATGAGAAAGCTGATGCCGAACGCCATGGGGACGATGATGAGCACGCGTCGGATAATGTAAGTCAGCATGCAGTTGTCCCCGTCGTTTCGGCGCGGATGGAGCGGGCGCCGCAGCCGCTGTCGCGGCGCCCGGTGTGGAGGCTGTCCTTACTTGTCGTACTGGTTGAACCAGATCATCCGGGTATAGGGGATGTCGAGCGGCGTCATGCGCATGAAGTCGAGCGCATTGATCGCCTCGATATCGCTGACGACCTTGGTGATGGCGAAGTCGATGCGATTGGCGGCCGCATTGCGCACCATGTTGACGTCGCCGTCTGCGCTGGCCCAGGCGATGATCTGGTCGATCTTGGGCTTGCCCTCGTAGTAGTCCTCAAACGGCACGAAGGAGGAGTAATCGCCGAACTGCGCGGTCTCGACCATAAATGGACCGGAACCGATCGGCTTCTGCCAGAACTCCGCCTGCTGCACGAGTGTCGGGTCCACGTCCTCGAAATACTTCTTCGGGAAGGGACCCCACTGGGTGAAGGCAATCAGCGTGTTGGCGTTGGGAGCCTTGAATTGGATCGTGACCGTGTTGCCCTCGGACGTGATGCCCGAGACGCTGTCGGCGGTGCCAGCCACGTATTCGGCCGCGCCCTCGATCGAATTGAACACGCTGGCTAGTACACCGTGCAGGTTGGGCGTCTTCAGCGCAAAGGCGAGACTGAATGTAACGTCATCGACGGTGATGTCCTCCCCGTCATGCCACTTGATGCCGTCACGCATCGTGAAGGTGAGGGTCTTGCCGTCGTCGCTGATCTCGTAGCTCTCGGCGAGGTCGCCGCTGGTGATGCCGTCGAGGAATGGCGTCGAGCCCAGCATGTGCGCCCAGACGAACTTGTTGCCGGCCCACAGACCCAGATTGACCCAAGGCTGCTCGAAATAGTCGATCGGCGCGCCATTGGTGTACAGGATGGCTTTCCCGTCTGCATCGGGCGTGACCGTCCAGTTATGCACGTCCCAGTCGTAGTTGAACTGGTCGTTGCCATAGGGCCCGCCCTGACGGTCCAGCCGATTGCTCTCCACGGACATCAACTGCTGGTAGTACAACGGCAGGGTGATCGCGTTCGCATTGATGAACTCGTCGATCTGCATCAGGATCTGCTTGGCAGCCTCCGGATCAGTCGTCGTGTTCGAGGCCGCGATCAGTGCATCGAGTTCCGGATCGCCCGGGAAGCCGTCGGCGCTCGCCTTGCCGGTGGCGTAGTCATTGAAATATTCCTGCATCACCATCGCGGCGCGGGCGCCATAGGCCATGTCCCAGCTGACGACGGACTTGCCTTTGGGGTCCTCGGGGATCGAGTTGAGCGTCTTGGCGACGTCGCCCACGATCAGGCTGTAGGTCATGTTGATGCCGACATCGGCCAGCTGCGCCTGGATCACCGCCATCAGATCGGCGGTGATCTGATCGTCGTAATAGAAGACCACTTCGAGCGTCTTGCTCGAGTCCCAGCCGGCTTCGGCGAGCAGGGCGCGCGCCTTCTCGGGGTCATAAGGATAGGCGTTGAGATTGGGGCTCTTGAACGGGCCGTTGGGCAGCAGGCCGTCCGCCGGCACCGCATAGCCGCCGAACACCGACTCGACGATGAGGCTGCGGTCGATGGCGTAGGTAATGGCCTGGCGCACGCGCACGTCCGACAGAGGGTTGCCGTTCAAGGCCTCTGCCTGGGCCACGACACTCATGCTCGTCTGCAGAAGTAGTGCCACTGCAGTGGCCTTCAACATCCTCATTCCACGTCTCCTGTTTGCTGCTGCGCCGATTTGACCTGAGGGCCCCTTGCTTGACTGAAATCCCCTCAGCTACTGCTTTGCGGTGGTGATGCCGTCCAAGACCTCCCGATCTTGTTTTCGGATGCTGACCGCTTCACAGAATTCCGTGTCGGGCGAAGATGTCGACCAGTCGGCCGCCGGCGCGGATCTCGTCACGCACCACGTTCTCCGCCGCGACCTTCTCCAGCGCCTTACCCACGACTTCCGCCATCGCCGCTTTCGGTACGATCACCGTGCCGTCCACATCGCCGAAGACCAGATCGCCGCTCTCTACGCGCACGCCGGCGATCTCGCCCGGCACGTCGTAGAGCATCAACTTCCCCCGGTACTTGGTATCCATTGGGTTGGTGGCGCCGCAGTAGACTGGAAAGCGCAGCGCCCGGATCCGGGTGGTGTCGCGCACAGACCCATCGGTCAGCATCCCGGCAGCGCCTAGATGGCGCGACCGTTCGGAGAGCAACTCGCCCCACGGTGAGATGCGCGTAAGCCCGTGGCAGCACAGCACCGGCACTTCCTCGCTCTTCAGGCTGTCGACCAGTGCGATTTCGTGCTCGTAGACCCGCGTGTTTTCATCGTCATGGTAGAGCGGCATGTAGATGCCGACCCGGGCGAGCCCGCACAGTACCAGATCCGGATCGATCGCCCGTATGCCCGGGGCCAGGACCTGGTTGTGATAGCCGCAGCTATCGAGGGAGTCGGCGATCGCGGCGGCGTTAAGTCGGGCGCGGCATTCTCGCACCATACTGATCACGTCGACTTGTGCGTCCACTCGGAGCCTCTCAGGTGAGTATGTTATTAATATAACAGCATTGGTACTTGAGGGTGTCAAGCGCGGTTTGCCGGGAAGTTTCTGCTGATCCGTCAACGCGAGTTTGGCTTGAAGTCGCGTTCGGCCGAAGGCTCATCCTTGTCGCCAGCGCTAGCTTGCAAGGTCGTTGGGGTCGAAGCTGTCGGACGATCCTGTAGGCTTCCAGCCAAGGACCTGCTTGGCGTGACTGGTGTCGCGCCAGCGCCTAGAATTGTCGGAAATGGCGTCGAAGATGTCGAAACGGATACTCTCAGGCGCCGACAGGCACTTGTCGACCATCTGCACCGCATCCGCCTGCGCCAGATAGCCGGGGAAGTGCCGAACCAGTTCCGGCCGGTCGCTCGCCAGGACCGCGCCAAGCCGAATGCAGATCACCGACATGCCGTAGCGGTCCGAGAACAGCCGCCCGGTATTCTCGCCGAACAGTTTGCCGACGCCATAGAAGCTGTCGGGTCGCGGCGGGTCGAGATGCGTCAGCATCTTCGCCCCCTCAGGCAAGCGTTCAAACTCGTTGGCGGCGAGCGCTGCGTAGGGCGAGCCCTCATAGAACTCGTAGCCGCACATGGTGCTGCCGGTGCTCATGAACACCACCCGCTTGACACCCGCCTCCTGCGCGGCCCGGAACATGGCGAGCGTGCCGCCGATGGTGACGTCCATCACCCGGTCCCAGTCGTCATAATCCTGTGTCTCGGCGGCGAGATGCAGCACCATGTCCATGCCTTGGGAGGCGCGACGCAGCGCCTCGATGTCGGTGATGTCGGCCTGGGTGTGCGGCAGCCCGGCGACCGGACGCCGGCTGAGGCCGCTGAATGCGTAGCGATCGGATAGGTCGCGGATCACGAGGCCGCCGATCAGGCCGCTCGCGCCGGTGATCAATACCTTCGGCTTGTCTTCCGTCACGTCGCACCCCCTCGCACGCAGCTCAGATATCACATTAACATGATAACATGTCCGGATCGCTGTCAAGCGTCTCCAACGGCGCGGCTGCGGCCGAGCAGTGCCGATTGACAGTGACAAATATCTCGTTAGCATAACAACATATTCAATATGATCGGAGCGCTTGTCGCTTAGGTCTCGGGGGGTGCCTGTGAAGCGCGTTCTCATCGTCGGCAGCGGTGGCATCGGCCGGCGACACCTGAAGGGCTATGGACTGACCGGCCGAGCGGAACTCGCCATCGTCGAGCCGGATGCAACTCGGCGGTCGGAAGTGTCGGACATTTTTGGCATCACCGAAGCCTATGTCGCGCTCGATGACGCCGACCTCTCCAGCTTCGACTTGGCGGTGATCTGCGCGCCGGCCAATGTGCATCTCGAGATCATGCGGCGTTTCGCTAACGCGAGATTGCCGTTCATGGTGGAAAAGCCCCTCGGCGTCAGCATGCAGCAAGTCGATACCACGTTGGACGAAGTCGCGGCTGCAGGCATCGAGGCCCGCGTTGGCTATGTTCGCCGCGTTGCCGAGGAAACCGTGGCGCTACGCGATCAGATCCGCGCCGGCAAGATCGGTCGGCTGCGCCTCGCTTATCTGAACTCATCGCAGGACTTCCCGAAATACCGCCCGGACTTCCAGCGCACATATTATGCACGCCCCGAAATGGGTGGTGGCGCCATCCTCGATGCGGCCAGCCACCTGTTCGACCTGCTGATCTGGATCATGGGCCGGCCGACCGACGTATCGTGCATGTTTGATCGGCTGGTACTCGAAGGCACCGACACCGAAGACACTTGCCTCGTCAACATCCGCTTCGCCAGCGGCGCCATGGCCAACGTCACCATCAACCAGTTCCAGAAGCCGAACGTCGCACAATTCGAGTTCATCGGCGATGCGGGCAATCTGATGCTCGAGCATTCGACGCTGAAGTTCGCCGACGACGACAGCGGCGCCTGGAAAGAGACGCGTAACTACATGGACGGTCTGGTCCCGGTCGAAGCGCATCAGGCGCGGTTCCGCTTCCAGGCCGATGCCATGCTTGACGCCATAGAGGGCAAGCCCTGCTGGCTGGCGACGCTCGACGAGGCACGCGACAATCTGCGCGTGGCGCTGGCCGCCAAGCAATCCTGGCTCGAAAAGCGGATCATCTCCCTATGACTCCAATGGATTTCAGCGGCCGGACGGTGCTGATCGCCGGTGGTGCCGGCTACCTGGCCCTGCCGGCGGCAAAGATGCTGGCGCGGCTCGGCGCCAATCTGGTGCTGGCCGACATCGATGCCCGTCGTCTGGCCGAGGCGGAGGCCAGCGTGCGTGCAGCCGGTGCCGACAATGTGCTGACGGTCCCGCTCGATTTTGCCGACGAAAGCTCGATCCTCGCCTGCGTCCGGGCTGCGGCCGATCGCTTTGGCCAGCTATGGGGCGTCGTTAACGCGACCTACGGCTCGACCGGCAAGCCGTTCGATGAACTGACCGCTGAAGATTTCGACCGCGCCAGCCGGCTGAACCTCACCGGCAGTTTCCTCTTTGCGCGCGAAGCGGCGCGACACATGCAAGGGGGCGGCAGCATGGTGCTGTTCGCCTCCATGTATGGCGTGGTGGCCCCCAAGCCGGGCAATTACCCGCCGCCCATGACGCCCAACCCCATCGAGTACGGGGCCGGCAAAGCCGGCCTTATCCAGATGGTGCGCTACATGGCGGGACATTTCGGGCCGCGCAACATTCGCGTCAACGCCGTGGCGCCCGGACCTTTTCCGCATGCCGCGACTCAGGACGCCTCGCCCGCCTTCATGGCCAATCTTGCGGCCTCCGCCATGCTCGGCCGCATCGGCCGGCGCGATGAGATGGCGGGCCCGACGGCGTTCCTGCTCAGCGATGCGGCGAGCTACATCACGGGCCAGTGTCTCAATGTCGATGGCGGCTGGACCGCCTGGTAGGGAGTTGCAATGAGCGCCTTTCCGTTCGGGCAGACTGATCTTCGGCTCGCCATGCTGGGCATGGTGGAGGGCAACGGGCATCCCTATTCGTGGAGCATCATCTTCAATGGCGGCTATGACCGGGCAGCGCTCGACAATTGCCCTTATCCCGGCATTCGCGACTACATCGTCAAGCAGCCGCTGGAGACCCTTGGCATTGCGGGCGCGAAAGTCACCCATGTCTGGTGCGACGATCCCGCCGATGCCGAGGATGTCGCGCGCGTCGCGCTAGTGCCCAGCATTGCGCGCCGTGCGGAAGACGTGATCGGCGCCGTTGACGCCGTTCTGGTCGCCACCGACAAGGGCTTCGAGCATGTCGAGCGCGCCCGGCCCTTCATCGAGGCCGGCATCCCCGTCTTCATCGACAAGCCGCTCTGCGACAACCGTCAGGATCTGGCGACGTTTTCGCGCTGGGTCAACGAGGGCAAGCCAATCCTCAGTTCCTCGGCCATGCGCTACGCCAAGGAGTATGTGCCCTATCATCGTGCAACGCACGCACTCGGTCGGTTGCGGCACATCGGGGCCACCATGGCGAAGTCGTGGGAAGCCTATGGCATCCACGCCCTGGAATCGATTTATCCGATCGTCGGCCCCGGCTTTGTCTCGGTGCAGAACCTCGGCGATGTCGAGAACAACATCGTGCATTTGCGCCATCGCGACGATGTCGACGTGCTGGTCCAGGTGCGCAAGGACATGCTCGGCGGCTTCGGCACGCTGACGCTGGCCGGGACTGCAGGCAATCTGCAGCTGCGCTTCGTCGACACTTATCACGCGTTCCGCACGCAGCTCGTCGGCTTTGTCGAGTATCTGCGTACCGGCAAGCCTGCGGTGCCGTGGGCCGAGACGCGTGAACTGATGCAATTGGTGATCGGCGGGATCGAGAGCCGCGAGCAGGGTGGGCGCCAAGTGCTGCTCAGCGAGTTGGAGGGGTTGTAGTGGGTGTATTGGAGAGCTTTTCCCTTGCGGGGCGCGTCGCCCTGGTGACGGGCGGTGCCGGCCTCTACGGGCGGCAGATCGTTGAAGCCCTCGCTGAAGCTGGCGCGAAGACCTTCATTGCCGCCCGTAGCCTCGACAAGCTGGAAGCCGTCGCCGCCGAGGAGCGGGCGCGGGGGCACGACGTCACGGCGTTGCCGCTCGATCTCAGCTCGGATGCCTCCATCGAGGCGTTGCACGCGACCATCATTGAACGCGCCGGGCGCTGTGACGTGCTCGTCAACAACGCCGTCACCCGCTCCGCCCTCGATGGCTGGGCCCACGAACTCGACGATTTCGACAAGAGCCTCCGCGTCAACGCCTCGGCCCTGTTCAAGATCACTCAGCTGTTTGGCGAGACCATGCGGGCCAACCGCTATGGCTCGGTGATCAATATCGGTTCGATGATGGGCATGGTCGGGCTGGAGCTGGCCAACTATGTCGGGACCGGCATGATGTCCAACCCCTCGCCGATCTATCACTACGAGAAGGGCGGCATGATCAGCTTCACCCGCTGGGCCGCCAGCATCCTCGGCGTCGACGGGGTGCGAGTAAACTGCCTGTCGCCGGGCGGTTTCTACAACGGCCAGCCCGAAGCGTTCGTCGCCAACTATTCCGCCCGCACGCAATTGGGGCGCATGGCTAATGCCACCGACCTGAAGGGCGCCATTGTGTTTCTCGCCTCCGACGCTTCCCTTTACATCACCGGCACCAATCTGCCGGTCGACGGCGGCTACACCGCCAAATAGTTCAGCCACTGAGGAGCTACAGCGTGTCCGAAAAACCCGCCTACGCCGCTGCGCCGAGCAGCTTCCGCATGCGCGAAAGCCGCGTGCTCCGCAAGATCCGCGCGGGCAAGGTGGCGCGGGTGCTCAAGCTCAACACCGCCGACGCCAAGGTGGCCGAGATCTTTGCCGCGTCCCAGCCTGACGCGCTGTGGTCGTGCATGGAGCACACTTCGGCGGGCTGGTCGGAGGTCGAGAACCAGATCCGGGCTGCCAAGCTGCACGACGTCGACCTGTTCCTGCGCGTGTCGCGCGGAGGCTATGCCGACTATGTACGCGGACTCGAGATGGACGCGGCGGGGCTTGTAGTACCTCATGTCATGGACGCCGCCGACGCGCGGCGGGTTCGGGACTACACCAAATTCGCCCCGCTCGGCCGCCGTGCCCTCGATGGCGGCAACAATGACGCGCAGTTCACCCGCGTCGGCCTCGCAGACTACCTCGCAACAGCCAATGCCGAGCGGGTGATCTGCCACCAGATCGAGGACCCCGAAGCGCTGCCGCATCTGGAGGCGATCGCCGAACTCGACGGGGTGGACTGCCTGTTCTTCGGCCCGGGCGACTTTTCGGTGGCCATCGGTGTTCCGGGGCAATTGCAGCATCCCGATGTCGTCGCCGCGCGGCGGCGGGTCGCTGAAGTGGCGCGCCGTCACGGCAAGATCGCCGCGACCGTCTGCGGCCGCGACGCCATCACCGAGTGCGCCGATATGGGTTACAACTTCCTCTCGGTGGGCGCCGACGTGGTGGCCCTGGCGGTCTATGCCGACGAGGCGATGGCGGCGTTCGACAGGGTGTCCGTGTAGTCCGGCCCCTGCGTTCCGTTCAGCGCCGTGTCGTCGCCTCCTGCCGTGTCCGGGGGCAGTAGGCGACACAGTCGAGCTCGAACTTCAGCTTTGTGCCGAGTACGCCGACAATGGTGCTGCGGGTCGGCATAGGAGCCGCGAAGTACTCCGGATAGATCGCATTGTAGGCCGCGAGGTCCGCCTCGTCCGCCACATACGCCTTCACGTTGATCACATGGCCGAGACCCAATCCGCCGGCCTCGAGGATTGCCTTGAGATTGTGGATCGAGCGGCGCATCTCGCCCTCGAAGCTGTCAGTGATGATGGCACCCGTCGCTGTATCCACCGAGGCCTGTCCGGACACATACATGAAATCGCCGGCGATGATGGCGGGCGAGAACGGCAGATGCGAGCGCGCGCCAGCATCGACGATGATCAGTTCGGACATGCGCGTACCTAAGGTCTAAAGGATGCGGGAAAGCTGAAGATCTTGGCGCCCGGGCGCCTGTCCTCGAGATTGGCATAGATGTCCGAGAGCACGCTCTGGATCCACTCTGCCGAATTGACAGTGAAGCTCGAACGGTTGCTGTCGAGAGCAAAGGGGTAGACCTTGGCGTGCGCAGAAATCATCGGTACCCAGCTATGGTGCACATAGCCGCACACGAAGTCCGGCTGATAAGACTGCAGCACCTCCTCCAGCTTGTCGGCGTCCCCCGATTCCTGGTTCACCTTGATCACGCGCAACTCCTGCGGCGTGCTGCATGCGCTGCAAGCGCGCTTGAACGAGGCCAGCCTTGCCGCCTGTTCGGTCGAGACGATCACCGAGTCGAGATAAAGATACTTGTGCTTTCCTGGTTCGTTTCGGCGGAACATGGCCTGGAACGCAGGCTCGAACTCGATCCGATAGGAATGGTAGGGCAGCCCCTCCAGAACGAGGTCGAGGATAGCGATCTGGCTCGAAGTTTCGTTGAGCTTGTCGAGATTAGTCTGCTCGGTGATCCCAGTAAACACCACCATGTCCAGTGCATCCCACAGATGCACAGGCATCGACTTGTCGGTAAAGCTGCCCAGGATGAATTCGTGGCCGTCCGACACCACGCCCTTCTCGAATGCCACCACCAGCTTGGTGTAGAAATCGTTGTTGAAGATGCCCCCGCCGACGATATCGCGGTTGTAGAAGAAGCCGATGCGGTGATGCGCTTCGCTCCAGGGTGCCTTGACGAGAAATGAGCCCTTGCCGACTTGGCGTCGGATGACGCCCTCGGCCTCGAGGTCCTTCAGCGTCTTGATCACCGTGATCAGCGAGAACTCGCAGATTTTGACGATTTCGTTCTGCGACTCGATCTTGTCGCCGATCTTCACGCCGTTGGTCTTCCAGCGGCGGAACAACATCTCCCGCAACTGCAGGTGGCGAGGGGTGAGATCGAGGTTCACGTTCAGACTTCCCAACTCATTTGATTGGCGAGGATTCCACCATCGACATATAGCATCTGCCCCGTGATGTAGCTCGCCTCGGGCGAGGCCAGAAATACTGCCACGCCGCCGATGTCCACAGCTCGTGCGATCCGTCCCAGTGGAATCTGTTTCTGCAGCACTGCGCGGACCCCTGGCGCGTCGAGGCCGGCTGCTGTCAGCGGCGTCTCGACGATACCCGGACCGATGCCGTTCACCCGAATGCCGCGGGCCCCCAGGGTAACGGCAAGCGAGCGCACCAGCATCAGCACCGCCCCCTTGGAGGCGTCGTACACGACGCTGTTTCGTTCGGCGGCGAGAGAGTTCGTCGACCCAACGCAGATGATGCTGGCGTCGGCCTGATCCGGCATCACAAGCTTGGCGAAAGCCTGCGCCGCGAACAGATAGCCGCGCACATTAAGGTTGAACGTCGCGTCGTAATGCTGCTGCTCGAGCTCTTCGAAGGCGACGTCACGGAAAGTCCCCGCATTGTTGACAAGCGTGTCGAGCCGGCCAAGCCTCTCATGTGCTTCTGCGATCAGCCGGCGCGCACCTTCGACCGTCGACAGGTCCGCCTTCACGAAGTGACACTCGGTTATCCGGCCCAATTCGGCCGCTGCCCCGTGGTCATCCGCGTGCGAGTTGATGACGAGGCGCGCACCCGAGCGCGCGAAGGCTTCGGCGATGGCGCGGCCGATTCCCTGCGTCGCTCCGGTGATGCAGACGCAGGACGCCGCCATCTTTTTCCTTGAAAGCCTGTGTTAATCGGTTATCATGACAATATACTATAATGGTATGGGCTCTTCAAGTGAAGCAGAGATGGCGCAATGCCACACTCGTCACTCCTGCCGGGGAGACGGCGCGCGACCTGCTTGTCCGGGATGGTCGGTTCGCCGGCATCGTGGAGCGTGACGCCGCCACGTCGGATGATTGGCGATGTATCGATGTGACGGGCAAGATCCTGTTCCCGGGCATCATCGATCTCTTGCAGCACGGGCTGGATGTGCATCTGTACAATGATGCCCTTCCGGGCAGCGTCGCGCATAGCTCTGCCCTGCTGCTGGCCCGCGGCGTCACAGGATTTCTGCCTTCCATCTCATGCCTGCCGCGCGGCACGCTCGAACATACCCTACGACGGCTGTCGCAGGAAATTGCCCTCGCAAGCGGCGCCCGGGCGCTGGGGATCCACAGCGAGGGGCCGTGCTTTGGTTCACCGGGAGCCCACAACATCGAGAACATCTCGATGCCGAGCCGCGAACTGGCGCAGTCCATGCTGGAGGCTGCCGACGGGCGCTTGAAGGCAGTCACCGTCGCACCCGAACTGCCGGACGCAGAAGCCTTCATCACCGAACTGAAGCAGGCAGGCGCCTCCATCCATTTTGGCCACTCCCGGGCACAGCCCGAGGATGTGCCGCGCTATGTCGGCTGGGGCATCGACGCCGTCACGCACATGTACAACGTCATGCCCACCCGGCCGCCGGGGGAGATGGGCCTGCACGTCGTTTCGTTGACCGATGCGCTGTTGGCCGAGCGCCATCTCGCGCTCGGGCTGATCTGCGATGGCATCCATGTCGATCCCATGCTGATGCGGCTGCTCGCCCAATTGCCTGCTGATCGAGTCTTCCTCGAAACTGATGCCAACAAGTTCGCCGGCAGCGAGGGCGCCGAATTCGAGTTCTATCCCGGCTACTGGGTCACCAGCGCCCCCGGACAGGCCGTTGTCGACCGCAATGGCGGCCTGTGCGGCTCGTCCCTTACGCCGGACGAGGCGATGCGGAACTACGTGACGCTTGTCGGCGCCGACTTGACCCGCACGGCCCACGCGACCAGCCTCGTACCGGCCAGGGTTCTGGGCATGGAGAGCGAGTTGGGCAGCATCGAAGTGGGCAAATTCGCCGATTTCGCCGTGCTCGATCCCGCAACGCTGGCCGTCGAGCGCACGGTGCTTGGCGGCAACATCGTCTACGGTCCAACTGCATGACCGGGCCGCTCCCCCCGTTGCGTTATGAGGAGGACGGCAACGTCCATCTCGATTTCCACGGAGCGGTGAACACCACCATCGAGTTCATCGTTTCGCGCTACGGCATCGGGGCGCTGCACGAGATCTTCCGGCGCGTCGGCACCGACGTGTACCAGAACCTTCGCAGTCACCTTCTGGCCGGCGACAGCCACGAAATCGCGCGGCACTGGCACCACTTCTTCACCCGCGAGGGCGCGGATTTCGACATCGTCGTGACCGGCGACGCGATAATTCTCACCGTGCGGCGCTGCACCGCGTGGCACCATGTCCAGAAGATCCACGGCAGCGTGTCGGCGCAGTTCTGTGACCAGACCATCGTGGTCAACGAGGCGATGGCCGAGGGCACACCCTTCGCCATGGAGACCACGGTCACCGGGCCTGGCGCCTGCCGACAAGTGATCCGGAGGCGCGCATGATCCCGTCCGACCATTTCACCCGCTTCTACAACGAGGTGTTCAAGTTCCTCGAAGCCCGAGGGGAGGCCGACCTCGACGACTATTTCCTCGAGATCAGCAAGAACCAGGAAAAGCACATTCTGGACCTCATCCGCCAGAGCGGCTTCGAGGGGATGTACCGCTACTGGAGCGTCATCCGCGACGAGGAGAACTGCGAACTCGACCTGGGTTACGATGAGGACAAGTTCGAGCTGCGGATGCATCTCTGCCCCAGCCTGACCAAGGCTAAGGACAACGACGCCGAGACCTGGCCGCGCTACTGCGACCATTGCGCCGGCTGGATCGGCCCGATCATGGACAAGACCGGCTATCACCTCGTCTATGACGTGATCGACCGCAACAAGCCCCAATGCGTCATGCGCATCTTCAAGGATGCCGACAAGGCGCGCGCGGCCGAGCGTGACACGCAGCTCCTCATGGGGTGGCCCGGTCGAAAGATCGATTGAGGAGGTTCTTCCCATGCGGATCACGGCATCAGGACTCCTCGCTCGAGCCGAAGCCGGCACCGGCCGTGCCAATCTGACCTTTCCGACCTGTGTCGCCCTCGCCGACGGCACGCTGCTCGCGACGCTGCGGGCTGGTGCTGAGAAGGATACGCCGGACGACCGCATCGAACTGTACCGCTCGACCGATGGCGGTCTCAGTTGGAGCGGCCCGCAACACCCCTTCACTGCGCCCGATCTCGACGGCAAGGCCGGTTCGCTGAAGCTCTGCTACCTCACCGAACTGGCCCCCGGCCGGCTGCTGGCCGCCGCCATGTGGGTCGATCGCACCAGTTTCCCCGGCCAGCCGCTGTTCAACGCCGAGACGGAGGGGTGCCTGCCCATGGCGATCCTCCTCGCCGACTCCAGGGATGGCGGCGACAGCTGGAGCGAGTGGCGCCACGTGCCGATACCTGACGATATTGGCCCGCCCAGTCTCACCAATCCGATCCTGAGGCTCGGCGATGGTCGGCTCGCCATGAGCATCGAGACCAACAAGCCCTATCTCGACAGATCGAAGTGGCGACAGCGGGCGGTATATCTCTACTCGGCGGATGGTGGCCAGAACTGGTCGGCACCAGTGACTGTGGCGGAGGATCCGGCGGGGCGCATCTTCAACTGGGATTTGCGCGCCGCGGTTGCCCCGGACGGGTGTATGGCCTCTTTTGCCTGGACCTATGACAGTCAGTCCAGCCGCTATCTTGAAATTCACCGGCGCATCAGCCGCGACGGCGGCCTGAACTGGACCGCACCCGAGCCGATCGGCGTCGCCGATCAGGCCGCGCATCCGGCGATAGTGGCCGATGGCAGCGTCGTTCTGGCCTTCGTCGACCGCTTTGGTACTCAATCCATCCGAGCGCGCCACGCGCCGGCCATCGACGCCCCGTTCGATCCGGCGACCGAGGTGGTGCTCTACGGCCACGGCCACAGCGAGTCGACCAGCACCGACACCGGCCAGATGCTCGCCAGCATGGATTTGTGGAGCTTCGGGCTGCCTTATACCGAAGCTCTACCGGACGGCGAGGTGCTGGTGTTGTACTACGCTGGCGATCCGACAGCGCTCGACATCCGCTGGGCACGCCTCGCGGTCTAACGGGTTAGGGCTACGATCCGCCGCGTGGCATCGCCAAGACCCGGCGCACGGCCAGGGCCAGCAGGATGAGCAGCGCCCGGTGCACATGCATGATCTCCCGCGTCCCGGCGAGCAACAGTGCCACCAGCGCCGCGTCCCCGTGCGGGCTCGTTTCGACGCGAGGCGCCAAGCCTTGCATGGCCTTGAACGCTTCGGCGGTTTCTCCGGTGCTGGCCAGCAAGGCTGTAGCTCTGATCCGCGCGCCCAACTCACCCGATTGCTTGCCCGGCATGCGTCGGACCGTGCGGGCCAGGCGCTCAATCAGGCCCGGCAGGCGATGTCCCGTCAACCGCTCCTCGAGCCGCCATTCGCGCGAGAAGCTCTCCTCGAGGCCCAGTATCTTCGCCAGCGCGAGCAGCACCACCTTGCTGCGGGGCTCGGCGGCCGAACCGGCGTCGTCGGCGACGAGTTCACGGTAGATCGCAACGAGGTCGCCGACGCTCTCCCTGTCGCGGTACTTGCCAAGTGCCGACACAGCCGCGAGGCGGCAATTGATCTCGGCGTCCTCCCGCAACAGGTGCCGAATGCGCGTCAGGTAGCTCTTGTCGCCGATCTCCCCGAGCGATCGGATGGCCCGGGCCCGGAGGAGCGCGCTGGGACTGTCGAGGAAGCCGGCGATCCGCGGCCCGCTGCTCCTGGACTTCAATCGCCCCAGCGAAGCGAGTGCCGCATATTGCAGCTCCTCCAGCCCCTCATAAGACAGCATTCTCTCCAGGGCGCGTGTCCCGGCCGGGCTGGGTGGCAGGCGACCCAGCGAGTGGATAGCCTCGTGCCGCACGTCGAAGCTCGGGTCTGAAAGGGCGGCGATCAGTTCTTCCTTCACCAGCGCGCTTCTGGTCCCGCCGAAACCATAGGTCAGTTCTTGCCGCCGCTCCTCCGAGGTCAGCGCACCGTAGCGCGGGATCGTGAGCAGGGCGCGGATCGCGTCACCTTGGCCGAAATTGGCGAAGAACGCTCTGACGCCGGTGCCGCCCTCTTCCTTGAGCGCGGCAAAGGCGAGCGCCGAGGTCACGACCACTGCGGCACACAGGACGAAAAGCGTCTCGTAGCTGTTCACTTCCGCCCCGCCGAGCACCAGGGGATTGGTGTCGAGGAACTGCAGCAGGAACCCGGCAAGGAAGGTGGCGCCACCGCCGATCAGCCCGTCGCTGGCATAGGCCAGCGTCATGTAGTTCTCTTTCTGCTGTGGCGGCACGTAGTTCAGCATGTAGACGGCGCCGACCGTGATGCTGCTCTGGAACAGCAGCCCGAGCAGGAAGAACACGCCGCCGGCGACCAGCTCCGGGAACACGATCCCCGGCTGCACAAGGAGCAGTCCTACCAGCAGCACAGCCTGCCAGCCCTGCAGCGTCACGCGGATCGCGCGCGTCCCATAGCGATCGACGAACCAGCCGGCGGCGAGGCTGCCGACCGCACCACCCACCGGGACTAGCGCGATGAGCAGGACCAGTTGCCCCGAACTCAACCCGAGCCTGTCGCGAAAGAATAGCACGAGGAAGAGGTTAACTGCCGTGAACGCGAAATATTGCGTTCCAGAGGAATAGAGGTAGAGCCAGAAATTGCCGTCGCGCATCGGCGCGCGCATCGCTCGGATCGCGTCGAGGCCACGCGGCGACCCGGGTCGCGGCTTGCCGCCTCGCAGGCCGATCAGGCAAAGTACACTCGTCAGCCCGAACAATGCCCCAATGATGAACACTGGATAAAACCGATCTATGCCGGTGCGGCTGTCGAGCCAGAGCTGGATGATCAGCGAGCCACCCAGCGCCACCGGCAGGATCACGAGCGATATGACGCCGCTGATGCGCCCCCGCACCTGCCGTGGCATGTACTCCTGCGACCACGGGTAGATCGCGGTTTCAGCGAGGCTGCGCGAGATCGAGAAGGCGATCATGCAGCCGAACAGCAGCCAGAACGCCGCTTCCGGCGACCCCAGCCATGGTGCGGCAATCCAGGGGAAGATGAAGAAATACCGGCTGGCATAGGCCGCGCCGGTGATGAAGCGCTGGCTATAGGACATCACCAGCGGCAGGAAGGCGATGCACAGCACCTGTGCAAACGGCATGATCCCGCCCAAGAGCCCGATCTGGCCCTTCTCTACGCCGAGTTCGGCCGCATAGAGCGCCAGCGGCGAGTTCACCGTGCAGACCAGCGCCGCCATGTTCAGCACGTTGAAGGCGTAGAGATAGGGAATGCGTCGCAGCTTGTCGTAGTCCGACTGTTCCGCTGCAGCATCCTTGCTCATCACTGCCTCCCGCGGCTGGTGCTGGCCGCGCTCCCCAGGGTGCCGCTCGTTCGACTCTAGAGTGCGAGCTTGTATCCCTTGATGACGTATTGGCTGTTCTCGAAGCTCCAGCAAGCCGCGAGAAGGGTGCCATCCCGCATTTTCGTCAGCGAGGGCTGTCCGAATTTCAGGCTGCCGAACTGTTTGCGGATGTCGGCGTTGTCGCTGCCCATGCCGCCATCTCCGAACAGCACCAGTTCTTCTTTTACCGCGAAGCGGTCTCCGCCGATGTCGACGCGGCGCACCACCAGCCCGACCGGCGCCTCGCGATGGGCATGGATAGTCAGCAACTGGTCGCCGTCCAGCGGCAACAGGTTCGAAGCCTGCCCATGCACACCGGTCTCGATAACCCGGAAGCTCTCGCCACCGTCGTCGGAGATCGCCAGCTTGTTGTCGAGATTGGCCGCCTCGAGATTGTCATAGGCCCACATGATCACCGCCACCCGGCCCGGCGCCATCTCGCACAGCCGGCATTCCCAGGGCGAAACGTTCCCGCCCGGCGAGCGGAAGAACTCCGACAGCTTGAACCAGCTCTGCCCCGTGTCGTCACTGGCAATGATCCAGCCCGCATGCCCGGTCTTGGCCAAGTGAAACGGCGCCGCTGCAGCCAGCAATCGCCCGGACTGCAGCTCGATGGCGGGTCCCGAGAGCTCGAGCGGCTGCCCCTCGACGTCGAAATAGTCCGGCTCCGTCCAGCTGCGGCCGCCATCGCTGGAAAAGCTCACCTTGTTGCGCAGCCGCAGGAGTTCGAGCGTGTCCGGATCAACGATCGGGGTCAGCGGGGTAGGGCGCACGAAGACATAACCCGTCGCGAGCAATGTGCCATCCCGCAGGAGCAGCGGCTTGAAGCTCTCGGACTCTTCGGGGTCTTGCTCCGTAGTTGACAGTCGCTCCGGTGCCGACCAGCTCTTGCCGCCATCGCTGCTCCGGCTGACATGCGCCCGCGTGTCGGCAGCATCGAAGGCCTGCCCGATGCTGAAGATCGCCAGCAGGTCGCCATCGGGCAATTGCACGATGCCCGGGAAGGTCGCTTGCCGGCTCACCAGCAAGGGTGCCGGATTCTGGTAGATGATGAACTCTTCGAGGCACTTCATCGGTCATCCTCTTCAGGCGAACGGGTTGGACCAGTGGCGAAACTCGGCCGGCGACTTGCCGCGGCGGGCCCGGAAGGCCGCGCTCAGTGTCGCGGCATGGCGATAGCCGACCGCCGTGGCGATCTCGGCCAGCGTCTTGTCGGTCCCCACGATCAGTTCCTCCGCTCGGCTGAGCCGCAGGTTGCGCAGATGCTCGCCGGCAGCCGTGTGCCAGGTCGCCCGGTGCATGTCGCGGAAGCGACTTTCCGACAGCCCGATCAGCGCGGCGACATCTGCCAGCGTGCGCATGCGGTGCAGATTCTGCGCGGCCTGCCGCCAGGTCATGGCCAGCCGCGTGTTGACTGTCGCCGCCGCGTCGGCGGCAGGCGGCGAAAAACCATCGAGTATGCTGAGCAGCAGCCGCCGGCGCCGCGGTAGTTCCGCCTCGAGCCCGCGCTGCGCCAGTTCCATGGCGAGTCGGATCATGTGCTGCAGGTGCAGCGCCTCGCCGGGCGGGGGCAGCAGCCAGCCGGCTTGCTCTGCGGCGGCGATCTGGAAGTGGCAGATCGAGGCCGTGGCGAAACCGCCCGAGGTGCCGCCGCTGAACAGCGTCTGCGGCAGGATCAGCAGCCCCGCCGGCGCGACCAGCTCTACGGCAGCGGCGTGCTCGGGAAAGGCGATCCGCACGGCGCCCTCGTGTATCCAGAGCAGGTCGTGATGCGGCCATCGCACGGGTCCGATCGGCATGCGCCGGTTGATGCGCCCGAAGCGATGATCGCCGAGCGTCAGGTCCTCTTCCTGCGTCTCACGCCGCAACATCGCGGCAAAGCTCCCCATGGGTCCGGCAATCGGAATTCCTAAGCGGCCGCCGTTCCGCAGTGCTGAATTTCGCCCGCGCCTGGGCTCTGATGCCACCCAGAGCGACTGACCCGCCACCGAGGAGATTGAAGTGAGCGCCTCCATGCATCCAGCCCCCACGGCAGCCGAAGGCGATGCTGCCGCCCTGAAAGCCGATTTCGACCGCGACGGCTATATCGCCATCCGCCCGCTGTTCGGCGCCGACAAGATGGCCGAGATCAATCGCGAGCTCGACCGCTATCTGCGCGACGCGGTGCCGTTGATGAAGGACACCGAGGTCTACTACGAGGACAAGTCCGATCGCTCCACCGTCAAGCAGATGATGTATCTGGAGCGCTACGACGCCTATTTCGCCGAACTGCTGCAGTCCGGCATCGTGCACCAGTTGGCCGAGACGGTGCTGGGCGAGCGCGCTGTTCCGCAGAACATGGAGTACTTCAACAAGCCTCCTGGCATCGGTAAGCCGACGCCGCCGCATCAGGATGGCTACTATTTCAAGGTCGCGCCACCGCAGGCCGTGACCGGCTGGCTGGCGCTGGAGCCGGTCGACGACGAGAACGGTTGCCTCAACTACGTGCGCGGCTCGCATCTGGGCGAGGGCTGGCGTCCGCACGGACGCTCCGAGATCCTCGGCTTTTCCCAGGGGGTTACCGATTTCGGCACGCCTTCCGACACCGCCAACACCGTCACCATGCCCGGCGGCGCGGGCATGATGCTCATGCATCACTGCAAGACCGTGCACTGGGCGAGCCCGAACCGCTCGCCGACGCGCTCCCGCCGCGCGCTGGGCTTCGTGTTTTTCGGCGAGAGCGCCAGACCCGACGAGGAAGCCAAGCGCGCCTATCAGGCGAAACTCGACGCCGAGCTGGCGGCCGCCGGGCGGATCTAGCGCCCGCCACCGACCACCGCCGACGCCATGTGGCGTCGGCCACGCCGTCGACGATGGATCAGCGCAGCGCAATGATCTTGTTCCCAAGCTTGCGATAGGGCAGGCGGGTGAGATTGCTGGTGCACAATCCGGGGCTGTCCACATTGAAGCTCGCGCGCGCGATTGGTGCATAGGCATCGCGGTGCGATACGGCGGCCTTCACCACCACGAACGCGGCCTCCTCCGGCCGAATGCCTTGCGAATGCAGCTGCCCCAGATCCATCGGCGGCATCTTGCGGCTCGAGAGCAGGATTTGCGCCTGGTCGTTCTCGATGACGGCACAGGGACCCATCTCGGCATGGCTGCCCAGCATCGATGCGAGGTGGGACGTCGTCAGCTCCAGTTCGAACCGCCCGTCGGTCAGCTTCGCTACGCGGCCGGAGAAGCGGATCGGCGCCCCATGATGGGCGTCCGTCTTGCCGCCGATCGCAAGGGTGATTTCTGCGCCTAGCCCGGCGGCCCGGCAGGCCTCCACCGCTTCGGGGTCCGCCAGCGCGGCGACGATGCCCCGGCGACCAGTTGCAAGGAGCGGACCGAGCAGGCCGGTCGCATCGCCGGGCGTGCCACCCCCGATATTGTCGGCCGGCTCGACCAGGAGCACCGGCCCCGCCCCTGGCGGCAGGGCGTCGACAGCGAGCAGCACTTCCTCGAGGCCGGCATCGCGCGGGTAACCGCTGGCAATGTTTGTCTCAAGCACACTTTCAAGACTGCGCAAGTGCGCCAGCGCCGTGGCCGGGTTGCCGCGCGTGGCGGCGCTGAGGCTGAAGCCGCAATCGGGCACGTCGGCATAGGCATAGCCGGCAAAGACATTGATATTGATGATCTCGGCATCGCGCGCTTCGATGTCCCGCGCTGCGGCCAGCACCGACCGCATCGGGTCGTCGGCTGAACCGACGCCGGTGGGCGGCAGCACGTACCGCGTCGGCAGATGCACCTGCGCCACGCCCGGGCGAGCCATCAGGTCGCCGAGTATCCTTGCCGCACGCATCGCCGCCGCATGGGCGTCGCGATGCGGGTTCTCGCGATAGGCGACCGCGACGCTGCAGTTGTCGATCAGCTTGTGCGGCACATTGGCATGCAGGTCGAGCACGCACACGACCGGAATCTCGCGTCCGCGCTCACCCAGCTGCGCCCTGATGTCGGCAAGCAGATCGGCCTCCGGGTGGTCGGAACTCTGGCTGACCATCGCACCGTGGAGCACGAGGAAGATGCCGTCGAGCTGGTCGAGCTCTGCCGCAAGCCCCGGCATGAAGTGCTCACGGAACAACGCGATCGCGGCGTCTTCCACCAATCCTCCCGGCATCGCTGCCATCTGCACCGTCGGGACCACCTCCCAGCCGGCCGACTGCGCCACTTCCAGAAAGCCGGCGCTCGGCGACCCATTGCCGCGATTATGCGCTATCGCCGCGGCCCCGACATGCAGCGCCATTGCTGCGAAGTCGGCGATGCCGGTGGTCTGGCTGAGAAAGGTATGCGTCTCGTGGAACAGCCCGCCGAACAGCACCCGTTTGGACATCCGCTTCCTCACACCCTATAATGTTACCATAATAACAGTGTGTCTTTGGAGCGCAATCGGGAACCGCGGGTTAGTCGAGCCGGTGTAGCCTGGCCGCGAGGCTCACCAGCATCAGGCCCCTGCTGCCGGAGTCATCCGGCCGCGCGTATCGTGCTACAAGGCATGGGCCTCACTTTCCGCGTCCCAACAGCCTGTCGCGCCACCACACCATGGCGACGGCCAGCGTGCCACCCGCGATACTGCTGAGAGCATCGTCAACATGGCCCTCGCGCGTCGGCAGCATGTTCTGACCCAGCTCGATGCCGACGGCACAGACGATGACGCCGAGCAGTACCCGCCGCGCCGGCCAGAGCAGGGCCGCGAGCCCCGCGCCGACGAAGAAGGCCGCCGCGTGCAGCACCTTGTCGCCGAGGCCGGTCGCCGCCATCAGTTCCGCCTGGCCCCAGCCGAACGCGAACTGCAGCGACACCGCCACCTCGAGCGCCAGCAAGCAGAGGATGATCGCGCGCGCCCGGGCCGTCCGTGGTCTGGCGGCGAGGAGGCGCGATGCCGGTTTCACCACATCGAACCACCCGATCCAGCCGTCGCGGCACAACGCCCGCGCACCGAGCCGGCTGGCCGGACCCGCCATGGCTCGCCTTGCCTTGTGGTCTGCATCACATCCAGCCGCACTTGAGCGCCGTTTCGTTCATCCGTACCACGTCCTTATCCTGGGCCCGACCGCGATCCGGCAGCTGCAGTTCTCTGCCTCGCTCGGAGTACTCTGGTCGCCACAGTGCAAAGGACTTCTGAACGGCGCAGGACTGTGCCCTCCGACGACCGTCCCATAGCGGGAAATCCACGCTTGCTGCCACCCCCCCGCGCCCGCCGCAGAAACTTCTTCAACCCGCCGCAGCCAAGCTACGTCGAAGGAGTTGTTGCGGAACAGCCAAACATGCGACGACGGCATGGTTGCACCGAAAAGCAGCCGGCACGTGCGGAGGAGAGCCATCCGTGGTCAGTAATGCGCCGCATGCCAAACGGGGTTCCCCGTCCTGCGGCCGGTGGGTGCCGGGGCGGGGGAGATGGCGCCCGAATGCGCTGTTGCAACGGCCGGTGGCTGGCCCTATCCCTCGTCCCTGCAAGCCTGAGCGGTCTGTCCGGCTGCGCCTGGGCAGCGCGGTGCCCCTGCCGGTTCCGTTCCGCATCGTTTCCACGCGCCTGAGTGCTGCATGACCATTCTATCGGACCTGATTGCCGGCCATGAGCCTCTGGTCGCTCTGCTGACCCTCGGCGCCCTCTTCGCCGCCTTCGTTTGGGAGAAGTACCCACCGGAAGTGCCGGCGATCGCCGCGGCAATGCTGTTTCTGCTCTTCGGCTTCCTCGATGGCGGCGAGCTCATGGGCGTGTTCTCCAACGCCGCACCTCTCACCATTGCCGCCATGTTCGTACTGTCGGGCGCGCTGGTCCGCACCGGCGTCATCGAGGCCGTCGCCAACGCCATTTCGGCGCGCGCCGGGGGTCGGCCGGTTCTCACCATTGCCTTGGTGTTCGGCGGCGTCATGGTCGCTTCTGCGTTCATGAACAACACGCCGATGGTACTGATCATGATTCCCATCGTGGCGCGCCTCGCCAAGGCTTCGGGAACCTCATCCAACAGACTGCTGATGCCGCTGTCCTACGTGGCGATCCTAGGCGGCACCTGCACGCTGATCGGCACCTCCACCAACCTCCTGGTCGACGGCGTCGCCCGGCAGAGCGGCATGCCGCCGATGAACATCTTCGACATCACGCCCGTGGGCCTGGTCGCGGCCGCCACGGGTGTCGTGGTGCTGATGTTGCTGGGCCCGCGGCTGCTGCCGCGCGAGGCCGCCGGCGAGACCGTCGATGACGAAGCCACCTTCCTCTCCGAAGTGCTGATCCGCGACTCCTCCGAGTTCGCGGACCGGCCTCTTGGCAAGATTGCACGGTTCCATCGTCCCGGGGTGCGGCTGCTGGGCTTGCGCCGCGGCGGCGAGATCATCCGCAGCGATCTTGCCAATCAGGTGCTTGTCGACAAGGACGCGCTGATCGTCATGGCCACGACGGCCGAACTGCTGACCCTCAACGACATGCCCGAACTCTCGATCGGGCGGGGGCGACGCGGTGGCGGCGAGCTCACGGTCGTTGAAGCGGTCGTGGCACCGAACAAGCGCAGCGTCGGCATGCGCCTGGCCGATCTGGCCCTGGCCCGCCGCTTCGGCATCCGGGTGCTGGGGGCCAACCGCCACAATCACATTCCGGGGCCGGACCTGGCCAATGTGAAACTCAAGCCCGCCGACCGTCTTCTCCTCGAAGGGCCGCCGGGAAGCTTCGATACACTGGCCGAAGATGCGCAACTCCTCGCGGTGACACGCTCCACCGGCCGTGCCTTCAGGCGCTCGCGCGGGCCGATCGCGGTTGCGGCCCTCGCTGCGGTAGTGGGCCTTGCGGCGATCAACTTCATGGATATCGGCATCCTCGCCATGCTGGCGGTCGGCGCTATCCTGCTGTTGCGCTGCATCGACGCCGATGAGGCGTGGAGCACCATAGATGGCTCCGTGCTGGTGCTGATCTTCGCCATGCTCGCCGTCGGCACGGGGCTGGAAAATGCCGGGGCCATCTCTCTCATAGCCGGCTTCGTGGCGCCTTTCATCTCCACTCTGCCCCCCATTCTCCTGCTCGGCGCCATCTATGTGCTGGCCTCCGTGATGACCGAAACGGTGACGAACAATGCTGTTGCGGTTGTGCTGACGCCCATCGGCATTCAGTTGGCGCTGCAGCTGGGTATCGATCCGCGCCCGGTCATCGTCACGATCATGTTCGGCGCCAGCGCCAGCTTCGCGACCCCGATCGGCTATCAGACCAACACCCTGGTCTATGGCGCGGGAGCCTACCGCTTCATTGATTTCGTCAAGCTGGGCGTGCCGATGAACGTCGCGGTCGGTGCCGCCAGCGTGCTGGCGATCAGCTATTTCTTCCCCATGTAGCCCCGGCGCTGGCTGTCGATCGGGTCGGTAGGGGCGGAACCATCCTGCCGCTTCCGAATTGCTCTCAGATCGGAGCAGGGCAGGGGGAGAAGGGCATGGCTCGTTCGGGCATTCCGGCGCTTGGCGCTTTGGCAGTGATCGTGATGGCCGTGCTGATAGGGCTGGCTGGCCTCGCCCTGTTCGCCGGCGGCATCTGGCTGGTCACCCTTGGCGGCTCATTCTACTACGTCTTGGCCGGTGTTGGCCTGCTGGTCACGGCAGGCCTGTTGTTCCGCCGCTCCATTCTGGCGCTCTGGGCGTACCTCATCACCTTCGCCGGCACCGTCGCCTGGGCGCTGTGGGAGGTGGGCCTCGACGGATGGGCGCAGGTCCCGCGCCTCGTTGCGCCGACGGTCCTGCTCGTCCTGATGCTGGCCCTCATCCCACTGCTGCGCGGCAGCGGCCATCGCCTGCGCGGCACGGTGGCGGCGAGCGTTGCCGGCGGACTGGCACTCCTCACATCACTCGGGATTCTTCATCTTTCCAATGACGGCTCCGCCATCGCTCAGGAGCAGGCAGCGCCCGCGCCTGCTGAACCGGACGCTCCTGAGATCGCCGCGCCCACACCGGCGCCGACTGTCGGCACCCCGCCGGCGGAAGGCGAAACGACGGGAATCGACGATGCCGAGGAAGCTGCCGCAGCGGCGGGCCCTCCCGTCATCGCTGATGGAGCCGAGCCCGGGCAGGTTCTGAGCCCGACCGGCGTTCCCATAGCCGCGGCACGCGACAGGCTGACCGCAGGCACCGACTGGGTAGCCTATGGCGGCGACAATCACGCGACCCGCTACTCCCCGTTGTCGCAGATCACGCGCGACAACGTGGCCGACCTCGAACTGGTCTGGGAGTTTCGCACCGGCGACATGCCGGAAGCCGATGAACGCTTCTCGAACCAGAACACCCCCCTCAAGATCGGCGATCGCCTTCTGCTCTGCTCTGCCATGAACCAGGTGATATCGCTGGATGCAGCGACCGGGCTGGAGCAGTGGCGCTACGATCCGGGCGTGCCGACCGACGCTATTCCGTACAATGCGACCTGCCGCGGCCTCGCCTACTATCAGGCACCTGAAATCGCCGTCGGCGACCTCTGCCACGAGCGGGTCATCATGAACACGCTCGATGCGCGACTGATCGCCGTCGATGTCGCCACCGGCCAGCTCTGCAGCGCGTTCGGCAATGACGGGATCGTTGACCTCGAAATCGGCCTTGGGCCGACCGCCCCTGGCTGGTACGCACCCACGTCGCCGCCGACGATCGTGCGCAATATCGCCGTGGTCCACTCCCAGGTGCGCGACGGGCAGCGCCGCGATGCGCCATCCGGCGTCGTTCGCGGCTACGACGCCGTCTCGGGCGCGCTGGCATGGGCATGGGACCATGCGCGCCCCGACATCCAGGGCCTCCCGCCCGTAGGCGAAACCTACACCCGCGGGACCTCCAATGTGTGGACCATCTCATCCGCGGACGAGGAACTTGGGCTGGTCTATCTGCCCCATGGCGTCCCGTCCGTCGACTATTGGGGCGGCATGCGGTCCGATCTCGAGAACGAGTACTCGACGGCACTGGTCGCGCTGGATGTCACCACCGGCCAGCCCGCATGGCACTATCAGACCACCCGCTATGATGTGTGGGACTACGACCTCGGCGCCCAAGGCACGCTGATCGACTTCCAGACGGCGGATGGACTGGTCCCGGCCCTGATCCTGCCGACCAAGCAGTCGATGTACTGGATCTTCGATCGTCGCACCGGGGAACTGCTGGTCGAGGTGGAGGAGCGTCCGGTGCCGCAGGGCGGAGTGGAGCCGGAACGGCTCTCGCCCACGCAGCCCTTCGTCGTCGATTTCCCGAACGTGCTCAAGCCCGACTTCGAGGAACGGCACATGTGGGGCATGACACCGCTCGATCAGCTCTGGTGCCGGATTCAGTACCGCGAGAGCGTCTATGAGGGCATGTACACGCCGCCCACCACCGACTGGTGGATCCAGTTCCCCGGCTACAATGGTGGCGTGGACTGGGGCGGGGTCGCCGTCGATCCCGAGCGGCGGATCATGGTGTCGAACTACAACATCACCGCCAACCGCAACCGTTTGGTCCCGCGAGAGGAAGTCGACGCTATGGGCATCGTCCCCGTGGACGAGCCGGGTTTCACCGAAAACAGCCCCGAGGATATCTCGCCCCAGGCCGATACGCCCTATGGCATCGAGGTGAATGCGGGCTGGCGCGTGCCGTTCACCGGCATGCTCTGCACCCAGCCTCCCTATGGTGGCATCATGGCGGTGGACCTCGACACCCGCGAGGTGCTGTGGGATCGGCCCTTCGGCTCGGCACGCAACAACGGCCCGTTCGGCTTTCCGTCGTTCCTGCCGTTCGAGATCGGAACCCCCAACAATGCAGGCGCAGTGGTGACGGCGGCGGGCCTGATCTTCATCGCCGCCACCACCGACGACTATCTGCACGCGATCGATATTGAAAACGGCGAGGTGCTGTGGCGCGCCGACCTTCCCGCCGGCGGGCAGGCTGGGCCGGCCATGTACGAGGCCAATGGCCGCCAGTACCTCGTCATCAACGCCGGCGGCCATAACTTCATGGAGACCGAGATCGGCGACTACTTCCTCGCCTACGCCCTGCCGCTCGCGCAGTAGCCGCACGACTTCGAGCGTGACGGGGCGCCACGGGCGGCACAAAGGGGCGTCGTGCTCACGGAGGTGGAGTCCGCCGGCGAGGCCGGGGCCTTAGTCCGGCTCGGCGTACACGGCCCGCGCCAGCGGGCTCTCCACGACCTCTATCAGTTGCAGGACGCGCTCCTCAGGCTGCAAGTCCCGCCGGTCCAGTGCGGCGGCCAGCTGTCCAACCACCGCGCTGGCGTTGAGCTGCCCAGGCTCCAGCGCATCATCGAGGAAGGCGCGCGATGCCGCCCTGCTGTTGATGAGCGATCTGACGCGCTCGATGGCCATCTCCGGCGTGAACCGGCTGTCGGTTTCCAGATATTCGCGCAGCACCGCTGCGGCGAAGGACACCACCTCGTTCGCGCTGGTGGGTTCTGAATGGGGGGAGGGGGGCTTTCCGTCCCCTGACTTTTGTTGCGTCACTGCTGCCTCCTGCGTCACCCGCACTGACATGCACCGGAAGATGCGCGCACCGGCCGGGTCGAACTATCGGGCAGTCCGCACCGCCACCCTGTTGCTATCGCAATTTGGCAGAACCCATTGCGGTTCCACCGGCCGGGTCATGGCCAGATGAGATAGATATATCCGATGTAGCCAGCGAGCAGTACCGCGCCCTCCCGACGCCCGATCCTGAGGCCGGTCCAGGCAAAGGCGATCAGCACCAGCGTCACCGCGACCATGACCAGGTTGTCGAACCGCACGATCTCCGCCGGGACGGGGCCGGGAGCCATCACCGCCGTGAAGCCGGCAATGCCGAGGATGTTGTAGATGTTGGAGCCGACGATGTTGCCGAACGCCACATCGCCCTGCTTCTTCAGTCCAGCGACGACCGAGGTAACGAGCTCAGGCATTGACGTGCCCACCGCCACGATCGTCAAACCGATCACCGTCTCGCCGATCCCGATCCCACGAGCGAGCGCAACCGCACCGTCGACCAGGAAACGTCCGCCAAGCACAACCAGAACGAGCCCCCCTACCGCGATGACCGCCGACGCGAAGATGGACATGGTCCGTTTCGTCACTTCTGGCATGGCGCCCTGAAGCGCCTGGCCCTTGTCGTACACGGCGCCGTGGTCGGTGGTAAGGGTGCCCCGCTCCTGCCGGTAAGCGAGATAGATGTAGGCCGCAAGGAGCAGGATGAACATGGCGCCGATCCACCGGTCCAGCGGCAGGGCAAACGCGATCACAGAGAACCCGATCGCAACCAGCAGCATCACTGCCCCGTCTCGCCTCAGGGCTGCGGAGTTGACCACGATGGGGCTGATCATGGCAGCAAGCCCCACGATCAGCAGGATGTTGGCGATATTGGAGCCGACGACATTGCCATAGGCAATGCCGGGCGCATCGGCGAGCGCAGCTTGAACCGATGTGACCAGTTCGGGTGTCGATGTGCCGAAGCCGACCAGCGTCAGACCGATCAGCAGCGGCGAAACGCCAAGAGCTGCGGCGACCTGCACGGCGCCACGCACCAGGAGGTCCCCGCCCAACACCAGCAACAACAGCCCGCCGAGGAGCGGCAGCCAGATTTCGAACATGTTGTCTCGACTACGTTTCGCTGCTGAAGGTGGACCCGGAAGGGGTGCCCCGCGACCCGGAGAAATGGTGCGGCTGCGGACGTTTTCAAGACGCTGTCGAGCAGGTCGATGCTTAGTGTTCGCTCGCAGCCTGCGCGCTCATACGGATGACGACGCCGAGATTTCATTAGGACCGGGAAGTTAGGGTCGCCGGCACATGTTGTCTTGAGCACATTATGCTGGCCCACACCCTGTCCTTGCAGATCACCCGGCTGTCCCTGCTGTCTGTCGGCATTGTCCTCGCAGTTGCCACCGGGCTTGTGTGGTGGGCGGCCGAGCAGATTGATGGGCGTGCGCTGCAGCGGCAGCAATCCTCACTCTCGATCGGTTTGGCCGATGTCGCCGAACGCATGCCGGTGGAGCAGGACACCTCGGCCGTCTGGGACGACGCAGTCGCCAAGGTTCGGGAGAGTGACAGCGACTGGCTGGCTGAGAACCTCGCAGAGTGGGTCAGCGCTTTCTTCGGCCACGAATTGGTTTACCTGCTCGATCCGAACAACGACCCGATCCGGGCCGTCGTGCGCGGCGAGCGCGTGGCGGACATCCGCTATGAGCTGGACCGGCGCGCGATCCAGCCCTTGGCCCTCGCTGTACGGCGAGCGCTGGAGGAGGCGGGGTCGAGCACTGTGGCTCCGGAGTGGCGGCGCCTGGGCACCGGCACGATCGGGCTGGTCAGCGTGCGGCCGATAGTGGGGGATTCCAGCGCCGTCGAGCAAATTGCCGGCGAAGAATATCTGCATGTCTCCGTGCGCTTTCTGAGCGCCAACCTGCTGGACAGGATCGCGGAACGCCACCATCTCGATGGCCTGACGGTCGCGCGCAACGGCATCGTCCCTGCGGGTGCCGTGACCATGCCGGTCACCGACGCGCAAGGCAATCAGCTGGCCTTGCTGGCTTGGCAACCATATCGCCCCGCGCTGCAACTGCTCGGACAGATGGCGCCGACGCTGCTCGTGCTCCTGCTGCTGTCGGCCTTGGGGGTAGCCCTGCTGCTCAATCGCCTGCGCAGGACCACGCACGAGCTCGAGCGCAGCGAAGCCCACGCGACGTACCTCGCCTTCCACGATGCCTTGGCTGGGATCCCCAACCGGGCGCTCTTTGAGGACCGGCTCAGCCGTGCCTTGGCCAATCGCCGGCAGTCCGGCATCGGGCTGGCCCTGCTCGCGATCGATATCGACCGCTTCAAGCACGTCAATGATACGCTCGGGCATCCAGCCGGCGACGAGCTGATCCGCCAGGTCGCGGGGCGGCTGAACGCCCTGGTGCGCGAAGTCGACACCGTGGCACGGGTCGGTGGCGACGAGTTTGCGATCCTGCAGGTCGACGTGGAGCACGTGAGCGACGCGATCCGGCTGGCGCAGGCGGTCGTCGCCCGGCTGGCGGAGCCGTTCAACCTCTTCGGACACGAGGTCAGCATCGGGGCCAGCGTCGGCCTGGCATTTTCCGACATTACGGCCGAGGAGGCCGAGGACTTGCAGCGCCATGCAGACATCGCGCTCTATGAAGCCAAGACCAGCGGGCGCGGGCGCTATCAGCTCTTTGCCGGGGAGTTGGACGAGAGCGTTCGCGAACGGCGGGCGCTGGAGCTGGAGCTGAGGGCGGCGCTTCAGGGAACCCCCGGCCTGTCGCTGCAGTATCAACCCATCTACGACAGCCAGACGGGAGCTGTCGCGGGCGCAGAGGCCCTGGTTCGGTGGGACCATCCGGTGCGGGGCAGGCTCGCGCCCTGCATGTTCATCCCGTTGGCCGAGGAGCGCGGACTGATCGATGCGCTCGGCCTGTGGGTGCTGCGGCAGGCCTGCACATACGCTGTGCGCACGACACTGCCGTGGGTGGCAGTCAACGTTTCGCCGCTGCAGTTCCGGGACGAACGCTTCGCCGATCGTGTGGCAGAAGTCCTTTCCGAAACCGGCCTCGCGCCGGTCCGGCTGGAACTGGAGATCACCGAGGGGCTGCTGCTGCAGAACTCGTCCACGGTACAGCAGACCCTGATGCAGTTGCGCTCGACCGGCGTCCGCGTGGCGCTCGATGATTTCGGCACCGGCTATTCCTCGATCAGCTATCTGCGCACGCACGGTGTGGACAAGCTGAAGATCGACCAGTCCTTCGTCGCTCAGCTTGCGAGCGATCTGGAGGTCAACGAGATCGTGCGCTGCATTATTGCGCTCGGCAACGCGATGCACATGAAGGTGACTGCCGAAGGGGTGGAGACCGGGCAGCAGCTTCAGACTCTGCAGCAGATGGGGTGCGGCCAGTTGCAGGGTTACCTGCTCTCGCGTCCGCTCGCGCCGGACCGGATGCAGGCGCTTCTTGAACGGCGTTCACCGCCGGTCGGCCTTGCTGGCGACACAACACGGAATGCCGCGGGCTGACACTACGGGCGGCCGTTGGCCCCCCAAAGTCTGCCGCGGCTTGCCTCTCGCGTCCGTGCCGGGACAGGGGCAGGTTGCCGATGGACCGTATCCTCCCTAGCCTGCAAGGCAATCACCAGAGAGGCAGAGGAGCTCCAAATGACGCAGTCCGACGATATCATCGAACCCCGCTGGGTCGCGAGCCGGCACAATTTCGATCCGGCCATCGCCGTCCCTGCCCACCCCGTCGAGTTGCACGACCTCACCCTGCGCGATGGCGAGGAGGCGGCCGACCTCGCCTTCACCACTGCCGACAAGCTCCGGCTCGCCGAGGCGCTGGCGCGGCTCGGCATCCGCCGTACCGAGATATTCCTCACCGTGCCGGGCTGGCGCGAAGTCGTGCGGGGCATCCTCGAGCGCCAGTTGGGTCTCGATCTCTGGGTCACCTGGCAACCGGATCGGGTCTATGACGCGCTCGAACTGGGCGTGCGGCATGTCATGGTCTGGTACCGCATCGGCAATGCGTTCCAGCGCATCGTCGACGGCAAGGAGCGTGCCGCGCTGTTCGACACCATGCTGAGCTCCGTCCGTGCGGCGCGCGAGGCCGGCTGCGTCGTCAACCTGTTCCTGCCCGAATCCACCCGCGCCGATCTCGCGCACATCATCGAGGCGGCCAAAGCCGCCGAAGCGGCCGGCGCGACCTATGTCACCGTGGTCGACAGCCAGGGCGTCGCGCGTCCCGGCGCCATCGCGCATGTGGTCCGGCAGCTCAAGGCGCAGACCGGGCTGAAGGTCGAAATGCATTGCCACAACGATTTCGGCCTCGCGGTCGCCAATGTCCTTGCCGGCTACGAAGCGGGTGCCGATGTGCTGCAGGTCTCGCTGAACGGGATCGGCTACCGCGCCGGCAATGCGGCGCTGGAGGCGGTGGCCATGGCGCTCGAGGTTCTCTATGGCGTCCGGACCGGGCTGCGGCTCGATCTGCTCACCGACACCTGCCTGATGGTCGAACGGATGACCGGGCTCGAGAACGGCTATTTCAAGCCGATCGTCGGCCGCGGGGCCTTCCGCTACGAACAGTGGGGCATGGCCCAGCGCTTCACCGCCGCAGGCGAACGCCGCTATGCCTTCCCCTTCGAGCCCGAAGTCGTCGGCCGCGTCCCCGAACTCGTGGTCGGCAAGTGGAGCGACAAGCAGGCCGTGACCCAGAAGCTGACCGAATACGGCCTCACCGCAAGTGCCGAGCAGATCGAACTGATCCAGCACCGCGCCCAGCGCCACGGCGCCGCCAAGGGCCGCCCCCTCAAGGACGACGAATTCCTCGCCATCGCCGAAGCAATCGGCGTGGAAGAGATCTGACCATCGGCCGCCGGACGCCGTGAGGCTCCCCGCGCTCGGAGACGCCTTGGGATCGGCGCCTGGTCGACACCGGGGCAGGGGGTAACCTTCGGCGAAACGGGAGTCGGAAAGGCGCTTCGGTGGCGAGGAGGGAAGGGCGCCCGTGCGCGATCAGAAGCTGCCGCCGATGGTCACCCGTCCGGCATGCACGGTCAGTCCGGTGCCGAATTGGCCGTCATAGCCGAAGCTGACGGCGAGGTTCTCATCGACGTCGAGCGCCAGCCGCCCACCGACGACGATGCTGTCGGCAGCGATGGGGGCAGCGGAGACGCTGAACGCCTCGCCGCCGGCGAAGCTGTTCACTGCGGTCGGCAGTTCGGCGAAAGCGTGCCGCCAGCCGAGACTGCCTTCGAGCCGCGCCAGCATGCTGTCCCCGAGCACGAAGCGGTGCTCGGCCTTGAGGCCCAGCGTGGCGAAGGCGGCTGCAAGACTGGAAGGCTCTGACGACAGCGCGCCGGCCGCACCGGTTTCGCTGAAGCCATCGGTAGTGAGCCTGGCCAGCGCCAGGCTGGCAAAAGGCGTCAGTGCCGCGGCCCCGAACTCCATGCGGTGCGCCACCTCGCCAAAGGCCTGCAGGGTCGCGGCGCCGTAGCTTGCTTCCGCCGTTTCAGTAACGCCCGGGAGCGCGATGGTGCGGCTTGTCTCGATGGCGTGGTGGCTGAAGGCCGCACCGAACTTGAGCTGCACGATGCCGAGGTCCGTGCCGCCATACGCGCCAAGATTCACGTCCGTGCTCTCGGCCTCCATGTGGCGCATCGACAACTCGGTGCGGCCCACCCCGGCGAACAGCCCCAGATGCAATCCGCCGAAACGCTGGTCGGCGCCGAGCAGGAAGCCCGCCGCGCTCGTCGCCGTCTCGGCCGCATTGCCGTCGCCGGCAAGGACGCCGGTCCCGGCATGCAATTGTCCCCAGATCACCGCGCCGGGTTCGGTCGCCGCATGACCGTGCCCGGAGTAGCCCAGTGCCCCGCCGCTCTCCAACGCCTCGAATGCCTGTTGCACGCGATCAAACACCGACTGGCGGATGCCCGAACCGCTCTCCAGCAGCGCGCCCTTGAGCGAGGCATGGCCTTCGCCGGACAACGCGTCGAGGGCCGCGGGGATCTCGCCCACCGTCAGCAGATCGAGCTCGTCATAGGGCGCTTCGGACAGTGCATCCAGCGCGGCGCCGGTCGCCATCTGGTTGGCGGTCATATCGATCGGCGCCAAGGCAGTCATCGGCGCCAGCAGCGGAGCGAAACTCATGAAACCCAACTCGTTGCGCTCCAGCATCAAGTCGATCCTGTTGGTCTCATAGATGAGGCTCGGCGTCAGGAAGGCGTAGTTGCTCGTCACCTCGTCAAACCGGTCGCCGCCGCCGATGGGGGTCGACGAGGTCAGGATGGTATAGAGCGTGGAGAGGGCGTAGTCCCCCTCGGCCGCGATCACGGCGACGGTGCCGCCATTGATGGTGACCGAGCCGGTCGCCAGCAGGTCGCTGTCGCCCGCGGCATCGACCTCAACCTCGAAGATCGAACCGGCACTGAATATCGTCGTGCCGGTGACGTTGAGCGTGCCGATCGAGTTTCCGGGGGAGAGTGTCCCGCCGCTGCCCACCGTCACCGATCCGGCCGTGCCGGTCCCCCCCAGCGTGCCGCCAGTGAGGGCAATCTCCGCATTGACGAGGCTGGCATTGTTGAGCAATGCGCCCGCGCTGATTGAAAACAGCGAGATTTCGTCATTGCTGCCGGTGAGCGTCCATGTCGACGGACCGATCTTGGAAAAGCTCTCGAAGCCGACATACTGGTCGTCACCACCCGGTGTTCCGTCGGCGTCGAGCAGTCCGACATCGAAGCTCGCGTCACCCTCACCACCGAGGATGAAGGCATCCGTTCCGAGCCCGGCATCGACCGTGCCGATGACCTCGCCGAAGCTCGAAGATGTCGTCCGTCGTGCCGGTGAACTGCACGGCGACGCCGGTGGGACCATCGGCGCTTTCGATCAGCCCGTTATTGGCGAGGTTGCCGACGATCTCGTCGCCAACCGTGAAGGTGCCGTAGATCGTGCCGTGGTTGAGCACGGCGCGGCTGCCGGCTCCGGTGGCGACGAAGCCGTCGAACGTATCGATGAGGCCGCTGACGATGGTGCCGCGGTCGGTCGTTTCGCCGAGGTTGTCTGCATCGAGCGTCAACGTCGCATTCTCGCCGATGACGAGGGCGTGTGCCTCGGCGCCGGACGTGGTGGCGGAGACGCCGGCAAGGGTGAGTTCATTGATCGTGGTGGGCAGCCCGGTCCTCAGACCTTCGCCCAGAACGATGCCGTGCGAGGCGTCGCCCGATGTGCTCACCGTGATATCGAAGAGCGTCGTCCCGAATTCCGAGCCCTGGTCGTCGGAGCCGGAATGCTGCAGCAACAGCCCGATCGCATCATTGCCGGTGGTCGTGATGTCGATGCTGGAAAGGTCGATCAATACGCTCTTTTCGAACAGGTCGAGAGGCGATTGGACCACCTCGCCGATGACGATGCCGTGCGCGCTGTCGCCGGCGGTGACCACGACGCCCTCCGCGAGGTCGATCTCTGTTTCCGATCCTTGCAACAGACCGCCGATGACCATGCCGGAACTGCGGTCGCCCTCGGTGGAGAAATCGAAATCCTGGACTATGGTCGTCCGGGCGGAAACTTGCCCGCCCCGTTCCACAAGAAGCGCCGGTGCATCGTCGCCAAGCGTGGCGATGTCCACGTCTGCCAGCGTCAGATTGTTGACCGAAAGACTGTCGTTGCCTCCGGTGCGCCACACGATCCCGCCGGAGCGATCGCCTGCGGTCGAAATGCTCGTCCCGACGGCGACGATGTTGCCTACTGAATCGCGGTCTGTGAGGCTGACGAGCAGGCCTGGCGCATTGGAACCCTCCGACACGATCCGCACATCGTCGAGCACGACCGTCTGATCGCTGCCCTCGCCGTTCGCGATCGAGACAACCGCAGACCCATCACCAACCGTGCCGAAGCTGGAGGCGGACGCCCGGAACGACGTGCTGCTGTTTCCCCCCATGCCGATATCGAACAGCGTGGAATTGGCGCCGTTGGTCTGGAAGCCGGGTCCGTAGGCGGTATCGCCGACATCGCGGATGTGGAGCGTCGCCACTGAACTGGCCCCGCCCACCGTTATGCCCGGCGCGTTGGCGCCGAAGGTGGCCAGCATGGGCAGCCCATCGCTGCTGTTGCCGCCGCGTGCGTCGAGCAGGAAGATGCTGGACTCGTTTGGGCCAACGATGCCGGCGGCATCGTCGCCGGCCGTGAAGATATGGGCGTCGCTCAACATGAACACCGAGAGCGCCGTGTTCTCGCCGTCGGAGCGGATACCGGCCGAGCCATCGCCAATCGTCAGGATGGTGCCGCCGGAAGGGGAAGCCGGATCCAACTCACCCAAGGAAACCCAGAGCGCCGAAGCATCGCCAGTGGTGATGGCGCTGCTGTTGTCCACGATGGTTGCGATGGTGCCGCCGCCGGTCACACGCACGCCGAGGCTGCTCGTATCGCCGGTGCGGATGGCTGCGGCCCCTTCGGAAAGCACGATGCCGCCGGAGACATCAACGCTGTTGCCGGTTTCGTAGCCTGCCGCACCGGCGGCAAGGTCGGTGTAATCGGGCGGGATATCCTCAGGGTCGGTGGTGCCCATGTACACCGAGAGCAAGTTCCTGGCCCGTTCGGCCGTGGCGGCCTTCTGCACCGTGTTATCGATAATGGCCGCCCCGATCGCCGTCATCACGTCGGCGGGGTCCGCGATGCCGAGCTCTACGGTTGCATGATCCGGCGTCGGTCCGTCCGGGACAAGGTCGGCGAGCGCCGCAAAGAAATCGACGAGCGCCTCCCGGTCCGGCAACGCGCCGGCGCCCCCGGCCAGCGCCTGTTGCAAAGTCTCCGACAGTGTCTCCGGATCGACATCGGCGATGGCCGCGCCGGTGAGATTGATCGCGGCCCCGCCGCCGAGGTCGATCACCGGGATGCCTCCGGTGCCAAGATAGGTGATGCCACCTGGATCCTGCAGGCCGGGCCCATCGATGTTGACGGTGACATCGGTGGAGCCCGGCCCGATGATTGGCACCGCGACCGAGAAGGGGGTCTCGGTTGCGGGGTCGGTGTCGAACACGCAGGTGACCGTCTCGCCGTTGACCGGCGCGTGGTTGGAACAGAGCGGCGCCGGCTGCTCCTCTGCTCCCCTCCGGCCGTTGAGCAGCGCCAGCAACAACACGCCAGCGGACGTGCCAAGCGCCGCGACGCCGATGCTGGTCAGCCGGGGATCGGCCTCATGCGCGCAAGCCAGCGCATCGGCGGGGCTGCGCGTCCCGTCAAAACAGGCACTCAGTGTGGGGTTGGACGCTGCAAGCCCTGGCGCGACATAGGCCGCGGCACTGCTCGAGGCCCCGATCGCAAGCGCCGCGGCCCAGCGCCTTGTCCCGCGCGGCAGGTTGACCAGGCGCGGCTTTGCGCCGGTAATTGACCTCACATGTCGCGCCTTCATCCGTCGCCCCCGGCTTGTCCACCATGGCGCTGCTGCGCAAAGCGCAGCAACACAACGTCGAGCCGGCATGCCGACCCGCATCTGTGTCATCCTAGAAAGACGGCGTCGAAACACCACCCGGGCAAGTTGGCTCAAGAAAGCTCAACTTGGCGCACTGCGCCACTGCGCCCGGCTTTGCTGGGAGTGTCCGCCCCCGGCGATTCGTCCGCGCCCCTGCTTGCATCACGAATGTGGGTTTGTACTTGCGTTGCTGCTTGCCTTGGCAGCAGTTTGTTCACCACAGTGTCGACAGTCTGGCTGGAGATGCGGCTGCGTACGAGACGCAAGAGACGATCGGTCCGAAACGGAGCGCCCGCTGGCCGGCTGGCGGCAGATAGCTGCCCATTTCGGGCGCGACCAGAGCACGGTCAAGCGCTGGGCCGCCACGATGGGCCTGCCTGTGTATCGGGTGGGCACTGAAACGGGTCGGCGCGGGGTACCGGTCCACGCCTATCCCAGCGAACTGGATGCCTGGCTGCGGGCACGCGGGAGCCGGGCTCCTGCGCCCGCAGGCGATCGGGATGAAGCGATGCCGCAGTCGGCGGCACCTTCGGCGCCAGCGTCGACGGCGGAGTCGGTGCCGGCACCTGAAACATCAAGGGCCCCGTCGCCCGCAATGCGTTCGGTTCGGCTGCATGACAAGTCGCTCACCGCACTGGCCGGCGGCACTCTCGCGATGGTCGCTCTGGTGGCGCTGCTGGTCCTCTACCTCGGCGGCGTGTTGCAGTCCGACCAGCCGAAGGCGTCGGGCGTCTCCGAGGAAGCACGCGAACTCTACCTTCGTGGCACCTATCTATGGAACCGCCGGACACCAGACGGGATCGATGGCGCAATCGAGGCACTGGGACGCGCCATCGCGCTGCATGCCGACTATGCCGAGGCGCATGCCGGCCTGGCGATGACCTACAATCTCGCCCGTCAGTACACCGGCATGTCCGGCTTCGACGCCTACCCCCTGGCCGAGCAGCACGCCCGCCGGGCCGTTGAACTGGACCCGGCGTCCGGTTTCGCGCAAAGCGTCCTCGCCTTCGTGGAATTCCACTGGCTGTGGCAGGTGGAGGCAGGCCTTGCCCGTTTCGAACAGGCCTTGCGGCTCGATCCCAAGTCGTCCAACACGCTGATGTGGTATGCGAGTTCGCTGCTGCATGCCGGCCGCCCGGCCGAAGCCCTCCCGCTCATCAACGCAGCGCAGGCCTCCGACCCCGACAGCAGCGCCATCTACAACATGAAGGCGCTGGCGCTGTTCCTGAACGGCGCGGCGGATGAAGCAGCTGCGATGCTGCGCGAGATCATGGCGCGCGATCCGCAATATGCGTGGAGCTATCCCACGATGTCCTACATCCAGCTCCGCGAGGGTAATCATCAGGGCTATCTGGAGAACTACGCTCGGTTGGGCGAACTGATCGGCGTGGCGCGCTATGGTGACACGGCCGCTGCCGGACGCACGGCCCTTGCCAGTGGTGGTGTGACTGCGATGGCAGAGGCCATGATCACGGCCGAAGCCGAGTTCTACGAACGCGGTCAGTCCTCGGCCTGGGACATGGCGAGGCACCACGCGATCATGGGGGATGCGACAGGCGCGGTAGGCTGGCTGCAGATCAGCCTGGACCGTCGGGAAGAGCGGCTGATCGGCATCCTCATCGATACCGCTTTCAATCCTATCCGCCACGATCCTGGGTTCCGACAGATCGTTGCCGAAATTGGGCTGAGCCTGCCCACTTGACCGCATCGCGCTGGTCCCGCGCACGCCGGGCGGACTGCAAGCCGGGGCCCTAAACGCGACCGGACGGATGCGGCGACGTCACGCCCTCGCGGCGATCACCCCGCCGGGTTCGACCTGCCGGCCGTGGTGCCGCGGGCGACCACCCTCGGCTGCGTCAGGAAATGGACGGCGCTGGTGCGCCCGCCGATCCGTTCCAGCAGCAATTGCGCAGCCTTGCGGCCGATCTCCCGTCCGGACTGGTCGATGCTGGTCAGGTCGTTCTGCGTAAAGGCGCAGGGCTCGGAATTGTCGTAGCCGATCAGGCCGACATCCTCGGGAACGCGATAGCCGAGGGCCCGGACGGCGGAGAGCACCTCGAGCGCGTAGTAGTCGGCCCAGCCGAACAGGGCATCGGGCGGATCGTCTCCGGTCAACAGCTTGCGGACGGTGGCGGTAACGTCGTCGAGGGCGTCCTCGGCGCGCTCGACGCGGATGTATTCGCCCAGTCCCGCCGCCTGCATGGCTTGGGAAAAGCCCATCTCCCGCCGCACGGCCACGTCGGCCACGTCCATATCGGTGTTGCGCGTGGTGATCATCGCCGGGCGCCGATAGCCTTGCGCGAGCAGGTGTTCGACCACGAGCCGGCCGCCGAGCAGGTCGTCATTGTTGACGGTGTCGAAGCCGGTGGCGTTCGGGTCGTGATGCGCGATGATGACGATCGGCATGCTGCGCGCCACCTCGGCCAGGACCTTCGGCTCGAGCCGCTGGCCGACGAGTATGATGCCGTCCATCTGCCGGTCGATCATGGCATGCAGCGTCGCCGCCTCGAGGCTCGCCCTGCCGCGTCCGATGCCGAACAGCGGTACATATTGCGTGTTCTCGAGGCCCTGGTCGATGCCGGCAAGGATGTCGGGGTAGAAGGGGTTGCCGATATCCACCATGAGGATACCGATGGTGTAGGTCTGCCCGCGCAGTCCGCGCGCCGAGGCATTGGGGCGATAGTCGAGCTCGGCAATGGAGGCCTCGACCCGCGCCCGCAAGGCAGCGCTGACGCCATAGGCGTTGCGCAATACCTTCGAAACCGCAGCGACCGAGACACCGGAATGCTCCGCCACGGTGCGGATGGTGGTGCGGCCCGATCGGGCGGGCTGGGTGTCGCTGTCCTGGCTCACGGAACGCTCTGAAACGATTGCAGCTTGATCTAGGGCAGGCGGCTTCCTGCCGCAAGCACTCCCTCCTCCTGCTCCTCTCCGCACCGCTTTACAAGCTTTGTAAAACGATCTACGGATAACGTTATACAAACTGGCGCGCTAGACGTCAGGGTCTTTCGGAGGAGTGTCCTGTTGAGTTCCACCACGTCACAGGCCGCAGGTTCGGCTTCGTCTCCCATGGCTTGGAGCGCGCGCTTCGTTGCGCCGCTGAGCGATCAGGGTGTCGGCACGCCCGCGAGCTTCGTCGAAAAGCGCTTCGCGCTCGACGAAGTGCCGGCGGATGCGGTGCTCTCGATCAGCGCGCTGGGGCTCTACCGCTGCTTCATCAACGGCCAGCGCGTGGGTGACGATCTGCTCACCCCCGGCTGGACCACCTATGACAAGCGTCTCAGCTACCAGACCTATGCGGTCGCCGACCTGCTTCAGCCGGGCGCGAACACCATCACCATCTGGCTGGCCGATGGCTGGCTGCGCTCGCCGCTGATGTGGGGCAAGTTCCCCATCCTCAACACCTGGGGCAAGCACATCGCCGCCATTGCCGAGCTGCGCGCCGGCGGCAAGACGCTCCTCGTCACCGATGCGAGCTGGCAGAGCGGATCGCTCCCCATCCGCAAGTCGGGCATCTACTTCGGCGAGATTTTCGATGCGCGGGTCACCCCGCAGCCCGAAGCGGGCGTGCGGGTGCTGGAGCATGACCTCGGCGTGCTGGTGCCGCACGAGACGACGCCGGTCCGCGAGCTGGCGGCGCTCGATCCGGTCAACACCTGGACCGATGCCGAGGGACGCACCGTCTACGATTTCGGCCAGAACATCGGCGGCTATGTCGCCTATGAGGTGAGCGGCGAGGCCGGAGCCAAGGTGCTGGTCGAGCATGCCGAAGTCCTCGACAAGGATGGCCAGTTCTACAACGGCAATTTCCGCACCGCCGAGGCGATGACCGAATACACCCTCGCCGGAACGGGCAGCGAAGCCTACCGCCCGCACTTCACTTTCCAGGGCTTCCGCTATGCGCGGGTCAGAGTGACCGGCGCAGCGCGGCTCGGCACGATCCAGGCGATCCCGATCAGCTCGGTCACCGAGGTGAAGGCCGGCTTCACCTGCGGCAACAAGCTGGTGGACCGGCTGGTGCTCAACACGCTCTGGAGCCAGCGCGGCAACTTCATCGAGGTGCCGACCGATTGCCCGCAGCGCGACGAGCGCCTGGGCTGGACCGGCGACGCGCAGGTGTTCGCCGGCACCGCAGCCTATTTCGGCGCGGTGCAGGGTTTTCTCACCAAATATGTCCGCGACGTCATGGCCGACCAGCGCGAGGATGGGGCCGTGCCCCATGTCGTACCCGATCCCACCCGGCAGAACCCCGAGCACTATCCGGGGTTCTACGGTTCCACGGGCTGGGGCGACGCCATCTGGATGGTGCCCTGGCAGCTCTACCTGCACTATGGTGATCGGGCGATCCTCTCCGAGGCCTTGCCGGCCATGGTCAAGTGGGTCGATTTCGTGTGGTCGATCAGCGATGGCCCGGTGGTCAACCCACCACGCGCCTGGGGCGCGCGCGGCTTCTCCTTCGGTGACTGGCTGCAGCCCTCGGGCCCGAGCGCCAAGCCGCTGCCGACCATCAGCGACGAGGTTTCGGCCACCATCTATCTCTACATCGCGGCGGCCAATGTGGCGCGCATCGCCCGGATTGCCGGTGACGGCGCCCTGGCCGACCGGCTCGACCGCATGGCGGCCGAGGTGAAGGCGGCCTTCGCGCGCGAATTCGTCACCCCGGCGGGTCGCGTCGGCGGCGACGACCAGACCTCATACGCACTGGCCTTCCTGCATGACCTCATCCCGGCGGACAGGCAGGACGCGGCGAAAGCCTATTTCCGGAACGCCATTGCCCGCACCGACGGACGCATCGGCACCGGCTTCATCGGCACGCCGGCGCTGCTGCCGGCGCTGGTCAAGATCGGTGAGCTGAAACTGGCGGCCGAAGTGTTCCTGCAGGAGGAAGTTCCCGGCTGGCTCTACCAGGTCAAAATGGGCGCCACCACCATCTGGGAGCGCTGGGACGCCATCCAGCCGGACGGGACGATCTACAACCCGCAGATGAATTCCTACAATCACTATGCCTATGGCGCGGTGTGCCAGTGGCTGTTCGAAGGCGTCGCCGGCTTCCGCCCCGACGCGGCCGATCCGGGCTTTTCGACCATCGTGTTCGAACCCACGATCATCGCCGAGCTGTCACCGGTTCAGGCCTATCACGACAGCGCCATGGGCCGCATCGAGGCCGGCTGGACCGTCACCGGCGATGCCGTGCGCTACGAGGTCGTGGTGCCTGCCGGCGCAACCGGTCTGCTACGGCTGCGGCCTGACTATCGGCAGGTGCAGCTCGATGGCGCGGCCATCGCGGGAGGCGATGAAGTTGCGCTCGCGGCCGGCCGGCATGTCGTCACATTCGTCCACACGCCAGTCGTCCGGTCGGTGCCGGAACATACCGGCATAAATGCCCGCACGCCCTAGGCAAGGGCTGGCGGTGTCAATGACCCGCGCCGTGCGGGCAACAATGGGAGAGAGCATTGAAGCACACAACTCGACGGGCTCTGTTGGCCGGGCTGACGGCCGGGACACTGACCATGACTGCCCTGACGGGTGCTGCCTGGGCGCAGTCCGTCACCCTGACCTACCTCATTCCGGGCGGTGCCGACGGCGTCGCAGTGGCCGAGGAACTGATCCGCACCTTCGAGGCCGCCAATCCGGATATCCGGATCGACCTCGAAACCCGCCCGGGCGGGTCGGAGGGGGACAACCTCATCAAGTCGCGCCTCGCGACCGGTTCGATGGCGGACGTCTTCCGCTACAATTCCGGTTCGCTGTTCCAGGCCATCAACCCGATCCAGTTCCTCGTCGATCTGTCCGATGAGCCCTGGCAGGCCAATGTGCAGGACTCCTTCAAGCAGGTGGTGACGGCCCCCGACGGCACCGTGCGCGGCGCGCCGGGCGGCGCTGCCATGGGCGGCGGCATCTACTACAACAAGCCGATCTACGAGGAGCTTGGCCTGTCGGTGCCCACCACCTGGGCCGAGTTCATGGCGAACAACGAAAAGATCAAGGCCGCCGGCAAGGTCCCCGTCGCGCAGACCTATGCGGCGACCTGGACCAGCCAGCTGTTCGTCCTCGCGGACTACCACAACGTCGCTTCCGAGCAGCCGGACTTCGCGACCCGCTACACGGCCGGCGAAGAAAAATACGCCACCAATGCGCTGGCCCGCCGCGGCTTCGAGAAGCTTCAGGAAGCCCATGACGCCGGCTACTACAACGAGGATTTCGGCGCCGCGACCTATGATGACGGTATCCGCATGGTCGCCCTGGGCGAGGCCGCCCACTATCCGATGCTGACCTTTGCCACGACCGCCATCACCACCGCCTATCCCGACCAGGTCGACGATGTCGGCTTCTTCGCCCAGCCGGGCGAAACGGCGGAAAAGAACGGCCTCACCGTGTGGATGCCGGATGGCATCTATATCGCGCGCACCACGCCGCATGTCGACGCGGCCAAGAAGTTCGTCGCTTTCATTGCCAGCATCGAGGGCTGCGATGCCCAAAGCCGGGCCGGCGGTGCCTCCGGACCCTATCTCGTCAACGGCTGCACCCTGCCGGATGACGTGCCGTCGGTGGTCACGGACATGCTGCCCTATTTCGGCGAGGGCGGGCAGAACAGCCCCGCACTCGAGTTCCTGTCGCCGATCAAGGGCCCCTCGCTCGAGCAGATCACCGTGGAAGTCGGCTCCGGCTTCCGTTCGGCTGCCGATGGCGCGGCGCTCTACGATGAAGATGTGCGCAAGCAGGCGCAGCAGCTCGGCCTTGCAGGCTGGTAATCGCCGTCCGGCGACGCGGCCTGTCCGCGTTGCCGACCAGGCTGCGTAACGCCTTGATTGTCCAGCGAGGATCTGGTGTCCGGCCGCGGCGCTGGCCGGACATGACGCGCATAGAGCAGTGCCGTCGCAAGGCGGTCGCAGGATGGGAGTGGATATGACCGCTACGTCATTGGGTGCATCGACAGCCGCACCGAGGCGCAGGATGCGCAACCCGTCGGCATATCCCATGTGGTTCTACCTGCCGGCGGCCACGATCTACTCCGTGCTGTTCCTGGCGCCCACTGTCGCCTCGCTCTATTTCAGCCTGACCCGCTGGACGCTGTTCGACAGCGTCTTCATCGGCCTCGACAATTTCGCCCAGTTCTTCCGCGAGCCGTTCCTGATCCAGGGGCTGCTGAACACCGTGCTCTACGCCGTCGTCACCTCGGGGCTGAAGGTGGTGATCGGCATGGCGTTCGCCCTGCTGCTGACCAGCAACATCATCGCCCGCGGCTTCCTGCGCTCGGTGGTGTTCTTTCCGGTGCTGGTGTCGACCATAGGCGTCGGCATCACCTTCACGGTGTTGATGCATCCCAGCCAGGGCATGATCAATACCGGGCTCGCGATGATCGGCATCAAGGGGCCGGGCTGGCTCACCGATCCGCGACTGGCCCTGTTTTCCGTCGCGCTCGTCGATGTGTGGAAGGGCGTCGGCCTCGCGACCGTCATCTATATCGCCGGCCTCGTCGCCATCCCGCGCGACTATTACGAGGCCGCCCGGATCGACGGCACCACGGCCTGGCAGAACTTCCTCTACGTGACGCTGCCGCTCAGCCGGCCGGCGACGGCGACGGTGATCACGCTCAGCTTCATCGGCGGGCTGCGCACCTTCGACCTCATCTGGGCGATGACCCGCGGCGGCCCGGGCTTTGCGTCCGACACCATCGCTTCGGTGATCTACAAGCAGTACCAGGCCGGCTTCTACGGTCTCTCCACTGCCGGCAACGTCGTGCTCTTCATCCTCATCGGAGTGCTGGTCGTGCCACTCACCATGCTCCTCAACCGCAAGCGGGGGCACGAATGAACCGGCGCCTGTCCATCATCGGCGGGCTGGCCGCCATCGTCGGCTCCTTCGTCATCTTCGTCATCCCGTTCCTGTTCATCATCCTGATGGCCTTCAAGGACCAGAAGCAGGCGCTGGCGCGCGACTTCTCCTGGCCTCAGGGTTTCCACCTGTGGGATAATCTGGTGCAGGTGGTGACCACCCGGAACTGGATGATGGTGACCGCCTTCATCAACTCCACCCTGATCACCGTGATCAGTGTCGCCTGTCTCGTGGTGCTGGCCGCCATGGTCGGCTACGTCCTCGCGCGGCGCCAGACGCGGTTCAACGGCACCATCGAGTTCCTGGTGCTGGCGGGCCTGATGATCCCGGCGGCAGTGGTGCCCACCATCTGGCTCCTGCAGGGCCTCAGGCTGTTCGGCACGCTGCATGGGATGATCCTGATCCAGATCGCCTACAACCTGCCGTTCTCGATCATTCTGTATCGTGCGTTCGTCGCGACCATTCCGAGGGAGCTCGACGAAGCCGCCATCATCGATGGCGCCCGCCCGCTCGATGTGTTCTTCCGCATCATCCTGCCGCTGCTCTGGCCGGTCACGGTGACCAATATCGTGGTGCAGTCGGTCGGCATCTTCAACGACTTCACCAACCCGCTCTATTATCTGCCGGGCAACCAGAACGCCACGGTGCAGCTGACGCTCTACAACTTCCAGAGCCAGTTCAACACGGCCTACAATCTGCTCTTCACCAACATCCTGCTCATCACCATCCCGCCGCTACTCGTCTTCCTGTTCTTCAACCGGCAGATCGTCGCCGGCATGACCGCCGGCGCCATCAAGGGCTGATGCCGCCGCCGGCGGCACGAAGAGGTGAGGCCCAGAGCCGGCAACACAGAACGGCGATCAACCTGACTCCTCTGTCGTCGGTAAGCTGTCAACGTGGGAGCGAATGGGCGGGTATTCAAGCAAATACCAGCTCAGGTACGATGGCCTCCCATTCTTCCCGTCGGATGAACTCGCGGAATTCTTCTTTATTGTCGGATCTGCGCCACCGGACGATCGCGCCGACCTCTCCGCGCTGAAATTGCAGGCCCTGCGGCGGAGACCAGCTCTTGGCCATGCGACCTAGTACTGCCCCGTTCTTGTCGTGGAGGGCCCAAGTGATACCGTCGCGTGCGAGCTGGATGGGATCGCCGACTCTTGCGGCAGCAATGGCGGCAAGGGATGGATGGCCTGGGCCCAGCCGGCCCGCCCATGACAGATCGACGCTCTTCAGATCCGGCACCTGGTAGATCGCCGTGCACTGCGTCAAGCTGCCTGCCACGACCGGTGCGGCCCGGCGCAGCACATGCTGGTCGCCGGGCGGCACGAACGGATGCCCGGCATCGGCCATGATGGTGAGGCTGCGGCGGGCCCGGGTCATGGCGACATAGAACAGCCGCCGCGGAGCGTCGGCGTCCTCACCCTTGCCCGGCCGGTCCCAGCCGCCATTGAGGATAACGACGTCGTCGAACTCGAGGCCTTTGGCGCGATGGGCCGTCAGCAACAGCAAGGAGCGCTGCTCGCTCCGTGCATCGCGCGCCCACTCCGCAAACCATTCGATCAGGTCGGGCACCGGCATGGACTTGGTGTTGAGCTCGTGCGCCAGCGTGGCGATGCCTTCGGCGATGAGGTCCGTCCAGCGATTGGCTGGGATAGCGTTCTTCATCTCCACCAGGTCGCGAATGTCCAGCAGGTGCGTCGGCTCGCGGCGCATTGCCTTGATGAAGAGCTGCATCTCGCGCAGCCGCCAGATACTCGGCAGCGTCTCGTTGGCCATCTCGACCGGAATGCCCAGCGCCTCGGCATGGGCTCGTACCGGCGCGAGCCGCCGCCAGTCCCGGGCGATGATCGCAGTCTTGGCCCAGTTCCAGTCGGGATCGAGCCGCGACAGGCGCAGCAACTCGTCAAGCGCTGCCTTGGCCTGGGTCAGGTCGTCGCCTTGGAAGTCTAGCACCTGAACACGCCCCTGCGCCACCGGATCGAGAATAGCCATCTCGCCACCCGGGCGATCCTTCGCGCGCTTGCGGTTGATGGCGATGTCGTGGCCGGCTTTCATGCGCGCAGCAGCCGGCGCGATCACTGCGTTGGCCGCCGCGATGATGTGGCCAGTCGAACGGTAGTTCTCGATCAGGTATTCGGGTTTTGCGCGATAGTCCGCCTCGAACCGGCGGATGAAGTCGATCGAGGCGCCGGCGAAGGCGTAGATGTTCTGGTCGTCGTCGCCCACGGCAAACAGGCTGAGCCGCAGCTCCGGATCGTCCAGCGAGCGTCCGGCGACGGCCGAGATCAGCGCATACTCTTCCGGTCCGATATCCTGGTACTCGTCGACCAGGATCCAGCGATAGCCCTGGATCAGAGTGTCGCGCTGGGCTTCCGCCTCAGCCTTGCTCAGCCCCTCGCCATTGAGCTGTCGCACCGCCTCCAGAACCACGCCGTCGAAATCGTGCTTGTCGCCGTCCACGCCGACAAAGCTGGCGCCAACGAGCCGCATCGCCAGCGCGTGGCAGGTGGATACGGTGACGCCGGCGGCATCGTCGCCAACCAGATGCCGCAGCCGTGCGCGGATTTCTGCCGCGGCATGGCGGTTGTAAGTGAGCACGAGAATATCTCGCGGGTCCTCGCGCTTGACGCGGATCAGGTACGCGATGCGATGCACGAGCACGCGCGTCTTGCCTGAGCCGGGACCGGCCAGCACCAGCACATTGGTCTGCTCGCGGTCATCCGCGACGATCTTCTGCTGCACCGGATTGTCGAGTGCATCGACGATGAGCTTCCACGAGGCGCCGGTGGTCTGGCGCCGCATCTGCATCCCCTTGCCGGGCATCCATCGGCGCAGGAACGCGTCGCGATCGAGCACGAAGTAGTCCTCGGACAGCCGTTGCGCCTCATCCATGGCGACCAGCCCACGCTGGGCATACTCAGCCATCACATGCGTCTGCGCCGTTTGCTCGGCATAGTGCTCTTCGAGGGGCGTGAAGTGCGCCTGCGTGAACGGACCGCCCGCCGGGTTGAGATGCACGGTCATCGCCGAGCGGAAAATGGTGAGACCCTTGCCGAGGCTCGCCACTTCTTGCTCGTGCAGCCACAGTAGGGCGCGCTCCATCAGCTTGGTCATGTCGCGCACGCCGCTCGAGCGCAGCTCCATGTCTGCGGTCAGCACCGCGAGCAGGTCGCCCAGCGTGGTTTCGACCTGAATGTCCTTGCCGCGTATGCCGTTGGCGACCTTGCCGACCAGGTGGGCAAGCAGCAGCTCGGCAGCCTGCCGCCGGATCCGGGCTGTCTGCTCGATCATCTGCCACGAGCGCTGAAGGATCACCGCCAGCGTGTTGCTGGACACTTTCCTCAGGCGCAGGTTGCCGCGACCACCGTCCTGATCGCGGCCGTCGCGTGCCATGCCTCGCACCAGCCGCTCGACCTTGTCGGGGCGCACTGCGGCGTGTCCCATGTCCCGCAGGTTCTGGCAGGCCACCTGGAGGTTGAGCGGCAGGCCGCTCTCCACTTCGGCATCCGGTGCGCCCTCGCGCATCAGCGCGATGAGATCGGTCTCCAGCCGCGCGGCCTGCTCGAAACGGTGCCGCGAACTGTCCGCGACACCGGAATGCACAAACATCGTCGCCGCGACGTCATTGCGGGCGATGCGCAACGCCTCGAGGTCGGCCAGTGCCTTGTTCAGCGCGCCTGCGCTGAGGCGGCTCACGCCCGTCAGCTCATCGGTACTGATACCCTGGTCCGGTGCTGCGTTCATCAGGTGCCGGACGATGTCACGCAGCTGCCGCCGCCGCTCCTCGGTGATGCCTTGAGCGCCCGCGATGAGCGCTTCGGCCTCTTCCATCGTCCGCACCAGCAGCGACGACGGGAAAACCTGCACCCGGTTTTCCTCGCGCGACAGCAGCACGGATTCCTCGAGCCAGGAGATCGCCGTCTTTACCCGCGTATCGTCCGTCGCATCTTCACGCACGAACTCCCGGTCCAGTTCGGCCCTGACGATCTCGCCGGACGTTGCCACCACCCTGCCGGTCTTCTTCGTGCGCTCGTCCACGCGACGCAACGCCTTGAGGATGGCGCCGATCTCGTGCCGGGCGAGGCGCGAGCGGGCCGAGAGCGAGAACTGCCGTTCCACGTCCTCCGGCGCGAACAGCAGCACGCAATTGGCATGGTCGCGGTCGCGCCCGGCCCGGCCCGCCTCCTGCAGGTAGTTCTCCAGCGACCCCGGAATGTCGCCGTGCACGACAAGCCGGATATCCGGTTTGTCGATGCCCATGCCGAAGGCGTTGGTGGCAGCGATGATGCGGAGCTCGCCGATCCGGAAGCGCTCCTGGATGCTGCGCTTTTCGTCGGGTGGCAGGCCGGCGTGAAAGTGTTCGGCCGACAGGCCCTGCTGCTTGAGGAAGCTCGCAACGGTTTCGGTCGCCCGTCGCGTGGCGCAGTAGACGATGGCGCCGGATGCGCCCTCCGCCGGCAATTGGCTTTCGATGACATCGAGGATGTCGCTGAGCTTGGTGCTGCGGTTGGTCTCGCGGACGGAGAAGCTCAGATTGGTGCGGACCGCACCGCCATCGAGCAGCAGCAGGTCGACGCCGAGGCGACTCCGGAAGTGTTCGCGAATGTCGCGCACTACTTCGGGCTTGGCCGTGGCGGTGAGGCACAGCACCGGCGCCGGCGGCTCGTCACCGGCGCTCTCCTTGATGAAGCGACCGATATAGCGGTAGTCGGGCCGGAAATCGTGGCCCCATTTCGAGACGCAATGCGCCTCGTCGAGCACCCAGAAGCCGATTTCGCGCTGCTTGAGCACGTTGCGCACCGACAGGCTCCGCAGTTGCTCCGGCGAGATCAGCAGCATGGACGCATCGCCCATCCGCACCTTGTCGAGCGCGTCCTGTCGCTCTGGCATCGACAGTTGGCCATTGACCGTTACCGCCGAGGCAACGCCGGCCCGCGCCATGCCCTGCACCTGGTCGGCCATCAGTGCGACCAGCGGCGAAATGACGACGGTCAGCGCCCCGGTCCTGTCGAACTTCGACAATGCGGGAATCTGGTAGCACACCGATTTGCCGGTGCCGGTGGGCAGGATGCCGAGCAGGCTTTCGCCGCGCATCGCCTCATCGACGATGCGCTCCTGCAGCGGTCGGCCCATCTCGTCGACCGGCTGCGGCCGGAAGCCGTCAAAACCGAACCAGCGGGACAGTGCCTTCACCGGATCGCTCTGCTCGCGACACCAGGTGCAGTCAGGCCGGTCGCAGGCGGTATCGCGCAGCTGCTTCACGATCCGCGCGGCATCGGGGAACTGCATCCGCACCCAAGGCGGCATGACCGAGTCGCCGCCCGAAACGAGGATCCACGACAGAGCATAGGCTGTGGGCCAGCCGAGCAGGGGGCTCGACAATTGGCCTAACACTTGATCCAGCCCGGACAGGCAGGTGCGGCCTTGCAGCAGGCGCCAGATTGCTTCGCGCGCGGCGGCCGGTGGCGGCACTGGTGCACCGCGAACCTCGCGAAACACCGCATCGAACCCGCCCGAATGCTCTGTCCGCGTTGTGAGGTAGTGATAGGCGGCCGGCGCATCCGGCTCGTTGGCGTTCTGCGCGCGCAGTGCGGTCAGCTGGTTGCGCAGCACCTCGAATACCAGCCGCGCGTCACGTTCGGGATCGTTGACGTGGCCCGCCTGCAGGCGGCCGTCATGGTAGTGCTTGACGAGGTGGTGGTAGGGATTGCGCGGGAAGGCTAGCGGGTTCAGCCACAGAGTATCGATCGGCGACGAGAAGACCTGAGCGAGCCGTGGCTGCAGTGCCACCAGATGCGGCAGGTCGTGCCGGATGATGTTGTGGCCGACCACGAGAACGGTCTCGGCGAGCTCGGCCTCAAGCCGACCGAGTGCCGCCGCAATGTCTCGCTGCTTGGCGACAATCGCCGGGCGAGCATGGGGGTGAACGGCGGCCAGCGCGAAGACGGAAGCTGTAGACGGGTCCACTTCCAGATCGATGGATACACAGCGCTGCAGGAAGTGCTGAAGAGTGTCAGGCATCCGAAAACGAGATTCTGCCCTGCGAGATGCGGTCGCCGATAATGGTCGGGCGCTCGGCTGAAGGTCAACGCCTACTCATAATCCTTCCAGCGACAAAGGCCCATTGCAGATAAGCCACCAGCCGGGTCGACACCCATCGCGCGATGTGGTCAATTCCGTGGGAGCCCTTTCCGCACTGACTGTACATGAAGCCGGCTTTCGATCAGCCTATACTTAGATCTCCTTTTGCGCCGACTTGTCATGTTGCGTTGGCTGATAATGGGCGGCCACTCCGGTATGCAGCGCCCGGAGGACGGCGGCGGTCACCTTATTATGCCCCGGTCATGGCAGGCTCCCAGGACTGGGGCGTAGCCCAAGAGGCGGTATCTTGCCGCTCTACTCTTTGGCATCTGCCAGCGCAGCGTCATGTATGCGAGTGATTTGGTGCCTGGCTAGCCGGTAGGAGGGCTAATGGACGTTGATCTGTCCGCGATTGGCGCACTTGATGCGTCGCAGTTGGCATTCGTGCAAGCAGACAGTCACAACATCAGGCTGCTCGCACCTGCGGGCAGCGGGAAGACGCACTCTCTTCTGCATCGCTGTGCCGAGGTTCATCGGCGGTCTGCGGGAGCGGCCTCGTTCCTGATCGTGTCGTTTACCCGAGCGGCGCGCGATGAACTGCGCGCGCGCCTGAGTTCTCCTGACTTTGCTGCGTTCTCCGTGCATGCAGACGTCGTGACGCTGAACGGCTGGGGGCACCGCCGCTTGCGGGCTATGTCGCACCAGCCGCGGTTACATGTCTCCGACCTCGAGCGCACGACCATGGTGAAGACCGTGCTGTCGCCGGCATGGTCGGCTGTCCCCGCGCTCGAGAAAGGCATGAAGCATCAGCCCTTCAAGCTGCCCAAGCTTCTGGCCAACCTCCTCGATACCATGAAGACGCTAGGATTCGACCACGAAGACGGTTCGCTTCGCATGGCCGATGATCGGCTGGAAGAGATCGAGCAACTCGGTCTCCTACCACTTCTAGATGACTTCATGGTGCATCTCGAGGAACTCGGAGTGCTTTCCGGCCGCCGCTGGGAGCCGTTTCTCGAGGTGGTGCTCCCCTACTTTAACGTAGCCTGTCAGCAGCAGTACGCTACTGGATCGTTCACGCTAGAGGATCAGAAATACGGCGCTTGGATCGACCAGCGTCGTCAGCTTCAGTCCGGAACCAGGCCGGGAAATGGCGAACGCATCTCCCACATCCTGATTGACGAGTTTCAGGATATCAACCCGCTTGACTTGGCGCTGATACTAAAGGTTGCGGAGCTTAATGATTCCGCCCTGACCATCGTGGGCGACGATGACCAAGCCATCTTCGAGTGGCGCGGGGCCGCCCCGGACTTCATCCTCGAACCGGAGCGCTATCTGAACCGCCCTTTCGCGACTTACATCCTCGAGAAGAATTATCGTAGCCCACGCAATATCGTTCAGAAGTCGGCGCGACTGATAGGTCACAACCAGCGGCGCGTGCCCAAGACCATGATACCAGTCTCCACAACAGATGCCGACATCCACATATTCAACGGCGAAACCTTCCTCGATTCCGTCGACGAGGTTGTGCATGAGATCCGCAGGTTCATCGAGGCCGCGACGCCCAACGCCCGGATGGCCCTCCTTTCGCGCAAGCGCGCCCAGTTGATCCCCTATCAGATCCTGCTGGCCCGCGAGGACATCCCGTTCTGTGCGCTGCGAGGATATCCAGCACCCTGCCGCCCACCCGTATTGGCACGCCATCCTTCAGCAGTGACTGGCGTCGCGGCAGAAGCACGAAGCGATCGAAAGCAAAGCCCTTCTCATCGACGTCTGGTGCTGTTTGAGAGACTTCCACCGTGCCCTCGTCCACGCGGAAAGGCTTCACACTGCACGGGGTGTAGGCCGAAAGGCAAGCCCACCTGCGCACACGGCGGGCCAGCCAGTAACCGCTTTTGGCGCAAAGCGGACTCCCAACAGACTGCGCTTGGCCCGAAGTGGAGTGTCGCTTCCCACTTGAATTGCTCGCACCTTACGCGGCGCATCCTCCATGAACCGCGCTCGCATTAAGGATCGTGTCCCACTGCGTGGTGTAACTGAGGCGAGGCCTCCACGCATATCCGGCTTGGCCGGGTTGGTCAGCGTGCTGGGACTGCCGGCAAGCTGACGAG
>VFQR01000406.1_pt1 | contig 63460 bp, 64 predicted proteins | sample 3512321 | NCBI WGS metagenome assembly VFQR01 (sample SAMN10412374, study PRJNA504923) | tailings metagenome | isolation source: Relicate 3 Philex TSF1 revegetated site | place: Philippines: Tuba, Benguet | collected 2017-08-29 | reverse complement strand
AAACTTTCACGAATCTATCCAACCCATCAAAATTAATGACATAGACTACTAGTTCCAGTTCTGAAGCCACCAAAGCCATTGCCACTTTCCCCGGTAAGAACAACTGGAAACTCTTGCAGCACGAAACCGCAACCCGCACTGCCGTTCTAGAAGCACTGCCTAATTACTCCGTCGTACACTTCGCTTGCCACGGAAAAACTTATCTCAACAAGACCCAAATCGTTGATCAAGAAACTAATGAGGTTTTGCAGGTTTTCAATGTCCTCGATAGCGGTTTGCTAATGGCTAATAATGAAACCCTTACCCTACGCGACCTCCTCGATCTCAAACTCCAGGGTCTACGCCTTGCTATCCTCTCTGCTTGTGAAACTGGCATTCCTAGTACTAAACTCCCCGACGAAGCGATCAGCCTCCCTACCGGGCTACTCCAAGCCGGAGCCGCTGGGGTAATTTCTTCCCTCTGGGCTGTCTCTGACCTCAGCACCATGCTCTTACTCAGCAAGTTCTACGAATTGTGGCGCACAGAAAGCAAAGAACCGTCAGAAGCCCTTCGCCAAGCCCAAATCTGGCTGCGAGATAGCACTGAAGCGGATCTTTCTCCTCTCTTGGGTAAACGAACTCGTAACCCAACCAATCGCCCCTTCTCCCATCCCTATTACTGGGCTGCCTTCAGCTACACTGGCGTCTAGCCATCCCACTTACCGATTCTCATTCATCTCTATGTTTACCAATGACCAAGTGCTAGCTGCTAGCCGTGCAATTCGTCCCTTATTGCCAAAGCTGATCCCAGCTTTGGCTGACCAAATCGATCAACAACTGGCCCAACTCCTCAACCAAAACGAACTGGACGAAGATACCCAAATCGATCGCCTGTTAGACATTTTAGATGCCCACCCCGAAACAAAAGGCTGGCTCGATCAATTCCTACAGATTCCTGCTACTGAACGAGGATACTCCGGACTTCCCGGCGAACTCGCACCTGCTGCCGCCACCCCCTACATCTGCCCGATCGGCAACGACTACACCTGGTATCAAGAAGCCAACGAAGAAATTCCTCTCTGTCCGACCCATCTTGAGCGTCTGGTTTCCCCCTCAACAAACGGACAGTCATGACAGCAAAAGTTTTGGAAAGCTTCGGTGGTAAACTTGCCGAACAGTGGGTTGCCACACTTCTCACTCCAGCCTTCATCTTTTGGTTGGGCGGCTTCCTCACAGCCATTCAACGACTGGGCTGGAACACTCTCGTTACTAGATACATGGCTTACTCCGAACCTCTGCAAATTGCTTTTTTAGTAGGCGCTCTGTGCATTGTTGCCGCCTCTGCCTTTGTTGTGCAACGCTTCGATACCCCCATCATTCGATTCCTAGAGGGCTACTGGTACCCCTGGCTGCGACCTGTTCGCCAAACCCGCATTGCCCATTATCGTCAACATAAACAAGCCCTCATCCAACAGAGCCAAACCCTAAGAACCTTTGAAGCTCAACAAAAAGCCAGATTTCAAACCCTCAAAACCATCATCGAAGCCCAAGGAGCCAGCAACCTCACCCCAGCCGAGCGCAATGAGTATCGTCAACTTAACGAACGCCTCCTCACTCCTACCCAGCAAGAAACCTTGGCACGAATTCGCCTAGCTCTCCACAACCTGCCTGCGAATACTGACTTGATGCCCACTCGCCTGGGCAATATCCTGCGTACCGCCGAACGTAGACCCCTGGAAAAATATGGCTTAGATGCGATTATTTGCTGGTCGCGCCTCTGGCTCCTCCTGCCTGAAGCCGCTAAAAAAGACCTCCAAGATGCCCGCGCCGACCTGAACAACGCCGCCCGCCTGTGGCTCTGGAGTATCTTGTTTCTGGTCTGGGCAGCTTTAGGGGCTTGGTTGGCTATTCCCTTGGGTATTCTGTCAGCCCTATTTGCATACTACAACTGGGCGATCGCCGCTGCCACAACCTACGGCGACCTGATTGAAGCTAGCTTCGACCTCCACCGCCAACTCCTCTATCAAGCCCTCGGTTGGAAGAAACCTGATGACCCCAACGAAGAACGTCGAGTGGGGCAGCAACTTACCGACTACCTGTGGCGCGGATTTTGAAGGGGCGATCGCGTCCACGCCCTCTTGAGAAAAATGCGTTAAGGCAATCTTTCACATTCTGCTACCTACTTGGATCAGAGTCGAAACACCCTTTGCTGCCACTGCCATTGAAGGGCTGGAGAAGAAGCCAACCGCCTGATCGTAGGTGAGCGATCGCTCTAAACAAGGAATGTAGAAATCCTCCAGCCATTTGTGGCAATCGCTGTGGTATTGATTGCGTAACAAAAATTTTAGCGATCGCTGGTACATTCCATCCTTGGGTATTTAATAGAATTATGTGAGCGCGATCTCGTGTCCGTTGAGGAACTGTTGTCGCTGACCGCAACTCCAAGATTAATGGAGATACCCATGAAAGAATTAATAAAACAGCCTTCATCTTGGCTACCAAATGGAATAAAACAGCTTTATAGGCTTCATGTCGCCCCTTCAGCTTTTTCGGGTATTTGTGTGAGGGTTTGGAATCCTAGCCATTGACAGATAAAGTCGCTGCGGTTGCTCTCCAGACGCGCTATCGCGCCACGGTTTCTGGCGTTAAGCAAGCAACATTTATGCAAACACTGACAATAACTTTAACTTCGCCTGACTCAACTACTGCTGCTAATCAAAATCTTCAACCTCCACAAAAGGTCACTTTAAACTTATCTCTCAATACTAATTTAGATTCAGGCACTATAGCTATCTTAGAACAGATTGAAGCTGAATATGAATACTACCAAACTTGTGAGCAGTGGTAGTCATGAATTTAACACTCGCTCAACAATCCTTAGCAGGACTTTCCCAAACTGCTGCTCATCTCTGGGAACAGCTAACCAATTGCCAGACTACTGAAGAAGAAGCTGCTATCATCACCGCTATTTGGGAAACTCAGGAAGTTCAGGAAGAAGTTGTTGATATCCAAGCAGAATTAGCATTGCAACTCGATGCTGAAATAGCGGCTATTAAACAACGACTAGAACATCTAAAAGCTGTACATCAATCAGCACTGTTAAGACTAGAACGCTGGCGACAAAAATTAGATGAAACTATTTTAGAACAAACTGCCGCAGGAATTCTACCTGAGCAAATGATTGGTAATTCACTTCGCATCACAATTCAAGAAAACCCGCCAAGTTGTGAGGTGCTGATAGATGCAGAACAATTGTCTCCAAAATACCGCAGAGAAAAGACTGTTTACTCAGCAGACAAGAAAGCTATCATTGCTGCTTGGAAGAAAGGTATTCCTGTAGATGGCACTCACATCCAGCGTAAGCGCCGAGTTATTTATGCTTTGACAGCAACGGCAATTCATGACTTCAAAGACTCGCTTTTAACTTAGCAATAGCTTTAACTAATTTATCAGCCAACAGCAGGAATTTTACTGTTTTGTTGGCTGCTACTTATACGTCAACCAAAAAGTTTTTTAGAAGTCAAGACAAGCGGACATTTCAGGTAAATACAGGGAGGGAGTAAAACAACCTATTAGTCAGTATTTCAGGCGATACCTCTAGCTCAGAAGCAAGCGATGTTTGGCGACAAGCCTTATAAGCATTTACGCTCTTAAACCAATGGTGAATACTCCTGATTCACGATGGCTGAAACTCCTGTTTTTACGTTATCAAAAATTTGTAGAGAACTTGTTTTAGCTGTTTCTCTAACTGCTCATTTTTAGCCAACCAAACACCTGAGCTACAGTTAACTCCAAGTTGATCCCGGCTAACACTGGCAAACGCTCATCACCCTGCAAAAGTTCTGGTTGTTGATTTGGACGGAAAACCAAAATAGAACGATCTTCTGGGTCTATTAACCAACCTAATTGGCAACCATGATCTAAGCAATAGAGAATATTGCCTGTGACTCGATTTGAACTTTGTTCGGGAGAAAGAATTTCAATTGTCCAGTCTGGAGGAAGCAGAAAATCGTTGGGTGCTTCCCCATCAGCAGCAAAGGGAATACGCGACCAGTTGAAAACCGCTACATCAGGTACTATTGAGCGGATACCAAAACTACACCGCAGTTCTGGAAAGGCATAAGCAACATGAAGGCTTTCGGCAACATCGTTGATACTGTTGCACAACCTTAACTGTAATCGGCTATGCTTCCCTTTCGGCATTGGTTTCTGAATAATCTCACCATTAATATAAACGCTTGCAGGCTTGGTTTCTGGTAGCTTGAGAAACTCCTCCAGAGTCAGGGATTGGGTAATTACCGTAGACATGGCTCCCGAAAAAAAGCAAAGGGGATATGTTTTAGTCTAGCAGTACCGTAGTCTCAAAAACAGTTTCTACTTCTGGCTACCGCCACAACCGCTTGCACACCAGTTAACAAGGCCAAAAAAGCTATGACCGCAAAATGGCTAACACCAGAACAGGCCATTGTCAAAGCCAACCTCACTGTTACATCTGAAACCTTAAAATCTTACATTTCAGAACAACAGGAAAAAACCACTGCTGAAGAACAATTCCAAGCTTTAGGATTGCTATTTGACAGGGAACGCTTGCGTGCAGGTAAACCTAACTTTTTGCAACTTTTAGAACCAGTAAGTGATGAAAATAGCTATGCCGAAGATGAAATCGACTCTCATGAGTTAGACGACGATGACATAGAAACATCTGCTACTAACAGTGTAAATCAGCTAGAACCATTTATTTTCGAGCAATGCAAAGTTCAAATCGTTATCACGCTACTACCTACAGAACAAACAGGAGATAGACCTGTAATGATTGCTGCCAGCAGTCACGGTGATTTCCCTGTAGTTACCATGCTTAATCAAGAAGAACTTGGTGATTTACCACCTGCAATTGTTCAATTACTGGACGAACTGAAAGCCGATTTTCCCAATCGCCAAATTCGCCGGAATATAGCCCAGACTAAAGCTGTCAAAACCAATAAACCGCCCACTGCTCAGACTCCAATTCGCACTGAAACTGCTAGCTCAGATACTACTAAACCAGCCAGTAATACTACGCAAATTTCACTGTTTTAAATGCCATGACTGCTACAAATAGCAATAAACTACTCGTCATCTACGAAGGTCAACAGCACTGGATTCCAGAAGCGATCGCCTTTGACGACCAATTACTACGCGATGCCTTCACTCCTCTTTGTGCTGAACTGGCAAACGCAGACATTGAGCGTCAACCAGGAGAACCCATTCACATCATCAAGAAGCCCGGTAAAAAAGGTACTTCTCCTCTAGATTGCCTGATAGTGGCTCCTGAAGAAATCAACCCCGCAGTCCAAATGTGCTACCAAATGCGTCAACGTCAGATCATCACCGGAATTGACTGGCAAAATGCAGCACAGCTATCAGTTCAAATTGAAGAGGCGATCGCAGCTGGGACAGAATTTTCTGAGTCACTCAACCAAACCCTAAAATCCCTAACAGCCTGCACTCCCATATCTAGCGTTATCCCTGAAGGTTTTTGAGTGCTGACAAAAGGGTTAGAAATTGACTTGAGGGGTAAATTATTGTCCAAATTACAGCAATTTGCATTTCGACTAAAATACACTCTACACCCTAGCTCTGTCTCTTTCTTATTCAATTCCGGTCCCCATAATAACGAGTTGCACTAAAATATGTCTCACCTCGTACCCCTCAGTATGGCAGAGGCAATTTATAGTCTTTATCAGTGCCAATTTACCTTAGATGCCACAGAATCACTCGATTATCTGGAAACCCAACTCAACATTTACTCCTTACTAGCACTGTATCAGCAATACTTCCCTACCGAATGGAAAGCCAGCCAAGCTCCTATTTACCCACCTACAGATGTAGATTGCCATAGTCCCAGAGAACTGGAATTCATTGTACTGATTTACACTCATCTGTTTCCGTTATCTCACTGGACTGTAGAAACAGCCTACGAACAAAGATTGCACAGTATTCCTATTACCCCAATGGGTATTGACTGGACAATGGATGGAGAAATTGAACATCTCAAAGATGGTTGGCAACTACTTTTACCCTTTAGCCATGACAGTCGCCGTTGGCTTGATGACATACACCCAGAAGGTAGCGATTGGTTTGATAGTGAATTTGCAATTTACGAAATTACGTACAGTGACATCGACCACCCAGACAAAATTGACTACAAAAAACTCAAACGGCAGTGTCATCACTTAGATAATCCTTTAAAGTTTCTACCTTTAACTTTAAAGCTGCTAGACCATGAAACTAAAAACCTTTGGTTAGATGAGTACGCAGACGATTATTACTACCAACCTGACCGCACCTTTTTACCTTGGTCAAAAGCATCTATTGATTTGCTCACCAGAAAATGGCAGCAAGCAAACCGAATGCTGAACTGTGCAGCCAACTTAATTGATTGGCTAGAAGCAGACTTAAAACCTCATGCTCAAATCCTACTAAAACTATGGAAACAAGCATTGAAACCACGTTAATCGACGTTACATCGACACCAATTCTATCCAGCGAAATTCTACGAGCAATTTTGGCAGACCCTCCCCGAAAATCTCCAGTAATTCAAGCAGAATTGCTGTTTTTGGATGGCATTTACATCTTCCACCACCGAGACAAAGAAATTGCCGATGCTCATATTTACAAATGTATCTCACCCGCAGCCCTGAGAACTGCTTTCAGCAACGAACCAATTGATACTGGTTGGATGGAACCAGGAATTGTGCGCTGGGGTACGGGCAGTACAGACACATATCTGGTGAAATTCATCCCACCAAAGACTCATACGATTAATTGCGATGAACTTGGTTCTTTAACCGTTCCGCTACCTGCAATGGTGTTTGTGGGCAAGGGATTAAAATATTGGGTTTGGGCAATTCAAGAACAAGAGTTTACTCCTCAAGCAGCAGCTTTTCATGTGCCACTACCCAATGTCTACAGTTCTGGACAGGTGTGTTGGGGAGTGAACGAACCACCTGCTGCTAATGGTCTATCAATTAACCATGCTTGGAATTTGTTTATTTCCAGTATTTTCACCAACCATTTAACAATAAGTAAATCACAGAAATACCGTAAGGATGTTCGCCAGCAACTTCTAAAACTGCACAAAAGATGTAGACGCGTAACCTATCCTGTATCTGACCTTGTGCCTATCGGCAATCAGAAAAGTGTCGCTATGCTTGTGCAGGAAATCCTCGATGAACCCATTGCTTGAAGGCATTATTGGTTACAAAATTGTCACAACTTCATCTCTCCCAACACACACCAGCAGTGGACTAGAGTACCTTTATGCCGGAAATGGCATCTTTGCTAGAGCCATTCGTCCTGGCATAGAGGTATTAATGCCTATTTGCTTGTGTTCCCAAACTATCAAAGGGCTACCTCACCTAACACCTTATCTCAAAGTCACTCCCTTGATTCCCAAACCGCTACTACTGGAAATGTGGCGGTCGAGTTATCAAGCTGGCAATCAATTTCATGAAATTCTCTTTCACCTCCACTGTACTGATGCAGGCTGGGATTTACAAGTCCCAGAGCAAATTCAAACTCCAACTAGCTGCCAGCCAACTCATTCCGGTAGTGACTCTTCCCACCAGAAAGCGGCTGTAGACATCCATTCCCACGGTTCCTTACCTGCCTTTTTCTCTACCACCGATAATGCTGATGAATCTGGCTTTCGCATCTATGGGGTACTGGGTAGAGTTAATACCCTGAAACCAGAGATTAAAATCCGGGTTGGACTGTTTCGCCACTGTTGGGATGTACCTGCTAGAGCAGTGTTTGACATCGACCGAGACTTTTTTATGGTTGATGTCTCACTTTCATCTGGCTGTAAATTTTACAGTACCGATGTACCGCCTGTAAATGTGATAGAGAAGCTATGGAGGTGAATTTCAATTTCAATTTGGCAAATGCCTGTCCCCTCACCGATACCTGTATTAACTTAACCAACCGTACTAGCACGGTGATGCCTACTATGGAGCTAAATCTTGATTTGGCAAATGCTTCTCCTGTCGTGACTGTCAACTACTCGAAGATAGAACTGTGGCTAGTTGGGTGCGGCGGTACTGGTTCTTGGTTGGCTCCTTCTTTGGTTCGGTTAGGCAGAGTTCTTTCTCAGCAAGGTAAACAAGTGAAACTCTACTTTGTTGACCCGGATCATGTTGAGTCAGCTAACGTTTTACGCCAGTGCTTCTGTGATGCAGAAATCGGACTCAACAAAGCCAAAACCCTGGCGCTGCGCTACTCCCTGGCTTGGAAGATGGAAGTTACAGCGATCGCTCAACCTTTCCAACCCGAATGGATTCTCCCCAGTTACAATACTCTGATTGTTGTCACTGCCTGTGTGGACAATGCCAAAGCCAGAGAGTCAATTACCCAAGTACTTCAGCACAACACTCATCGCCCTGCATCTCACATTTGGCATTTGGATTGTGGTAACTCCAAACGTAGTGGTCAGGTACTGTTAGGTTCCCATCTGTCTACTAACCCCAATGACTATCATTTTGAGGCTTTGGGCTGCTTTCGCTTACCAGCCCCAATCATACAGCAACCTGACCTACTGGTTTCACAACCAGAAGAGTTAGCAGACAACAACTTGTCCTGTGAACAAATGGCCTTGCTCAATAGCCAGTCCTTGAGCATTAACCAGCGAGTTGCTGCTGAGGCGTTCGATTATTTGTTGCAATTGACGACGGGGAAATTACGACGATTTGCTACTTATTTTGACTTGGAGAGTGGTAGCGGAAAATCTCTGTATACAACGCAAGTCAGTATTATGCAGGCGATTCTCCTGGGTCACTCCTGTGCGACACCGATAGCGAAGCGGTAGCGAGTCATCGAGCGTCATAGCCCGTTGTAAACATCGCTCCCCTCTCAAGTTAACAACCAAGCACTGTACAGAAGTAACTGTACAGTGACTTCAATTAAGCAAACCAGCCCGCAACGCTAATACAGCTGCTTGGGTGCGATCGCTTGCACAAAGCTTGTTCAAAACCCCACGCACATATACTTTTACACTTCCCAAGCTGAGATAGAGTTTCTGGGCAATCTCGTTATTGCTATAGCCTTGGACAATTAACTCCAAGACTTCCAATTCCCGATTTGTCAGTGGATCTGCTTGTAGAATGCTTGCTTGCTCTGGGTCAATTGCAGAGATTGTTACCGTTTGAGTAGCATTCGGTTTCACCATAGCCGCCGCTCTTTGACGAGTATGCTTGAGAACGATACGAGCGATCGCTGGATCAATCCAAGACTGACCTTCATGGGTGATATGCAGCGCTTCCAACAACAACTCGAACTTAATTGTTTTCACACAATAAGAGTCTGCCCCAGCTGCAAACGCCGCCAGTACCATCTGCTCTTTGGCAAACGAAGTAAGCATCATGACTTTAGTCTGTGCTGCTGTTTCCGACACTAAAGATTCCCGAAACTGCTGCACCAGCCATATTCCGTCTCTATCCGGCAAGCCAATATCAACGATCGCTATGTCTGGTTTTGTACTTTGGAGCAGTTTCAACCCATTGGAGGCTGTAGCTTCATCACCCACGACTTGAATACCTTCTTGCTCGTTGAGAGAACTACGCATCCCAATCCGCGTTAAGCTATGGTCTTCAATAATTGCTACTCGAATATCTACCATTATTTACCTCAGCAGCTTGGTAACTATACTTTTTTAACTGTCGAATATGGTTTCAAGGAAAGGATTACTCCATTGGACGAAAAATTTTAGCTATTCAGCCAAAATGTGGCTATTGAGATGGAAAGCGGCATTTCAATGTTATTAAACCTCATCCAGGTTGAAACCAGTAGTTTTTACAGTATTGGTTGAAAAGTTTATGTATTAATGGCTACATATCTCAACTGGCTGTTAAAAAAGCTTCAGTGTTCAAAATGGACATCGTTTAATCTGAAAATTCTCTGAAAAAATCTTCCCGAAGTATAAAAAAATATAAAAGCACTGAAGTTAAACTGAAACCAATACAGTTTATTCTGACTTGTGTCCACATCACACCCATAGGAGGATGCAGCTTATCTCTAACCGAGAACCTGGCTCTTACACATAGGCAGATTAACAATTGCATTTTATGAAGAACACTTTATCTTGGAATATAACTTCAGAACAAAGAAACCAAAAAATTCTGCTGGTGGATGACTCAGCTGACAGCCTCCGCTTGCTGCAAGTCACTTTAAAGCTGAAGGGATACAACGTCACCATAGCCGACAGTGGTGCTGAAGCATTGGTACAAATTGCCGAATCTCCTCCCGATTTGGTACTCCTAGATGTGGTGATGCCGGATATGGATGGCTATGAAGTTACTCGGCAAATTAAGCACAACTCAAACTTACCTTTTATCCCAATTTTGCTGGTGACAGGTTCTGAAAAATCAAGTGTCGTCAAAGGTTTAGATGCAGGTGCAGATGAATTTATTCGCAAGCCGGTAGATAAGAAGGAATTACTGGCCAGGGTGCGGGCTTTGCTGAGACTGAAACACAGTATGGACGAACAACTATTCCTCAGTCAGCGACGGGAAGATTTTGTGACCCGCCTCACTCACGATCTGCGAACTCCGTTGATAGCTGCTGACCAATTCCTAAAGTTGCTGCAAAGAGGTGTTTTTGGCAATACCTTATCAGCAATGCGTGAATCTTTAGAACAAATGGCTCAGAGTAACCAAACTTTGTTGTCAATGGTCGATACCTTGTTAGAAGTTTACCAGTATGAAGCTAGAGGCAAAACTTTGGATTTCTTTGTGGTTGACCTGTGGGAATTATGCCAGCAAGTAGTGCAAGAACTAATGCCTTTGGCTGATGTTAAACATTTAACTCTCAAAGCTGTTTTGACAGAGGGTACTGAAGCTTCTTTAGCTTGGGTTAGAGGCGATCGCCTGGAACTACGCCGACTTCTGACTAACTTAGTTGGTAATGCCATTCGCTTCAGTGATGCTGGGTCAGTAGAAATTCGCCTCAATTCCACTGTTCAAGGGGTAACGATTGAAGTAGAGGATACAGGTATTGGCATGAATCCAGAAGAACAATTACTCTTATTTGATCGCTTTCGACAGGGCAAGCATCAACGTCGGGGGAACGGTTTAGGATTATATTTATCCCGTCAAATTGTTGAAGCCCATCAAGGGAATATCTCTGTTTCATCGACTGTAGGGAAAGGCAGTATCTTCACAGTTTATTTACCTGTGCAAACAGCTTATTCAAAAATGTTATCAGCATAAAAAATTTGGAAAATCGAGCTTAAGGATTTGCAGCGAAATAACTTACCTACTTTATCAAAAAAAACAGATAATCAAGGCTTTCAGTTCTTCAAAAAAGTAAGTTATTAATGCGTGCCTCTTAAGGTAGTTTTACCAAGATTCATCTGGTTCAGGTGGACGCCAACCACGATTAGTTGAACTTTCATAACCTAGTCTATCAATTGCTCCAGGATTGCTATTGAGGAATTCATCTAAATCTTCATATCCACTTGGATAATAAGAACCTGATGTAGGTTTGATAGGATTTTCCTTAATTATTATGCTTTCACCAGGTTTGAGATGAGCATATTCGGGGTAATGCTCATCTTGAGATATATCATCAGAAGGAGTAATCAACTCATCTCCTGGTGAATCTGGGTCATCGTCATAAAGCATTACTAATAAACCATCTTCTAGCCGTTGAATTCTTTTATTCATAAAATCTAGTGGTAGCTTCAAAATTGTGTAGCTTAAGTAACACAGTGTAAAAAGGATAATACGATTAAAAGCGCTGTTTAGCTATTTAACTTTCTTGGAAGTCTGCTAGCAGAGCTAATACCGTATAAAATCCCGTCTGCCATGAAATCAGTAAATTATCCACTTGGATGATTTTATCGAGTGTAATTTCGTGCCAAGGTGAATATTGGAGTCTCATGCTTGCTAGATAAGCTATCTAATAGATTATTAGTAATGGATTTAACCACTAGAGTCTTAGAAGGTTCTGGTTTGAGCATACCTATCTTTGATGGGTCGTATAACAATGGTAAGGGGAGATATTTATCTGAACCAGAAATCATTAAAAATTCTCTGCTTGAACAGATGTTTGAAGCAGAAGATTTACAATCTCTACTACTGGTTAAAATTGACAGTAAAAGTCCAGATGCCAACCATTTAAGACAAAGAACCTTTCAGGATGGAATCCGACGCAAGTTAGCTTTCAGTTCTGGCAATAGTTATTACTTTGCTGATGGTTCACTGCATAAAAAAATTACACGCTTATTCGCTACAGAACCGGATACTGCCTGTCGCTATGGTTCTTTGCTAGTTAGCAATTGCTACAAAGGCTCAGAAACTTTTACAGGGCTGCGAGTTAAAATTGTGGACTTTGAAGACCCACAGTATGCTCATTATAAAACAGGAGACTGTCACGGCAAGATTTCGCCTCAACTTGCCAAACAATTGGGAGGAGAAGGCAATTGTCCATTCCAATTTCGGTTTGCTTGGAGGAGTAAGACGCTATCTGTAGATGCCTTGGAATGGGCAGAAGAACTGAAAACAAGGTTTCAGCAAGCTAGAGACGAAATTAAGGAACGGGTGGGAGATGACAGGGAAGCCTTTAATGAGGAACTAGGAAAGCTCTACGAAAGCTATCGGGCGGAAATTGATGAATTCACTTCAGAGGAACGATTTGTAAGTCGTGCAGACAGGCTCAGTCAATGCGTAGCGTCTCGCAGAGAAGGCGCGGCGGCACTGTGGCATACACAACACACCCGTCCAGAATTAGATCGGCATCGCAAAGACTGTTTAAAGCTGGCAGAACAGATGGAAATTACGTTTTCGTTTGAACACGATTATGAACTGCCAAGCGTTGCATTACCACAGGATATTTATGTTTTGAGTGTTCCTTTCGGTGCAGGTGCTATTAAATGGAAAGAATCTTTAGAACAAAAGGGAATTAAATTTGATGCTACGATTCATCCTCAATTACCTCTGATTGAATTTGCTTTGAAAGACTTATCCCCCAAAGTAGTTGATAAATTAGCTGCTAAATTTGGTGAAAACATTAACGATTTAGATGAACTTAATATTCCCAAGGATTTGAGAATTATCCCGCCAGCAGATCATAGTTGGGCAACATCACGTCAGGATTCAGGTGTTGGTGCTTTGGCATATAACCTGTTTACAGAGGAAGTATGTCAGCAGCTTCAGGATTTTCAGTTTGATGAAATTAAAGTGTTGGGTATCAAATACAACGACTTCGCCAATGAAAACTTTTCTAGTAAGCAATGGAAAAAGCGTAGCGTTACTTTGGAAGTAGGAGTTTTTGAGTTACCCGAATCTCATCCAGAGTTTTATCGTTACAACGGTACACCAATATTACAGATTGATGGCAAGAATTTAGGCACTTTTGCTCCTGACAGTCCGAAGCTGCCGATTGGTGCTACATTTGCAGCTACTTTGCAACCAGATAAGTCTAGTATTATCCTCAAGGTTAATCCTGAGTCAATCAATCTGCCAGAAGTTCCCTTACCGGAATCAGAACCAACGTTAGATACTGCTGGGCAATTCCGAGCCATTCACCGTGAACTCTGGCGTAAAGAAATGTTTGATAATTTGGTAGGAGCGATCGCTACTACCTACGAACAGCGACAAGTCAATCAATCTGCAAGTAATGAAATTGAGCATTTCAAGATTGGTAGCCATTGGACTGCTTATGTGCAACCCAGTGGTGATTTTATTGTGCGAAATGAAGATAAGCGGACGATTTGTCGAGGTAATTTACAGACAGGTGAGGAGATATTTCCACTTTCAGAAGAACGTGCCAGTGAGCTAGAAGCGATGATTTTAAAAAGGGAGCGATTACTTACCAAAAAACATGATTTATCACACAATGGACACCATATTAGCAGTCAGGATATAGAGTTGAACTAAAGTGGCAAAGGAGATTATTTAAATGTGCCAAATAGCACACCCGCTTTTATCAACTTACGATTACCTTTGAAACCGCGATAATAATTCCTCATGATCAACCTGTATGATAAGGGATTCACGTTTTCTTAGTGCCATTCTGTTGTAGGCATTGTGCTATTATCTCGGCGGACACTCAATATCTACCCAAGCTGCCATATTATCTTGTTCGCCACAAATGATAGCCTGCCCCAGATGTAAGTGATTAATAATTGCACTCTGATCTGGTGTCAAATTCATGCAGGCACTCATAGCATCTCGATCATCAGCAGCAACTAATCGGTGAACAATCTTCAGATTTATATTCTTGATAGCATTGGGGATGAGCCGCGTAGGTAACTGCTCGGCGAGTAACAATCCCTGATCGTAAGCGCGGATTTGAGAGAGAATACTGGCAAACATCTCAGCAACTTTACCTTGGGAATTTGCTGGATCTGACTGACTCGGTGTAGTGCGAAGCAGAAGGCGATGAGCTTCTTCTATCACTGTCAGGTGACGCAGATGGTGATTTTGACGTTCTTCTTCCCCCATCAACTCATAATGCGCTTGACGATATTCATACAAAAATTGAAGCAGTAAAGCCATAGCAAAAGCTTTTTCAGTGTCATCACTTAAATAGGAAAGATTAATAACGGTTGGGCGGTCAAAAATTTTTGCCAAAGGAGTAGATTGAGGTTGATCGAATAACTGCTTTTTCCAACCCCTTTGTAGACTTTGAATGCGAGTAGTCAATGCAGCGATAATTTGCTGTTCGTAGCCTTTTTCCTGAGCTATAGCCTGAATTTGATTAATGAATTCAGTTAGAGTCGGGTAGGATGTTCCAAAAGGTGGTAATTGGTCAGCCAACCAATTCTGAGAATGACTATACACATTAAACACAGCCTCCTCTAGCAAAAGTGGTAGGGCTTCATGGATCGGGAAAGTAGCACTCAAGATAAATTTGAGGCGATCAATGTGAGATAGAATGTGTGGGGTTGTTTTCTCAGCAAGCCAAACAATGTCAAAGGGGTTCAAGGTAAGTTGGTTTTCTAGGTTGTACCCGCGCCAAGTCTGGATACCCGGAATATATATAGCAATCCGTTCAGGGCTATCTGGTGGCAAAGCCTCGTTTGTTTTCATTGCCCATTCAACATATTCTTCCTGAGCAGGTTCAATTATTAAAAAGGGAATCTGTTGCTCATTGAGTTCATTCAAGATTCTCTTACAAGTAGTTGATTTGCCACTTTCCTTAAGACCAGTTACTAAGCAATGCTTTGCCAAATTTTTGCAAGAAATCTTATAACTTAAATTAATTCGCTCACCTCCCTCCAGCAAACGCCCTAATGTAATGGCTTTGTCTTCAACCACTGGAGGATTAAGACTGAAGGTAGCAGTTGGCATGACTGACACTCCCGGTAATTCGTGGCGAGGCAGGTTAACAAGCAAAGCTAGCTCTTGATTATTGAGTGGAGTTGTTAAACCATTGAAAACTTTACCCAAAGGATGGTTGATCTGTTGCAGTCTATCTTGGTCTTGAAGATTGACTAAGCCTAAACTGGGCTGATCAAACTTTCTCAAAGCCGCTTCAGCCCCAGGTATATCGCCACTGTTTGACCAAACTGGTTGCAAGTTGTGAATTCGTATTGGCTCAAGAACGCTGTTGTTGCCACTGAGAAGCGATCTCAACTGGGCGCTAATGTTTTGTAAAATATATTGATTTTCAGCCAGCAGGTAAACCCCGACATTCCAACATCCTAAAGCACGAGCCAGCTCAAACCTCTCAATGTACTTTTCAATCTGCGCTTCTGCTGCTTGGGCGTGAGCATTAATATATTCTTGCCCAAAAGTTTGGGCTGTACTTTGACTCGATTCGGTTGTTTCAGAACGACTCCAACCTTTTGTTTTAGTAAAAGTTTGCGTTATTCCTTCGCTTGCTTGCCAAGTACGGGTTAATTCAGGCGCTAAATTTCTAGCCGCATCAACCACATCAGCTAAAAATGCCACTGATGGTATCAGTTGTTTTATGAACTCCCCATTGACTAAAGCAGATAAACCATCTGTTAAAGTCATAGCTATGCTGGTGTTTGATGTATCGGTTACTTGATTTGTTTTACTTTGGCTTTCGGCAGTTGCTTGGCTTGTTTCCAAGCTTGCAGTCTTACTTTGAGTTTGAGACTGCCCCACAGTTGAAGTTTCACTGAAGGTTATCTTACTCAAGGAATGCACGTACCCCATCAGTTCCCGCAGACGATAAATTATCTCATTAACTTCAGTTTCTGGCATCGGTTCGGCAATTACCATATACATGAAGGATTTACCTCGCATCCCTCTTAGCAGACGGTCTAAGGTTTGGGGGTAGCCAGTACTATCTCCTGAATTGAGTGAGGGAATTCCTGTTAGGGCGTAGGCGTACTGAAATTTTTTGTTCAGAGGTTCTTGAATGTATTCTTGGAAATGTTGATCTTCAGGATAAACAACATGACACTTAGTTCCTTGCCAATTCCCCTGTAAAAACTTACCAACGTTCTCCACAACATCGGAATCCATAGTATAACGGCTACGCAATCCCAAATAGACACGATTCTGGCGACCATCACTGGAAATTATGGAGACTAAGGCATAACGTCCCGGATTGTGGCAAGTAGAAAGGACTGTTTGCAAAGTCGTAAATGGTTGATTAAGAGAACCAGCCACTGAATTACCTACCTGTTCCACTTGCAAGAGGTAGGGCTTTCCTATAGCGACTCCTTTGGGATGAACAGGTTGAATATACTTTGCTTTCTCAAGCGGTATACTCAGATATGACCGTTTCAAACTGAAGAATGAAGAATAAGATGTGAGATTAGCTACCAGGATTTTTTTATTTGGTTGTTGCAGATATTGAGGCTGGTCTGATTCGGAGTTATTGTCTAGCATATCTACTGGAGTCGTATTATTTTCACACAAGGGGGCGATCGCTCTCAAGTGTAGTAACTAGGGAACGTGCATTAAACAAAATTCAAACTTCTTCTTGGTGGGCTATGTTAGCGATCGCATAAACCACCCAAAGCATCTTTAATTGTGAATTAACAGTTGTTTTAAAAGTGATTATTTATGACTTTTAAAACATACTTTTAGGAATATAAAGCAATCTACGAAAGTCGCACTTTATTCAATTCATGAACCTAAGCAATCAGAAAGCTAGCTTTGTCTGCTTGCTTTTTAATCCCAGCTTTAATCTGCTCCTTCATATGTTGAACACAATGCTCAATCAAGTCTGTTCGTTTTTCATCCAATTTTGTTTTTATCGTGTCGTTTAATTCTGATTGCTTTTCATTAATTATTTTCTCTATTTTCTTATCCGTTAATCTTAGTTTGTGTATCCATCCAAGAATGTCTTGATTGCTAATAAATTCTTTGCTTTTCTCACCACCCCAAAGTATCACTGCAATAGCTGCTAAGATGCCAATCAATAAACCACCTAGACCGAAAATCAATGTAGGTACTATACCAACGACAATAGGAAGCAATTTATCTGTCAGGAAATCTAAAGTAGGGGTTAGCTTATCCTTATTGATAACATCTTGCAAATCTTTGGTCACAGTTTCAGATGTAATTGGTTCAAGTTGAATTTTTCCTGATTGTAATTTATATTGTTCGCAGATGGGATTGATTTCTGTCTCCAAAAATTTTTCCTGAACCTCATTCATCCAGGTGAGGATTTTTTTTTCTATTCGCTCTTTTATCTGTGGCTTTTCTACCCACTCTGAAGCTCGCTTCTTCATCTCTGGCTCTAAATCTTTGACGGTTTGAATGTCTCCTTCTCGCCATGCATACATACAAGGTTTGATAACTTCATTGAGCAGTTCATCTGTTAATATTTCTGCCAATGAATTTTTCAAAGTATAAAAGTTTCTTTTAACAAGATCTTCCAATTCTTTATCTATAGTTTGATTGATTTTTTCGAGAAAATTTTGAGTGTGAAGATCAATTCGTCCCCAACGTGCCAACCCAAAAGCTATAGATAGTTCCGGCTCACTATCTGGCTGAAAACGAGAGCTTAGAAACACGTCTTCTACTATTTCAGAGATAAAAGTCATTTTGGAAGCATTGCCAGTCAAAAAAACAGCACTAACTCGAATCTCTTTATTATCGAATTCTTCTTTTTTTTTGGTTAATAAATCACGGAAACAAGTAATCCAATCTTTATTTGATAATGCTTCAAATTTTTGATTAAGAATTTTGTCCATTATGGATTCATTAATCTGTGGCTCGAAGCGAATATCTTTTTTTTGAAATTTTTGAAATTTCTCATAACCCACATTGACCATTCTCTCTTTATAACTACTTTTATAGGAGAAATATTCTTCCTTTGCTTTTCGACACCTCAATTCGCATTTATGTCTATAAGCACTGGTTTTTTGAAAAATTTCTTGGATATGCTGTTTATCTGGGTGCTCGTCAAGGGTGTAATCGAGAATCGCTTTATCAATTAGAGAAGCTCCCAGCTCAACACCAGAATCTATTGGTTTGCTATCTCCGCCTTTTATCAAGGTAAAATCTGTAGTAGATGAACCTACATCAATCACAAGCACCGACTCTGATAGCTCCCCCACAGTGAATTTTCCGCTCTCTCTTGCGTGCATCAGAGCAGCACGAGACTCCGGGACAACTTTAACAACAGGTAGACAAGAGTTAAGAAGAAGAAGTTCTTCGTAGGCTGCAACTTCTTCATTTTTCCACCCCGAAGGACAACCAACAAAAAAGTGATTATTATATTCTTCGTCAAGTTGAGATGTCTCCTTTAAATGTATACGGATCGCCCTCACAAATTTTTGGAGTGTCTGTGAATCATGAGGAGTAAAGGAGAAGGGTTTTTTCTTAAAGCCAATTTCAAATCCATTCTCACCATCCAAAAATGCCGGTTCTCCAAAAAGGACTCCCTGACTAGCATGATAAGCGATCGCAGCTGGTTGATATTTTTTGCGATGAAGCAGCATAGGTATGGGAGGTTCTCGATGATTATGATTAGCCTGAATTTTAGCAAGTGATATTTCTCCATGCCCTAAATCAAAGCCGATAATTCTAACAGGCTTGTTGTTCATAAGGTTCTCCTTTAGTTATAAAGTGGTAATCGATAATCAAATTTCCTGTTACTGTTGTGTAGAAGATACTGGTTCAATCACCCGGCCAGGTAGAAGTACTCGATCCCCTTTAATAAAAGCGGGCTTCAGGGTGACATATTCTTGGAGATTTAGATCTAAACTTGGTTCAAATTCAAAGAAAGGAAAAGCATTCTTTGATTGCTCTGTATTAGGTTGATAAACTACCACCTCAATGTCATAGGGTTTCAAAATTGTTGATATCCGTTCGATTTGTCTACGCATCAAAGGTGAAATCTCAGCTTGCTCATCAAGGGTTTCTCCTATTAAGTCTTGCAAAAATTGCAACAAATCTAAATGCTCTTCTAGCGTGTTTTTAGCAAAGTAATCTCTTTTTTAACTATCTCGACAACTTGCTTAGTAGTCTTTGCATTTTCTAATTGAGTTTTCAGATTGTTTTTTCTTTCTTGATAAATAGCTGCAAGTGTTGTCATAATTAATTCTCAATCCTCCAATGTAGTTTGTTATAGAACAGAATAGCACTTATGATTTACGCAGTTCCTCTTTTAGATAATCATAGGGATATTTATCCACCCAATAACTTAGAATGTGGTCAATGTAATTTTTAATTTCGTGTTGTTTTACTAGTAGTTTTATATCAGACTTACTAATAATATCTATTCCCTCTTGGATATACTCAATTCCTCTGTTCATATCTTTGTTTTTCAATGGAGACATTATTCCTTGAACAACTCTAGCTACCCCTACCCCAGATTTAGCTATCCTCCGAACAATTGGAGGCACTCTTCTTAATTTTGGATCTTCACACAAAATATCTACCTGATTTCCATTTCCTAAAACTTTTGGAAGATATATTATTTTACCAGTGTGTTTAAAAGTAGGCGGTACATGTGGTACAGGATCGTTGCCATATTCAAAACGATAATGAATTAGGTTCTGGTTGTACGCATTTTGAAAATTCAGATCACCAACACGAGGCGCACCGTAGGTATAGACTGCTTGAATTTGAATACTGCTTATGCGTTTACTGATTAGTCTGTTGGATGTTAACACAGCTAACGCTCCACCAAGGCTATGTCCAGTCAATAAAAGTTTTCTACTTTTATTGTTATATTCTTCTACTAATGATAGAAGTTCATGCCAATTTTTATTAATTAATTGATCAAAGCCGCCATGAACTTTATGCACAGAGTTATCCTTTTCCACAGGTGTATGAATATCTTTGTTTTGCCAAAATCGCAAGTTTGCCTTCCAATCCTTGAAATTAGTTGAGCCTCTAAATGCAATCAGCATATAGTCTTGATAAGTTCCTAAGAACCCCGATATATCTGGCGACTTATTGTCAGGTAAATTGAAGGGTTTTATGGAAGTAATATTAATTTCATTTTCCAGTTCACCCTCTAATTTATCCATTTCAAAGTTGTAAGCAAAAGCAGAAGCATAAGCAAGGATGAGAGCTAGCTTTAGCTCTTCAAGCAATAAGGTATATGAGTTCATTTGTTCTATTCGGAAAAAGAAAGCAAAAGAGCTTATATGGTATTTCAAAACATTTATGAGCAATTTCGGAAATTATGAAAAAATCTCGTATCCCGTCAATACCTCGGGGTAGGCAATTATTCTGGTTGCCAATACAAACTGTGACTTGAAGAAGATTCTGTACAACATTTTGCCGACGCTGTACCTGATTGTGTTTATTCGTACTTGCTTCTTATTCAGCATGCTCGAACGCTGGGCAGTTGGAGGACTGTTGCTCGCGTTATTTCTGCTGCATAGACCTGCTATGTCCAGAATATGACAACGCTTGTTTTTAATTACTTAGATAAGATTAATACAATTCTGAAAGCGCGCAGTTTTGATAAATGTTTCCAATAATATGGAGTAGTGGTGGGAATTTTTTTTTCATATTCCTCGTTTATTCTCAGTCATATGAGAAAAGTAGCTTGAGGATATTTGTTCATAAAACTGCTAACTGTCAATATTAGCCAACTGGACAACTTATAAATCGCCATTTGGTCTAACTGTTTCCAGATCAAGCCTTGTTAGGTTAACTCTTAAGGCAATCAGCTTTGAGTACCTATGGCTACCAAAACACTGACCAAACCTAAGCAAAGACAAAATTCTCAAAATCGCTCATGGGATAACCTGACAGATCGCCGCAAACTCCGCCATATTGAAAACACATTGGATAAAGCGATCGCATCTTCAATTCAAGATGATTCTATCCAGTCCCACGAAGACTTTAAAGCTTATGTAGAAAATTACAGCCAGGAATCGGGTAAAGCCCCCATTACTGTAGAACTCTGTGTAGGAGGTGGGGATGATGACGAGATTAAAGGCTATCGTTTCTACCTCACTAGCGATCCCAATCACAGAACCAGTGGTAAGTACCTGATTAAAAACCTCGAAGGAATTACCAGCAAAGATGAAAACTACTTCACCCCTTCTAATATTGCTGAAATTTGCGGTTTTGCCGAAACAGAACTTGACGATCTCAATGATGAATTAGAAGATGACCTACTCGATTTAGATGAAGAAAAAGATGATATAAACGACGAACTAGACGACCTGTTAAATGATGATTTAAACACTAAACTAGACGACTTAGATGACTTAGCTGAAGAAGACGAACCATCTGTTAGTCGTATTAGCGCAGCCCAAACTAAAACTCAAGCCAAAACTTCAACTAAAATCCAAAGTAATTCTCAGCCTAAAACATCCTCTAAAACTCAGAACAGAGCTAATACCAATAAAACTGCTGCTAAAAACTCCAAATCCAGAGAACCTCTAGACGAAGCTTCGCGTTTAAGTGCCACAGCTGCCACCAATGGACGAGAAGTGAATGGGGTGAATTTGGCAGGACTAGCTGGACAACTGGCATCTCTGGGAATTGCTGTGGGACAGGGAGTTTTGGAACAGCTAGCAGCCGAAGCTGATGAAAAGCGGCTTGAACGAATTCTCAAAGAACTGCAACGGCAAAATGACCGTGTAGATAACATAGCCAGTCGCTTGCAGGAAGCAAAACCAGACTTATCAGAGTCTCAAAAGTCTCAAGATTCTCAAACTACATCTAAAGAATCAACCCCAGACAATCCATTGGCTGTAGCTGCTACCAAAATCAGCTCTAAAGTAGACAATCTTGGTTCCAAGCTAGACCCCAAATACCAATCTCAACCATTTGAATTAGATAAGGATGCCAGCGTCAGCGAACAGCTTGACCAAATTGAAGCTTACCTAAAAGTTCTTTCCAAACGACTTGACCGTTTAGAAATGGTAGTTAGCCGATTGGAAAAACAGATGGCAGCACAACAAAGCAGTTCTGATGTTGAGTTAGAAACTAATGCAGATATTGTCCAACCTAACTCTGCTAGCCAGCCATCAGCAGACGTTGACATTTTAGAACATCTGACGAAACGCCAAGCACAGCAACAACAAGCTGCCTGTGCTGATGCTTTAGTGGGGTTTGCCAAAGTTGCTGGTGAATTATTTGACCAATCTCCCCAAGCAGGTATCGCCATTTCCAGTAATAAAACTTTATGGGTAGAAGCACAAGACAAACAGGTAGCGATCGCTTTAGAAAATACCCAAGGTGAAACACTCTTTGCTGGTACTCGTACTCAGGGACAGTGGGCGATCGCACAAGACAATCTCACCTCTGATGAAAAGACTGGCATCTGCAAACTGCCACAGTCAAAAGAAGAATACGCTCTCAAAGCCAGCACCCAAGCATTAATTCAAAAATTTCAAGAACAACTACCTAACCGATTTAACAGCAACGATGAACCGGCATTCACCTGGACTGAAAAGGGCAAAGTCAAATACGAGTTTGAAGTAGTAAAACTGCCCAATGGTACACGGCTACTTCAAGGATTTAACCCTAATCGTAACGATGAACAAGTGCTTGATGCCGTTTTAGTACCAGGGCAACCCCCGGAGATTTTGCAGTGCAGCATTCCCCTGCGTGAGATAGAAGCGCTACTGGACAATCAGCAATCAACTCGCTCTACCCAAGCCCAAACTGATAAAGATACTGCAAAACAACGCCAGAAACAAACTCAAAGAAAAGCCAGCAAACCAGAAATGCAAGTTTAATTCTACCGAGAAGAGAAAAATGAACAACACAAAATCTCACATTTCTCAGTTCAAACTGCTGCCATCTCGTCAATTTTCAACCAACTTGAGAAACCTGAAAATCAACCGCACAGACTTACTTTTCATTTTACTATGTCTTGCGATTGGAATTTATTTGTTAGCTACCAAACCCATATTCATCACTATTTTGGGATGTGCCACCATTGTTTTCTTGAGTATTGGGTACGTAATTCGGACAGTACCAATTCTAGAAAAGTATTTAGGTAGAAAAATTCGTTTCTGGCATATTGTTGCCGCCATTATAACTGTTACCGCTTTACTCGATACCTTTACAACTCCAGCCCAAGCTATTTTCTTAAGCGGGTTGGAAAGCTTCTTCAACAATCTAGCTCAACAAAGTTCCCAAGCAGGAGGCGGTTCCACTAGCACTTTGGATACAAACGTTGTTGGTTTGACATTCAACCTCATCCGAGGTGCATTCTTACTGCTGGTTGCTGCTGCTTCTCTATTTGCCTATAACCAAGCACAGCAAGGTAACGACTGGCGACCGATTGTTACTCAAGTTGGTTTGGCGTTCTCCATCGTAATTGCCATTGATGTCATCACTTTTATATTTGTCGGTAATGGCGCAGGAACAACAGCCATAAACTAAACCCAACTTGAATTTTATACCTATTAAATAAGAATTCAGAAGTCAGAAAACATTCGTCAGAATTCATCAGTGGGGGATGAGCATAGTTGATCTAGACAACTTTGAGAGGTTATTGACAAGAAGAAAAGTCCTGTTCTCCCCCTTATCTTCACTTGTTACTTCTTGGTTGACTGACTACTAATGCAGCACCAGAGAATTACACAAATATGGCACAAGACAATCGAGAATTTATCAAAGTCAATCGGATTCTAGGCAAGCAAGCCAGCATTGGGCCAATTCCGGCTGAACAGTTAGTTCCTTGGATTGCCATCATTGTAGTTTGCTATGTTCTCACCAATGGTTTACTCAGTTTGGGTATGGGTTGGTTCTTTGCCACCTCATTCTGGCTAATTATCAGTTGGTGGATTCTCACAGGCAAACAGCCCCATCAGTTTTTAGATCGATGGCGTAATCCACCGGGAACAGAGTGGTGCAATAGTAACAGTATTTACATCTCACCAATTCCCGAATATCGACCCTGGTGGGTGCGTCGGCGTTATGCAGACTCGCAAGTGCAAATCCGATTCAAGCCGCTGATTGTACCGAATCAATATGGAGGCAAAAGTAAGCTCATGCCCTTCCAAAATGAGGTAAACATCTGCTGTATTGCAGAAATTAAGAAGGATGATCGTGAAGTAGCTGCCCTGTTATTGGATAAAGGCAACTCTCAGTATCAACTCGTGTTTGGGTTCCACATCGCTGGACTGCATGACATACTCCATGAAAATGAGGTCAGCGAATTTGCCCACTCTATCGAAGAGGGTTTGAAAGAACTACCCCCCGGTGAAAAAATTACCTTTTGTACAGGCTGTTATAGTGATGATACTGAGTCATATTCCCTACAGACAGGCTCTACCAAGGGAGTACCTCACAAACGCCAAACCCCGCTTACTGCCTTAGCAGACGATTGCCATTTGAAACCAGTTTCTGTACTGTTGCGTAACGAGCAATTGCGGGTGGAGCAACTTAAGGAAGCAGGTTCTCGCCAAATCTGGAACCAAATCGCCTTCTGTACTTGGACGAGCGATGATGAAGCTGGTTCACAGCAAAAGGATTTTGTGGGTGGACTGATTGAAAAATGTAGAAAATTCGGCTCTTGGGCAGTTGAACTGATTACAGGGAACAAACGCATTTACCAAGAGGAGTTTTTCAAAAAGCTTTTACTGCAAGGGTTTCAGCAAGGATTCATTCAGTGGGAATTGCTGCTCAATACTAAAATTGGCTTAGAAGTAACACCTTGCAATGCTACAGATTTGTGGCAGTGGCTTTGGAATCGATTTAATGAGGGTGCAGCACCTCCTATTCCCCAAGTTATTACACTCAAGGAGACTGAGACGGGACTGGAGTTAACAGAAACCCTAACCACCGACAAACACATTTGTACATTACTGATTGAAGGACAACAGGGACGTTCTGCTTGTCCCGAACATCGGGGAGATAATGACCGAGTTTACCTCACAGGTAAAAGCAAGGTTTGTGGAGTCATGGTCGTAGCAGATCCCCCCGTTGGTTGGTCTAATGCTCAAGATCAGCTCAAGTGGGTGTGGAAAATCCTTGCTTCCAGCTACGTCCACGATACAGAAGCTTGGATTGAAATCAGCCGCAGCAATGACTTCTTCATCCAAGACAACCTGGCGCGTCAGGCAAAACAATCCAAAACAGCCCGCACTTTAGCCATAACCAAAGGACAGGGACGGGACGTTGGAGCGGAAATCAAACAGGAGGAATCCTTTGAAGCCCAACGACGACTCTATGAAGGGACGAAAGCGTTGCACTGTGCGCCTGTATTTCTAGTTTATCGTCACAGCGCCCAAGAGTTAACCCACGCTTGCAACTTATTGGCTAACAGTTTTGAGACTGCCAAAGTCATTCGAGAGCGTAATATTGCTTGGGAAATTTGGCTGCAAACCCTGCCGATTACCTGCAAATGGTTGCTGCACGGAGGCAATCTCAGCGAACGCAGAATAACTTTAGATACCCATACTGTGGCTGGGATTATGCCCCTAACTGTCCCCAAGGACATCGATAAACAGGGTGTGGAATTCCTTACCAGCCGTGGTGGCAAGCCTATTTATGTGGATTTATTTCACCAACAAATTGGACGCGCTTTGATTACAGGTACTTCCGGCTCAGGAAAGAGCGTTTTGGGATGGCGCTTTGCTCTAGAGGCATTAGCGAACAATATTCCCGTTGTTGGTATGGATATCTCTGCCAGTGGTAACAGCACTTTCAAGACGGCGATTGAACTTTTGGGTGAGCAAGGAGCATATTACGATATTTCCAGTGGCAGCAGTAACCTACTCGAACCGCCAGATTTGCGACGGTTCGACAAGTCAGAACGGGAACGGCGCATGGAATCTTGGAAGGACTTTATTCGCAAAGCACTAACAGCGATCGCAATGGGTAAAGTCGAAAATCCCCATCTAGCTCAACGGGTTGATGCCTTGCTGGTTAAAGCTTTGGACGTATTTTTAAAAGACCCAGAAATTATTGCTCGCTACAACCGAGCCTTTGAGATGGGCTGGCTTTCACCAGAGTGGCAGCAGATACCCACCTTACCAGATTTCGTCAAGTTCTGTACTAGAGAGCGTCTTAATCTCAGATCCTTTGAAGAGATTGACCGACAGGCACTCAACCAAATCCAAAATCAGGTTAGTGCTTTACTCGCATCTAGGTTGGGGAAAGCGATCGCTCGTCCCAGCACTTTTTCCCCATTACCGGCGATTAAATTCTTTGCCCTCAGTGGATTGAGTAACGAACAGGATGCTTACTTGATGGCAATTAACGCCCATAGTGCTTGTATCCGTAATGCCCTATCCCATCCTAAGAGTTTGTTTATTGGCGATGAGCTTTCCGTATTGTTACGTAAAGATGGCTTTGCCCAGATTATAGGCGAAACCTGTGCCACGGGAAGGAAAGAGGGCATTGCTGTTCTGCTGTTGTCCCAAGACCCGAATACCATTTGCGAGTGTTCAACAGGCGCTCAAATTATGCAGAACATGACCTACCGGATTACCGGACGTATTATCAGTAGCGGTATTGCTTCTTTCCAACAGTATCTGGGCTATCCCGTCAATATTATCAGTCAAAATGCGACTGAAGCATTTTTGCCCCGTACTAGCGACCTTTATTCCTGTTGGCTAGTAGAAACAGGTGGTAGATTCTGGCGTACCCGCTTTTACCCTGGCGAAATGATGTTGGCTAGTGTAGCCAATAACCAGGATGAACGGGAAGCACGAGAACGGGTGATGGCTCAGTATCCAGATACCCCCAAAGGCAATCTGTTAGGACTGAGAGCGTTTACAGATGCTTACATTCCTGCTTTGAAGGAAAACAGAGGCTTTAAGCATATTGGCAAAGAGATAGATCAAACCCCAGCATTGCGCGATTGGCTACGCCCAGCCGTAACTCCTGCGAACATCCACCAAAGCGGAGCATCTCTGCAATCAGAAAGCGATCGCCAAGAGAATAACGATGGCCAACAGGCTCAAGAACGCCTGATTGCAAGTTGATATATCTAGAAATTGCATTAAGGAAGGTGAATCATGAAATCTAAACTTACCTTTATCAGATTGATAGCACTAATTCTAATTTTTGAACTTGGTTCTATCGCCAGTCCAGCCCTTGCTCGCACTCAAGACGACGGTCGAGATCCAGTAGCTGCTGCTGTTAGTAATAAAACTACTGGTAGTAGTATTTTCACCGCAGACACAGCATCTCAAATCAATGATTTTGTGGGAGATGTCAAAAATTTCGCTCAAAATGACCTATTTAATCCTCTTGGCAATCTGCTAAATTCTGCCTTGGGTGCAATTCAAATTCCAGATTTAAACAAAGTTTTGGCAGGAATCATGAACGGTTCTGCCAACAACGACCCTGGTGCGGTGCTGTCTGAAACTTTGGAGAACAAAACCAATGGTCAAAGCTCTTATGGTATCCGTGAAGACCTTGGTAAATACGCTACTAGAACAGTTGCCACAGAGATCGCTAATCAGGCTACTTTGAGCCAAACAGCCCAAAGTCAGATGGCTCAAATTAAGCAAGCTACTCAACAAGATACCCAAGAAAGCGTCAGCTTGGGTGAGGAATCCCAAAGTTTAGATGTTACCCAACAGATTTTGCAAAACCTATCCCAACAGACTGCCCTTAGCAGTCGCGTCAACGAGCGGATGCTTATTGAAGCCCAGCAAGCACGCATTGACAGGGCATTGAGTAACACCTTAACCGCTCAAACAGCCAAGGAACTTTCAGCCATCAATACTGCTGATCGTCGTAAGAGTGTTTCCGCAGGCAATGCTGCCACTCAACAGGCGGGCTTATTGATCATGCCTGGTGGCATTACCCTTGGTTCTGACAAGCAGTAGCTACGAATTGGAATCTTAGAGCTAGTACCGTAAGGCGGAAGTCAAAAGTCAAAAAGCTGATTAATCAACCTTTTTAGCTATTTCCGTAAGTCCTGTCAATTTTAGCTGCGATCGCTAACGCTTTTGACACTCATGATCCACATTATTGCTCAATCATTTCCAGTAACAGGCGGAGAATCCGATGCCCTAGAAATTATCTCCAGTTCTTTAGAACTTTCTCGTGCCACAGTTGAGTCGTGGAATACCGTCTGGCTAGTTACTTTAGATCCGCTCGGTTCGGCATTATGGATTGGCTTGATTAAATTGGGCATCACTTTGGGAGCCGCCAGCATCTTATTTGTGGCGTTGACTACTGGTAAGGAAATCATTGAAAAGCAATCATGGTCAGAACTGGCATCAATCTTTGTTTGGCCCATCGTAATTATGATTTTCTTGGGGGCCAACGGCAATATGCTGGCGAAGACAATTACTGTTATCCGAGGCTTCGCTTACAACCAAGTGCAAAGCGTTCTTCAGCTTCAAGTTGGTGAACTAACATTTCGAGATGCTATTACCAATGTGGCAATTAGCAGTATTGCTAGACAACAGCTAGAAAACCTCTATAGCGAATGTCAAGGAAAAGTTGGTACAGAGTTAGTTGAATGCTGGAACTCAAAGCAAGCCCAGGCACAGGCAATTGTTACCAAAGCTGAAGAGCAAGCTAAATCTCCACTCCAACCACTACGAGATTTTGGTAGTTTTCTTTGGAATAGAACTTTGCCTGGTCAAATCGGTACTGCTGTTCAGTTTGCCAATGATCCAGGTAGTGTGTTTCGAGATACTGCCATCCCCATTATTCGCTTTATCCTGTATGCCCTGCAATGGGGCTTTGTAAATATTTTGGAAGCTGCTCTGCTGCTGACGGCATTATTTGCACCGATCGCAGTTGGTTTATCTTTACTGCCATTACAAGGTCGTCCTATTTGGGCATGGCTGACAGGGTTTATTTCCTTGTTTGGTGTTCAACTTGGTTACAACATTTTAGTAGGTTTAGCAGCCGTCGTGCTGGTGAAGTCGGGCGCTGAATTAGCATCTGATGTAGCATTTTTATGTTTCCTGAGCATCTTTGCACCAGTGTTGGCGGTATTGATAGCTGGAGGTGGGGGAATGGCAATCTATAACGGCATTTCTGCCAATGTCAAAGGCTTAACCGATATTTTTAGCAGTGCCATTGGAACTGCAACCAGTATTGCTCTACTCCGTAGGGGGTAATAAGTAATCGGACAGAAATATTTAGAGGATCATGTGATGAATCATACAACGAGGGCATGAAAATTAACCTACCCTCATCCCTAGTCCCCAGTCCCCAGTCCCTATTTTCAAGACAGGCATCATAACTTTCCAAGACGAATTAAAAACCTTTAACACAAGGCTGTTCGGTAGATTTTAAAACAATACTACTTATGCCAATTTGGTATGACTCTGCAAATTAAACGACTTCAAGCTCCATTACTTCCAGAAGCCAAAAACCTCCTAGCTGTTTGCTTTATCTGCCTAACTGCATTTAACGGTCTGATATTTTTGTTGACTCTATTCACCGCTTTCAGGGTCAATAAAATCGCCGATCGCAAGACGACCTTTGCCCAGTTAGTAAATGGCGAGACAATCTACATTTCTGAGCAAGACCGCAACTGGCGCTATCCAGCTGTAATTCAAAAGGTAGTTAGTGACTGGACAACTCTAACATTTAACTGGGATGACAAACTCACTGGCACTAATCAACCAGACCAAGGCATTCAAGTTGGTAGAAATGGGCGGATTCCCACAAATACTTGGTTTGCTTCCCTGCTACTAGAACCGGAATTTGCCAAAACTTCTCTACCGAAGATTGCCGAATTAGTTCCCACTAACTTCTTTTCAGGTCAGCTGCGTAGTACCACTATTATTTCCTATCTGTCAGAACCAAGAGCAGTACGACCTGGGGAATGGGAAATAGACATGATTGCTACCCGTATCTTAGTTGACCGAACTACTGGTAGAGATGAGCGTATTCCTTTTAACCGCACCTTTACCGTCCAAGCAGTGGAGATTCCCCGATCTCCTTTAGGTAAAGATGCCCCCCTGGTAGAACAGAAAATTTATGAAGTGCGATCGTCTGGACTGCAAATTACCAAGATGGTTGAGTTCAATTCTCAGCAACGACGCTAAAGGAAAAAGGTAGAATTATGAGCAATTCAAATCAAAACCATGAATTTGACTACCTAAACGAAAACTCTGCTGATTCTTCGCCGGAATTCAACAGTAATAACGGCAATCATCGCTCTAACCAAGCCACTTTGGTTGCTGATGATGATATCAGCCCTGAAGAGGAGCAGTTGTTGGCAGGTTATAACCCTACTGCAAATCACCTCATTTCCGAAGAATATCGCTTGAAACAAGATGCAGAAGGAGCAGTAGAGCGACCGTTAGCAGAAAAACCTAGTGTTCGACTAGGTTCAGTAGTTGCCTTAGTGGGAATAGTTATTGGCTCTGTAGCACTGATCTGGTTTGGATTTCTCCAACCGAAACCTCCTGTCAAACAAGTAGTCCAAACCCCTACTACATCTCCAAAAGGCGAACCAGTTTTAGATGAATCTGCCGAACTGAAAAGCAAATTAGCGTTTCAAGACCAACGGCAACAACTTAAAGTGGAACCTGTTGCTGCTAAATCCCCAAATCCAACCCTACAAAATAAACCCAAAGCAACAGCATCTCAACCTCCTCAGACTTTTTCGCCACGCACAACTCCTGCATCGCGCATAACACCAATAGCTCCTGTAAGAATTTCTCAACCTGCGCCCCCAGTAGTGCGGTATATTTCTCCAAATCCTGTCAGTTATCAAGCTTCAACACCAATACGACAGCGTGAAAGTAATGTCGATCCTTTCCAGCAGTGGAGCCAATTAGCTAGCCTGGGACAGTCGCAAATCGGTAACTCTAAAGTAGCTGAAACTCAGTCAGAAGTTGCTGTTAACACTCAAACTCCAACAGGCTTGAAACCAACAGCTAGGACATCCATTTCCACTCCTGAAGACCCTGGTATTCAAACAGTTTTAATTGGCTCCAAAAGCACTGATAGTAAAACTGATAACTTGACTCCAGGAATGGTAGGTATCCTCAACCGCACCCCTGTAGCTCCAGCCAATCTCAATGTAAATGAAACTAAAGAGGTAGCACTGGGTACATCTGCTCCAGGTAGAATTATCATGCCGATGATTTGGGATCAGGGAGGGAATAATCCCAGCGATCGCTTTGCTATCGAGTTAACCAAACCTCTCACAGCCACAGATGGCACGGTGGCACTACCGGCTGGTACTGTTTTAGTAACGAAAACAGTGGCAGTAGGTAAAAAGAATAACTTGGTATCTGCTAGTGCGATCGCGCTTATTTACCCTGACTCCCAAGGCACAGTCAAACAGGAAAACATTCCGCCTGAGACTTTGTTAATTCGCGGTCGAGGACAGCAACCGTTAATTGCTAAAAAGCTGAATGATGTGGGGACAGATATTGCCCAACAAGATTTATTAGTTGGATTACTCAGTAGTTTGGGTAAGGTGGGAAGCATAGTGAATCAGCCCCGTACTCAATCTAGCACTGTTGTTTCTAGTGGCACTTTTAACCAAAGTACTATTACTAGTAACTCTAATCCTCAGATTTGGGCGGCGGCGCTAGAAGGCTTTTTTAGTCCAGTCAGTGAACGTCTGTCTAGACGCTCTGACCAAGCAGTGCAAGAATTACTAGAACGTCCAAATATCCAGTTTTTACCTGAAGGTACAGAAGTCTCGGTTGTCGTCAATAGTTTTTTGAAAGTTGAACGATGATACCAATTTGGTACAATTAGCCAGCAATTTAAAATTCAAACAGATTGAAGTCGAGTTATCTACAGCATCCTGGCTCTTGAATAGATACAAACTGAACATTCTACAACTTAATTTTTGAGATTACTAGAACAGTTTATAAGTCAAAACTTCTAGTCCAAAATTCTTTCATTGGTATGAAACAATTTGCCACTCTTGTTATTGCTAGCACCACAATACTATTTGGGGTGACGATACCTGTTGTACAGGCACAAGCACAAACTCCTGCATATCGCTTGATTGAACGGGATATGGCTGCAAGCAATAGGATTCAGGTTCAAGTTACTCCAGGACGTGCTACGCCCATTAGCTTCACTCAAACCGACGAGGCGATCGCCTACATTTTGGTAGCAGATCCTTCACGACTGGTCTACACCACAGATACAGATTTAAAAAGCGGACGCGCTACAACCATTTTTCTGAGGCCAATCCAACCGCTAAAGTTTCCAGGGGCTACCACTACTGCCATTACTAACTTACTTGTCCAAACTGTAGACAAAACGGGACAAAAACGACTCTACAACTTCGATATCATTCCAAAGCGTAGAAACACTGGGTATGTTGGTATTCAGATTGCAAATGCGATTGCCTCCGGCACTGCGCCAAGACGCACAGCGGCTTCTGAAAGTAGCGCAATCGCTGGTCAGCAGACACTATTAATAGATAAAAATCGCAGAGCGAGAGTAGATGATATTGAAACCGGGCTGAGAATTGCTATTAATCGGGGTTACACCAACAAAAGCGATCCAGTTGTTCCTAAAGTGCAGCAAATTTTATCTTTGTTGCGAAATAGCAGAGTAACAATCCCAGAAGCAGCTACACGTATATTGATGATCTGAGCAATACAAATTGGGGATCTCTACTCAAGCCATCTAATATTTCTGGTGAAAATTGGCGAATACGTTTAGCAATGTACTGGGGAGGACGTGGCAGGGTTCCTGAAACCGGACGTGAAACCGTATGGAACCAACTCACCCTAGAACAACAATGGCTGGTAATCCTACATGATGTATTGCTATGGGCTACAGAATTAACAGCTAACGGTCAAATCACAGAAGCCTATGCACTTGTCAGCTTCTACAAAAATCTACCAATCGATCTTGCTTTAGGTGAATTTGATGCAAGTTGGTATGAGAAGCGAAGAATTGAGTTAAACAAAAAATATGGACTGTGTGAGTACTCTATAGAAAGACGAACACCTAAGAATTGCCGTTCTTCAGCAAAGGCAAGGTTGAAAACGCTTAAACTTGGTCAACTTGTAGATGGGACTATCCGTGGAATTAAACCGTATGGTGTCTTCGTTGATATTGGGGGGTATTATGCGCTACTACATATCAACGCAATTTCTCAACTAGCTATTAATCATCCAGAGGAGGTCTTTCAAGTTGATGACTGGATTAGAGCAATGATAGTCTGGATTGATGTTGAAAAAGGGCGAGTGTCACTATCAACTAGCGATTTAGAGACTGAACCGGGTGATATGTTAAGAGACCCGTTGGGTGTGTATGAAAAAGCAGAAGAGATGGCAGACAAGTACTATCAGAACGTCTTGTCAAAGCTGGAGGCTGAGTAGTGCAGGCTAGCATATCATGAATTTAGTTGTATCAATTAGTATCGATCAAGTTTTTAATACCTCAATGATCTTATCCACGAGTTCCATTGGATCAATTGGCTTGGTAATAAAAAGTTGAAACCCTGCTTTTAAAATACGTTGCTCATTTTTGGCTTCAGCAAATGCAGTAAGAGCGATCGCCGGAATTTGTCCCCCTTGCTCTATAGTGCGGGAGCGAACCTGATGAATTAAGGTAAAGCCATCCTCATCTGGCATACTAATATCACTAATCAGTAGAGCGGGCGATGCCTGGGTTGGTCTACGGCTACGCTGTTCTAAAAGTGCCAATGCTTCTTTTACTGATGCTGCCACTAATACATCTGCCCCGGCGCTCTGAAGAACAGTCTGCATTAACATCCGAGCATCTGCATCGTCATCCACAACCAGAATGCACAAGTTCTGCAATTGGGTAATTTTCTGATTGCCATGCAGCAATTCTCCTACTACTAGTTCCTCATTACTCAACTGCTTTGTCATTGTCACGATAGGTAGCCTCACCGTGAACGTCGATCCCTTGCCGAATCCCGCACTGGCTGCTGTGATATTGCCATTGTGGAGTTCTACAATTGTCAGAGCGATCGCAAGTCCTAACCCTAATCCACCAGCAGAACGAGTAGTTGAAGCGTCACGCTGACTAAACCGCTCAAAGACGAATGGTATAAATTCTGCTTCTATGCCCCTCCCTCGATCAATAACAGTAATCTGAGCTTGAGACTCAACTTGTTCCAACCTGACCTCTACACTTTCATTCTTGGAACTAAACTTGATTGCATTTGAAAGTAAATTCCAAACTACTTGTTGTAAACGAATGGCATCACCTAAAACGTTGGACACAGCATCAAGATGTAACTTAATTTGAATGCCCTTTGTTTCGGCTGACAATCGAATAGTATCTGCTGCTGACCGAATTACACTTGCTAGGTCAACAGGTTCGATTTCCAAATTCATCTCGCCCTTCTGCATTCTAGCCAGATCCAACAAATCGTCAATTAAGCGAACTTGTAGACGAGCATTTCGCTCAATCGTTTCCAGTCCCTCAATTTTCAGTGCTTCATCCATCTCAGATTCAGTTAGCAATAGTTGCGCCCAACCGTGGAGATTATGCATGGGAGTACGTAACTCATGAGACAAGACAGCGACGAATTCATCCTTTACTCGATTTATTTCTGCCAGTTCCTCAGTCTTTTGTCTCAGTTCTTCCTCTACACGCTTTTGTTCAGTGATATCAATGCCAATTAAAAATGCGGCTCTGTTCTGGTCATATTTTTGAGCCACAATTAAATAGCTACGATCTGCTTTTATGGATTTCAACTCATATAATGCTTCAGATTGATCTCCAGCAAAGAAATTTTGCACGAATTCACGAAACCCATTACCACTAGCCAAAAAACCAATATCCTGACCGACAAAAGCTTCGGGAGGCAAATTAAAACTATCAGCTAAGTGCTTGTTGACACCTAGATAGCACAAATCGGAACTGACCCAAGATACAATTCCAGGTACAGCCTCCAGTACAGTCTGCAACTGATCTCTAGCAGCTTGCAATTTTCTTTCTGCCTGGTTGCGCTGGGTAATATCTAGAAATACACTTACACACCCCCGCACTTTTCCATCTTCATCAAATAAAGGGGCAGCATACTGCGACAGATTAATTCTCACACCATCATTACGAACCACCTCAATCTCAGAATCCAGTATTTCCACACCATGAGTGGTAGCATATTGCATAGCTAGTTCTTCTGGAGCTAGTTCTCTGCCATCCTGGTAAACTTTAAAGTTAGTTGGACGTTCATCATTAGGAGCGCTGAGAGAGGCATTTGCGTCAACAGGTATGCCAAGCAGTTTAGCAAGAGCCGGATTAGCTCGAATAGTTCGGCATTCTGGATCTTCTGCAATGCCAATGCCAGTTGGAATCACCTCTAACAAAGTTTGTAGTTCTTTAACTCGTCGATTTAAAGCTTGGTTCAGCTTAATAATTTTTGCTTCTGCTTGTTTGCGGTTCGTGACGTTTTGGAAGATTGCCAAGCCCGTCAGAATTTTACTATTTTCATCTTTGACTGGAAAAGTTTGTATTAGATAAACTTGATTGTTATAAGGGATTTCAATACACATTGGAGTACCCTGTAAGGTACTACGGTAAGCTGGTTCTATCAGTTCGTAAGTCTCAGGGAGAACAGTTTCGTGCAGCGTTTTACCTTGAAACTCTTCTTTTGCTAAACCAAAGATTTGCAGTTCTGTACCCTCAGCACCCATAAAGCGCATATCTCGATCAAAGAGAAAAACTACACCATTGGGTAGATTTTGGGTTAATGTTCGGTATAGTTCTTCACCTTGACGGAGTGAACGCTGACTCTGTAATAAATCTTTTAGATTGATTTGGGCTTCTGTTTTATCAGAATCTGACTGCTGTTTGCTTGACTGAAAGTTAGCAGTTAGCGCACTGATTAATAGACCCTCGATAACAAATAATACAAATTCCAAACTATTGAGAGTAGAAGATGGATTTGTAAAAAAGTAATGACTAGCTAAAGCAGCCAAAAACACTGATGTCAATCCTGAAATGATACTACCGTACCAAGTACTTATAGCGATAGCAATCAGCCACAAGCTGAAAGAACTTGTAATTCCGGTTAGATGCTCTAGTCCCAGCTTTACTAGCAAGGTTGCTCCCACACTGAAAAATGCAATCCTGTAGGGCAGGTATTTTTGTTTGATCAATAACATAGAGATGGGAGCAACGCTCCAAAGTGAGGCCGGATAAAAAACGAGCAATGTCTACGGCGGGCCACGCCTACGCTAAAAACTATTTTCAGTATATTAAAATGTTAGGTATATTAAAACACGTATTAATGCGTAGTAAGATTTACTAGGTCTAATGTATGGTGACGAGCGCGAAAATTTGTAATGACAAGAATTAGCAAAACACCTGCTCAACATCTCGGAGACGATCTGGCAGAGGTGGCATAACTGGCTAGACGATGACACGTACTGGCCTGTACATTCTGCACTCATCCACGGTGACTTACACCCAGGACACATCTTGGTTGACCAGAACTACCGAGTGACTGGATTACTGGATTGGACAGAAGCCTCGGTTGCCAACCCAGCAACAGACTTCGCTCTTTACTACGCCATTTTTGGTGAATCCGCACTCTCTCATCTACTTCAGCAGTACCAACAGTCTGGGGGTCAAGTTTGGCCTCGAATGCACGATCACATCGTCGAATTGTATTGTGCCTACCCTGTCATGATTGCAATGTTCGTACTGCGAACAGGTGAAAAATCTTACATAGAACTAGCACAGATGATGCTGTCCACACATGAACAGCAAATTGTTGGTTTGGGATATTGATTGCTGATGATGCCGAATGGATATGGAAACATATTCCTCAAACCAGAAAGAGTGTTGTTTTTCGGAGAAGTAAAACCAACAGCTATCGCTGCATTGAGTGGATCAATTAATATAATTAGCGAAGCGATGATGATCCAAACACTTCCTACTTTCGCTGCAACAGGTTCTTTTCCATTTCAACTCACCCAACAGCAGCAAAAAGCTTTATTATCAATGTGGACATTTATACAGCCAACTGTGATGGCTGCTTTATTTCTGCTGGTTGGCTATGCTGGAACCGGCAAGTCAACTATTGTTTTCCAACTAGTTAAAGTTCTTGTTGCTACGGGTAAGCGAGTTGTACTGACTGCACCCACTAATAAAGCTGTAGGTGTGCTGCAACGCATGGCGGCAGAAAATGGCGTAACTGGGGTAGAATTCTTCACCATTCACCAGTTGTTAGGACTGGGTATGGTAACTAGAGGTAAAGAGAAAGTACTTGACCAAACTGGGCCTTCTTATATCAATCTATTTGATGTTGTCTTTATTGATGAATGTTCCATGATTGGCAAACAACTCTGGCGCTGGATTGAGGATGTTGCTAACCAATCATCCACTTGGACAAAAATCAAAATTATTCTCATGGGCGACCCAGCACAGTTAAATCCAGTTAATGAAAGAAAATCTCCTAGTTTTCAAGTGCCAGATAAAGCAGTATTAACTCAAGTTGTGCGTCAGGGAACTGGTAGTCCTTTGTTAGAGTTTGTCACTGCTTCTCGCTATGCAGTCACCAAGAGCAAGTTTCCTTTTGAGCCTTATGCCAAATATCTACCTGATAAAAGTAATGGGGCGCTGATGGTTAAACGTCAAACTTTGCTGCATTATGCCTGCAAAAAGATGAAGGGAGAATTTGCTCAAAACCCAGATTGTTTCCGAATTTTGTCCTGGACTAATACTCAAGTTGACTTTTACAATCATCAGATTCGCACACATTTATATGGTGAAAATATCAATCGCTTTATTCCTGGAGAGAGATTAATCACCAGAGATCCTGTGATGGCTCCTGATGGTAAAACTACGATTCTTTCTACATCTACAGAGTTTACTGTTTTAGATGTTTTTGGGGATCGTTACAACAACTATGATACTTGGAGGTTAAAGGTAGAGACAGATGAAGGGATTGTGCGTCAAATCTATGTTCTGCATGAAGATGAGCAAAAACAATTTGACCAAGAAACCAAACGTTTACTCAAAAGTGCCAAGCGTAATCCCTTTCTGTGGAAGCAGTACTACAAACATTCAGAGCAGTTTGCTAACATCAGAAACTGCTTTGCATTAACAGTTCACAATAGCCAAGGTAGCACTTTCTTAGAAGCGGGTATTGATGGTAAAGATTTGAGTAAGCGACTTTATCCAGAACGAGGAGATGACAGTAAGACAGTCCAGGCAAAGATTAGAGAGTTTAATCGTTTGTACTATGTTTCTAGCTCACGGGCTAGACAACGGATATTAGTTATCCGGTAATAATTGTGTATAGCAATCTCGACACAAAATTCCGATTAATCATTCGTCAACAATTCCGATTAATCATTCATGAACAATCAGAACCCCGATTTATTAGATAAATCGGGGTTTTGTGCCTTGTAATTTTCACAAATCAAATAAGCTAATGAGCATTTAAGTTGCATGAAAGCAGGGCTTAAGCCCTTACTACAAGCGAATAAATCTGGAAAAATAAATGACGATTAGCTTATGATTGCTAGATTATGAAATCGAGATAGATAATGTATTATTAAACGTTTGCTCACTTTAATAACTGCTTAATAACTATATAAATCCTGTCTTTTTTTTACAAAAATTCGGCTAATAATCTGATTATAGCAGCTTTTTATTCTCCAATAATTTTGAAAGCTTATCTAGATTTAGTAACTACTTAAATGATTTTTATGAATAAAATTCTAGCTAAGTTTAGTAGCAAAAAGGTAAAGCTTTCGCTTTATTTTACTGAGGTAAAAAACATTATTCTTCCTAGCAAATGTGGTACAAACAGTGATTACCAATTCAACCGAAACTTTTCTAAAAGACGCTGTTGTTGAAAGATATAACATCTCTAAATTGAATAAAACTCGCATCCGTTTCAAGATTCAGTTAAAGAAGACAACCAAGAGTAATGCTCCCAAATGGACAGATGTTCTCAAATATTCTCAAGATGAACAAGAATCTGACTTAGTGAAGGTTACAACCTCAGAAGTTGGTTTAAAGGGCATCAAAGTTTTCAAAGCTTTAGACGAAGCAGCAAACCAATTAAGGCAACAAATTGCTTCAGTTCAAGAATGGATGAATTATGACAATGGTGATTGGATTTGTTCTATAGACTTAGCGCCTTTGGTCTGGAATCAACTAATCGGAATCCGAGATAATATTGCACCTGTTTTACGCACTCAACTTAAAGAAGAGTATGAAAAGGGCTATACAGACTATCAAGAACGTATTGATAAATTTCTATCACTCAATGCTTGGCAGTTATCTGTAGAACAACAACAAGAAGTTAAGCAGAACCTAGTAAAAGCTTTTCCCTGTTTAGAGGAACTAGAGGACTATTTGCAAGTAGTAATTGGTCGCCCTGTTATTATTCCCGCCATCAGTGAACAATTGTCAGAGAAACAAGCTGAATGCTTAGGGCAAATAACTCGGTTTATCGAACAGTATGACAGAAATTTAGAACAAACACTGAGGGAATCAGCGATCGCAGGAGGAGAACAACTAGCAGCCCAGTTGCTCGAAGATTTGAGTAATTGGGAACCAGGACGCAAGCCAGTCAACTTCAAGAAGAAGATGGAACGCCATTTCAAAAAAGTCCAAATGCTTTTGGCTAACGCCAGTTTTGAAGCAGGTAGCAGCCTTGAACAAATGATGACTCATCTAGAAAATGTTCTCGAAAACGCTTCTGTGGATGCCAAAAAGCTGGATTCACAAGGGCGTTCTCAGTTGCAGGAAAAAATGGATGAAATTTGCTCCAAGCTTCTGGATGAACAACGCCATCTCCAACGATTAGCAAGTGATGAGGGTATGGGCTTAACCAAAGCTACAGCGATGTCTCTCAAACTTCGCTAGAAAAAACAATCGAGCACCACTGTTCGCATTAATTTACCAGTCCACAGTATTTAGAGGTAGGAAATGTCGCACTTTTCAACTGTCACTACAAAACTAACTAACCGTGAATGTTTAGTACAAGCTCTACAAGATTTGCAGCTTACTGTCCAAGTTTATGAAAAACCACAATCGCTGAGAGGTTATTACAACGACTCCCAAGGACAAAGTGCTGAGATTGTTGTCCCTGGCCGTAGTTTAAGTGTCCGCGCAGATATCGGGTTTAAGTGGGATCGGGAGGCAGGGGTGTATCAACTGATCCATGATGCCTATGAAACTGTACCCCGACTAGGAGAAGACTTCTTTTCGCACACCCTAATACAAGCCTACGGCAAGGAGATGGTTCGCGCTAAAGCAGCCCAGTTACAAGAACATCTGGGAGAATGCACCATCACAGAACAAACCAATGGTCAGGTACATACCCTGCGTCTTGCATTTTCAGCACACCAGCAAATTCAACAAGTACGGAGGTAACTTATGGAACGAGCAATATTGATACATTTTGACATTGTTACAGGCGAAGTGAAAATAGAAGCCGAGGGATTTGAGGGATTGTCGTGCCTAGAAGCAACCCAACCCTTTGAGGAAGCTTTGGGTGTGGTGCAGGGCGATCGCACTTACAAACCAGAATCTCAGCAACAGCTTCGTAGCACGATTACTCATCAACAACAGTTGTACCAATAAATGATGACAAGGAAGAGTGGGGAGATAAGGGAGATAGGCGAAAGACTTCTTTAATAATTCCTCCTTGTCTTCGTGTCATTCCACCATTAAACATTCGATGGGGGACGAGGAAAATCCCCCTGCACAATTTTTCTATGAGCGAACTACCTGAAGATTATCCAATGCTCCATATTTACCCCTCAAAAAGAGCGCGGGAACCAGTAATTATCAAAGGAAATGCAGAGGGACTGTGCGCTTTAGTCAATGCCCTAATTTCCGCCATTGCTCATCCAAATTCTTCTGGAGTTGCTGAAGTGTTTAACGGCGATGCCGAAGTTTACGAAGTAGTCGTGCATCTTGTTACCACTCACGAAAAACTTTCTCCCATACCCGATCAAAATTCGCAACAATGAAACTATCAAACTTGATTACCACCATTGATTCTCAAATACCCATCGTGGCAATAGATGTTCTTTCCCCTGAAGAAGCCACTATCATTCAGTGGTTAACTACTGAAGTGATGGACAAACTTAACAGTCCTGTATACTTCTGGAATTTGGGAGTTTCCGGCTTAGAACAATGTCTGATTGCTGACGACGGTGGACTGGTGTTCAAATCAGTCGAGACGTATAAAAAGCCCCCTCACATAGACCCTTTAATACATGTGTTTGAGTACATCAACAATTTTGGCGGTAATGGGGTTTTCATCCTGGGAGATGTTCACCCTTTTGTGGGTAAAAACTCCCTGCAATTGAGTTGGGAAGTCCTCACCAGAGTAAAAAACTTGTACCATCGCCTCAAACCGACTGAAAAGCGAATTGTGTTTTTAGGTCAAAACATTCAACTGCACGAATCCCTGCTGAGACTAATTCCTTGCTGTGAAGTTCCTTTGCCCAGCATTGAGCAAATTCAAGACCACTTAGAATCATATTTACTGTACTTGCAAGAATCTGCCAGTGAGCAAGAGGTAACTTTTACCGTATCTCTCACCACTGAAGATAAAGAAACCTTGGCAAGAGCAGCATTAGGCTTGACGCTGGAGGAAATTAGCGACTTTCTCCGGCTCACTGTTAAGGAGCGATTAACTTCTAAAGGTATAGTAATTGATGCTACGGTCATCCCTTTGGTTGTCGAATACAAAACCCGCCTACTCGCTCAAATGGGTATCGAATTGGGTAAATCGGCGACCATACCCTTTGGTGGTTTGGATTTATTGCGGGATTGGTTGCAACGTCGCAGCCGATTATTTTCCCAAGAAGCGCGATCGCTAAATCTACCCCAACCTAAAGGTGTGTTACTGGCAGGGCCACCAGGAACGGGTAAATCGATAGTGGCGAAAAACATTGCAACCATACTCAATCTTCCACTGCTGCAATTAGACATTGCCTCAATGCTTGGTAGCCTAGTTGGAGAATCTGAGGGCAATGTCCGCCGCGCACTCAAGACTGCTGAAGCTATTGCACCCTGTATCTTGTGGATTGATGAGGTCGAGAAAGCACTTTCAGCTAATGGCGATACCTCTGGAGTCTCACAAAGGATTCTGGGAAATATCCTCACTTTCATGTCTGAATGTACGGCGGGGGTGTTTGTAGTGGCAACTTGTAATGACCCAACAGCGCTGCCTATTGAGTTCAAGAGGAAAGGGCGGTTTGATGAGAATTTTTTCGTTGATCTGCCTACTGAGTTGGAACGCTGCCAGATTCTCAAGATTCACTTAGAACGGTTCGGTATAGAAGTTCCGCAGGAATATTTAGAGGCGATCGCTGCTAGCACCGACAAATTTAGTGGTGCTGAGTTGGAAACCCTGGCATCAGAAGCAGCACTACTGGCTTTTGATGAGGGAAGACCTCAGCAGGTTACACTGGCTGATTTAGAAAATTGTCAGCAAAACATCACCCCTTTAGCGATTCAAGATGCTGCTGCTGTTGAGCGGATGCAGTCTTGGTCAAAGATTGCGCGACCAGCTTCCAGTTCTGTGCAGGTGTCTAAGAAAGGTCTTCGTACTTCTAGGTTCCGTACTAATTAGGTATTCCCAAATTAGTAATGATTTGAAGCTTTTGTCAAATGAACATCTGTTGTTGAGATATTCATTTGACATGGCAATACGTTACTCTAAATTATGTCAAAAATATGGAAGTTTACTTAATATTTGTAGATGCGGCTCAGAACAGTAACAAATTCTGGGGTGCAAAAGTTGAGCAAGGTAATCTAACTGTTGAGTGGGGTAGAGTAGGCTACAAATCTCAGCAAAAAGTTCACTCTTTTGGTAATGCTCAACAAGCAGTTTCTAAATTCCACAATCTCGTGGCTGAGAAGAAAATGAAAGGCTACCGAGAAAGCCAACCTCAAATTGATAGTACTTCTGATTCTCTAGAAATCAAAAGAGCTATCCAATTACTGGAGATTTTGCGTCCTTATGTAACACAAAGACAATTTACCAATAGAAGTTATCTAGAGACATTAAACCAATATTTAAAAATCGTTCCTACACCTTTAGGAATGAAAATAGACCCGTCTCGAATATACCGCGATGTTGCAGATGTTGAACATCAACTATCACTGCTGAACTCTTTGTTGGAAACTGATTCTGTGCTGGTTGATAACACTACAGAAGAATCTGTTATTAACAGCAAAGTCATCAGTTTAAAAAGCATTGGAAAGAACTTTTGGAGGCATTTGTAGAACTTAATAATTCAGGAGCAGAGCCAGATACTCCGAAAGCTGTGATCATAATAAAGGCTTACTTGAGAGCCGTTAAATGGGATATACAGCAAAATTCAGGAGTAAAACAGGCTTTATATCTGGCTTTGAGACTTAGCTTGTATGCTTCACTAACTTGAAATCCTCTGTATCAGTAAAACTCTGTATGTCTCATAGAGTAAAAGCATCTGATTCAAAACTTCACATCCTTTATTTTCTGCTATCGCAGTCACCTTTCTAACAATGACGCAACCAGAAATAAATTATCATGACTCAAACAGCATCGAAACAAAGGGTAAAGCCTGCCAATCAGACAAAACAAACAAGTGTAGCTACTCCTAAAGACGAAAATGAAGTATCAGCAAATATCCCAGAAATATCCACAGGTAAAAAGAAAAAACCTACATCTCCTGATGCTGATACTTCAACTGAGCCTATCTCAAATAAGCGTACTAATAAACGTTCTGCCAAATCAGAGTTAAACTCCCAACCACTTATAGAATCAGGAATGGAGGTAATCTGCTCACAAACTAAATTTCACGATGCACTCTCTTTAGTTAGTTGTGCTACCCCAGCTAAACCTACCCATCCGATTCTTGCTAATGCTCTAATCATTGCAGATATCGAAACACAACAGATACATTTAACTGTTACTGATTTAGCATTAACAATTCAGGCAAGTTTTGAAGCCCAGGTGTTGCTCAAGGGTGAAATTACTGTGCCAGTGGAAATGCTATTTGAGATAGTTAAGCATTGCCCTAATGGTAATATTAGCCTCAGTAGTCAGACTCAGATTATACAGCTTATTGATGAAGATAAGCAAACAAAAGTCTGCTCTCTCAGTTTATCTGATGCTGATGGAAAATATGAAGTTAGAGGCATTAGTGCTGAAGAATTTCCACCTAGTTCTACAATTGATGCTACTCCCATTCCTCTGCCAACAACAGTTTTCAAAGATGGTTTGAAAGGTGTAATTTATGCTGTCAGCACTGATGAAAATAAATATATCTTGACCGGAGTTCATATTCAACTTACACAGGATAAGTTAAAGTTTATTGGTACTGATGGGCATCGAGTCGCAACCACTGAACTTTCAACTCAAGGAATTGGTAGAAAACCCCGCAAACAAGTAGAATCTGAAGAGATACAATTTACTATTCCCGGTCGAGTCCTCAAAGAACTAGCGCGTAACTTGGATGATTCTGTCGAATTCATTAATCTGTTGTATGATGCCGAAAGTAATCGCTTGGGTTTTGCTTGGCAAGATATTATCCTCAGATGTCAATGTCTCGAAGGAACTTACCCTGACTGCGAACAGCTATTGGCAAGATTTAGCTTTGACCGAGAAGTAATCCTAGAAAAAGCATTCTTAGTCAAAGCATTAGAACGGTTAGCTGTGTTAACAGATAAAAAAGAAAAAGGTATTTACTTACAGTTTGATAGAAGTTTGCAGCAGCTACGACTATCAATTGAACGAGAGTTTGGCAAAGGCGATCAGGTTATTGCTGCTCATCTACCATCAGAAATGTCATTGAATATCCAGTTTAACCTCAAGTATTTAGTAGAAGCAGCCAAGGCAATTCCTAGTTCCGCTATCAAAATGCACTTGCAACAATCAGATCATCCTGCCATGTTGGTTCCTTATGGAGATAGACCAAATCCAGAACTGCAAATGGAAATGCGTCAATTCTTATTGCCACTGTACACTCTAAATGCTTAATAAATGTTAACTAGAATCTTGGAAGAAGCTTTGTAGAGTGTTTTGGATACGAGTGGTGTTTATTTTAGACGGGGATTTGAGGAACTCTGGACAAAACTGACAATATAAACGAAAATCCTCGATTTTGACAAATAGAAATTGTGCATTTTGGCGGTAAATATTCGACTATTTGCCGCCAAAATACCAAAGTTATCCAGTTGTATCAAGAAAAAATGAAGCAAAGCAGGGTGCAGGGAGCAAGAAGGAAAGATAGAAAAGTGTGTTTTAGAATCTAATTGTTACCCAATATGGCAAACACTTTACAATCAGAGTATTACTCAATAGTTCCGCCATGCCAGCAAAAGACATATACCATAATGAAGTCAAGAACGCATTGATAAAAGACGGTTGGACTATCACAGATGATCCTTACTTTATCAAATATGAGGATGCTGAACTCTACGCTGACCTAGCAGCAGAAAAACCAATCGCCGCAGAACGCCAGGGACAGAAGATTGTCGTAGAAATCAAGAGCTTTGTGGGCAAATCTCTGATGTATGATTTTCATAATGCCTTGGGACAATACATAGTCTATCGGAAACTAATTCAACTTACAGAACCAGAATATAAGCTTTATTTAGCTGTTGATGATGTTGTCTATGAGAACTTTTTTCAACGTAAATCTGTACAAGCAGTTATCAATGAAAATAACCTGCTGTTAATAGTTGTAAATACAGAAAAGGAGGAAATTCGGCAATGGATAAGCTAGAACAATACCGCAATGTTATCAAGAATATCTTGACTGAGTATTACGAAACTACTAATACTCAAGTTGTAAAAGATACGGGAGTTGAAGTAAGCGATCGCTTGGCTTTTGATGAAACAAGAGATCAATATCTTTGGTTTAGGTTTGGCTGGGATGACAAAAAGCAAATACAGTATATTATCATCTATCTCTGCATTAAAAACGGCAAAGTTTGGGTGGAAGAAGATGCAACTAATTTATGCGTTGTTGATGATTTGCTATCAGCCGGAATACCCCAAGCCGATATTGTTTTGGGTTTCCATCATCCTAGTAAACGAGGTTTAACAGAATTTGCTACTGCTTAAGGAGGCAGGTAAAAAAGATAATTTTAGCGTTTTATGAGCCAAGAATATGAATTCTAAAATGGCTATAGCTCGGTTGTAAATTCCATAAACTTCTCCACCTATTTCAACGTTTAAATAATTAGGTGTACTCAACTTATGGTATCGATAAATCTTACTTGAATTGAGCAAATCAGCCTAATTTGGATTCAAAATTACACCCCCTTAACAGGGGTAAGGGCGACAAATTAAGGTTAATGAATCCTATGTCTACAGTCGCCCTACATCAAAAATATCGACCCCAGACAATAGCCGAATTAGTTGGACAGCCCTACATCAAAACTGCTCTGACTAATGCTGTCAAATACCTGCAAATTGCACCAGCTTATTTGTTTACAGGTTCTAGAGGCACAGGTAAAACTTCAACTGCTCGGATATTTGCTAAATCCCTCAATTGCCTCAACACTAAAAAACCAACTGACCAACCTTGTGGTATTTGTCAATCCTGCCGTTCAATTGAAACCAGTAATAGCCTAGATGTTAGTGAAATTGATGCTGCTTCTAATAATGGTGTAGATGATGCCCGTGCTTTAATTGAGCGCAGTACATTAGCACCTGTTGCAGGACGTTACCGAATTTTTATTCTCGATGAGTGCCATTGTCTAACCGGTAACGCCTTCAATGCCTTACTTAAGTGTATTGAAGAACCGCCATCTCATGTTGTTTTCATTCTCTGCACAACAGAACTACACAAGGTGTTACCTACCATTGTCAGCCGTTGTCAGGTGTTTAATTTCCGCACTTTGTCTGTTCAGGCAATTGTGCAGCACCTCGGTATTGTAGCAGATGCAGAATCTATTTCTATTGATGATGAGGCACTAACAGCGATCGCACGCCTGGGCGATGGTGGATTGCGGGATGCACTGCAATTACTGGGTCAAGTGAGTCTTTTAGATGAAGATATCACTGCCAATCATGTCATGGAAATCGCTGGTGGTGTGACAGAAACAGAATTAATGTCAATTTTACAGGCAATATCCACGAACAACACCTTTAACTTGCTGCAAGTAGCAAGACTTCTAGTGGACTCTGGTAAAACACCCAAATTGATTCTCTCTAATTTACTGCAAACATACCGAGATTTACTGATTATCAAGTCTGCACCCAAAGAGCAATCCCTGCTAACTGGTTGTGTTAGCTATGCTCAACTCAAGGCTTTAGCAAATCACTGGAATTTCGAGACGCTTAACTTGTCCCTAGCAGAGTTACAAAAAGCAGAAAACTATCTTCGGTACACAGTAAATGCTGCTGTGTGGCTAGAAGTTTGCTTACTGAACCTGACACCCAGTTTATTGCCTGTCAGTGCAACCAAGACGCTAACTGTTAAACCTGTAAATGACAAAGGGCATGATAGCAAATTGTTACCAGCAGTTGCAGCCAATACCGTTAACCTGACTCAAATTTGGCTTTCTGTGATGGATACAGCTAAACCCAGCAATCAAAAGCTGTTGGCTCATGCTCATCTCGTTAAATTGCAAGGTGACAAGGCGATTTTAGAGGTTACACCAGCTTACCTGAATAAGTTTGAGAGTAGTAAAGAAGCGATCGCTAAAATGCTGCAACGAGCTACCCAAAGTCAACAACCAATGACTGTGTTAATTAAAACTGCCAACAAGAGCAGTAACGGGAGGGTAAAAGCATGATTGTCTTGCTGACAGGCGACGACCAACACGCCATCCAGGAACAGCTGAACCAATACAAAGCAGAGATTGATACCCAATGGCTCACACTTTGCTATCACCGATTTCCAGCCGATCACCTTGACCAAGCTATCAGTGTAGCTCGCACTCGTTCCCTGACAGGTGGTAAAAAACTGGTAATTGTGGAAAATTGCCACCTCAAGCAGTGGGGTGATACTGAGTTAGAAACTTTGCAGCAGCTTGTTCAAGTGCCTGAATTCACAATTCTGGTGTTTGTCGCCACCAATGTAGATAAGCGCCTAAAGGTTTACAAACATATTGTCAAGTATGCCAAGTTGTTTGAGTTTTCATTGATACCACCTTGGCGTACTGATTTAATTGAAAAGGCGATCGTTACTCAGGCGAAAAAAATCAAGCTGGTGCTGTCAAAGGATGCAGTGGAATATCTAGCAGAAGCAATTGGTAACGACATGACCCGTGCAGCCTCTGAGTTACGCAAACTCTATATTTATGCTAATGGCAGACAACTTGAGCTTGCAGAAGTAAAAGAGTTAGTGCCATGTCAGACTCAGAATAGCCTACAACTGGCATCTGCTATTCGCCAAGGAGAAAGCAATCAAGTTTTGCACCTGCTGGATGATTTACTGTCACGCTCGGAACCATTACTGGTGATTGTTGCTACTCTCCTAACACAGTTTAGAACTTGGCTGTGGGTTAAATCAGCGATCGTTTCTGGGGTTAAGAAAGATAGTGAATTAGCTCAACTGTGCAATATCAGCAATCCTAATCGCATTTACTATTTGCGTCAGGAGGTAGCAAATACAAGCATCAATGCTTTAGCTAAGGCAGTAACTATGATGCTGGATTTGGAAATGTCTATTAAGAGGGGTGCTGATAGCGGAGCGGTAGCGAGTCATCGAGCGTCAAGTAAGGATTTACTGCTAATAATTCTTAGTGTTAGCAGGTTATTTAAGTTAACTTAATCAACATAAAATTGACTGAGAGGTTTGGATTTTGGATTGTATATTTGATTTCAGTCTAAAATCCAAATTCACTAATAATGATATTAGTATCTAACATAAATTTCACAAGTTATGTTTCTCATTTTCGGAATAGGACGTGCTGGCTCTCTTGATAATATTGGTATCAAGTAAGTATTTCAAGCTCATAGATAAATTTCTCTGACCACACTGCGCTCTCGTAAGTCAGCGAAATCATCATCAGTAAAGATAATCCCCTCGCTTTGGATTACCGCTCTAAATTTTTGTAATCCCTCCCAAAAATTATCCCCTCTAGATTCCTCCTTTTTTTTACGGAGAAACTCAAACAAATAGTCCCGTTCTTCTGTGGGTAAACTTTCAATATAATTAATAATTTCTTGTAAATTCATCATAGAACTTCCTCGAAAGTAAACCCTAACTTTGCTGACTCATTTTCATCTCTATTTCCATTGCTTAAGCCTCTATTTGACCATTTAATAAACTTCATCATGGCTGCCAATATCAATCAATAAAATAACCATTTCTAACAACTTCTCATCCTCAGAGAAATTAAAGATAATTCTACAATCATAAGCAACAGAACAAGACCACAGCCCAGCTAAATTTCCTGTTAACTTATGAGACTTCAAAGACGGTGTAAATGGATCATCTGCCAAAAGCCTTAATACATTAATAATTTGATTCTTTAATTGCGGGTTTTTCTTTGTAATCTTCCTAAAAGACCGCTTAAATCCACTACTCCAGACAACTTCCATCATCATCTCCTAGTAAATCAGCGATCAAATCATCAACGTTTCCCCTATGAGCTGTCCCATCCTGAAAAGCCTGCATCACTTCCTGAGCATTAGCCAAAATTTCAACCCGCCGATTCTCAATTCGTTGCTGGCGAAGAAACTCAAATAAATACTCTCGATCTTCTGTGGGCAAACTTTCAATAGAATTAATAATTTCTTGTAAAGTCATCATAGAACCTCCCAATCAAGTAAACTCTACCTTTACTAACTCTATTTTAATCTCTAAATTCAAAGCCTCAGCCTCTTACATGATATTTTTCCTATCACTCTGTTTCTATATTTATTTTGCTTGATAACCTATAAAACTTGCATCCATATCAATAACGACTATACCCCCTCGATTCTTCTCTATTTGTCGCCAGACTTCATAGCCCATACAAATTGCCTTCTCCCAATCACCAAGTGAACACATAGAAACTTCTAAATCGAGGGTCATATTTTTAATTATCTTTAATAGTTGTTCATCTATCTCTGAAATTCCTTCCAAAAACCCGTGATCTTTGGCATAGCTAAACGCGAGTGCTGATATGCCTTCTTCAATAGCTACTGCCCGACCGCCATCTTCAACTTCGTCGGTGCGGGGATTGCTTTTTCGCTTAAGTTTTAGGCTACTCCGAATAACTGGCGACCAACCTAAAACGGCAACATACGACAAATGAAAAACATCATGAAAGCGGTAGCCATCACTGGAATATGAGTTATCAGTGAGGTAATTTCCAATTTGTTTACCATTGATAAATGCTCTCACCTTTACTGAGTTATCTTCGGTTTCTTCAGTAATATTTATTTCAATTTTTCGTGGAAAACGCTCGTATTCTGGAAAGTTATTATCAAATAGGTATGCTGTATTTTCACCATCTGTTTGTGCTAAATCTCTTCTTCCCCAACGGTCACGACATTTATTCAAATTACTTTGTGCAATTTCTGTTAAATCCAGATCAAACTTACTTGCTACGTTAGCAACATACCAAAGTAAATCTCCTAACTCTTCCGCAACACAATCTTTGAAAAGTTTATGCGCATCTTTATCTCGAAGATGTTTTTTATATTCAGTCAGGAGTGAGCCAGCCTCGCCTACTAAACCCAACAGAGGAACTACTATTCCATCTCCATTTTTAGCAGGAACTTGATCTGTTTTCAGTGCTTGTTGTTGATATGCAGAAAAATCCATCATTCACTCCTTACCCTGAGATTCTAATTAGATTTAGACCGTCCATAAGCTTGAATTTTTGTATATTCTTCTATAGTTTGGTTAATTTTCCATTTTGGTGGATACCAATAACTAATTGGTTGTACGTTAACTGAATACTTTTGCTTTATACGAGTTCTTCCTGATATTCCTGATATTTCAGGGTGTTTCATCCGAGAATATTTATCTACCTCACAAAATAGATTTTGGCAGTCAATTAATTGCAGTTTACGTCCCCAAAGTGACTGATAATTGAGTCCTAACCTCTCAAACTCTAATTCTTGTCGCTCTGCCATAAATTTAATAATTTCTGGTTCGTTTAAGCCACCTAAATCAAGAAAACATTTGCGGATACCATCAAGCGCACCAGGTCCAGGAACGACAAATGCCATCTCGCTATAGTTAGTAATCTCGCTATAGTTAACATCAGTTATAAACTGATATGCCAAAAAATCGCCAATAGTTGGATAACTATGTAGTAAATCAAAACCCTGGTGCATATTTCGTGAATCTGCGAGTTTCTGTGGCAGATTATCCGCCATCATCTTCTCAATCAACTTAAGATTATTGCGATGTTTTGTAGTATATCCAAATGTTTTACCACCCGATGGCATGATATAAGCCGCAGAATAGATGGTCTGACCTGACTGCATGGTTTCTGTGAGAATTTTATCATAGCGTTCAAATGAATAGTCAGTATAAGTAATGTGACCAATATTATTTTCTAGAAGCTCCCAAGTTTCAATTTTGTTAAAAATCTTGAAGAGGATAATTCTAAAGAATACCTCATTGATTGAAGATGGTAGATCATCCCGATAGATAACATTGCGTATTAAATACTGGCTGGTACGATCACTTGCACGATAAGCGTTTGTAAACTTGTATGTAGAAAGAATTGGATCATCAGTCCAAGGCATTGGTGCATTTTCTAGTTTTTTGAAAAAAATCTTTTGTCGTTCCGCAGCGAACTGCCAATAAGTATTGAATACAACTGTAGGCTTGATGGGTGAAATATGTGAAATAATGACTGGCGATGAGATTGCTTTTTCCCTACTATTGCCAATATCAAGACTTAATTGTTTGTCCTGCCCAGTATTTTCGCTGGACTGTTTCTGACGTTTTGTTACCATTTTTTTCTCTTAAGAAACATCTCTGTTTCCCTAAATTAGTGAATGACTCTTGTCCGTAAAAAGCTTTTGTTAAGCTTATCTACGCAAAAGATATATTTTGTTTTATCTATTTTTATGTTTGCCACTTGCTAGTTGTATTTCTAGCAGCATCTATAACTGGAGTGAGAATTGGCGATTTCTTACCAATTGTTTTTGTACCAATTTTCTGTAATTTTTCTACACCTACAAAGCAGTTCATCCGGTCAAGTATCAATCCCATTTCATGAGCCATAAAATGTCCCAATCTGCATAGCCCCAAGTAGTTACCGTAGGCTTTATTAATAAGCTGTTGAGTGGCATAGAAAGCATTGATAACAAGAGTTTTGTCTTCATTGTTAGGTACAAAACTGACGTGTTGCAAACAAGGAAAAGGAAGGTATGGATCACAAACATGATCTTGTGCAGGATCAAAAATTGAAGCTTGAAGCATACTTTTTCTAACATTTGAGCGCGATGTGTACTCAGAAATAATGTGTTCTAGTTGGTTGAAATGATGTGATTCTGAACCAAAAGCAATTAACCTTTCAAAATAAAGTCCACGTCTATTTTTAGACTTAGCAAGAGCCTTAATTCTTGGTAAAGTATCAATGTAAGTTTCAAAGAATTTTTTCCGGTCATATTTAGAATGCCTCCATAAAGAACCCGGGAAAATTGTATTTGCAACTGTGTGGATACTTTGTTCGCTGTTATTTTTAAGGCAGTTATCTAGTGCATCTCGAATAGATTGATCTTCGTTGGGAATACCTTTATTAAAGCCTGTTAAGCTTATTATTAGTGGTGAAATTTCATTGCCAGGATGATCGATAATGTGCAGGAATGCACGACACCAAGCATAAGAAAGGTTTGTTTCATCAATAAGGAGAGGCGTACTATTACTCATCTTCCAGCTCCTCAAGGTGGCGATATTGACTTAATCCAACAAACTGATAACGAGAAATCCGCACAAGAACTGCCCAATCAGCATCAGGACAGTAGACACGCACAATCCCAGGACGGTTAGCTCGAAAGAGACGACCTTGTGGGTGATTTTCTTGGAAATTAATAGTTTCATTCGTTGCTTCTGCTGTGCTTGGTAGAAGAAGATAACTTCCAACCTCAGCATCAAGTGTAGTCATTGACCAATCTTTATCAGCAATAATTAACGGCTCTGTTGATGAAAAACCAATAACTTCTTGGCGGATAGATTTGGGTGTAAATTTGAGAAGTAACTCAGCTTTGGTGCGATTAATAATTTCTAGCGCATAAGTCATGTGATTGATCAGAGTCTCGTACCCAACACCAAAACTACAGGCAATTGTGAAAATCTGAACTGGTGTTGCTGAAGAAATATCCCAGCCACGAGAAGTAAATGCTTTTCTTACGCCCAAAGTCGGCATGAGTAAGAAAGCTGCAAAGGAGTCAACCAGAAACTCGTCAGGATAAAAAGGTTTAGATTTTTCCGAATCCTTTATCAATTCATCAATGGTTGAACTGTGTCCAAAAACGTGATGTCCGAGTTCATGACCGCAGGTAAAGTTACGCCTAGTAAAAGGACGTAACGCGGAAAGTAATATTTGTGGTTCATTTTCTTTTAGATACATACCTTCCATACTGATGTCAACAAACCGAACTTTAACGTTAAGTTTGTCGCATAAGTTATAGATACAAATTGGGCTTTTGAGGTCTAAACCAGCTTTTGTCCGAATTTCGATTGATTTACGCATGGCCTGTTTAGCCAATTCTTGCTTCTGATTAGCCACAGATTTTTTCCTACACTTGGTATCAAAGTAACTAATATTACTAATCACAGGTTGTCTCTCCCTGTTCGCATTGAAGCAAGTAATATTAACAGTCGGTCTAAATCTTCTGGTTTCAGCTTTTGGAGTTCCCGAGCAGCAAGCTGAAGTTTATTGTCATGAATATCGACTTTATCCACACCCTCAGCAAATAGCCATGACACACTTACATCAAAAATTTCTGCAAGTTTTGCTATCTCTTCAGCAGAAGCATTTCTGTTCCCGGCCTCTATTTCCGAAACAGAGGGTCGATGCAGTCCAAGAATTTTAGCTACTTGTGCCTGAGAGAGACCAGCCATTTTACGCGCTTCCCGAATGCGAGAAGCGATAATTGCTTTTTTGTCTTTTAGTTCAGTCATCTCTTTTGATTCCCTTTACTGACGATTTCACAAACTACATCAACTGATTCGTTGATAGTGAGTCGCTGCGTGCCATCCTCTGAAAGAAAAATGTTTACATCGTTTGGAATGTCTACATTCAGTTCAGTAGACAGCATAGTAATAGCAGCAAGACATAGATAACTGTCAAACCACCCTAAATCATTGAAAGGACAGGTTGTTCCCGTAATTGGTTGCCCTTGATACCCGCAATCAGTCTGCATTTCTTGAAACACTTCTATCAGCTTGACCTTTACATTCTCTGGGGTCATAGTGCAGCACACTATATTACGTTTGGTAAGATAATCTTACGCTTGGTAAGACAAAATGTCAATCGGAGTTCAGACTAATTTATTTGTTAACCATCAACCGTGAGATAAGTTTTGTATATTACACTGTGTACTGAATATTCTTATGCCCAAATTAAAACAACCCAGAGTTGTAAAAATAACAATAAAGACTTACCCTACTTCGGTATCACTCCCCCAATGGGGGATTTATTAGGGCAATGAGCGAAAAACACCGCCATGACCACACCCAACTACAATGCCCTGCTACAAAGCTTTTGGACACCACCTCGTACACCCATTACAGAAAATTCCAACTCAAATAACCATCCTACTGAACCAACAGATATTGCTGAATTTCTAGGTGAAGATTTACTATGGCAACAGACTATCTCTGCCAAAGAAGCTAATCTGAAAAATATCCCTAATGACCTACCAAATAAATTAATTAAAGCACTGCAATCATTAGGAATCACCCAACTTTACTCTCACCAACTTCAAGCCTTACAAGCAATTAGACAAGGTAAAAGTTTAATCCTCACCTCTCCCACAGCCAGTGGCAAAACTCTCAGCACATACCCCGCAATTCTGGAAGGTTGTATCAATGAAGAACATCGAGCATTAGCATTTTATGGACTACGAGCATTGGCACTAGACCAGTTCCACAAAATCTCTGAACTACTCTCTACCATACCAACACAATCCAGACCTATACTGGCAATGATCACTGGAGATGTCAAATCAGAAAAACGAGAACAAATCCTCAAGAGTGAACCGCATATTTTAGGTGTCACACCAGAATTAATCCACTTTCAACTCAAGCAAGCGTGGAAATCCGCGCATTGGGCAAACTTTTATCAGCGATTGCGCTACATATTAATTGACGAAGCTCACACCCTTTCAGGCAGCTATGGCGCAAATATGTCCTGGCTGATTCGTCGCATTAAACTAGCAGTAGATCATTACGGTGGTGACTCCAAGAAACTGCAATTTATCTTCCTGAGTGCCACTTGTGGTAATCCTAAACAACTGGCTCTGAAAATCTCCGGCTTGAAACCAACTAAACTCAACCCCAAACCCCTGATTTGGATTCGCAAAAGTGGAGCAGCTTCACCATCTAGACAAATAATAATCACTCAGCCCAGTTACAATCTGACTGGTGATACCGCTCGAATAATTCAATTTTTGCTCAATCAAGGTAAATCAGGTATCGCTTTTTGTAACTCCCGTCGCAGCGTGCGGGAACTAACAGAATTACTCAAATCAAACCAAATAGCCGCTTTCTACAGTGGCATTACTTCTGAGCGTCGGGCAGAAGTAGTTGACCAACTCCAGTCTGGCACGATCAAGTGGATTATTGCCACAGAAGCATTAGAAGCTGGAATTGACCTACCAGAATTAGAATGTTGCATTTTGCGTGGCTGGCCTGGTTCCAAAATGGCATACCAGCAACGCAGTGGCCGCGCCGGACGTTCTCAGTCTGGACTGACAGTGCTGCTTCCCAATGCTCTCAATCCCATTGACTGCTATGTAGCAGAACATCCAGAAATGCTGGTATCGGGTGAAACTGAGGAAGTGTTCTTTAATGACGAATATCCCATCTTTGCTGCTAAACATTTGATGTGTGCAGCCGCAGAAACTGGTATTCCTACTAATAAAATCAAGCACTACTTTGGCACAGCCGCTTACGAGGTAGCAAAACTCCTGTTAGCCCAAGGGCATCTAAATAAAGGTCGTAATGGACTGTGGGCAAAAGGCTATCCCCATAAAGATGTTAACTTTCGGGGTGGCTTATCCCAAACTACCATCAAGCTAATAGATGCAGAATCAGGCGAAGAACTAGAGGAAATCTCAGAGGATATTGCTCACCGGGAAGTCCATCCCCAAGCCATCTACAAACGACAAGATACCAATGGACGAATGCTGACTTATCAGTGCATCTCCCTTGACTTGAACAGCAAGCAAGCAATTTTAAAACAGACAGCAGATAGCCCACTGTTTACAGTTGCAGTTACAGAGTCAGAAACCAGTAGCCTAACAGTGCTGACTGATCCGGTGAAGTTACCATTGCTGTTTTCTCAAGTCAGTGAAGTTGATGACTGCCAGGAATACTTAACCCTAGAACTTAGTTTTGGTGAGGTTAAGCACATTACTAGCGGTTACAGTTTAATGACCCAAATCTATGAGCAGACTTGCCTGAACAAGCGGTGTCTTAACTACAAAGAGCCGCTACCTAAAGAAGGTCGTTGTCCGCTTTGTAGCAAACTCACACGCAAGGCTGTAATTGTAAAAACCCTGTCAGAAGAAAAGTTTGAGCAGCCTTTCCGTACTCAATTTTCAGCACCAATGGTCAAAGTAGCGATTAACTCAAATGCGCGGGAATACCTCCAGCACAATGCCTTGGAAACTAGAACCAATTTAACCCGCGGTGGCGAACCAATTCCACCAGGCTATCAACAGTTGTGGGAATATTCCAGTACCTTGATTGCTATCCACAGCTTTGGGCATCAAATTATGAGAGCGTTACAGCTGGTGGCTAGAGTTGATCTAAAACAGGTGAATTTTACAGTAGTGAAGGAGTTAGGGGAAAATAACAATTACACAGGCTATTTCTATGATACCAGTGATGGTGGTAATGGTGCGGCTGAAGCTGTGTTTAAGCATTTGCCAAAACTTGCTGGTGCCGCTAGAGCGATCGCACTAGATTGCAACTGCGATACTGGCTGTGCCAAGTGTCTAATTCAACATGGTTGCCCTGATGGGAACACTGGTTTATTAAAGCAAATGGGATTACTGTTGTTAGATGCGATCGCGTAGCCCATCGCTACACCTGATGTTTGACACGAGCATCGTCGTAGACATCGCTCAAATTCCAGATTTTATTGTGACAAATACTCAATCACTGCCTCCAAGTCTGCGATCGCCCGATTAAATCGATTGAGCATTGCTTCTGCTACTTCTGGTTGGGCGTTGACAGTCGGTAGTTTTTCCCTTACCACACCTTTAAGTGCTTCTAGCCACAGCGACAAATTTGTATGTCGAACTGCTGTCAACAATCCCATGTTGGTGAGAACAGACAAATGAAACCCAAGTTGGTCTTGTCCACCATAACCCAAATATCCGTTACTAAGTTCTAGTTTTTCTGGAGTAAATTCAAAATACTGGTCAGAAGTAATACCAGCAGATTCTAGTTTGGGTTGTGGTAATGGAGGTTGGGATTGAGTCATTATCAGTTAGGATTGTTGTAACGATTAATGTTTTAATAAGATATGCGTTAGCCGTACTCCGCAGGAGTTGCAAGCTACGCGGAGCGTCTCCAAGAGTTGGCTTTGGCGTACCCTGACAGCGAAGCAAGCTACGCGTAGCGTCTCTAAGAGTTGCCATCGCTTGCAGCTTAATTTTACAGGTATCTAGAATTAGCGCGATGTCTACAACGGGCGTAGCTGAAGCACTCCCACACTTGAGCGGTCCGCTTTACCCAATCTATGAGGTGCGACGCCGAATAGCCCAGAGCAGGCATCGCTATAATAAAACCAGTATCACTGAGGTAAAACTCACAATGTCCATTACACTTGATCTACCACCGAAAGTTGAGGCACTGCTGCGACAGCGTGCTGAAAGTACTGGACAAGATATTTCGCAAATGGCGCTAGCGGTGCTGACTTTAGGACTGAGTTTGGACGATCAAGATTTTTTTGAGGCTTTAAAGGGAATCCAACGTGGGCTTGATGATTTTGAGCAAGGACAATTTTCGAGTTTAGAGGACTTCATTGCTGAACAAAATCAGAAATATGGTTTGTCTCTTGAAGCATGACGTACCGCATTGATTTCTCCAGCATTGCGAAAGCCGAAGCGGATGCCGCATTCTTAAGTTTTACTGAGTTTACTACAGCAGAGCGTGCCCAACTCTGGTATCAAGGGCTAATTAAAGCAATCGCCTCTCTGCAAGAAATGCCTCGGCGCTGTCCGATCGCTCGTGAGGATGCCTTCTTTAGCCAAGAAATTCGTCAGCTTCTTTACGGGCAAGGGAAGCAAACCTATCGCATTCTATTTACGGTTCTTGAAGACCAGCCTATTCCCACGGTGAGAATTCTCCATATTCGTCATGGCGCACAGAAGACAATTGGTGAGCCGGAAGTAGAGGATTGATCATATTGACATGCCATCCACAATATCTTCCTCAAGATATGGAGTGTAGGCGTAGCCTGATAGTGACGGGCTACGCCTACACTCATGAGCGCAAACCACGTTGCAGAGCGATCGCCTTTCGCAGAAAAACAACATTTGTAACAAATAAAGAAGTAATGAGAGCAATAAAAATAAAACGGAGCGATGGCTTCTCTACGAGACGCTACGCGAACGCCAAAGCCTTTGGCTAACGCATATTGAAGCTCTAATAAACTGAATAATATCCAAAGTGACAATACAATACTGCTTCAGATTTAGTCCAGTAATTTTACAGTTCTTATTAAATGTGCTTTATTTACCTCATATTAACCGTATTATCGCTGAGTGCATCGCAGTCAACTGCCGAACAATCTGGTGAATCTCCAAATCTAATATGCTGTAATCAATGACTGCCTGACGAATAGGTGTATGTCCTTGATTGACAGCTAGTTCTTGTATCTGGGCTGTACGTATAATTAATTTGCAGCTTACCGCTGCATGGGAGAGATGTTATATTCTCTCCACCATGCCAGTAATTAATCTTGCCGAAATTCAACAAATTACTAAAACACAGCAACAACTCCTATTACCCAGTCAAAAATATCATCCAAATCGCTCTGCCTTTGACTCTATAGTTGCAGATAATTTCTCTTTGGTGATGAGACAACTATTTTTAGGACTGAGGCTAATGCCTCTGCCATTGGCAAATGCTTATTACAGATAACACCAATGGTACTCAAATCAACTTTTGAGCATGGATGGCTATTATCAAAACTACTGAAATTAGATGATGAATATCAAGGTAGGTGGGAGCAATGGCGATGGACAATGGAAACTGGAGAACTACCTAAAGAAATACCACAAACTGGGTTTTTAGACTTAGGACATCCTCAAGTTTTACAGATGCTCTCAAGCTGTCTGCAATCTATTCCTAAAGGTGGATGCGGCAGTCCTTCCAGATTTATTCCCTATTTCACTGATTGGTTACTTTATGCTCTAGGGCATCCCAGCATTGCTAAATTACCTCATGAGCCAGAGGGATGTAACGGTGCGAGTAATCGTCTTATTCAAGAATTGGAACTGAAGCTTTTGATTTCTTGTCCCTTCGATTACTTCGGTCATTTGTTGGCTGCTAATCGTTACGGACAATCGAGAGCTAAATTCTATCCTACTCCTACTTGGACAGCCAGGACAATGGCTATTGCAGCAGTTGAAAGTTCTGCTGCAATAGCACCATTTCATATATATGAACCAGCACTTGGTACAGGAAGATTAGCATTGGAAATGTCCAATTATGCTATCAGTTTAACAGGCTGGGAGTGGGATTCACTACTAATAAAAATAGCAAGTTTAAACTTCATGCTTTACGCTCCCTACTTGGCATTGCCTATTCCTAGTTTGGGCGGAGATTTAGTCATCGGAGACACCCTGACTGGCAAGGGTATTTCTTTTATCCGACCCAATTTAAAATATGAAGCTCCCGCATCAGCACCTAAACCTAAGCTAAATAATAGTTTGCTGATTAATGGTATCAAATATGAGAATACTAAAGCAGAAAATATGTTGCAAGGAAGTTTATTTTGATAAAAATTAAAATTACTGAGTGGCAACAACTATTTCAAAATTGTGTCAGGAATCCTCCTCTGCCAATTTCCGTATCGCTCCAAATTTCGAGCGATCGCTTCCCATGCTCACCTCACCCTACCAGGGGAATTAGGTAATTTTCTCTTTGGTAAATGGAAACAGCAAGTTTATCAAACAGAGCTATTCGAGACATTTCGCCAAGCACACTATAGCGCTCAAGCAGTTTATCAGTTACCCTTTACAGTTGCCGAAGGTTTAGCAGCGAAACATGGAATTAAACGAGAGGTCTTTTTATCTCGTATTCAAGAGCAAATGACTTTGAATGAAAAATTGCGCTTTCAAGGTTCAGCCAACCGCACAGAAGTAGAAATCGACATTAATTTAGGTCGTCTCCCCCTAACTCGTTTGGCGCTGTATATCTTATCTTTGCCATTGGATACTCGCAAACAGCAGTGGGATATCTTAAACCAAGCATTAGAGAAATCTGTTGCCTTCACATTAAGAAAATCACCCCTAAAACTAAGACGAGTAGCCGCAGTTCTAGATTGTAGCTACTCCAGTTCCGGTTCAGCCGAAAAACATCGTCGTCCTCTAGGGGTAGCCTTAGCTACTCATTACTTACTAAAAGCAGCATCCCAGGAATACCAAGCTTTTTGGACAGCATCAACCAGCGATCCACTGCTGATTCTACCTCGTGGACAAACAGACCTAGCTACTCCCCTACTGGATGCTTTGGACTGGGGCGCAGATTTAGTAGTACTTGTAACCGATGGTTGGGAAAACGACCCCCCCAGTGGAGCATCGGAAATTCTGCGTGTATATCGCGATCGTTTAGACCCGAAACAAAAAACTTCCATTATTCATTGCAATCCTGTTTACAACGCCGATGACTTTTCTTTACATCCCCTGAGTCCCGCAATTCCCACAGTAGGATTACGAGATGCAGAAGATTTACCTACGATGTTGGGCTTTGCCCGGTTTGCTGAGGGTTCTGCATCTTTAGCTGAACTGGAAGCATATTTAGCAGAGCGAGTCAAGCAAATGTTAGGGGGGTAGGGTGTGGGGGTGAGGAATTAAGAAGAAGTTCGATTTAATAATTCTTGACTGATATAAGAGGTTTATTGTTTTCAAGTCCAAGTCACTTCAGTACGAACACCCACCCAGTCTTGATTCTGGGCTTGACCGATTAAATAAAAATCCATTTGTGTCCCTCCAATGCGATAAAGTCTAATGTTTTGTAGGTTATTAGCTACTAAATCATAAATAGTTTTGCGTTTTCGGTATTCCCTTTCTGTTGAATCTTCTTGAAAGATGCTTTTGAAGCCACTAACTACAAAGTGATTGGTAGAAACGAGAAGGTTTTGTAGCGATACATCTTTGCTAGCCGCTATTTTCCAAATAAAGTGTTTGGAAACTGCTAAATCCGGGAGAAGAGAATTAGCCTCAGTCAAAGTGTTTTCAAGCGTTTTAATAAGTGTCTCAGTATCGCCCGATAGAGTATGTGCCGTGTCTTGAGTTGTTGAACGGCTTTTTGATTGAAATAGCCCAGAATCGTACCCTGTACTAATTGAAATCCAGTCTCCATTCTTTGTTGAAGCTAGTACAATCCAGGGATAAATATATGAATAATCATTCATAGCTCTTGTTTCAAATTGATAGAACTCTATAGTTTCTAAATAAGGCGTGAGTGGTTTAATTAAAAATCTATATGCTCCTGCAAGCTGCTCGTTGGAGTTAACTAGTTTTTGTGGGAGTCCACTAAAATTTTTAGCTTGAGTTAGATTACTTGCAGAAATACTAGTTCCGAAAGTCTCTAAGCTAATTGGTTTAAGATATGATAATTTTTGCAGGAACTTGTCTAACTTCAAGTCTCCCTTTGTTTCTACATCCCATAGAAAGATTTCATACGGATATGTTGTTTCGCTGTGAAAATCTAATCCTTGAGCCACATCTCTCATCGCTATGATTAATTCTGTATTAGGATTACCGGAGGGTAGGGGAATAGACAGCGATAGGATATCCCTCGAAATGTGAAGTGCTTCTTCAAGATTTGCATGGAATAGTTCAGCGCCTCTTATATCTGCACCGTCTAAGTTAGCCCCATTGAGATTTGCATCTCTGAGCTTTGCATTAACAAGATTTGCATTAGCTAAATTTGCGTTTGATAGATTAGCCCTTACGAGATGAGAAGCAGTACAAAATATGCGTTCAGATTGGGCATCGTTTCAGGGTTTCATGGCAGAGGGACTGTTACAACGCAAGTTAATTTCCCAAAAAGTCTATACTGCTGGTTCGTTCATGTTACAACGATTTATTACTGACCTCAACCCCAGCGAAGAAAATCATATTGGGGAAGCGATTATTCGAGAGAATGGTGAATTGGAGTATTTGAAGACTTACCGCTTATCAGGTATGCAGACTCGCCGAGTTTATTTGCTGAGTCAGTTAGCGAACCATAATTGGAATTTGGATGCTACAGCTAGTAAATTGGGCAATACACGAGAGGAATTTGTGCTGCGTTTAGAAAAGGTAGGTTTTGGTTATTTGCTCAATGCGGAAGTACGACAAGCAGCATTGAAAAAAGTCAAGGGTAAAAGGTGATATTGTCTTGCTAAGATTCAGCATTAATTTGTAAGATTTTGATTTCAATACATTTGCCAATTTCCGAAAAAGTAAGCTGTCGCGCGTATAACTTGCACTTTTTAGACTTTGCAACATTGGTAACTATTTAATGCTCTATAAAATTACAGACGCGACAGCTTATAACACTTACTTAAACGGGGTGAACACAACCTAAAAAAGCGAAGAAAGGCTGCCAAAATCTTCCAGCAAACACTTAAGATTCTACACTGTGAGCAACAAGATATTCAACAATATTTCGCTTATGAAAAGCCACCAGCCTCTTATCCTTGCAATCCGGGTGTTTGATAAACTCGTGCTGGGAAATTTTCTAAAACATCAGTTTCACTGCTACTAGACTCCTGTGCAGGTGCTACATCTTCCTCTGGTAATGGCAACATCCGCGCTGCTGACTCAATCCGTTCATGTAATGCTTGTGTTAGCGTTTTAATATCAGGAATTGTCACCTGACTTTCTAAAGCAGGTTTAACTTGTGTGTCCCAAAGAGCCTCACTATCATGCGCCCGTTTTT
>VFQR01000404.1_pt1 | contig 64496 bp, 68 predicted proteins | sample 3512321 | NCBI WGS metagenome assembly VFQR01 (sample SAMN10412374, study PRJNA504923) | tailings metagenome | isolation source: Relicate 3 Philex TSF1 revegetated site | place: Philippines: Tuba, Benguet | collected 2017-08-29 | reverse complement strand
ACCTTTGCAACCCTTTTCCTCGAGCTCGGCGGACAAATTGAAATGCTGAAGGAGTATATGGGCCACTCCGAGATAAGCACGACGATGAAATACGTTCACATCACTGAAGCTCGCAAACGCCGTGAAATGGAGCGCATGAATGAACTGTTTAGCAAGGCAAACCTAGCAGGCCCAACTTTAAATAGGCAGTAAATCAAAATTCGCATCTACAGTACCATCCGGCAAAACATTACCTTCTAAGGTTACTGGTAGGAAGTTTCGGCCTTTGATGGTTTGCACCTGACTAAATTGAAAATCTTGAAGCTCGAGCAGCCTCATTCTTTTGCGAGCCTTGACTGGAGCTGGCAGCTGTTGTAGCCAGGCAATTTTTCGTTTATGAAATTTTTCTAGAAGGCCGTTGGCTTCGCTCCATCGCAATTCATAGCTCACTCCTGGTATGTGGCTGCCATCGGCCGTGTATCGCTCACTGCTGACAAATGGCATAGCGAATTCACTAGGTCCATCTAAGCCGTATTTGCCTCGGTAAAAGAAAAGCGACAAATCGCTACTCTCCTGCTGCGTTTTGGAAAAATTGCCCACGCAAGACTTACTTACCCTAGAAGCCCAAAAGCTAGGAACCGAAAAAGGTGTTCCGTTGAAAGAAAAATTCAAAACAGGGTTAAATCCAGCATCTAAATATTTTATCCTTTCACCATCAATGTTGCCGATTACTTCAGTGAGATAATCATGACTGTAAAACTCCCAATACTTATCACCGGTTGCATTCACAACCACTGCATAATACCCATAGCTGTTAGTGTTCATCTGAGTAAAGGCACCAACGTCTATTCTGATAACGTCATGGAATTCATAGTCGGCCGGATCTGGCAAGCTGGCGCTGTCAGGTACAGTTCCAACGAACTTATACGGCGCTGTGATTTCCTTCACTTTTTCCTTGTAGTAACTATCATCCCCTCCAGAACTAAATCGATAAACATACTTCTCAATCCTTTGCGAAAGTTCAACTTCGGGATTTTGAAAAACTGGCATGCCTGCTCTGTTATCGGCCGGTTGATCGTAGATTGAATCTGCGAATTTTATCCTCACAGTTCCTGCCCTGTAATCGGGTTCAAAGTTGATATTAAAACCTCTTTCTAGTGCCTGAATTAACTCGTGCGCCGTTATATCAGGCAGGTATCTAGCCACTTGAAACTTTTGTGCGCCTGGAGCATTCCAGAGCTTGTAAATGTAATTGCTGTAAATACAGAGCGTTTTGAGTTCTGCATCTTCCTTGAAAACATTCTCTAGCACATTGAGGCCGATTTTCTTCATGAGCTCATCTACCACATAGGCCACATAAAAAAACGGCGTGTAGTGCGATTCCCACGCAAGGCGCATTGGTTCAGGAAGGGGTGAATCATAAACAAAAGTCGGTGGGTTCTGAAATACCCTTGCTAGAGTGCCCTCAGCTGGTGGGCTTATCCAATCGTCTTCCGATTCAAAAATCTTATCGTTGTATACCGGTGCTATACAAAACTTTGAAACAGGATAGGTTTCGTTGTGTGCCTTATCGAGCATGTCCAAGATTGGAAATGCTGTAGATCCAAACTCGATAAAATCCTCAGCGAAAAAGGATTTTAACGATCGCTGGGTATCGAAGTAGAAAGCGCCCCGCTCTATCCCCAAGGTGAGTTCATACATGCTGGCGGTTGCTTTACTGATGTCCATGACCCCACTAGCAAAGTGTACTCCGGCAATAATCAAAGTAGCTGACTTTCTCACAAACTGGCCAAATTCTGCCGAACTAACACGGTGCGGGTGGCCAAGTAAGCTTGCAGTTTGTGGGGTAACTGGAACTTTAATTTGGTAAATAATGCTACCGTCGCGCTCTGCAAGCATAGGGCTTTGACGCCTGAAAGCTATTGGTTCTTGTACAACAGGCACCTGAGTGCCATCCAAAATAAGTTGTATCACCGCACCACTCCTTTCCTTACTTCGTCTTGGGTGTAACGCTTGCTTACTAAATCAGCCTGAGTTCCTGGATCGTGTTGCTGCATCCAAGCGGCACCGGGAAGAGCGATTCCATAATCGTTGGCTGCCTTCAGAAGCCTTGCGTCGTCATCTGATTCAGAAACCTGCGTGTAATACCTCAAATTAGCGAAACGGCCCTTGAAGTACTTTTTGTCGGGGTTGATGGAGAATTGGCTAAAACTCATCGCAGCTCCGAGTACCCCAGTGAATGAGGCTTTAGATCCGTTTACGTTCACTATGACGTTGGTCATATTATTCACAGACACATACAGCAGTTGGTGAAGATTCATCTGCAGTGAAATTCCTGTATCTAGGAGCGCTCCCGCTGAGTCTCGAATTTTAAGCGTTCCTTGGTGGAATATTTCTGAAACTCCTCCGCCATCACGCACGATGCTGAAATCATCTTGCGCCGGATTAAGCAATACGAGTACGGTAAACCTGTCAGTGGCAATACCCGTTTTGTTTACGTTGAAATAGCTATTGCCAGGCATATACACTTCCTCGAGTCCATTTAGCCCTTTGAAGTAGGTTGCTTGACTAACTACATCATTCACCGGTACGCTATTATCGACCAAAGCACTGCTAGCTACCCCAATCAATGTTTGTGGATCCACTTCAAAATAGACCTGCGTTCTGGGCATTCGTGTGTAAGACAGCTCTAGAGCTTGCAAGTCTTGCTCGGTTTTGCTCCTGAAAATCTCGATATCGTCTAAGCGAATTTGACATAGCTCCCCGCCTTGCACCTCGTAACGGTTGCTGCTAATGGCAAACTCTTCCATCCATCGGAAATAATCCTTGTCGCTAGTATAGCCAGAGTTCACTTCAACGACTTCAGATTCATCAGCTCTATCACTATAACCGATGGTGGCCCGTTCATCGTAGTAAGCAGGTTGCCAGGTGTCAATCCATTCTTGTTTGACTGGCATTTTTACAAGCCTGTCCCCCGAAAAGGCGATTGAATCGAATGCTCCCCAGCTGTTTCGGAATAAGTAGAAATTAACTTCTCCTGCAGCACTTTTGAGCAGGTAGGTTTGCGTGGCTGAAATAGCCACATTGCTCTGGTTGAGCATACGAATTCTGATTTCATTAACAGCGGCCACATCGGCAAACAGAAAGGCCGGAGAAGTAATAAACTCGATTACTTGAAATTGAACGGCGGAAACCGTGTAGGCAATGGCCGTCGTAGCAACATTTCCCCTTACTGCAGTTACTTCCAATTTTACTTGGGTAGTGCTGCTTTGGTGAACCAGGTAATACAAGCGCTCGGGTTGATTCCTGTATACTTCTTTCACAAGCGGCTGCCAGCTCATGAATCGCATAGTAGCGTTGAAGTATTTGAGTGGGTCACCGTATAATCGCTGAAACTCATTCAATCTACTTTTTGGAAGTCGACCTTGAAGGATACAAAAATCCGGGCTCCTGAAAAGTCTTTGAGGGGTGGCGGGATCGCCAAAAACTTCTGCCCAACGCATGAATGCCTTTTGGCAAAGTCTATTCCTGTACGACCATCGAACTACTGGCGACTCTGGCCAAAGCAGCTCGTGCATCAGATCCTCTCTCAGCAGCTCTTCTATCTCAAAAGTGGCTTGACCTTCATCGTTTACCGGTAGCCTATCCTCACCGCCACAGACAAAGTCGAAAACGTCCATACGATAGGCCTGCAGTAGTAATTTGAAGTTAGGCCGTATGGTACGATCTGAGCCGGATTGGAAAGTATTCGTAACTCCGTTCACTGATGTCTGAGCCGTGTAAGATAGGTTGTAGGATGCACCTGGTTTTCGTGCTTTCAGAGCAACCCATGTATTGCCTGATACAGCCATTGTGGATACTTCATAATCTTCAATGAGCTGGTAATTGGATTGCAATACAACGGATATAGCTGTCATCCAATTGGCTAAACTCATCGCTCCTCGGAGCGGTAATTCTAGTGCAGAATTGGCATTAGGGCTTGACTTAAATGTGAACTGCAGCTGAAGTCTCGCACTCGCTAATTGAAAGGTCCGGTTGTTTGCCTCTTCCGCTGTGAACCGAAGTAAATACAACGTAACGGCGCCAGCCGATTGAAGAAAATTATCTGAAGCTAACCTGGCAATGATCGGGTTGCCGGTGAAACTAATTGCGGATGGGTGACCTACTTGGTTAATCATGCGTTGAATCTATTTTCAAAGTCTTCTGCGTTATCCCGAAACTCTCTATAGTTGCTCCATACCATTTTGGCATCAACACCCTGGTCGAGTTGCTTTTCGAGCTTTTGCATGAGCTTGACTAGCTGCGGATCGGTAAATACAACTGGAGTGGATGACTGGCCAGCTGCAGCTGTAGAACTTGTGTATCTTCCTGCGGCCATGGTCGGCATACGCGTATTCATGATCGCCTGAATTATTTCAGGGTGATTCATTTCTAAGTACTCGGTGTGCGGACCAGAAATGACAAGTTCCTTTCCTTTTTCCCCGAAAATCCCCAACGTTGGCTGACTGTAAAAACCGGTTTTAACTGGTCCAGAAAAATTGGCCTTGTAAGCCTGTCCATCTGTGCCCTGGACGTTGTATTTGCCTTTGGCAAACACCGGCACTGGAGTGGCTAAAATTGCGGCTATTTGCGCAGCTCCCGCGATACCTGCTATGATTGCCAAAACGCCGGTCGGGTCAACAGTCAACGCTCTAGTAACCGCAAGTGCCGTGTTAATTCCTGCTTGAAGAGCGTCGGCGTTTCGTTGACGCTTGAACTGCTCTGTTTTGACTTCACGTTCTTTCCTTCGGTACTGGTCCTCCAATTTGGCCAGCTGCGTTCGATAGGTTTCTTCGCTAATTAATTTTTGTTCGAGCTGCTTGTCGAGTGCAGCTTTCTTTTGATCCATTACTTGGCGCTCGGTATCGAGTTCTTTCTGCTGATTCGCGTTGCGAAGGGCATTGAACGTGTTGGCCACTGCAGAAATTCCCTGAAAAGCAGCCTCCGCTACTCGAAGCCGATGTTCTTCGATTTCTTCGTTCGTTTTTTTTGCGTCCTTCTTCCATCTGTTGGCATACTCCTTTTTCAGGTCAAGTTCAGCCTGTTCAGCCTCGGCAGCTACTAACAGCTTCTCATCCAAAGTAAGATCAGGGCTTTCAAACTTGTCAAATGCCTCGGTCCATACCTTCCGAATTTTCGCATCAAGTTCATCAACACTACCATCCTCCGCGGTAACTATATCTAAATCAAGCTGTGCACGCTTGTTTCTACCCTCTAAGGCGTTCACTTCTTTTAATGCCTGGTATGCTCGATCACTGGCGGCTTGAAGGTCCTTCAAATAGAGGTCGAGCTCATCGCTCATTTTGTCCAAATTCGACTTTTGGCCTTTGGCAAATTCTGCATCGAGCTGGGCGATTCTCAAGTTGGTATCTGTAACCCCTTTAATCAGTTCATCATGCTTTTCGGTTTCGCTTGTACCAACAATCGATAATTGACCTTTGTAGGCTAGTAATCGTTGAAGCAAAAAGCTCTTTTGAATTTGAGATAAAGCCTTTTGGTACTGCTCCTCATTGATTATGCCCTGAGCGAATGCGTTGGCCTGGTAGGTCTCCTCCTCTTTTTGGGCTAAATCGAGCTGTTCAAGAATTCGCTTGAAAGCATCATCTCGCGACTTCAATGCAGCTTCGGTTTCTTCCTTGGTAGGCGTTGGAATACCCCCATCACTAGCTCCGGACGAAGCGGCCTTTGGCTTCAGAGCTTCCTCAGTTTTGGCTTTGAGTTCGAGAATGTTATTTGTGTATTGCTGAAAGCCAGATTGAAATGCCTGAGCACTTTTAACACCCATTGCGTTATTGAATTCATCCGTGAGCTCTTCAACACTTTTTAAGCTGTTCTCGTACTCTGTTATGCCGTCAGCAATTGGAAGCCAAGATGATGGACCACTTAGAAGTTTACGGTTACTCATAACGCGACGGCCAAAGTCAGACAAGCTTTCTCCAGATTGCCTAATTAGATCTCCTCGTTGTTTTTCAATGGCAATTGCAAGTTTTGATTCTGACTTGTTCAATTGCATCTCTGCCAAAGTCAATTTTCTTCTGGCCTCAATAGCCACTTCTTCTAGAGCCCTTAACCGAATTCGTTCTAAAAATGCCGCATTCGTATCATCTATTGACTTTTGAAGTACTTGGTTACTGACATTATCCTCATCCAAGTGGCCGAGGTACTCCGGATACTCATTTTTAAGCTTTCTGATTAGTGCAGCTCTCTGCTCAAGAGAGTTATTAGAATCCATAACTTTTGCAGCAAGAAGTTGCAGTTGGATTCGCTGCCTTTCTAAAGCTTCACTAACGGGCATTTCGACAAGTCTAGCCATGTTTGACATAAACCGTTCTAATGAACCCAATGCCTCGGAACTGATGATTTTACTTCGGATATACTTGACAATTTTATCATAACTCGCAGCGAAGTTTTCGTTTTTGATCGTGTACTCATTCATCAAGCTTGTCCCTTCTTTCATGGCGAGATTAGCCTGTTTTTGACGCTCTGTAACCTTTTCTGTGTTGTTGGCCAATGATGCCAATACAGCAACCGATCGCGCTCCGTCTAGCTCCATATCCTCCATCTTTTGAGCCATTACTGCGAATCCCTCGTTGTTTCCTTTTAGACCTTTTAGAAGTGCTAAAAATGCCTTGTTCGCATCCGTATTGAGTAAGTTGGTAAAATCAGACACCGACATTTTGGCTATTCGCGCATACGTCGCAGTGTCTTTAAACATGGCAGGCAGAATATTATTGAAAAGTGTACCTGCAACTTCGGCGGACTGTCCGGACTCATCTAAAGCTGCGGCATAACCTAGGATATTGCCAGCACCAAGATTTACCTGCTGATCAATACCGCTCACACGTTTAGAAAAGTCTACCAGAAATGCAGCCTGGTTCGTCCCTGAAGCTGATATCTCATTGATGGCGGAGCCTAACATTTCCATCCCTCGGCCAAAACTGACTCCGTTCTTTTCTGCAATTCGAAACTGTTCTGATAGTTTACCTACATCGCGAATAGCCTCTTCACCTCCTAAATCATCACCAAGGGCAACCTTGAGCATATTGGCTGTCCTCACGAAATCCATTACATCTCGTTTGCCTCTTTTCCCTAATCTACCCGCTTCTTCCGCAAGCTTCATCAATTCTATAACCGGAGTCCGAGTATTCAGCGTTTTAAATTCCTCCTTTAACTCTCGAACTTCATCCCTGGTCATTTCCGTAGTTTTCATGACATTGGCTTCTTGATCTGCCATCTCAGCCATGGCTTTAGTAAATCCTGTAATGGTCAAAACTGCACCCACTACAACTGCAATTACTCCGGCAATAAGGGCTTGAAATCTGTTGGCTGCATCTGCAAGTCCCCTTATACCTCTTGCACCTCTATCGGATTCAATTCTTAAATCACCGATGCGCTTTTCCGTTTTTATCAGCTCTGCCCTGAGGGCTGTCCACTGCTCCGACCCTGGTGTCATGTGGCGCATCTGTTGCCGCAAGTCATTGGCCTTCTTCTGCAGCTGAGCCATTGTCAAACCCGTAATCCCAATCTCCCTGCGTAACGCTTCCATCCTACTCTTATTCGAATCAAGAGCAGCCTGGTTTTCTTTGATTTTTCGGGTGAGCTCCCTGTACGTTTTAGATTTGGTATCGTTGGCCTTCCGAAGCTTTTCTTGTTCGGCTTCTAGCTGCTTTTGGGTAGTGAGTAAGTCTCGGTTGGCATTCTCTAAGTCAAATAGCTCCTTCTTGGCACTATCGCCATTAATCGAAAGTGTCCACCTCAGTATCTCGTCACGAATAGTCCTAGCCATTAGTCAACCCTCCTAAACTTAGTTGACTCCTCCATTTGCTTGATGATTTCTTCCGTGAAACCATACTGTAGTCGGCCAGCTATGTTGGCGAGCCTTCCGTAAATAATCCGGTTGTAAAGCTGAATGGATTTATTAGAGCGTTTTGTTCGTCTGATATTCTTATACCGATGCGTCTTCTTTTCGTCTGGCTGACGGCCAATATCATGAAACCGGAGATACTTGACTGCAGCCAACTCGAGCTTTTGTCCGAGCTCACCTGATTTCTCTACACTTTTGGTCCTGTCGTCAAGGAGCTTGCCAGTCCGCCGCTTAAGCTTCTGGGTTGCGTTTGCCGCTTGTTGCTCAAATATGATTTCGGCATTGTCCTGGAGAACTTCCTCCATGAATCGGCGGCGAAGTTCATCAGCTCGTAAAGTGTGGGGCTTTCGGTCCATAAAACGAAAATGCCCCGACATCGGGGCACTCGAAAGGACAACCAATTATTCACTCCACCATTTCAGATAATCACTCTCGCTCATGGGCGGTTGATAAAATTGACTGGAATCATAAATTGGTACAATTGAAATTTTCTTTTCAGCCGCAGAATCTCCAAGTATATCTTCAATTCTTTTGATGACTCCTGTATTACTGGCATCAGTACATTGAACGTAAATACGGGTTCCTACGCGAATTTTTGTAAATATCTTTCTGTCAACAAGTGAATTGAAGTACGGAAAAGAGTACCCTATAACAACTATATGTTGAGCTTCTTCTAATAGTTGTTGGGCCGAATAAATGCTTTCTTTCAAAACGGACTTGCTATCCCACGAGAATCTAATAGGTTCTTTCTTCAAGTTGAGATATTCATCTCTTAGATTTGAGTACCTGTCCCAAAAAACATCAATCAACGAATCATTTGAGTTCAATATTGGGAAAGTCAATTCTTCTGAGCCATAGCTATTATTCCCAGCTATACTTCCATTCATTCTTATTACTGGTATCCTGAAATAACTTCTTCGTAAATCAAAAATCTGAAATTCATTTAGAAGAACTGATTTAGTAGCCTCTTGAATATTAACTTGACGAGACAGCTTGGCAATTGCTTTTTCAATTTGCACGTCATAGTTCCAAGATATAAAACCAAAATTCCGAAAGAAAACCGGCTGCTTATTTTGATTTAATCTGTGCCGAAGTGCAGAAAACAAGTGCTGGTATCTCGTATCTGTTTTAGGCGTACTTTCTATAGCATATAAATACGCTGATAGTATACATTTGAAGTCTTGATAGTCAGATTCAGAGTGATAAAATAAATTATTAGCAAAAGTATCAACTGACCAATCTTGCTGAGAAAGGAGAATAAGTCTAGAAATTCGATCGCATTCCTTTCTTCTGTCTTCTGGATTAACCTGATTTGCAGCGTATCGACTCAGCTCGGAGTACAAATCAAAATTTTTCCATCTAAAAAAGCGATTTACCATAGGTATAGCGCCACAGCTTGCCCCTGCCCCCAAATAGTAGACAATCATAATTTAGTTACTTGATGGTAATAGGAAAAAATAGAAAAACTGTGGATGGCCGGAAAACCGCATACGAGAACAATAAAGCATATAAGTAGAACTTTGAGTGGCCCAGATTAAAAGAAATGAACGAAGGAGTTGAAAGAGGAGAACTAAAATTATTCTCCTCCTTCTAATTTAACTTAGTTACCCCTGTAACCGTGTCTGCGTGCGTTATCAACGCAATCAGCTCGATTTACGTAACCTTGTGAAGAAGCGCCAACTATTACTCCGTTAGGGGCTATCCTTCTCCACCTCCACTTAGATTCTGCGTCTTGATAAAATGTCCATTTGTCCATGATATAAATTTTAGATTAATTAACCCTGCTAAGACATTGTTGATCTAGGTATTACAATATTAAGTTGTGACAATTTTTGACTAACCTATGAGCTACTTGCCATTTTCAAATCATGAATTAAAATTTAGTACGGACCGCTAACCTTGACGAAGAGAGACATTACTATTATTGCAATTATTAATGAAATTAAATTTCTTCTTTTTCTAATTCCTTTGATAGGAACAAACTTTAGGAGAAAAGCTGTGCCTAAAATCAAAAGTAAAGTCAGCAAGACCGAAATTGATACCTGAGAAACCAAATTAACTATGGATTCGTACAATTTCATTTCAGAGAATCAGAAGTTGAACCTTGTGTAGTAATCTGTAGCTTATCAGCTGTTTCATCCAAGTTACGAATATTCTCATTTTCTTTGAATAGCTGAACTAAGTTTGGTAAAACTCCCGTAAAAGAAAGCTCAAGAATTCCTCCAACCTTTATTTCTCCACCTGTTATTGCACTTATGGCAGCTACTGCAATTAAAATCTTCTTGTAATCCTTACTCTTTAGTATGAATTTTCCTTTTGAATTAAGGGCGATTTGCAATGTTAAATCATCAAAAGATAAATCTAGGCCATTTTTATTACTGAAGCTTTCAGATTTATTGATCAAAGAAAGACCTAGTGCAAATAACTCTTTAGCAGGGATATCTTCATTTCTGCCAATTGAAACTACTACTGCCGATCTTCCTTCTTTGTCAATATAAAAGTCATACAATGACCGTTCTACAAAATCCCTGTATGCGGTCATATTTGCTAATGCTCGCTGACCACTTAAGGCATTGGTAAAGTAAGGGTCTAAATCATGCTTCTTAATTTTCTTAAACCATTTAACGTGACGTCGTTTTAAATGCGGACAATCTCCTTCATTGCTTTCGAATGGCTCGCCTTCGACAACTCCAAAACAAATTTCATGTGAGTTATATGAAGGAATTAACACAATATCACCTTCCGCCATAGTCGTTAAAAAGGCAATGAGTTGCGACGCTCCAATTCCATGCTTTTTTTCTTTAGGAACCAGAGTTTTCAATCTTCCTTTAACTGCCCCAAATCTAGCCTTTAGCGCGACTGATCTAAAAATATCTTTGTATTGCTCAAGAGTAAATTCATTGTATCCATAACCAACGTAATTCAATTTGATAAATTCATCATAATACAACCCTCCTGTCGTCCTTACAAACCAATAAGAAGGATCTTGATCAACATCATGATTTAAAATAGAATTCTCGAACTTGGCTAGTAATTGTTTTAGTACAGGCATACTTGATGAATCAATACCCGAACTTATCGAAAAGATTAGAAAACATCAAAGAAAGTAATAATTACATTAATCAAAACTACTTAAACAGTTGATTGTCTATGCTCATGCGTCTTTTCTTTTATCATAGACTTGAGAAAAGCACTTTAGATAATCAAAAAAGCCATTAATGAAGTTGATAATATTAAAAAAGCGCCTCTCCATAATATTCTTTTGCGCTTTTGCTCTTCCAAATCTGCCTTTAACTCTATCAACTCTGCTTGATCATCTTGATGTCGCAAATCCGCCCCTATTAACTCGGCTTCCATGTTCTGGATGGCCGAATCCTGAACTGCAACCAGCTCCTTGCAACTGTCCACTTGGACCTGAAGTGCTTCCGCTTCTACTTTATAAAAACTGCCTACAGCCTTTGCACTGTCACATTCTACCACTTCAATGGTGATGACTGGAACATAGACTGGTTTTTGACTTCTTAGCTTGGCAAGCTCCTTCCCTTTGTGCAACTCAATTTGATTTCGGTCAAGCCTAAGCTGCTGAATAGAATCATTCAATAATTCTACAATAAGCCGAAGCCCTGTCGCTTTTCCATTCAAATCCTGGTACTTCTGCGAATTCATTCCAACGATTGCCCGATATTCTTTTTTAAGCTTGTTCTGACCGTATTTCATGCCAGTAACAAAAGCAATTAGCAGAAAAAGCACACTACTAGCCACAAATAAAAAATGTCTCATCCCTCGAAGCTTTGATTAATGATTGTCAAAGTAGCTTTGCCTCCATTGTCACGAATAAGCTTTGTCAATCGAGCTTCCTCGGTGCCTTGAATGGTATCCGCATTCACCCGATTTTTAGCAACCAACGGACAGCCATCAGTATGCAAGTGAGTATTTCCACCATGGAACCTTGCACCCTTAAAACTGATGCCACCTCCTTTCGCCTCAAATCCATTGGCTTCTGTGAAAATGATTGGCATTTCACGCTTGAACCGGGAGCTCATGGTAATTCCTACTTGATATTCACCTGGAGCAAGACAAGTTTGGCCTTTGATCTTTACTCCAATTGCCCTACTGACATCCTCAAGTGTAAAACAGAAAAACTGATCATTAGCAAACAACCTGCCCGCGGTTGACTTGGTGGTGTAGGTATCGCGTACCAATTTAAGTCTAAGCATTGTCTTGGTTTTTGGGGTTGCCTTTTTCATCGAAATCATGGAAATATTTAAGAATGCGGCGCAAGAGCCGTCCACTGTCTTTCTTCGTTTTAGCGATGTTTCTGAGCACTGATTGTGCTTCGTAAACGAACATGGTTCCGTATATGAACGGGGCTAAGAACTGGAGCACTGGTGCATGGAGGTGGTGCGCCATCACGCTTGAAAGGTGAGCGACCATTATCAAGCTGAAGTACATGATGAGCTTTTCAAAAACACCTTTGATGAAGCGCTTGCCGTTAAAGCTATGGTTAACAAGTGCGCCGTAAGTACCCCAGGCGGTATCTATCATGAGCATCACAGTCATGACGCTCAGCACAATTACTTCAAGCTGCATATTCTTGGCGAAGTACTGAATGGCAGCTGTGAGCAAGCCTCCTATGAAGCTGCGTTTCGTTTCGATTTGGTCAAGTCGTAGTATGAACATCAGTAAGGTATTGGAAAGGATAAGAACCAGCCCGAAGTGCCGAATAGGTTGAACTCGGGAGAAATGGAACGCTGCTCAAGCATCGCCCTGGTGATGAAGCTGCAGCTACCGGTACCGATACTTTCGTCCAATTTTTCAAGAAAAGCTTTGAGCTTCACTTCAGCTGAAGCGAGTGCTTCCCGGAAAGTGCTCCGTTCCTTCTGGTCGTGGTTTGCTAAGAAGAAAAATCCGGTTATGGCTTCGTCGGTGATATTGTCGCGATTGTCGCCGCTTCCATCTAGATCCGGCACTACCACAAGTAACGCGACTTGATTGCGGGTCCATCGTTTGGCAATTTCAGCAGCTTGCTCTTTGGTGGCCACTAGCGCATAATGATCACCGAGATCTATTCCGATATCGTTAGCGACTGTCTGAAAATATTCGTCAAACTCGACGATGGAGAATCTAAGCATTATTCGTCTTTTGGAGGTGGCGGCGTTTTTCGTCGGCTTGTTCCTTCAGCTGATAAAGCCGAAGCATCACATGCCAGAAGTATTCGCCTTCAACTTCTTTGGTAGTGCCAAATACGTGCGACTCTGCCAGCTCATAAAGGACACCCCTAACACCTGTCAAAGAGGGCTCTCCTTTGAACTCTGGAGTCCTTTCAAAAAGTTTGGCAATGGGCACTTCACCGGCATCCGTGGGCAGCACGGCATTGGGGATGAACTCTTCAAAGCAGCTCCACCAAACGAAAGCAGCGTACTTCAAATGAAACGGCAGCTCGGACACAGCCTTCAAGTGCTCTTCCATGTCGGTTTCCTGTAAGCTCAGGCGCTTTGGATTTAGGAAAAATCCGACTGGTTGCAATGGTCTCCAGAGCGTAGCTACTAGCTTATCAAGCAAAGCCGGCAGCGGGTTTTGCAGGTACATTTTAAACGCTTCGTGTGCATTTACGTATTCGCCGTAAGTCAGGTCCTCGCCCAACGCTTTAGGCCCGTGAAGCTCCAATTCCTTCCACTTGATGACCGGTAACTTTTGGTCCTCGTGGTACCAGTCGATGGTTAGAATTTCCTTGTCATCCCGCTCTACCACCTGCCAAAAGCTGAGCAAGGTTTCAGAGAGAGCGGCCACATTTTGAAGGAGCTGATATTCTTCATTGAGCGAATGTCTGCGCTTCTTCTGTTTGGGGATTTCAAGGGTTAAGTAAACCAGCTCGACGATAAACTGATCATGGCTCAACGCTCCATCCTGGTTCATCACAAATAGCCTGCAGAACTCCTGGTATTGCTGGGAATTGAGTTCCGACACTTTGCCAGGGAATTCCAGTTTAAGGCCGGTTTCTAGAATTTCTAAAGTATGCATCAGGTCAAGAAAAAGAGGTTTTTGTCGTCGTTGGTTGGGAGCACCGGTGCCGGTACAAAGTCACTGGCTTGGTCGAGTGTCCGGATGTAGGCTTGCAGTTCCGTAAGGCGCTCGTCGGCTTCTTCCTTGATTCGCTTTGCCAGGTCAAGTTTGGCATCGCTGGACGCTTTGCGATTGGCCTTATCGGACAAGTACGACTGGAGTAGACTTTCCGGCAACTCATCGTCGCTATGAAAAAGGAGCGCTTCTTTGACGGTGTAAAAGCAGAGCGGTTCAGCGATCTGCCTGAGCAATTGGGCCTCTGGCTCGCTTAAGGCTTCGGCATTGGCAATTTTCGTCCGCAGGGTGGTGTAACGGGTTTCTCCAATGACCGGCAAGATTTTACGACGTTCGACGGTGCGCATGAGCGGGGTTACCAGGATAAAGAACCGCAAGGATCCACCGATTCGATAAACGTCGTCAAATTGAGTCGCTGAATAAATGAGCTGGCCGCGAAGTGACTTTCTCGCGGTGCTCGTTTTCCAACTGGAAAATCCTTCTGTCTCCGCCTCTGCTTCTAAAAACTCTAAAAGCAAGTCGAGGGCTTTGAAACTCTTTTGAACGAGCGCCCGATCATCGCGCTCGATCATCCATTCAAAGGCCGGTTTGCTTTCCTCAGTGACGGTTATTGTGCGACCTGCTTCGCTATGCTGCAGGTCGTTGTTTCGAGCAAAATCGCGATAACCGGCAGTCAAGATTGCCAGTTGAAATTTGTGCACGAGCTGGTCCAACTTGTTGTCGCTCGTCAAATCTCCGCTGTACTCGGTAGCTGTATACCTTGCTGCAGCTGCCGCATAAATTTCTTTGCCCGTGAATCGAATAACGGCTGCTTCCGCCATCATCAAGCTGGGTACAAAATCCTTGAAATTCAGATTCGCATATACGAAACCTAGCAGCTTTTTGACTTCGATTTCGCCTTGGTTGTTTTTGTTGAATAGCATAGCTTAAACTTGTGCGGTTACACGGGCTTTACTAGTTACATCCTGCTCCTTACCGACGACAGCGTGGTAAAAGCCGACTTTGAGGTTTTTACCTGGCCAATTGGCTCGGATGGCATAGTTGATCGCTTTGGTGATTATCTGCTCTGGTATGTCTACTCCCGTTGCGAGGTAAATCTTGAGAGCATAGAGCTGTTCGGATCCGCTATCTGATTTTCCATCTGCAGATACGTTGGCAAGTGCGGAGTGCAAGCCGATCCCTGCGATGGTTGCCCTGTCTGCCATCTTGTTGATCAGCTCTAGAGACTCGACGTAGTCTTTGATTTTCTGGTCGATGGTGATGATCTCCCACCCCTCCAAATGCCCAAACTGATTCACTACTTGCTCGGTGGCAAAGAATTTCCCGATGTTGTGAACGCCGCTCAACACCTTCGCTAAGCTGCTGTACATTTCAGACTTGAGCTCGCTCAACATTTTATCTTCGTAGGGCTTATTGAGCGCTGCGCATTGCTCCATCAGGATAGACTTCTTTTTGTCCCAATAAGCCTGTGGGCTTTTTACATGGAACTTGATGATGGCTGCATTATTCAAAAGGCTGTTGATGGCTATCGGCATTTTGCCACTATTCTTGAACCAAGGCATGGCCCCAAAAAACGACGGGTAGTTGTAAAAGTCTCTAGCAAATCCGGGGAGGTTAGAGTAGAGCATGCTTACCGGGTACTCGAATGGGTTAGCAAAATCAAAGACAGGATACCGCCGAATTTGACCTAAATCCGGGAAGAGGTAGTTGGCAGTAATGATAGCTTTGACTGTCACTAAATCCTCCGGCCACTCGAGTCTAGCATTGTTGACGCTTTCATGATCGAGCTTCACGATTCGTGGACGGCCACCGATCCTAACGCCACGGTTCCGATATACTTTAGAAAAGCAGCCTTCGAGGTGGCAGAAGTCAACGGCTTGTTTCATAAGATACGCTTCGGCGTCCCAGCTCTTCAACCAACTTTCGATTTCTAGGTCTTCCGTCCAGACTTTGGTGGGGACGCCATCTTTGAATTCGAGCTTATACAACATCGGCCCTTGACCCCAAAGTAGCTGCAGCTGTTTTTTCATGATGCCACCGGGCAAGTGTGCCTGGTCAATTACGGACCTTACTTCGGCCGGTAATTTATTCTCGAGTCCCCAAGGAATTATTTTGAGCTCGGTACCAGGAACAAACATGGGCTGCAGGTCCCAAAGGGGACGAGTAAATACAGAGATTCCCTGCTCTCGAAATAGCTGGTCCTTATCTACCGTTTCAAAAAGGTAGGCCGATTGGTCGTCGTTGTCGACAACATAGAATTCATCGTTGATTCGCCGTAAAGCCATCTAGTGAAATTTTTTGGTCATTGAAGTAAAGGATGAGCACCTGCCAGCACTTGCGTGGTTCGTTGGTGTCTTCATCTAAAAGATTGAGCTGGTGATCAGCGTACTTGTTCCCTGCTTCGGTTGACGCTCGGCGGAGGCTACAGTGCGGGAATCGGTGTATACCGGTGCCCTGTCGCGTTGTTCGGTTGTAGCCTGCGAACACAATCGAGAAAGTACCTCCGAGCGAACTAATTTCTCGCATCTGTTGGATGGCGAGAAATAGCGGAATAGTGGGTTGAACTTGCTCCATGTTGCAAGCTTAGTTCATCAGTCAAACCCACTAAAGGACAGCCGAAGCAGGGCAATTTTGGAGCATCGCATATCCCTTAATGCGTTTCGCACCTACCTAAAACTTTCAATTATTCGTCAAAAAAGTTGACGATTCTACTATTTAGGACATTCCGAAAAAAGTCAACTTTTTGACAATCAGACAACAAACCCTAAAAAACGCAAAGCGTTTTTGGGTTTTGGCTACCCTGACCCCGACCCGCCCCGCAGCCTATATGCGAACGCAGTCCGCCCGACGCATGGATATATGATGTGTTAAAACATACAGACGCGATGCTGCCAGCCGCTGTGCCACCACAACCCGACGGCTAGCCCCGTGAAGCCGTCGACCGCTGTTGCCACCACAACTAATCGTCGAGCTTGCTCGACACCATCAAAACCACCATTAAATAATGCACCAGTGATGAACTGGCTTAACTCTTGGAGCATAAAAAAACCACCCGGAGGTGGTTGTTATCAAAGTATATCGTTGTCTGCGAAGGAATAGTAGCCTTCACTTGTCAGTATCAAATGATCGAGTAGATTCAAGCCCATGAACTTTAGCACATACTTGCAACGCTCGGTAAGGTCGACATCTGATTTACTTGGCTGTAGGTTACCAGATGGGTGATTGTGTGCGAGAACGATGGATGTGCAATTACTCAGGATTGCCGCCTGCAGAATGATTTGAACATCTGCCACGGTTGCAGTTAGACCACCTTGGCCAACGAGATGCGTACCGATCACTAGGTTCCTACGGTTGACCAGGATGATTCTGAACTCTTCGTGATGGTCCATGCAATCGGCAAAGAGTGGATTTAAGACCTCGTAGCATTCACGTGAGGATTCTAGCTTTAGGTTGAACGCTTGACCGGGCTCACGTGTGTAGGATAGTTTAACTATCGGAAAGGTGTATTGCTGTGCGAGAGCCTTGCCCACGCGACCAGCTGAAGTAGTTGTTTTCATGCAGTCTGCATTTGAGCAGGCCACATTGGCGTAAGAGGCCACTTCGACCAAGGAGGAACGGAATAAAGGCAGGGTTGCTGCAGGGCTTGTGTTTATGCCGTAGTTCCTTGGGCTTGTGGCCTATCCACGCCTAACTTTCGTAGCAAATGCGACTATATATCCATTATTAGCAAAAAAAGGGGATCGCTCCCCTTCTTCGTTGATGATAAAATCAGCGGCTCGTGATGCCTTACCGGAAGCTTCAAGGATTAACCGCTTATCGTTTTCGAGTCGTTTAATCCAGCCCTGAATGTATGCGGCGCTCTGGATGGTGTTAAATTCCTGAAGGGAACCTGCGCTGCTCATCAGGAAACAAGCCCCAAGCTCTGCAACGAGTTCTTCTTTGCTGTACATTTCAGAACCAAAATGTGTCGGTACAACGATTTCCTTTCGGTTGAGCCGCTTTTGGTGCCCTGTGCTGTGAATCAATTCGTGAAACAGTACCTGGTAATAGTGCTCTGAAGTATGGAACACCGACATGGGCGGCATCATCACCTTATCGTACACAGGTGAATAACATGCCTCGTTGCCTACGTGCCGAATTTCTGGGCGCAAGGGCATATTCGCTACGATACGTTCGCAGGAATCAATGACCAGGTTATCTTCTTCAACAGGTGTCGGAACGGTGAACTTCACGCCTTCGACCTGCGAGATATTAAACACGTTGTAATACTTCAAAAAAGGAATTATCTCTACACTTCCAGCAGGAAGTGCTCGAGCTAGATCTACGGTGATCCGTTGACCAGAGTCAGCTAGGCGGTAGAGTTTGTCGTAGTAAACCACCGGTAGCGATTGGCTCCCCTTTATGACTTTACCTCCAAGTTCTTTTATCTGGTGGAATGTCAAATAGTAGGGCTTTTCGTAGGCAAACCCCAAAAGCATTGCATTGAATCCCTTGTAGGGTCGCATGGTCATGTAGTTTCGGGGCACGTAGTACGAAGAACCCCAAGGTTGTTTCCATGGGATATCACCTTGAGACAGCTTCTGGATGATGATGTCGGTTACCCTTTGGTAAATGTCGTTTTGCTGTGCATCGGCCTTGCCAACACGTTCAGCTGAGAGAGTTGATTTCATGCAGTCTGCATTTGAGCAGGCTACATTGGCGTTGCGGGCCACTTCGACCAAGGAGGAACGGAATAAAGGAAGGGCCGAGGCTGGGCTTGTGTTTATGCCGTAGTTCCTTGGTTATGTGGCAAGCACCCGCCTAACTTTCGTATCAAGTGCGACTAGAACAAAAATGTATACTTTTCCTACGCTCAAGAATGGGGCACTTAAGCACAATCGATGTGGACTTACGCCCAAAAAAGTGCATTGAAATAGAATTTAACTTTGCTGCTAGAAATTTTACAACTATGGCAAATAAAAAACCAAAAGACTATAGAAGTGCTAAAACAGGCCGCTATGTCACAGAAGCCTATGCAGTTAAGCATCCCAGCACAACCGTTGCAGAAGCTAGAAAAAAAAGAAAAAAAAGTGAGGGCTAAGCCCCCACTCCTTCGACTTTTGATTTCAAGTAGGCACTGTGTGTGCGACCGAAGCGATCGGCTTCTTTGCGTTGTGCCAAGGTAAACTTGATGTACTTTTTGCCTTCGTACTCAAATATGAAAGCTTCAGCTGTAGTCATGTCGAGAACAACTTCAATTGCGTTTGGCACTGCATCGATTTTAGTACCGTGACCGACGTAGGTTTTTGCCCAAGTGGTAGTGTCTGGATTGTTTTTGAGCTTGCTCATGGTGTAAGAGTTTAAATGGTTAATGAAATTTTATACACCCCTTTTTTCAACGCCAGGATAGCACCTGACAAGGCACCGTGGAATACCGTAACAACGTGAGGATATGCCGCGAAAGGCCTTGCAGGGCAACGCGCATGCTACTCCGGCGGTGAAGACCTTCGTGTGTAAAATTCAGTTAACCGAAAGAACTCACACGTGAGTTGTGATAGAAGCTCGATACTACTTAGTTAAAACCGCGGGTCTTCGGGACCATCGAAAAAAATGAGCACTAAGAAATATCGACTTTTACTTGGATACCTCATTAAGGATAGAAATAAAAGTGCACACTACATTGATGGGAATAATGGCTAACTACCCTACTTCATCACTCTAAAATTTGGATGATAAGTAGTTAATCTATTTATTCTACCTTAGTGAAAAACTCAACATGAACACAACTAGTCAAACCGTTTGTCCGAACTGTGGCAAATCTCTTACAGGTCTCTTTGGCTACGACCTAGTTGATCCAGCTAAGGTTCAGTTCATAAATAATCACGGAGGCGGGAAATCATCTTCTTATTGTACGAGCTGTAGCAAACCGTTTTTAAAAGAAATCGCCAGCCGCTTCAAGGCGGAAAAATCGAAGATAGAACAAAGAATTACTCAAATTATTCATGTTCTACCAGTAATAACCTCTGATGCTCCAATAGGTTGGAACTATGAGGTTCTAGACATGGTAAATGCCCAAACCACTACTGGGACTGGATTCATGACGGAATTATCACGCTCTTTTAATGACATGCTGGGTGGGACGTCTAAAATGTCCAATGACAAAATAAAAATTTCAACTGCCACCTGTAAAGCGGCTTTGAGACTTGCCTGTTTGAGAAAAGGTGGTAACGCCATTATTAGTACGGATATAGATTTTAATGAGATAGGCACTGGAAGCACGAACATGCTTATGGTTGCTATGGCTGGTACAGCAATCGTAGTTAAGGATTTGAACAACTTTGCGCCGGGTGTACGAGATAGAATACGTGAATTGGTTGATTTAAATTCTCAACTAAGCGCTATCCTTGAGGCCGAAGCTGAGAGGTAATGGCTATTTGGTAAAAACGCGGATCATCGCTTCGTCCCACAATAGCAAAGTCATCCTCGTCGACCAAAACCAACTGTCCACTTTCGTCTTCCATCCAGAGACGCTCCGGCTCTACTCCGTCTACCTCTATCCGATTTCGGAAAAAACGTGGTTGCCTCGCCTCATCCATGATTTAGACATTCTACGTTGTCCGAAATCATTTGTACGAAATGGGTAAGTTCGAATAACAAGCGTAGCGTTTCCGGAGGAATCATTTCGTGAAACTTCTCTCCCATTTCCGCCTGACAATACAGCACCATTTTGCTGATTTCAAGCATTTCTTTCTCCGTAAATATTTCAGAGAAAGTACCTAGCTCTTTCAGTGCGTTGGGATGAAATTTATACCCGTCATACAGGATGTTCCCTACTTTGTCTATCTTCATGGCGTAATAGGTTTAGCAACTACGTTACGATTTGTTTACCCTCGTGAGTGTCCGCTCTCGGGGGTTTTTTGATATGTTGATTACCACAAATATGGTAATTAAATTTAATTAGGCAACAGTGATTAATAATTAAGGGGTTACTTTTGAAATAAACAGCTGCAAATGGCACAAATAAGCTTGAGAAGTATTCCGGATGACTTACACTGGCAAATACGATTATATCAACTCGAATTGGAAAAGCAAGGTCGAAAACTTACGCTTGAAGCGGTCTATATTGAGCTAGTCGAGAAAGGGCTGAAAACAGTAAAGCCCGATCAGAAGTGACCGGGCTTTATAATAAATAGCGCCAGCGATTGTAGCAAGGTACCGTGTACCGCGAAAAGCGCGATCTGAAAGAGGCGCCCAAATATTTGTTGGACCGAAAGAGCTGCGACTCGAGCTGGTGAAATTCTCCTGATATCGCCCCTGCTTTTTGAGTATTATCCTGTCTATATTCTCCCATACAACGCAGGTGTATCTACAGAAGAAACAACAAATTCACTATCCCAATATTAAGTTTACGTCACTGTTGCTTAGCCCATTATACATGTTCTGACAAATAGTATTACCTTAGTTACTTTCATGAAGATTGCTGTGTGCGAGTGCAGCAACCGAATGGTTGGTCGCCCCAAGAGAGTAGGAGCTCTTGGGGTTTTTTATTGCCAACAAAAAAGTCCGAGCAATAACTGTCGGACTTGGCTGAAGGAGTACACAAATCCTTACATCTTACTCATGGTGAACTTACAAATAGTTTGCTTTCCGGCTGGTCCAATGGTTGCGACACCGGTACCGATAGCATTTTGATGACTTCCTTCCATGGTAATGGGTACTGTTGTTCCCCATACAAAACTTAACCTGAAGTTATCACCATCTTCATGCCATAGGCCCATGCAGGCGGTAGAAACTGCAATCGGGAATTCACACAAAGCATTTCCTCCTGTTTCAAAGGAAGCTTGAGTAGTAACGAAACCAGCATTTTCAGCAACGATCTGCCATTTGGTGTTTAAAAGTGAAGCCATAGTCTTTAAGGTTTAGGGTTGAGAGGTTTGGATTTGTAATCGTTGTAAATAACATCCTGTCAGGGGGTCTAACCGCTAGCCCGATTAAGATAGACTTCAGGCAGAACAAGACGAACGGTACTCAGCTCTACAATGCTGCGAGCCGCTGAGCGTGCCGAAATCAGGTCGGTTTCTGCAACCGCATGATAAATCTAGTTGATAGGGCCATTGATTGTAAATCATCAATTGCAGAAGTGCCAAGTCCGCTACTTCCTTTGTAAGAACCTGTCATGACGACTTGATTGTGGCGACGCCATTTGTATCGTATGGCAAAATAACCGCCTATTTCCGTCCACTTGGCTTGACAATCTTTGGAATCACTTTCCGGAAAAGTGCAATCAGCGTTGCCACCGGAATTGAATGTAATTACTACCGGGATGAAGTCCGAATCCTCCGATTCAAATCTCCAAGTGCTACCCACTAATGACGCCATTACGAAAGCTTTTGAATTCATATAAAAACTTTTGTAATGTAGTCAACTTATAGAATTAACAAAAATTAATGTACGTAGAAGTACGGAAATTTTCACGTTGCTTGAGCGGGGATTGTGTTGGCTGGAAGACGTCGTCAAGTATTTACTTATTCATAGAAACTCTGTTGTAAGCAAATGATTTATTTCTCTGAAAGCAGTCATCTTTCTTAGTTCTACAAACGTTGTTTAAACTTTATGATTTGGCTAATCTAACTCTAAAACCAAAATTTGAGCTAGGATTTTCTTTTGAAAACTCAATTTTCATCATAGTATGTATTCAACTATTAGGCTCAATTGCTGCCAGTGCATGGTGTTCTTTTCTAATCAAAGTTTTAAAAATTCGTATTCGTAAACTTTTGGTTCAATTTTGTCATCAAGTTGGCGGAGTTTTTCTCTTAAGTCGCCAATTAAGTTCATATATTTTTCGTCTGAGCTCCTATTATTCATTTTACCTGCTTCGTTTCTGCCTTGAAAATGCTCTCTTATGTCGTAAAGTGAAGCGTTAACGTTACAGTTTGGTTGTCTGTGATAATATTTCCAAAGCTCACGAGCAGAGTCTAAAACTGCTGTCGCTTCGGTTGAAAATACAAGTGGCGTTGTCCTATGGGTTTGGTTGCTAAATAAATCTCCACTATGGTCGTTCTTTAGTTTGCCATTTATGAACTTATTCATAAAATCACTTTCAAACTTCTCTCTAGCATTTACTTCTTGTTCTGTAAAAGGTATCCAGTGGTTAGTACCGAATTTTGATTGAATATTATTGCTGAAAAGTGTAAAAGCGAGACAATCGTTTTGAAATTCCGCGTCTTTTTGCCATCCATTGTTGGGATATAAAAATTGGTCACGGTCGTTTAGCCAAGTGGCATCGATGCACTTTCTAACTGCATAACAAATAGAGCATTCAATTAAATTTTCGGAATAGATAAAGATTCCCCTGGGGAATTGAAATTGTTCTTTACTATTACGAATATCAATTCCATTCTGTGTTTGAAAATCATTTCGTGTAACACCTTGTAACCAACCTACTTGAAAACCTGATTTTCGTTTTATATGATTTACCCAAACACTATAATAACGATAGCCATCGTAGGAATAAAAGTTTTTCTCATCTAATTTATTACCATTTTCATCAAAGACATCTGAAACTACTCTCGTAAAAACTTCGTTTATCGTTGTATCCCAAATCTTAAAACCAATAGGAAATTGTCCTTTCACATTATCAAAAGTATCCGCAGGCACAATAAACGTTTTAACGAGCTTAGCTCTGAAACTCGCCCTAAATTCTGAAAATTGAGAGCCTGATAAGGTTTTAAGTTTAGAAAATTCTCCAATTTTACAATCAGGGATTTCATTATAAATCCTTATTAAAAATTGTGCAAATAATTCCCGATTTGCACCTGACAATTGATAATGGTATTTGTCGTGTGTTCTTGACAAATTTACTCCAACTTTTGCTTTACCACTTGCGTTACTGCCGTGTTCTGCATAAGGTGGATTGATATAAATAACTAGTTTTTTCCTTTTCTCGGGGTTGTTTATGATGTCCTGCAATGGTTTTGGCAATTTGCTAAAATCATCATTTAGGAAGTCAAATTGAAAAACATGGTCCTCTAATAAGTTTGCACCGTTTTTTATACGGTCGTGCATTACTTCAACGTCTTGGCTATCCAAAGTTGAAGCCCAAACATTATACTTGTTCGTAAGACCTGCAAGCAAATTGCCTGTGCCTGCGGCACAGTCCCAGACAAAATATTCGTCTTGCCAGTCTTCGCCTAACACGTCTGTTAAATATTTTTGAGATAGTTCAACCCAAATCTGTGGTGTAAAGTAACTTCCTTTTCGTTCTCTTACGTCTTGCGGAACAAGTAAATCTCTACGTTCAACAATGTAGTCCCAATATTCTTCTTTCGGAGGTCGGTCGTATTTGTTCCAAAATTGGGTGTGGGCAACTTGCTTGTCTGTGAAGTCGGTTCGTTTACTGCTAAACATTCCTGCTTCATCTAATTTTCTATCAAGCTCGTAGTAGTCGTGTCTTAACAGAACAAAAAGTTTTTCTTTTAAGGTGTTGTTTTCTTGCGACAAGAGGTCTGCCAGATAAAAGTCACCGTCAATAATTCCTGTTTTCTTTGCAATATCCCAGTTTACGGCAATGGTCGGTTTTACAGCTTGAAGCCATTTGTTGTAAATGACCATAAAATTGTTCTTGTCAATTTTGGTTTTTGTCAAACCGAGTTTGCCAACAATAAAGTTCTTCTTGATGAAATTTTTTAATTCTCTGTCGTCAGTCAAAAAGTTAAAGAGAAGTGCTTTGCTGTCAATTACTGATTTTACTTTTTCGTGAATGAGTGTGAACTCTTTAGTTGAGTGATTTGAAGGAGTTACATTCCAATTGAAGTCATTGATATAAAAAACTTCGTGAATGTCATTATAAGGAATAAAAGCAATTTTTTGACCATCAAATGCCCCTAACATTGCTGGTGGTAAAAACTTGTCAAAAGTCCTCGCTTTTCCGATTGTCAAAATAAGTTGAACGACAGAGTGGTAGATATTCGAAGAACCTCGTTTTGCTTCCGCCCACAGAAGGAATTCTTGTTCAAAGAGTTCAAGTTGGCTTTGGTGCAAACCAACGCAAAAATCCACGTTTCCAATTATTTTACTGCAGTCATATATCCCAAAGTAGTCTTGTGCTACTTTGTTTTTTAGTTCTTCTTCTCTTATATTTTGATACTTCATTTTTCGTCTAGATTCGTCTGAATTAACGTGCAATTTTATTGGTTCTACAGTACTTAGCTAAGAAATAACCTCTTGAAGTTCGGATTTTGCAATATCGACTGATTTTTTCTTACTCTCTATTGAAAGAAAATACCCATGACTCAAAGTTTCGACCAATATACATGTATCTATAAAAGAAACAACACGCTCACCAAACCACAGGATCCGACATCCCCGCCCCTCCTCCAAGCTCTTTCATCCCCTGAATCCACTCCCGGCGACAGATAAAATACTTGAACGCATCGCTCATGTTGGTTGACTCACTAGGTAGCCTTTTGATATTATCCATCTGTTCGGAGCTCTTATCCTTTTTGATTTCTCCCTTCTCCCGAAGAATCGGCGCCATCTCCAACGATGCCTTCAGCTCGGGGCAGTTGGCCGCGTCTATCTTCACCATCGGAAACCGCTTATCTATTCCCCGCATCATGATTTGAGCTAGGTTGTATTCGTCTTCGTGGGCGATATTCCCTTGTCCTATCGACATCAATTCTACCACCCAACCGGTACGTTTGCCTTCCCGATCTATTTCGATATCGTGCAGCAGCTGACTGGCCACGTCGGCTCCCGCTTTGCGCAGGTTGTTGGTTGCCCTATCGTGGTACACTTTCAGGATCTTACAAGGATGATATTTATAGAACTCGATGAATTGATCGGCCAATTCGCGGATATAGTCCGGTACCAAGGTGTAAAAATTCTTCAGCACTTTAATCTCAAGCCGGTTGCTTTGCCCAGTGACCAGGCTGAGCATCTTACCAGCATCAAATCCCGCTTCAATCGGTAACCTAGGCTGCAAGTGCCGCAAGGACCTTGAATCTACTCTGGAGTAACCGTGTACATCCATGTGCTCGTAATTGAACACATCCTGAAGATAGTTCTTGGTCGACAAGGCTGGATAGAACTCCTGCCCCTTCTCCAGCTTCGGCTTGAAGCTCATGATGGCCGACATAAACTCTTCCCGCCCTAAGGTTTCAAACTGCTCGATTAGGTAGTCCAAGCCTACCCGGTGCACGTTGGAAAACGAGCTCACTGTGAGGTATAAGGTACTTCCCTCGCGCACCTGAAGTAATCGTTCCTGCCAGCGCAGCAACTTGCGCTGTACGGCCGCAATCTTACGGTCGTTGTGCGTGGCCGTCACTTCCACAAGCTCAAGCAATATTTCTTGTTCGACCAAGGCCGTTTCTAAAATCAGCTGCACCTGCGATTTGTTCATCCGCTGGTGCATGTCTAGGATCCACGGGTCCTCATTGTTGTGCGTGTTCGGCATGTCGGTTGTGAACGTCTGCCCACCGAAATAATGCGACGGAAAGAAGTTCTTGTCGCCCCGGACTGTGGGAATAGCTTTCTTGAGCTTTGGCCACTTCAAAAACTTAGCTTCATCCCCGATGATGTGGACGAACGAGTTACCCGCGTTGATGGAAGGCCGGTCGAGCGATTTCATGGCCAATACAGCACCGTTCCAGAAGCTAATCACGTGCTTGTAATCCATCACCCGATAAATGGGTCGTTGCTTTAGGAAGTCTTTGGGCGGCTCGGTACCAACGACGTAATGAATGCCTTCCCGCCACTGTTTGAGCTCCCAGCCACTCATGATTTTATCGATGATGTTGTTGCGCAGGTTCATGTAGGTATCTGCCACCAAACCTATAAACCCCCGAGGCATTTCATGGATGATGTCTTTGGACCGGTCGGCGAGTATGTCCTGGCTTTTGGAGGTTGCACGCCCACCAATCACATAGAGGTTTTTCGGCTTTACCAGCTTGATAAGTACGTTGGCGGGTGTGGTATACGTGTGGCGGACGTTATCCGCCTCGAGCTTATGCTTCATCGTCTAACACTCCTTCTGCAAAGCCAGCATCCCGAACGGCTCTATTCACGCTTGCCTGGTCGAGCTTGAACTGCTCGAGGCGCTTGATCAATTCTCCCTTTCTTACTGCTTTCGCTCCGAGCTGCTGCGGATTGGCGGTAATTATTTCGATTTTACGGTCGAAGATATCTTCCGGCAGCTCGGGCTTATCCGGCTCCATGAGTCCGCGGATTTCAGCGGCAAGTTTCTTCATCTCCCGGAACGATTTAAAATCGTCGCGCTCGAGAGCTAGTAAGGCCACATCGTCGAGCTGCTTGGCGTAGATGTTCCTCCAGGTTTCCTTTTTTACCCGGCTATCTGCATAAAAGAAATTGAGCGCATCTTCAAATAGGGCGCTGTACATATTTTCGGCAAGACCTGGGTAAGCTAATCGGAGCAAGGCGACGATTTGTGCCCGGGATTGGTACTTGTCGTGCGCCTGTCGGACCAAATTCAACTGGTCGATGTAGATGCGCAGCTCCTGACTGATGAGCGTTTCGTCACCGGTGTCTTGATACCGCCGCAAAATTTCGTAGGGCGTTTGTATCAACTGCTCACTCAAGTCCGAGGATTTGCCTTTTGCGCTCATGGTACTGTTGTCTTTCTTGAATTTTTTCGAACTGTTGGATGGCGGTGATGTTACCGTTTTCTGCTGCTAGCCGTGTCGCCAGGTCGACCTTAGCGCTGGCGCGCTCAACTCCGAGCGCGAAGTGAAAACCGACCGGCGACCTAGAGTTGTCGTGTGCGGCCTTCAGCACAACATAATCGATGCCCATGATGCGGGCTATCGATCGCAGGGAGCGGCCTATCCCGGCGAGGTCTTCAATTTCCTTCAGCTGACTCTCGGTAAAATCCATCGGTGATACATTGTTTACGGAACTCATAGAGCTCCTTGCTATTGAAAATGGCGTATTGCTCAAACTGCGCATTCTTGGCGAAGTTGCCGGAACCCTCTACAACGAACCAGCTCCAGCTGGTTTTGAGTAGAATGATTTTGCTGTGGTTCCAGGCAAATGAAGCGCGCAAGTTGGAACGTTGCCCGACGATCCGCTGCAGGTGGTCTGCCGTTTTCGGAATCCGATGGCGGAGGCTATCGGAAATAAACAGATCCACCTGCAGTAATTTTTTGTCGTCAAGGAGCTGGCAAATCGCATCGAGTATTTCGATGCTCAGGGAGTAGGTGGTGATGAGTACTTCCTCTATCACTCCTTCTTCAGCGATCACAAAGGGAATGAAGGTAAAGGCGTTGAAGCTGCGATCGGTCCATAGGAAAAGCCCTTCATTCCATACCGGCAGCTTACCTGCCAGCTGCTTTACGTTTTCGATTTTGCGGCGGTGTAATGCCAAAAAGGAAGCTGTTAGTGCAGCTTCCTTTCCTTGCTCGAGCTCACCGGTGGTAAGCTTAGGCCGTAAATCCTCCAACGTAAATAGCGACATCCTTAGCCTTTGCTTGCGAGGGTCTGGGTGATGAGTTCGAGTTCGAATTCATCGAGCTCGAGCGCTTGCTTCCATCCTTCTACCAGGTGCGGCTTGCTTGCTGCTTCCTTTTCGATTTGGCCGCGGCGACGAGAAATCGACTTGATGATTGTTTCCTTCCGTTTGGCCAGCTCTACCACGGTCATGCGTTTGGTACGCTCGCGCAGCGAGAGACGAACAAGCGAAGGGTGTTTGCCCAATACGGTACCATTTTGCTTGTAGTGGTTCAGCTCCTCCCAGATTTGACGATTCTCCAAGTACCCTTCGGCCACCGAGGCGGTCAATGCTCCTAGCTCTTCCGGGGTTGCAGCCTCAAAGAGCTGTGCATGCGCATGGCGATATTGATCATAGGCATCGAGCATTGCACCGACGAGCTTCCGCAATTCTTGCGGACAATCTGCAGCTGCTAAAAAGGGGAACTCCTCTCGAAGCTTGATCGCTTGCTGCACGGTCACTGGCAAGGCTTTGCCGGTATCCTCCGCCGGAGTGGTAGCACCAGCTCCCGAGTTTTCCCCGCCCGCGGGCAATGTGGCGGTTTTTTCGTCAGGCAACTTTTCCGATGACTCCTGGGCAGGTTTGTTTTTCCCTCCAGATTTTTTAGCGGTCGATGTTACATCCGCTTGAGCTGCCTTTGCCCCTTTTTTACCCTTGCCCGCTGCTGAGCTTTTAGCTCCTTTGTTAGGCTTCGCCGGTGCGCTGGAGCCCTGTGCTCCACCACCAGAGTTTTCAGCGCCTGTGCCCGAATCTGAAGCTTCTTCTGATTGCACTATGCGTTGACGCCAGAGGCGCATTGCGATTTGTTCATTGATGCCCGCTAGACGAATGAGCTCGTCACGGATCATGTCGCGCATCAGTTCACTTTCTGGAGCACTCACTACGCGGGAGCGAAACGCTCCTCCGGAAACATGACGCAAATAGAGTTCTTTTGCACCGGCATGGGTGCGGTCATTTTGCAAGTAATTAAGCACTTCTGCTTTGAGTTGGCTCATGGTGCTGAGAATTTTTAGTAAAGGTGCGTTCGCACTTCTACGGCCAAAAGGACAATAAAAAAGCCCGCATCACTGCGGGCTCGGCTGAAAAGGAAAGCGAGGGTTACACTTTACGCGATTGCTCGATGAACTTGAAGCTACTAGCTCCATCCTTGAACACCTTAAAGGTGATTTGCGCCCCATCCGTGAGGGTGAATGTAGCGCCATCCTTCAGGATGAAAATACCACCACTTTGTACGGTGCTTGGGAAGCCTCCGGTAATCCCTACCAGTGAAATCACCATACCATGAGCAGCGCCAGTGATGGTGGTGATTTGGGTAGCCTGAGTGTTGATACCGGTTTTGTAACGACCATTGCCGTTTGCGATACTGACACTGGTAGCGTTGGCGGCCACAAGACCCGCAAAGTCTGGGAGAGTAACTGCACCGCGATAAATACCAGGGACATGTCCAGGCACGACGTTGGTGAAAGTGAAGGCCGTAGAATTCTTCGCATTGTCGCCATTGGCATCTACGGCCATGCGCATTGGATTACAGCAGTCGCCATAAATAATCATGTCTTCGTTGCAACGCTGCACAATGACAACAAGATCCTGACGCATCACCAGCTGACGGAACTCGAGCACTTCGAGATAAGTACCTGGATGCTCGAACATGACTTTGTTGCGCTCTCCTTCTTGATCGGTTTCACCTTCGGTCACGGAATTGATTTTGATGGTATTCTGTGTACCATAGAATTCGTGGAAGGATTTACCCGGCTTAAAGAGAATGTCAGCCAGAATAAGTACACCTTTGGCGTCACGGTCTGGGAAGAAAAGTATGTCTTCTTTGAGCGCAATCAGGATGATGTCTTTGGGGCGAAGCGCTCCGCTGGAAATGTCGGTACGGCGAGGTAAGGCTACGAGGATACCACCGTTGGCAAGGATCATCGAGCCAGCAAGACCTAGTTCAACAAGGCTGAGCTGTTCGGCAATCGCAAAAAGGCCGATGAAGGCAAAAAGCATTGCCACCAGCAGATATGGGTTTTTCAGAGCTTTTTTCATGTCTGTTTTGAATTAAGAGATAAATACCCCGCCCGAAGGCGGGGCCTTGATTACTAGCCGCGGTTGATTTCGTAAAACAATCCGTTAGTTTCCGACTTCTGCAACTGGATCCATGCACCTGCAGAAAGGGTCATGGCCGCTGTGAGGACAAAATTGCCGCTGTTGGCAATTGTAGAGGCGTTGGTAGAGCTACCACCGCGGAGGGTGTACACCAGACCAGGCACTGCATTTTGCAGGTTGGTGATGGCAGTGGCGCTGCTGTTTGCTGGCGTCAAGAAGTTTTGACCTGCAGACACGTCCGGAGTGGTCGCATTGGCGGCAAACTGGATGTAACCATCTGTGATCGCGTCGATGCGCTCCAGCTCTATGAACTTACCGTCCGAACGTTTTTTGAGTACGATGCTATCTCCTAGGTTTGGATTCCAGGCAGCAGGCAGCAACGAGAAGTTCCCGGTGTTGGCGATGCTGATGCCGTTGGTAGCGCTTCCGTTTTTGATGCGGATTTCTGCACCTACAGGAGCGTCGTCGATGGCCGTGATGGCAACCGGTGCGGTGTTGTCTACACTCACGATTGACGTGTGATCGGCAACCGATGGAGTTGCATCGTCTTTTTCCATGGCCACGAAGTAGTTCGGGTCAAAGTCGATTTCATTACACCAGATCAGCTGCTCAGTCAACGGACGTACTGCCAATGCAGCTGCGCTGGCGGCTTTACGACCAGCCAGGTTGAAGAAGATACCTTCTTTCCATACGCTATTCACCTGCAGGGTCTTGATGGTAGGAACCATACGCATGCCGCTGAATGCTTCACCTGGTTTATTTTCCAAACGCTCGATATTGCCGGCTACAGTGATGAATGCACGCATACGGCCTTCGCTATAAGGCAATTCAATCAGCTTGATCATCTCGTAGCCATCAATGTAGTTGATGTCTTCCCTATTCGGACGGCTTGAGCCGTAACGGGCATTGAGCGCGTCGTTGTACTTGCGCTTTTTACCCGTAGGGATGTACATAATCATAGTACCGGAGTCACGCAATTCTTGCGGTACGCTTTCGGCCAGCGCCTTGTATTTCAAGTCGATGTTGCTGTCGGTGATGATGCCCAACGGCGTCACGCGAATTTTGAGCTCAGCAATCTTGTCGTTGAGCACTTCATAGGCACCATCAGCACCGTTGATGGCCAAACCTGCAGTTCCTTGTACCGGTGCTTTGTAGCGACCATTGGCAGTCCTGCGGTCGCGCTCCATGATGATTTTCTTGGCGATGTGGTCGTACAAGAAATTCACGAACGAAAGCTTCATCGGCGAGCTGTCAGCAGCTGCTCCGGTCAAGGTACCAATCCAGTTGCGCTCGAGCTCTTTGAGGTTCTTGAACTCATAGGAGAATTCGAGGTCGCGAACGGTTTGGACTTCTGGCTCGAAAGCGAATGCACCTTTGGTGACGAAATTCTGCTGATAAGCTTGAGTCAGCTCGTCTAGGAAGAGGTTGAATCCAACGGCCTTATCCGATACGCCGCTGCGCATGGGGAAAATGCCATCGAACTGTGAGCCTACTGTCAAGAGCGTGCGAATGTCAGTCCGGGTCTGATAGACTTTGTTGAAGTCGTTGGCCAACTGGTCGTAGTTGATATTCCCCTCAGGCGCTGGCATGCTGATGCCTTGCAAGCGGAGCAAATGCTGCGCTGCCCGCTGATTCCATTCCCGGGCATCGTCCAGTGCGAGCAATGGATCATCGAGGTCGAACAAGGTTTTAGCGTTGGCCTGATGCACCAGGAACTTACCGTTACCCTTTGGAGTAATCGGCAACTCGGCTGCAGGCAAAGCTTCAGGCTGTGCGGCAAGAGTTTCCACCTGCTGCTGGAGCTGTGCAGTGGTTGCTTGCTCTTCCTGAAGTAGGCGTTGGAATTCTTCCATTTCACGCTTGAAGGCTGCATTGGCACTTGCTTCTTGCGAATGGAACTGATTAAACGCATTTTCGAAGGCTTTCACCTTGTCTTCGTCCAGGGCTGCAACAAGCGTTGCGCGCTGTTCGGCGGTCAAGGCGAGCTTGGCGTCTTGGACCGGCAGGGCATCGATGCCGAGCAGCTTCTGCACGGCCGACACCATGGCTTGGAATCGTTGTTTGAGGGTCATAAAAGTGAATTGAGAGTTTTGGTTGCTTGTAGTTTGCCTATCAAGGCGATGGCGTCGGCGAGTGTCCCGATCGAGTCGATGAGCCCATTGGCGAGGGCGTCTTGGGCGCCGAATGTTTTGCCTTCAATGATGCCTTCCACAGAAAGGTCCAAATTGGGCCGACGTGCTTTTACGTCGTTCTGAAAGCGAATAGCGAGGGGATTGAGCGCATTTGCCTTTAAGAGTTCGTAGTCTCCCTTTTTAGCGTCCTGCATTTCTTTGTTTTTATGGCCACTTGGATCGGCGTACACTTCACGTTCTTCGATGCCCATCTTCTCCATGGCCTTGGCGTAATCGAGCCAACGCACCATCACGCCAATACTTCCGAAGGTTGCACTCAGGTCGTTGATGGCCATGATGTGATCGGTATGGATAGCTGCATAGTAGGCAGCGCTGCAGCACATATCGGCTATGGTTACTACCGGCTTTTTGCGTTCGGCCAGAGCCTGCGTCCATACCGGCACGGCGTTAACGGCTCCGCCTCCTGAATCCATCAGTAAAATGGTCCCCGACATTTTTGGAGAGTTGTCTGCTTTGAGCATCAGCTCTGTGAGCTCGTCGGCTCCCCAAGCGCACAACGTACCGTTTTTAAGCATGGTACCACGCACAGGAATGATGGCAACACTACCCTCGGGCAATTCCTCAAAAGGATCCTTGGCATCCGAAAAAGCATATGGCAACGCATTAATGCTCGTACCGTTCGCATACGATGCCATAAGCAGGCCCCGCTCTTCGAGCTGTAGCGTACCTGCAGCCAATTGGTAAGCCAATGGCATGAGTTGGTCGGCAAAGGCTGGATCTAGGAACCATTCTTTGCGCAGCTGAAGTAATAGGTTATGTATTCCTTTCATGTGTCGGATGATTACGACACAAAGGAATGACCGCTAAAAGGCGGCTTAAAGGACTAAAAAACGGCTATAATGCCAGATTTCGGGAGAAAGTAAGGGTTGAGCCTTTGCGTTTGCTATCAAAAGCGACCTGACAGCTCAAAGGGGTGGCAGGGCTACCGAGCACAAAATCTTCCCCATTGTCGTAAACGATCCGTACTAGGTGGCGCCTTAATTCAATGTCGCGCAGCTGAACATCTTTATCGCTATCGTCACCAGGGTAAAATAAAGCAACTTCTTGCCGCTTAAACCTACCTGAGGCGTCTTTTGTGCCTTTATCTTCCCAGTCAGCTGAAGCAACTGTAAATGCTAGCGGCTGCCAGCTCGCGGCTGCTTTGAGTTGGACCAATCGCTCGGTGCGTCCGTTGACAATTCGGAATACATAGTCCACCTGATCGGCCGGTAAATAATAGAGGGCGACAACTCGGGGAACAAGGTAGCGATTGCGGTCTAACATAGGTTTAATAGCCTTTCGAATACGTCGGGGACAAATTGCCCGTCGAACTCGAAAGATTTTTTGAAATTATTTTGCTGTTGACGATAACGGTAATATCGCTTCTTCAACGTCTCAGCTGGCAGGCTATCCTCACTCATTCCTCTGCCCTGGATGAAGGCAGCTATGAGCAGCTGCTGCTCAATCTCCAACCTGCTGCCCTGCTTCATAAAGGCCAGGAAATCCACCATCAAAATATCCTCGTCAATCGCTTGGATGATTTGCTCTTTGGCTCGTTTGGGCAGGTAGGAATATACCCGCGGATCGGGGTAAGCATACCAGGGCAAATGTACGGTGATGAAATGCCCTTCTAATGGCGGATCCGGTTTAACCGGTGGCTTCTGCAGCGAGCTTTTGATAAGCCGGTTGATGATGTGATTTTTTCCGAGGATGAGTGGTTCTCCGAACCGGTTGACGCAATACTCATAGATGTACTGAGGGCAGGGAATTCTGAGTTTCAGCATATCCTTAAAATTACGAAAAAAGCCCTTTACTCGAGTGTTACAAGGGTAATCCCTTCAAAAAAGGATTCATATCCTGAGAGCACGGGAACAAACCATTTTGTTTGACCCTCAGGCTTGAACGGCACGGCATACTGATCTGCTCGACCTTCCCATTCTTCGGCTTTGGCTGCGACGATTTCTGCACACTTTTCATCCGCTGAAGCTTTACTCGTGAAACGGGCAAACTGCGGTAAAGCGGGGACTACGTTAGGAGAAGATGCTACCATGGGTAAGGGTTAAAAGGTCGACGATTTGTTGAATTTGTTCTTGACTGTCCAAAGATTTAGTACCGACAATAGCGGTCACCGTTGTATTGGACGGCTGAGAGTTATTGCCACGGGCAAGCAAGGTAAAGCCTTCGAAATTATCGGCAGCGTTGGAGGTGCTGGTAATCGGCGCTGAAGGATAAGCCCCGAGGCTGTAGGCGCCGGCTCCATACTTGGCAATTACCAGTCCGAGCTTGGTAGGCCTGGCAATACGAGAAATGGTAGAACCCACTATCGTCTGTAACTGATTTCCTGTATCGGTAAATAGCGAGTTGTGGAAAATCTCGTTACCATCCCAGATACCACGCTCCGAGCCATCTTGGTGATTATGAATAACGCCATAAACTGTTCCCGGACCATTCCAAGTAAACGGCGCTGCCTTCATGAAATACAATATTCCATCTCCCACGACGATTGGGCGGTCGACGAGCTGGGCCCGAATGCCTGAAGTACCGGTTCGAACTAGCGTCCAAACTTGACCTGATCTGCTGGTCCAGCTGTTGGGGCTTTTCTGGCGATCAAATTCCTCCGGATCCATCACCAGTCCCGGTTCACCGCCGACGATAGAACCATATTGCACGTAGTGAATACTACCCAAAAACGGAATAGAAGTATTGGGTGCTCCTCCGATGGCAAACACTCCGTTAGAAGTGTTGAATAAGGCTCCCGAAGTTTGCGTCACATCACTCCCAAGTTGAGTCCAAGCTGCCGCTTCAGTTGCTTTGTGAAAAAAACGAATTACGCCAGTGGATGCGACTCGGGTAACTCTGAACCAAAAGGCTTGGCCGTTACTGTAAGGAATAGCGACTGTTGATGTTGCTCCAATGGTGGAGGTTCCATTGAGCGAAAACTCGATAGAAAGGTTTCCGCCAAATGTATAGATGTAGAAGCTTATGGCACTGGATTCAACGAGCCGCGAAATGATGCCTTGATAATTGACCGAGTAATTGTCGCTTTGAATATGTGCGATTACCTCCAAATCTCCGGAAATGGTATTGGCCAGCGATGGCGCTTGCAGGTTGTCGTTATTACCCCCGAAAAAAGCATATTTCTTATTGGGCCTGAGCAGCAATAGCGGCTGATTGGCTACCGTTCCCTGGACAAGATCACTGGCTGCATGAATGCTATACAATTTATTCGCAGCTCTGCCCGCAGTAACTCCTGCTCCCACGCCTAACTTATACCCCATCGACTGTGGATCTACCACTAGCGCAAAGTCATTCAAGTTGCCTCGCTTCTTCAACAGGTCGACTACCTGGTTGAGCAAATACAAGTCGGGAATGACACCACCATCCGCCAAAACACGGTCGTAGTGGGCAATGGTTTCGGGATGGAAGATTTCTCGGGTGGGGATTCGTTTACGTTCGCAGAGTGCGCTCATGGGAAAGCTTTTAAGGCAATGTAAAGGTCAGCCGCTCCCAAAATCGGATAAAGGACATAAGCCGATTCCGACGAGCCAAAAATCCATGCACGAAGTGTGCGCGTTTAAACGCTACATTTTCGTGTAACTCTGTAACCGTGTAGAAAACTGCCTTTTTGAAGCCTATTAAAGGCTTTTTCGGTTACAAACGTTTGTACCCGAAAATTGAATTCTGTATCCAAGTTTGTAACGGCCAAAGTAGTTACAAACTTTTTGTAACCGTCGATTTTACAAAAGTGAGTTTGTAACCGTTTTGTAACCAAAAAAAACCGCTTCTTCTCTCTTAGTTCTTAATTTATTCAATGATTTTCTTCCGAAGGATACAGAGTTACAAAATATATACAAGAATAGAGAAAGAAGGGATGCAAGGGAAACGGCCCCAACGCACGTGAGGGGTAGAAACAACAAAGCCCCCGGGATCGGAGGCTTTTGTGTCGAAGGTGAAAAGAGATTGGTCTCCCTCCTAGCGTCGGGAGTTGTTTATTATTCCAATTTGGCTCAAACAAGAAAACATCTTGATATCCAGAGACTTTTTTAAATCGGTCGTTCTAAAAAAAAAGTGTTTCAAATCACTTTTTCTTGCCATTTTTTTTAGGCTTTGCGTCAATGGATTTAATCGATTTACTAGTTGCTTTTAACTTTTTCTTGACATCTTTGATGTCCTCAGCTGGTGGTAGCTTTTCAGGGGGAACTCCACTAATCTCGAGCATCGTGCTGCGGACCTTCCGGCCTACTATTTCTGCGGTATTTTCTAATTGACTTTGACCTTTTATGTTGTCTTGCTTGATTTTTAACTCAGTTTGGGTAATACGGAATAAGTTAGCTGCAAGCTCATCTTTGCCCATAAAGTCAAGTAGGCTTCTGCCATCCGGCACTCGTTTCATCTTCTTGAGTTGGGATATATTTTTGTTATACATACCCCTATATCCTGCGTTTTGGAAAAAACCGTAATTCTGTACACCGGCACGAGACGCAACTGCTGATAGACTCTCTTCTCTTTCAGACACCTCACTTCTAATATTAATTCTTTCAACCTTTTCCGCTTCTGCAAGATAGTTTTGTACGGCTCCAGCCAAGTTGGCAAAGTATGCCTGGGCTTGCGCTACTTTCGTCTTTTTGCTGTCTGCATTCATTACAACTAAATAACAAGCAAACCGGGACAGCTTCATATCCGCGGTACTTTTACCGTCAATTTGGGTATTTACCTGAACGAAATTGTCAAGGATATTGATGTTTAAGGTCATGCAAGTAGTAATGGCTTTATTAATGGCCTTTTGAAAAGACGTACTTGACTCGTACCCTAGAAACTCCATCAGTTTAGAAGCAAACCAATAGGTAAAGCCATTTTCATAACACGAATTTTCGAATGACTCGTCAGAGAAGTTTTCGTTGAATAACTCGAGTTCAGACATATTGCATCAATTTTTACAGCGAAGGTACAAGAAAACCTAACGACATCTATATCCTTCACTTGGCATTCAGTAATGAACGACAAAGTCCCCTCGAACCAGAGGTTTTAGTATCGGCGGTAAAAAAGCGAATTTGAAATGTTTTGCAATCATCTTTGATTTATTCAAGAATTGTTTTGACATTTGAATGGTACCATAGACAGTAATGCTGAACAAACAACTTAAATCATGAAGCTTACATTAAATATCTTATCCCTAGCTATTTCAATCATTTTGGGCTCATGTACAAATTCCCCAACTGAAATTGCTCAATCTTCTATCAATAATTATTTGAAAGAGAATTTGAAGAATTACCAATCCTATGAGCCTTTATCGTACAGCAAGTTGGATACATTGAACATTCCAGATTCTTTGGGCGTCAAAAATGCCCCTGCATATCAAGTAACCCATTTCTACCACATAACCAATTCTCAGAATGATTTAATCAAAATGTCTATTACTTTTTTTCTTGATAAAGACTTTAAAATCAAAGAGACATTTCCGAAAAGCCTAAATGGTGAATATGGTAGCTTAACAGGTAATGCATATTGGAAATACAATGATTACGTTGGAAACAAACCTGATGCAGGTGCTGAAATTCAATTACATTCGTTAGACACCATTAGGGGTAATTTAAGGTTTGAAGCAACTGCTGATGTTCAGGGAGATTACCAATTCAGTAAGTTGCCTCCTGGACGTTACCTCGTTATCGTACGATCTAATAATACTAGAGCCTGCCCTGAGGAGCATCTAATTAATTTAGGATTTTATTCTTCTTATCTAAAACAGATTTTTGGATTTGATCTAAGCAATTACACCAAGGAACTGGCTGAAATCGAACGACTAGACAGCATGGCGACGAGCATTTTGACAGGTAGGAGTAATGATTTCTATAAAAGTACAAGCTCAATTGATGCTTACTATGAACTTCAAGAACAAAGTAGGGACAAAATCAACAAATTATTTGAATCGTTCCCGACTGAATTTAGGATTAAAATGAAATTGTTTAGTGGCTTTAGTAACTCCTATGATATTCAAGTAATAGAAATTGAAGATGGAAAATCGGCTAATCTCGTTTCAGACTTTGGAATTACTTGTATATAATCGTTACTACCTAGACCTCATTGTATAGAACCATTTTTATACCTCGATTTAAGTTGTTCATTTTCTAATTCAAGCTGCTTACGGGTCTTCAATTGCCCAGCCTTATACCTTTCGTGAATCACTGCTGCTTGCACTTCCTTCATTTGTTCATCAGCAAGGTTCAATAGCTCGACAGCAGTTGGTACCATTTTACCCGGTCCAAAATACTCGCCCCACCACCGAATTACAGCCCATCGGCGACCTTTATGGTCATGCCAAACTGTTCCAGGTCGCATCAGATCTGGCAGCTCTTCGAGCGTATGAGTGCGTTCAAGCTGCTTGCCCGATACGAAAACATTGGCATTAGAAGTCGTCGTCATGACTGGCTTGGTTTTCTGTATGGATATCGTCCTGGTTGAGCTCTTCTTTAGTGCGGATGTAAATCATCTCGGTAGATTTCCCTTCAACCTTACGAATGATGCGCCGCTCGTCACCGGTGAAGAACTCACGCGGGTTTAATGAAAACCCGTTGAACTTCACCCAGCTCTGGAGCTTCTTCAAAAAAGATTGCGATGTGAGATGGCGCATATTCACGTCGCCTTTGCAATGCTCTTGTACCTCGTGCCTTGGAATGAGCTTATCTCGGTTACCTGAGTTGATACTGAAGTAGACATCTGCCCAAGCTTGGAACGCATCACCCATTTCATTCTTGAGGTTACGCTTGGTAACGTTGTCCATGGGCGGGTTCACCTTTTCTGGCCACCTCAAATAGAACTGAATACACTGTGCAACCAGGTTAATGGCATCGTTCCATTCTTTCTCTGTAAAGTCGCTGAATAGATTCTTGCCAAAGTCAGTATGTGGAGTTCTTTCATCCGGAAATTCGTCGTTCGGGCCATGGTGGTAATAGTCTGAAAATACCGTGTAGAGTAATCTCCGACTGGTAGACTGGTCTGCATTCCTCGGTGGAAAATTCGAGCTGAATGCAAGCTTTGGCGCTTCCTCGTATTCGAGAGTAAAGCTGGCCATGTTCTTCGGGTTGATATCCCACGCCCCGGTGATCATGGGGTAGAAAAAGCTGAAGTTCAAATACCGATCAGCATCGTCCACGTACACATAATCAACGTGCTCATTCACTTTTTCAAGGATGTGCTTGTTTTCAGTTACCCGTGGATCTCGCCCGGGAATTGAAACGGCATTGATAAAGTGTTTCGGGATGGTGATAAAAATTGACTTACCGGATCCGCCTTTGCTTTCGTCTTCATCGGTCAACTTACTCTCAAGTGCCCACACTGCCCAGGGTCGGCTCGAGTCTTTGTACCGGTGCATCATGTAGCCTAGTGCATACAGCCTATTAATTAGATGAAGCTTCTCTTCCTGCTCTTCTTGCTCTGTAAGCTTGTGGCGCATTCTGACTTCACCATTTGGCAGCTTTTCCTCAACGCCGTATTCCTCAACCTTCCAGTGCATTTTGCAGGTATTGTGGATGTAGCGAAACAGCAACGATTGCTTTTCGAATGGGGGTAATTCGATATCATAGCGGCCACTGGCTTCATCGAATTTGACCTCGAAGTGCTTATCCGATTTTTCGACGGTATGATTAATTACTTTCTCTTCCCAGATATAGCGGTCGAAACCACCAGGCTTGATTTCCTCGATTCCATCGGCAGAAATTTTCCAGCTGCAGTTTCGGAAAAACAGATACTGGCTCTTTTGATCATACGCAGTAAAATCTAGCTCTACAGTGGGTAGGTTCATCAAGGATGAATCGTTCAGCTGTGCGCTGCGCAAGAAGGTATTCCGCAAAGGAATATCCATGTTCCTGGTCTCCAAAAATCGATTCACAAAATCTCGGATATCCCGTGTTCTCACCCGCTTTACGATGTTACCAGTGACTTGCACATAAAGGTCCTCTTCCGTCTTGAGCATCCGGAGGCGACCAAATCCACAACCGGCGAGAAAGTTCAACAAATGCACATTGTTCACATCGTACTTCATCCGCTTGAAATCCCCGTTTCTGTCGTATTCGGGCACTTCATCCCAAAAGCGATACGGCAAAGCTGCCTTCATCAGCTCACGGATATTCTTGTTCGGATTGGGGTAATGTTGGAGGTAATCGCGAAGATCTTTGCATGGATTGCCGCGCTGATCACGCTTGGCCGTTAGTTCCTTCGGGAGTTTAATCACCTTCAAATCCAGGAATTGAAACGCCATACGATGCGCTTCTTTTCTTCCGGTGGCGTCGATATCCCCTAGATAGTAAAGCTCGTCTGCGAGGCTCGCCAGCGTCCGGTATTGATTGCCATCGAGGTGATAGGTTTCAGAGTTGAACCATACAACCAGGTAGCCCAATGCAGCCATGTTGAGGGCGTCACGCTCTCCACTGCAGACTACAATTTCCGGGAGCTTAGGCAGCTTCTTTTTCTTGGGCTTATCCTCTTCTTCGGCTTCGTCCTTTTTGGCTTTTTCTTCGGCGTAGGCATTCTGCAAATCCTCAAAAGCTGCCTGACACTGCTTTAGTCCGTTGATGTAGCGTTTATCGAATTCACCATCGTAGATGAATCTTCTGCTTTTGTCCTTACTTAGGGGCTGGTAAATCTTCGAGAACTTACCTCGTGCGAAATGGAAAATTGGAAAATCATCCGTCGAAGCGATGGTGTAGGTTTTTCCGTTTTTCGTGCCAGTATAATACTCGAGTGCTGTGCATCCGTACTTTTTGAGGGTTTCCACAAGCCGGTCGCGCTCGTAGCTTTTGCGCACATGCTCGGCAAACATGACCTCCAGCTCGTAATCCGTGAAGCCCTCTTTGTGGCTGAATTTACGGCTGCCTGGAGCTTCGTCTTCTTCAGCTGGTCGGCTCGTGATCACAGGCTCCACCGATCGAGCGGCGATACCGTCACGCGATGGAATGTTGAACCAATCGGCGATATATTCCAAGGCCTTCGCGAAGTCACAAGCATACTTGTCGCGAACCAGCTCGATAGCATTTCTAGGCTTGCTATCCCCTCCAAAGTCAGTCACTACCCAATTCCCGTCCTGCAGCTGCTTGAGTGTAGCTGAGGGCGTTTTTTCGTTATCCCGGATTTTGAATTTTTTGTTGGTCCTTCCAACGCATTCTTGCGCGTCGGGAAACAACCGGATGATAACGTCTAGTCCGCCTTGGGTTTTTTGGAGTATGTCTTCTTTTTCGAAAAAGGGCATGTGATGAGCTTAGAGGTGCGAGATTGGCTAGATTGGCGAGCTGGTGAAAGGACGATTACGAGGGTATACGGATTTCCTCGGCTTTCACGGTTTCGAAGGGCTGGAATACGATTTCCTTCTCGAGCATTTGAATAGCCATGCTCTCGGCAGCTTCTTTATTCTTGGCAGCTACATTCACCTGGTAGTGGGTGATTCGGGTGAAGCCGTGGTACAAAGTGCCTTTAACGGTGTAGGTTTTTTTGGTATTCCACTTACGGAATAGGTTGTTGAAAAATGACATATTTTGATTTTAAGGATGTAAGGTTTTAGAAAAGATATCGGCAGGGATGAAGCCGTGCTCGATACAATAGATCAAGAGTTTAGCCCGATTACTGGCTTCATTGGGTGAATCATAACAGGCTTCAAATCCTAAAGAATCACTGAACCATTTATCAGTAGCCTCATCGCGTAACCCAGCATATTGGCCGTTACAGATTACTTCTAGTCGCCTGTAATCACGGAAAACGATTTCATTCCCCAAGGCTTTACCGAGTTCGGCAATAGTCCAAGTAGGCACCATATCGTTTGGCCGAAAAACACGCATTAACTCGCATTCTGGAGAATCGCGAGGCATGACGATTTTGGAATACCGGTCGATGAACCAATTGGCCACCATCGAGGTGACACCGATGTTAAGGTTTTGGAGCCAGCAGGCTTCTTCAAGGGGGCAAAAGAGCTCAGTTAGCTTTTTGTTCATTGTCGCGAGAATTAGGGGTGTCAAATAATTTTTGCTGACGTTCTTCCATGGTGATCTTATCCTGAAAGCGAGGGCTTTGAATGAGCAAATCCACTTCGCGTAACTCGTCCACAGAACAAGCATTTAAAAACTGCTCGGGTGAAATGGACAGCTCCAAGAGTTTGGTGATTTTGGGCATAGCATTGAGTTTAATTCCAGTTGTCAGTGTTTTCCTGATACGCCGTTATCCGACCGACCAAAGGGATATCCCATTCTGCTATGGTTCTATTTTTCTCTTGGCCGTACCTATAGTCCCGTTTAGGTGAAATCTTCAAGGGGTCGCACCGGTGATGCTTCTGATTGAGCTGTTGCAGGTCTTGTTCAACCAGCGCAATCATATGCTTGTACTCGACCTCAGAAGGGAGTACTCGTAGATCATATTTCCAGAGCATCGCTTTGGCTTCTGACTGCAGTTTGTTTCTGCTTACTAGGTGTGTTTGATCGTAAATGAGAATGATTCGACTCATGGTCAATCAGCTTTTAGCAGCATTTTTCTGTATTCAATTTCAGTGCGAGCAAGTCCAATCACCTGATTAACCGTGCTGTTGATGGCCTCGGCTTGAGGGATGAAGGTTTTGTCATCTTTGATCTTCTTGATGTTCTCGAGCAGGGTATCTCGAAGAGCCGTCATGGTGTTGCCGTCGAGCGTAGATATCTGAGGAAGTGAAGAGCCTCTATTGCCGCCTTCTACAGTTGCTGGTACCACGGCCTCAAGCTCTTTAAATTCTAGGAGCCGCTGGGGAGCATCGGTGAATGAAATTCTAATAGGTCCAACACTCGTTTTGAGAACGATGTCCGGATCCTCAAAAACGTGACCAGTGATCTTGATTAGGTTTTCGTTGTAGGCGAAGGTTTTGCCTACCATGCCTTTAAGCTTGTTGGAGATGTCCATTTATTTGTCGTTTAAGTGTGATTTGAAGTCTTTTGAGTTGTATGAGCTCCGGGTAATTGTTCACCAATTCTTCAGTGAGTTCTTGGTTTTTCTTGGTGGCAATGGTGAAGGCCACCCATCGATCTGATAAAAGTGTGCTCGCTGAATTCCTAACCCGATTCTCTTTCATAGTGATCACTTCGAGGTTCTCGATGCTGCAGTTGTTGTAATCACCATCAATGAATCTGAGCACATAGCCTTTGGGAACCGGATTATTATGCATTTCCCAGATGTGATGAGAAAGTGCTTTCCAAATATTTGGCTCAGCTTTCTTGATGAACCACCCAGCTGGGATGCTTTTACCTTTACCTTTTCCTGGGCGAAACGTTATACAGCCTACTGGCTTTGCATTCTTGGGCAGATGCCCTTTTTGAAATTGGGATCTACGAGAATTAGGATGAATAAAGACCATCTTCTTGCCTTTATTGGCTGGAACTAGGCCCTTCTTGAATCCACCAGGATTGGTATAGCCAATAGCCTTCTTGAAGCCGTTAGCATGTGCAATTTGTTCCACACAGGCCTTTGAACATCCTAAGAAGTTGATCATTTCTGTGTACGTATGCCCAGGATACAGCAAGCCAATCCAAACCTTTCGTTCAACAGCCTTGAGCATTTCTGTAGAAGCAATGAAATTCCAAGCTGCCATGATTTCAGGATACGGTTTGATTTGAAATCTTTGTAATTAGGTCTCTCCACTCTTCAGCTTTCGATGCCCATGTTTCCTTCTTTCCCCTTTCAGTAGCCGTTCCATACCCCTGAATAGGCCTTTCGGCAATAGACTTGCATTTTTTCTTTTGAGCTTCTAAAGCCTCAAGGAGCATTTCCAGCTCTTCAGTTTCAATATCAAAGGTGTGTGTCATGTTTAAGCATTTGAAGGTTGACGTTTAGCCAGAAATGCGGAAACCTTGGTTCGCTCCTGAGCGCTCAATTTGGTCATGAACCACTCCTTCGTAGTGCCAGCTGTTTTGGCCTTTTCAAAAGCATCAAATAATTCTTGGTCAAAGTTGTCCGGGAGAGCCGTTTCAATGTCGAGCATAGAAAGGCCATTTAACAGATCAATTACTTGTTGATTTTCCATGTGTTTGTGAATGAATTTTGAATTGCTGATAATCTTTGGCACTGGCGAGCACTGCCCAGTCTGCATACCCGCTGATCGATTGACGGTCCAGCGGCTTGATGTAAAAAGGCTTTGAGTGTTCTTTCAGAAAGTCCCTCAAATCTGTGAGCTCCTTAATTGGCCCATGGATCTCGCAATTGTCTGGCACTAGGTGCTGCATCACGAGAGCGGATATTTCGTCTCGATAGTTGTCAGGCACCTCTAGTAAAAACTGACCAAGAGTGTCGTTTTCATGGTGCGCTTGGAACAATTCCCAAAAATGGGCAACCATGGACTTACTGAAAATCGACTCGAAATCTGTGAATGTGAGGCTGCGAAGCGAAGCGGCGAATTTCTGGTCCATCGTTATGCTCCTTGATTTAAATCGCGTAAGAACCCGTTGGCATAATCGATCATGCCGTTGACTTTGCGCAGGCAGCTCGGCTGGAGCTTGCTGAAGCTATTCGGGATTAACTCCCGAAAATCTGCTTCGTGTTTGAGCACCATTTTGCACAGATCGGCATGCGGACTGTAGCGGTAAAAATCCAGCATGCGTTTAAGTCTGCTGATTGCAGTTGCCCGGGCCATGGTAGTTTTACCTACAGCCTGGAAGTTCATTTCCCGCTGCCGCACGAATGCGACTGCCGTTTCATACAGATGATCACCAGCGCGGCTCGTGAATTGTCTGCGTTGATTGAATGCAGTATTCATATATGTGGGGTTGAAATTCCTTTAGAGATGGCGAAGGCCGTAATCGATGCCCGGTTCATCAGGCCGAGCTTGTGACGGATGTTTGCCAAGTGAACACAAACGGTGTTAGTGGCAATACCAAGTTCATCGGCTATTTGCTTGTCAGCTAAATCTGGTTTTTGTCCTAGGAGCCGTATGATCTTGAATTCTGCCATGGAGATTTTACCTCCAGGGCCAGTGATGGGCGCACATAGTTTGAACTCATGCGGACAGTTTCCCCGAAATGGACAGGGCCAGTATTCCGCTTCGCCCATTTTGCCGAAGTTCATGTCTGGGCTATTATCGAATCCTCCGTATTGGCACCAAAGAAACTGGCTGATGCGTTCGAAGCGGTCCGTCTTCTTGAGTTCTTCCAGTGAAGTCTTTGCTCCTTCATTACTTTCAATGGCTCGCTCAATGGTGAGCAGTAATGCCTCAGGCAATTCTTCAATAGGTATGGTCTTGCCTTGGAAGAGAACCAGGTGCTGAAATCCCACGGCAAAAAATTCGAGTGAATGCGCATCGAGCAAACCTGCCACAACTTTTACCTGATCGCTTGAATGTTGATATATATCAATACGCATATCAAATTTTTTTACCGGTTAATTTCTGGAATTGTGCTTTCCGCTCTTCTCCATAAGCGATGGCCACTTTCAATATTTCGTCATTCTCGTGATGACTGGCCACTACTTGCCGGATGTAGCTCACGGAATATTTGCCGTTTAAACGCTTCTGAAGCTCTTTTGCATACCTGTAAGGCAGGTATTTGAGTGCATCCATTCGCTTTTGCCTGTAACTGTTTTTCATTATTGACCCGCTTTGATGTTATCGGTAACTTGTCGGAAACTTATCGATTCAAAAGTATTGATATATTCCAATAACACAATAGCATTGACTCAAAAAAATTTGGAGACCCGTTTGTCTTTTACTTTAGACAGCTTCACTCGTTTGGCCAAAGAGTTGGATTTGACCGAGCGCCAGCTGTTTATTGAAGCAAACATTGACCTGTCCATTTTGAGCCAACAACGGAGCCGGATTAAAAAGAATCTTCCAATCAGTGGATTTTCGGTACTGGCCATCATTAAACTACTCGAGCGCTTCCCTGGCTTGAATGTGAACGCTTTTTTCAAAGAAGGTGAGCCTTTCTTTGGTTCGGCAGAAAAACCGGTTTCTGGAAGCTCGGAAGACATACTGCGCACATCCACCTGGCAGGTACGCTATTTCGAGAAATCGAAGATGGTAGAAGCTTTGGAGCAGCGAATTAAAGAACAGTCGACCATGATTGCCACGCTGCAGGAGCTGCTAAAAATGGCCAAATGAAGCCAAATGTTTCACAATTGTTTCACAACACTAAACCTAAGGGACTGATAAACAGAAAGTAAACGACTTGTCTAGTCGCTCCCTACGGGCTACCAAGCCGCTCCAACCGGGGCGGCTTTTGTATTTTTAAATATTAGTGCCTAGCAAAGTTACTTAAAGGTTAAAAAAATCATCCAAATGCTGATTGATCTGCTTTGTTGTTACTTATGGCTGGGAAAGTTGTTTTCATGTAGTCTACGTTTGAGCCGACCACATTAGCTGAACGGGCCACTTCGACCATGGAGGAACGGAATAAATGAAGGCTTGAAGGGCTTGCATGTGTTTATGCCGTAGTTCCATGGTGTTGTGTGGACAGGCTACCGAAATTCGCGACGTCATTCACGCGGAATCCCTACTATTGTTATATTGCATCAGCGATCGCATCAAACTACCATGTAGTGCGTAGAGCGCGGTCTGAAAGAGGCGCCATAAAAAATATTACAATGAGTAAATCCTACAATTTTACTACTCTCCATGGGGTTAAAGACGCTCTTGATACATTTCAGTTTATTCGGCCAACTGAAATAACTAATTATATCCAAGGCCCTCCTCACGTGACTCAAGGTAAGTATATACCGTTCAATTTAAATATAGATAATGCCTTTCCACTTTTCATTAATAATGAATTGACAAGCTTGCCTGATATTTCAAATACAGATAAGGATGGAGTCATATCTGTAAAAATGAGCCCGAATGATACTCAACCTTACAATGAAATTGTTGCAGACTTCGTAATTAAAAAGGGAATATGCAGCAATTTAGCAGAGACTGTATATGCCAAATTACGCCACTTAATGGAATACAATTTGGACTACAAAAAGCGTGAGCAGTTATACAGTTGGACATTTAGTGATTTAGCCACTAATTATACAGCTAGGATTAAATCAAAACCAGAATTTAGGGATCTAGAGCTATTTCCTTACAATGCTTCCATCGATAAATTCAGGCGTTTATTCATTGAATTTATTGAAGACAGAAATCTCTATACACATGGTCAAATAACTGTGCTCAGGAACAATCAAAGCATTTGTATTAAAAATATTGACCGAAATGCGCTGAAAGTCCGTTATTTTGAAATACAAGAAGCACATTTTTCATTCTTTTCATTGGCTTTTGCAACTATAGACTCATGCTTGAACATAAATTCAAAAAGTAGAGCTAAATCGAACAAGCAAGAAGGCAAATAAAAAAGCCAGCTTTCGCTGGCTTCCTCTCACTTAATCGTATTTAAGCTTCGGCTTTTGATTTCAAGTAGGCACTGTTTATGCGACCGACGCGATCGGCTTCTTTGTGTTGTGCCAAGGTAAACTTTATGTACTTTTTGCCTTCGTACTCAAAGATTAAAGCTTCAGCTGTAGTCATGTCGAGAACAACTTCGACTGCGTTTGATAATGCGTCGATTTTAGGACGTGACCGACGTAGGTTTTTGCCCAAGTGGTAGTGTCTGGATTGTTTTTGAGTTTGCTCATGATGTAAGAGTAAATGGTTAATGAAATTTTATACACCCTTTTTTTCAAAGCCAGGATAGCACCTGACAAGGCACCGTGGAAAACCGGAACAACGTAAGGATATGCCGCGAAAGGCCTTGCAGTGCGAAGCGAATGCTACTCCGGCGTTTAAGACCTTCGTGTGTAAAATTCAGTTAACCGGAAGAACTCACCCATAGAGCCGACATAAAACTAGATTCTGCCACTAGAAAACACCCGCTACATGGTATAAGCGAACCACTCAAGTGTAATTGGCTGCGGAAGTGCAATAAATTAGAGCAGTTAACTATTGTATTTAACAAACTCTTTCCTAATGCAACAATTAATATGATTGACAGAACAGTTGAAGAGGTTTTTAATTACAAGCCAGAAAAATCAGAATACTACTGGCACTGTTACTCATTTGTGATGACCAAAAGACCATACTTAGCAACAAGAGTACACCATTTCATTAACTTATATGGCTTTTCTAGAAATGTATCCTTCGCAATTTTGTTTTACGTTTTCTTTCGAGTGTTTGTGCTAAACTTTGGATTTGGTATCGGAATGGAAAAGTTCTCGATTATTGTGAGTGTATTATTTAGTTTTTCTGGGTTAATGATGGTTTGGAATTACACAAAGCTATTCCGACGCCATGCCGTGGATGTTTTCATTTTGTTCCTATCCATTAATAACGACGGGCTTGATACTCAAGAAAATTCCGTTACCTTTTGAAATGACCATTCCATTTGCTTGAGAAATGACAAAGGCAATAAATTAAGGCTATATCTATTTCTTACCAACCTCACAGAGCCGATTTGAAAGACTCTTTGGGACAATTTTCTTTCGCATTGAAGCTTGATTAGTGAAGTGAGCGGCCAAATTGTAGGCCTTAGGCAAAAAATCATCTACTCCATCATTATTCTCGTGGTAAAAAAGCTTGATGGATTTACAATTTTCGTGTTCAAAAATCTCTCTAAGCATTGTCCTATCTGATAATCCAAGTGAGTGCCCCATAACATAAACCTCATATGCCTCTCCGTCAATATATTCGATTAACGATTGATAACTATCATTTAGCACGTAATAAAATGACTTCACATATTTAAGATAGGCATGATTTTCACCCGCCTTAAGTAGTGATAAGTACTCATCACTGTGCTCATCACCAAATCCAAACACTATCGGATTATTTTGGTCATTTATGGAGCCGTGGATATGAATTAAGCGCGGATTAATCTCCTTTTTTAATTTGTTGATGTACGGGGAAAGAGTTTTCGTGTAGTTGAAATTCAAAAACAATATTTTATTGGGCATTTTTCCATACCACCCACTCATTTCAGAATATGGATTCTTTACTGGTTCATACAACTGCTCGAGCAATTCACTTTTCGTTTTGCAGGTATTAGGCTCTGTAACTGAAATTAGATACTCCTCTAGGTTCAATTTTAATTCTTCCCATTGTTTATTCAAGTCCTGTATTAGAGCCAGCTTCCTATTACTTGAATTAGAGTAACGCACTAGCAAACTAAAATAAAGTTGTTCTAAGTCTACCCATTTTTTTTGTTCTATACTGTTGAAAGTCAATTCCAATAAATCACACATCTCAACGGTTAGCAAATTATTTGGCCTCAATTTCCGAAATACCTCAAGTGAGTTGCTGCACCCACTAGCTATTTCATGGATCCTGTACCAGCCATATTTTGTAGTGACTTTTAGTAAAGGGCTGGTGAATTTGCCAGTTCTCATGAGTTCAGATACCACCTTGTCCAAATAGTATATAATCAAATGGTGATAACTGGTTTTAAGATTATGAGCTAAATCAAATCCATTACCTATCAATATAAGTCTGTTCATTCCTCAATGCTACTTGATACGAATCTAGTTAAGATTTTCAACTGGCATTGACATTTTGAAAGTTTGGCGAAGAGCCGTTTTCTCTTTTTTAATAACCTTAGATGTTTTACACTCGTTAAACAACTTGAATCAGCCCTAAAATCACAATTTTCTTCGTGGAAGCCGATTTCCAGCAGTATGCATGAATCGCCTTGTAGTCGATTTGAAAGCCATTCACAAATCTGAATTGGAAAAGTTGGTCGCAAGCAACGAAGCTTTCCAATGTGTGTTAATGCGATAGTTCGTACTTTCGTAAGATGCTCTACCGCCGCAAATTTCTGCTCGCTTTGTTAGAACTGTTGGGAGGCGAAACCGAAAAGTTGCGCTTGCAAAAACTGGCCTTTTTGTTTGGGCAGCGTGGGCGGGCTTTGTACGATTTTGTGCCTTATAAGTTTGGTTCGTTTTCTATTAGCATGGCCAGCGATTTGGGTGCCATGTCCAAACATGGGCAAGTGTTAGAAAGTGAAAATACCGTGGTTAAAATGGCTCAAGGCCAGTGGTTGGCTAGCTTGTCAGCCTCCGATCAACAAGCCCTGCAACAATTGGTTGCCGATTATGGCAAACTCAGCACCCGGCAGCTTACGGCGTATACCTATCGCCATTATCCGTACTATGCCAGCAAAAGCGAAATTGCCGCTGACTTGCTAACCGCGCAAGAACTCGAAAAGGTAAAACAAAGTGTGCAGCCTTTTACGCAAAAGCGGCTATTTACCATTGGTTACGAAGGCATTTCGTTAGAAGCTTACTTAAACAAATTGCTGCAAAATGGCGTAAACCTACTGGTTGATGTACGGCGCAATCCACTGAGCATGAAATTTGGCTTTAGCAAGGGTCAACTGCAAAAGTCATGTGGTATGTTGGGCATTGCTTACGCACATTTGCCCGAATTGGGCATTGCCTCTGATCAGCGCCAAACCTTGCACACACAAGCCGACTACGATGCGCTTTTTGTAGCCTACAAAAGCAACACTTTAACGGCTACAGCCGAGTCGCAGAAAAAAGTGCTCCAATTGTTGCAACAATATGACAGAATAGCGCTAACTTGCTTTGAAGCCAATATCTGTCAATGCCACCGCAAGCCCTTGGCCGAGTCCATAGCTGCCTTACCTGGTTTTGGTAGTCAGCTAGTGCATTTGTAACATGCCTAAGTTAAAAGTGCTGATTACCGTTAAAACCTATCCTGTACTTTCTTCGAAGTATGATGAATTGGTGTGCACAGCAGGTTTTTTGGAAGACGGAACCTGGATTCGAATTTACCCCGTGCCTTTTCGAAAATTGGATTACGAAAGTCAGTACCACAAATACGATTGGATTGAAATCGATTTAGAAAAAAACTCAAGTGACTTCAGACCTGAAAGTTATCGTCCCACGAATATCGATGCTGGCATTAAAGTAGTAGGGCATTTGCCAACTTCAAACGATTGGTTGCACAGACGGTCGACTTGCTTGAAAAAGATTCACACCAATTTGAAGCAACTCCTTGAAGATGCCAAAGGCCCAACGAAACTATCGTTAGCAGTATTTAAACCTAAGTGTTTTATTGACTTTAAAATCGTTGCTGTTGAAAGGGAATGGGATTCGGAAAAACTCCAAAGGGTGATAGCATCACGTAGTCAGCTCTCGTTGTTTAATGAAAACTTAGCACAAGACTTTAATCATGTAAAAAAGTTACCGTATGCCTTTAAATACCAGTTTGAAGATGAAAACGGACAAATTAGCACATTGTCAATTGAGGATTGGGAAATTGGTCAGCTATTTTGGAAAGAGTTTAGCAGGTTAGGTAGCGAATCCGCTGCGCTAGAAAGCGTTCGCAAAAAGTATTGGGATGATTTCGTGATGACCAAAGATTTGTACTTGTTTCTTGGAACTGTTTACGAAAATCACTCGAAAAATTACCCGAATCCGTTCTCTATTATCGGGACTTTTCACCCCCCTTTTAAGCGCCAAATGTCACTTTTTTAAAGGCAGATTGACTATCGTATCTGTAACCCTTCATTAATTTCAGATTATTCCTTCTCAAGTGAAGCCCCCCTACTTCCGCACCACACGTGTGAAGTAACTTTTGCCGGTGGTGGCTTGCGTGATGTGCACGAAATAGAAGCCGGGCGGCACATCCAAAAACAGCGGGCCTTGGGTACTGGGCTGATGATATACTTGCTGCCCCATGGCGTTGAAAAGCTTTAAGCTGTAGCTACCTTCCATTCCCTCGATGTGCAATACGTTTTCGAATGGGTTAGGATACACCCGCAAGGGCTGGTCGGCCGAGAGCCCATGCTCGCTCAGCACTTGTGAACAATTTCGGGCCACTGAATCGGTTGCATAATAGTTTGTGCAGCTATTACAGAAGATACTCTTGAAAAAACAGCTGGCACGCGCTGCCCTGAACTCGGCACTGCTGTTACGGAAAATGCCGTGCCCGCCGGCGGTATCCACGGTAAGCTCGCTGCAAACCGCCGCGGTCGACAAACGCTGGTGCAAACGGCGCGAGCCCAACAGGCGGTAGTGCAAAAAGGAACTATCGGTGTCGATATACACCACGCTGTCGAGCCCGCCGTGAAAGGCCACGGTAGGGAGCAGTTCCTGGGCATCGAGCTCCGATTCGGTCACAGCACCCCAATTGTTGAATACCCCTTTGAACGTATAACTATTGGTTAAACTGTTGCCCGAGCTATATAAATTCCCTAATGTTTGGCTCACCGAACTGCTGTTGTAGCGTAACGCAACACTGTCGAGTTCATCAGGATCGGCATACACCATGCCCATGGCCAAGATCGAACCTGCACTTTGTCCGCCCACAAACAACCAACTGGTATCAATTCGGATGGCATTGGCATTATTCACGATATACCGCATCGCAGCATGACCATCTTGAATGGCTCGATAGCGTGCTTTGTATTGGCCATATTCGGTATTTTCATAGCCGAGTCGGTAATTTACACTGGCAGTTACATAGCCTCTACGCGCCAGATGAATGCACAGGTCTCTGATATCGCCAGCTTGTTTATCGCCCGATACAAAACCACCGCCATGAAAAAGCATCACAAAAGGACGCTTTGAGGAAGTATCGAGTGTTAGGTTGGGGTAATACACATCCATGCGTAATGCGTAGGCATTGCCGAGATAATCGGTGGCTGTTCCGTATTGAATATTGGCTCCCACGGTAATGGCCGTTGTATCGAAAAAAGGAAGCTCGGTATAACGTGCATTGCTGGTACAATACTGTCCTTTGGCACCAGCCAAGTTGGCCAGTAAAAACAAAATCAATAAGCCTACAGGCTTGATCCCATTTCGTGCGTGATACGCGTGCATACCCATAAGCCTTCCATCGTTTATTTGTAAAGTTGTGAAATATGTCTGAAACTATCGATCAATTATGAATCCGCGACAGTACCATAAAACAAAGTACGGAATGAGTTGTCGCAGGTTAGCTAAAGAGGACCTATGGATACAAACTTGACTGTCCATCTTTAGCTAGAATTTTAAGTATTCTAATCCGGATATAGCGCTGTAGAAAAATGGGGTACACATTCACGTACAAGTTTAAGATGGGCAAAAAAATCCAGTCGAAAAGTGTCCATTTTTTATCTATCAGCAGTACCAATAACATAAAAAGTAAGCAACCAAGTACATGTCGATATTCGTATTTTCGGGTTTGTTTTTCGTAGGCAATTAGCTCAGTTTTTCTATCGGTTCTAGATATTTTAATTTGGCCGATTCCCTTTCGTTTGCGAACCAAATCACCGGTAGTTGGCAGGTATTTCTTGTACATGCGAATGCCCAACCATTCGTAAATCGGTCGGCCTTTATTTTGCTCCCATGAGCAAGGCTTAAAATAACTCTCTACAAAACGATCGAAATTCAAAACAAACGACTAAACGGTTCAAGCTCAATTTGCAATTTTTCAGCAAGTATACCATTTATCTTTTTTACGGGTCATAGAAACGAAAATCGGTATGATTCCAAAATCCTGAAAGAGCTCGATTTTGGCTTTTCCCCAAACCCGCTACACAACTAAACGTTATTTAGGTTTTTCAAATAAGGCATCGAAACGGTAGCCTGCATACGGTAAATCGGCTGGAACTTCTAAAATCGTGAGCTCCAATCCCAATGCATTGGCAATACGTTTAAATTCATTGGGGTGCCAAAACTTACCCATCGTTTCCCGTCCAATACTTTTGTGGTATAAATAGCGCATTATTTTAGCAGGAGTATTGTAATACGTCCACCATTTACGGGCATCGGGCGTATCGCCAATGAATATTTTGCCGCCGGGCTGTAAAAGTGCGTTTATTTCTCGTAACACCTGTAAACCTTCTTCAAAACGTTCGAAATATTGAAACGAAAAATAGAGCACTACCTTCGAAAACATTTGATTCAGCTCGCGTAAATGCAGTGTATTTGCTCGCACGAAATGCAGATTGGGCAACACATGCGTTTGTTGCGCTATGGCCAGCAGCTTACTGGATTGATCTACCCCGACTACCCTCCTGCATTTATCGGCCAACAATGCACTAAGCTCGCCATTCCCGCAACACAAATCGAGCAAATCCTCGTCATGCTGCAGTTGCAAGCTCTCGGCTATGTGTTGAGCAATACGACGATGAAGCGCTTGCTCATCGCCAGCGCGCAATCGTCCTACCTGTTCCGAGCGGCTCGCGGTTAGGGCTTGTGTATCCCAAAAGACTTCCCAATTCATTGTATCGATAAAAATACAATTAGTTGCCAACTTCGCTTTCGTCCAACTACGGTCATACTCAAAAAGTTATCCTTTGTTTCTACTTCACTGGATTAAATAATTCATAAAATGAATTAGTTGAATAATTTAACTCTGGTTAAATTATCACCTACATGCGTTATTCCGTTTATGGTTACTTCACGCCCCTTGCGTCAATCTCCACTTTTTGTTAGCTTGAGCCCTTAAAACCAAACTATGAAACCTCTATTCCTACTCTTAGGCCTTTTGCTGGCTTTGGGCGCAGCGGCACAATCACCACAAAATGGACTCGATTTCGATAATGTCGACGATTTTGTAAGCGTGCCCGCAGCTTCGGCGGCTATCGCCAACCAGCCAGCATTCAGTATGGCAGGATGGGTATACTTGGCCAACCCCAGTCCGGGCTTCCCCAACTTTGATGGGGTGATGGGCTTTCGCAACGACCTCAACGCCGATTTTTACATCCTTCACCTGAATGCCACCACCTTTGAGTGCCGCCTGCGCACCCCCACCAGCGGGGCACTTACCATGACCTCGGCCACCGCGCAAGTCAACCAATGGCAACATGTGGCCTTGGTGTATACCGGTAGTCAGCTGCAGTTTTACCACAACGGTACCTTAGCCACTACCATCGCCGCTAGCGGCACCATCACCAATACTGGGGTAGACTTCAATATCGGCCGTTTGCCCTTTCAAACAACCCCTTTCCTCCTGCAAGGCCAAATGGACGATGTTGGGCTATGGAGCCGAGCACTCACGGCCTCAGAAGTGAATTGCCTCTGGAAACAAAAAATCAATCCCGCCATGAGCGGATTGGTAGCCTACTGGCCCATGAACCAAGGTACCCCTGGAGGCAACAACGGCGCCCAGTTTTTTCTCGACGATGTTATTGGTACACTCGACGGCACATTGAATGGCTTTGCGCTCACGGGCAGCAGCTCCAACTTTGTGGCGGGCATCAACCGTATGGGCAGCCGTGTAGATACCATCTGCCCAGGCGATAGCTTGGTGATCAACGGACAAGCCTATAAAAATCCCGGTATTTATCAAATCATCCTGCCCGGTGGCGAAGGATGCGATTCAAGCATGGAACTGAGTCTGGCCTGGCGCCTCTTGAATACAGGCATTAGCTTAAGTGGTTTTACGCTCAGAGCAGCCGATAGCACGGCTACGCAATACCGCTGGATCAACTGCGCCACCAACACCCTTGTAAGCGGTGCCACAAGCCGAAGTTTTACCGCCACCGCCAATGGCAGCTATGCCGTGATCATTACCACCCCCAACGGCTGTACCGATACCTCTGTATGTCTCACCGTGAGCGGGGTGAGTGTTGAAGAAAACGATTGGGCTGCTGGCATACGTATTTATCCTAATCCCGGCAATACGCTGTTCATCGATTTACCGGAAAATAGCGCAACAGCACAAATTTGTGTGACCGATTTGTCAGGAAGAATGTATTTGAATGAAACGCTGTCTGTCGGCAACAACGAATTAAACACTTCCGAACTAGCGCGTGGCATTTACTTGTTGAGCATTGAAAGTAATGGCAAAAAAATGCAACGACGTTGGATTAAACAATAAAAAAAACGCCATAAATAAAGCCTGTACATCTTAGGGTGTACAGGCTTTTTTTTGGGCAGCGGGTGCATTAGAGTATAAACAATACGCCCAAAGCGAGGGTTTCGCTCCACTGAACACCCTTGTCTTGATTTTTATCGTACAACATCACCGCTGTAAAATTGGTGTTGATGTATTTCGTGATTTTAGCCGATAAAATTAAATCCACACGATGGTTGGTGTTGCTAAAATCGGTGTATTGGCCGAACGAAATATATCGCAGTTTTAAATTCAAATTTTCAGCAAGGTTTTTATCCAAGTCGGCCAGTATTTGAAAACCTAAATCGTTCCGTAAATTTTTCCCAACGGGTACACCATAATTTTCAGGCACCGCCAAAAACAAACTGTCGGCATTAACGAAGGTTTGTCGCATGGCCAAGGCACCCACACGTACCCAAAAATAAGGCACGGGTTGGTAGCGCACCCCCAACGATTGGGTCAGATAAGCCGGCGCCATAAAACGCGACACCTCGGTGGCGATTTCATTGCCGTTGGCGTCTTTATCGTATTTAAAACCAGGGGCAAACTGCGACAAGAAGTTCACGGCACCAAAGGCATCTAATTTATCGGTGAATTTGTAACCCGCCTTGGAGTCCACAAAGATGAGGTCGTTCAATTTCCGTTGACTTTGCCCCTTGTTTTGTAGAATACCGTATTGCAATTGCAGGTCGTTGGTCCAGCTAAACTTGGCTTTGGTGTAGTTTAAGTTCCCTTTAATTAATGTTCCCAAAGCAAACGAGCTCACCCCACCGGCTTTCCAATTGGGCGAAAAAAACGACTGGTTGAAGTTCAGTCCCACTTCGAGCTTACGCTTCCAAGGGTTCACAGCAGTGCTGTCTTGTGCTGCTACCACTGTGGGAAAAAGCACAACTAAAAACAAGAATAAATTTTTCATGGTCGATTTATTTAAATGCCCATTGCAAAAATTCGGGAAATACTTCCGCCCAGGTTTTGAAATCGTGTTTACCGCCTTCTATTTCGCGGTACACAATATCCTCTTCGAGGTGATACCCTTTAATGATTAATTCGGTAATTAAATCTAGCGTATCGTCTATGCTGTCAATTACCCCATTTTGGTTGCGGTCGGCTATTTCATCGGCTGTACCTGCCTCAAACCAAAACTTCAGGCCCGGTTTGTACCTGCCCACACGTATACGCTGGTGCATAATTCTGTCACTATCGGTATATCCTTCACTCAGCCCTTTTTTTCGCCACCAAAATGAGCCTGAAAATGCAGCAGCCCGTTGAAAATACTGCGGATAATTCCACACGATATCCAGTGCCGAAACCGCACCCAATGAAAAGCCTGCAAAAACATTATCGGCCGCAGCCGCTGATACCGGAAATCGCTGGCGGATAAACGGTAATAATTCCGTGATAACAAAACGGGCGTAGTCGCCCGCTTTTGCGCCTCTGCCCTTGTAATCGGGCACTCCGGCAGTACCGTATTCGGTCAAACGATCAGCGGCACAAATGCCCACCAAAACAAAGGGTTTAAGTTGGCGCTTGCCCCAATGTTCCTGAAAAAAAGTATCCAGTTTAAGTTTGGGGATATCCTGTCCGTCGTTTAACCACACCACCGGCAGCGGCTGAGTCCAAGCCGACGAAGCTGATGGGAGCCACAAATCCAATTTTACCCTTCGCCCAAGCAGCTGGGAATCAAGCTCAAGGACCATGGTCTGGTAATTTTTATTCTGACTGGCAGTCAACAAATACGTGTCTTAAAACGACAAACATACACTTCCGCCTCGAATCGGCCCGACCGAAATATCCACAGCACGGGTAAAAGTGACAAGAAATTGCACGCGTTATTTTCTGAATTCCCAACTTGTTCGCAAAAAATAATTCAGAAAATATTTCCGAAATACTTTTATTAAACTTATTACTTCCTAATTTTGAACACAATAAATATTTCCGTTGACCGAAAATCATCACAAATGGCATTCCGGAATCATCGGGCGTGAATTCGAATTATTGGTGTTCGGGCATGCCGGTTATCCCCTACTTTTATTTCCCACTTCGATGGGGAAATATTACGAAAACAAGGATTTTGGATTGATTGAGGCAGTTAAGCCTTGGATTGAAAGCGGAAAAATTCGGATTTATTGCCCCGATAGCCTCGACCGTGACAGTTGGTACAACAAACACATTCATCCACGCGATCGTGTTTTAAATCATATTTTGTACGAAAACTTAATTCTGCAAGAAATTGTGCCACGCATGCAACACGAGTCTCAACAAGCACGTATTGCAGTGGCAGGATGTAGTTTTGGTGGATATCACGCTTTAAATCTTGCCTTCCGCCATCCCGATTTGGTGAGTTATGTGTTGAGTATGGGTGGCGCATTCGATATTAAAAACCAACTCGACGGTTATTACGACGACCAGGTTTATTTCAATAACCCACCCGATTATTTACCCAATTTACATCATCCCGATTTATGGAAAATGGGCATTGTATTGGGCAGCAGTGAATACGATTTTTGCTTGCCACAAAACGTAGAAATGCATCGTTTACTTAAGGCAAAAAATATCGCATCGTGGTTGGATGTCAGGCCAGGCTACCATCACGACTGGCCAGTATGGCAGCAAATGTTCCCCGAATACTTAGGATTAATAAAATAAAAACACTAAATGATAACCATGAAGAAAATTGGAGTGCTTTACGGTCAGGAAAACACCTTTCCATTCGCGCTAATTGACAAAATTAACCAAATGGGCGTTCCCGGCATCGTTGCCGAGGCCGTGCAAATCGACAAGGTGATGCAAGGTGAAGCCAGTGGATATGCGGTAATAATCGACCGTATTTCGCAGGATATTCCATTTTACAGAGCGTATCTGAAAAATGCAGCCATTACCGGAACAGCGGTAATTAACAACCCATTTTGGTGGAGTGCCGATGAAAAGTTCTTTAACAACTGTTTGGCGATACAAGTGGGTGTACCCGTTCCACGCACTGTCTTGTTGCCGTCGAACCAAATGCCACCCGACACCAATGCCAATTCGTTCCGCAACCTCAAATATCCGATGGACTGGGACGGTATTGCACAACATATTGGTTTTCCTGCCTACATGAAACCCCATTCGGGTGGAGGCTGGAAGAGTGTGTACCGCGTAGAAAGTCTCGACGATTTATTCGCCAAACACAACGAAACCGGCGATTTGGTGATGATGCTCCAAGAAGAAATTGTCTTCGAAGAATATTATCGTTGTTATTGCATCGGCGGCAAATATGTGCGCATCATGCAATACGAGCCGCGCAACCCGCACCATTTGCGCTACGTGGTTGATACACCCCCCTCTTCGCAGAAGTTGCTCAAGCTCATCGAAGACTATGTGCTGCGTCTCAACAAAGCACTGGGTTACGACTTCAATACGGTAGAATTCGCCGTACGCAACGGCATACCTTATGCCATCGACTTCTGCAATCCAGCACCCGATGCCGACGTGAACAGCGTAGGCCAAGCCAATTTCGACTGGGTGGTAGAGACCTCGGCACGTTACGCCATTGAGCGCGCTTTAGCACAAAAGCCAGGACAGGACAACCTCACCTGGGGAACTTTTGTACAGCAAGGAGCCTCGGGTACTATGCTGCCGGTCGCAGCTCCTGTACGAACTGGCAAAAGAGGTAGGCCGGCGAAAGCCAAAACAGCTGTAGCAGCTAAACCTGCCGGCAAACGCGGAAGACCGGCCAAGCCCAAATCGGAGGCCGACGCAGTAGCCAAGCCTGCAGGCAAACGTGGCCGTCCGGCTAAGCCAAAAGCAGAGGTAGCAGCTAAACCCGCGGGCAAGCGTGGTCGTCCGGCTAAGCCAAAAACCGAAGTCGTAGCCAAAGTAGCAGGCAAACGCGGCCGTCCGGCCAAAGCCGAGCAGGCAGCAAAGCCAGCAGGTAAACGGGGAAGGCCAGCCAAAGCCGTAGTGGCCAAAGCAGCCGACACAACGCCAAAATTACGCAAGGGCAAGGCCGCACTTACCGACGGCAAAAAAGTGCCTGGCAAACGCGGCCGTAAGCCGAAGCCCAACAAGGTAGTCCGTCAGAAGCGGGTGAGAATCGAAAAACCATTCGGCGATTTGATGGGCATCGATGCGGTATTGGCCGCCGAGAAACTCGGCAAATAGAATTTTATCCGATTTTTTAGTTAGAAAAAGCCTCGCAATTCGCGGGGCTTTTTTAATTTGCCACTCTAACACTTCCCCATGACCCAGTTTACTCTAGGCGTCGAAGAAGAATATCAGGTTATTGATCCTTCTTCGCGTGAACTTGTATCGCACCACCAGAAAATTGTAGAGGCCGCCAACAAGGTTATCGACGACCAGGTGAAAGCCGAAATGCACCAAGCCGTGGTAGAAGTGGGCACCAAAATTTGCACCGATATCGACGATGCACGAAAACAAGTGGCGCATCTTCGTAAAACGGTAGCGCAGGTGGCTGGCGACCTCGGTTACGCCATCGGTGCCGCTGGCACACATCCATTTAGCATGTGGCAAACACAGCTCATCACAGAGCATCCGCGGTACAACGAAATTGTGAATGAACTGCAAGATGCAGCCCGCTCCAACCTCATATTCGGTTTGCACGTGCATGTGGGCATGCCCGACAAAGAGATGGCCATTCATATCGCGAACTCGGTACGCTACTTTTTACCGCATATTTATGCCCTATCCACCAACAGTCCGTTCTGGGAAGGCCGTAATACCGGATTTAAATCGTTCCGCACCAAGGTATTCGACAAATTTCCACGTACGGGCATCCCCGATTTCTTCGATAGTTTCGCCGAATACGAGAATTACGTGAAGCTGCTCATCAAAACCAACTGCATCGACAATGCGAAAAAGATTTGGTGGGACATCCGGGTTCACCCGTTTTTCGACACCATCGAGTTTCGTATTTGCGATGTACCCATGACCTTGAACGAAACCATTGGCCTCACCGCACTCATTCAGGCATTGGTAGCCAAGCTCTACAAACTGCGGAGCAAAAACCTCAACTTCATGATTTACCGTCGTGCGCTGGTGAACGAAAACAAGTGGCGGGCGTCGCGCTATGGCATCGACGGTATGATGATCGACTTTGGTCGCGAGATGGAGGTAAATACCCGCTCGCTCATTGCAGAGCTGCTCGATTTTGTGGATGATGTGGTAGATGAATTGGGTTCTCGCCACGAAATTGACCAGATTCACCAGATTTTAAACCACGGCACCGGTGCCGATCGGCAACTGAAAGTGTACGAGGAAACAGGAGATTTGAGAAGTGTGGTAGATTATTATCTCGCACAAACCGTGAGCGGATTAGACTAAGTTGTAGTTTTGACCTCGGAAACTATGGATAAAAACAAAACGAAAAAACGTGTAGCCGTACTGGATATGTACGATGGCGCACCCAATCAGGGCATGCGTAATCTGCTTCAGATACTCGAGGATTACCGTTTTACGCTCGATTACGACCTTTACGATGTTCGCGGCAAAAACGAACTACCGGGTCTCGAGTACGACATTTATTTGAGTACTGGCGGTCCGGGCAGCCCTCTTGAGGGCAACGGTATCTGGGACAAACGCTACTTCAAGCTCATCGATAAACTTTGGGCGCATAATCAGCAGGACGACGTACGTAAGAAGTACGTATTCTTCATCTGCCATTCGTTTCAAATGGCCTGCAAACACTTTGGCTTGGGCGAACTAACCCGACGACGTTCGACCAGCTTCGGCATATTTCCGGTGCACAAAACCCAATTTGGCGTGAACGACCCCGTGCTCGAAACGCTGGCAGACCCGTTTTGGGCCGTTGATAGCCGCGACTGGCAGGTGGTGCAACCCGACCTCAACCGCTTCGAAGCTTTTGGTGCCCGCATTTTAGCCTTAGAAAAAATCCGCGACCATGTGGATTACGAGCGCGCCATCATGGCCGTACGCTTCAGCGACGAGTTTATCGGCACGCAATTTCACCCCGAAGCCGACGCTCAAGGCATGATTGGCTACATGAAAGAAGCCGATCGTCGCAAACAAATCGTGGAGCAACACGGTCAAGCGAAGTACGACGATATGTTGGCGCATTTGCACGATCCCGAGAAGATAACGCTCACCCACAATACCGTCATTCCTCGCTTTTTAGAGATGGCCTGTTACGCCTTACAAGAAGCCTAATATGGTTGAAGAAGTACGCAAACAGTTTAACGCCAGCTTTACCCTCGAGCGTTATCGAGCGCTGCTCGACGACTTAAAAGAAGTTTTGGGCGAAGAAGTAACCTTTCGCGTCGCCGAAACGCCATTTTTTGTGCCCGACCTGCTCACCCAACGGATGCAGCAAGCCTGCGACGATATCTGTGATGTGATTACCAGCGACGAGTACTATGCACTCAGCGAGGCCGCTATTCCGCCCCACCAGCGTGTGCCCGGCAACGACCGCCGCCCCGACATCCTCATCGCCGACTTTGCGGTATGTCTTGACGAAAAGGGCGACCCCATGCCGCAGCTCATCGAAATGCAGGGCTTTCCGTCGCTTTTTGCCTACCAGCTTATCCTCGACGAAGCCTACCGCCGGCATTACGATTTTGCAACCGACTTTACCCCCTACCTCAACGGATATACGCGCGATAGCTTCTACGAGCTGATGCGAGAAGTTTTTCTGAATGGGCATGACCCCAAGCAGGTCATACTGCTGGAAATTGAGCCCGATAAACAAAAAACCAGAGCCGACTTTCAGGCTACCGAGAAGCTATACGGCATACGTGCAGTGTGCATCAGCAAGCTTATCCGTGAAGGCAAAAAGCTCTTCTACCACCGCGATGGCGTGAAAACCGAAATCAAACGCATTTACAATCGCGTAATTTTCGACGAGCTGGAACAGCGCCCTGAATTGATAGGCGACTTTAGCATGCTCGAAGAAATTGAAGCCGAATGGGTAAGCCACCCCAATTGGTTTTTCAGAATGAGTAAGTTTAGCTTGCCATATTTCAAGAGCCCTTACATACCCGAAACACATTTTGTACATACCCTCCAACAACTTCCTCCCGATCTCGAAAATTGGGTGTTGAAGCCCTTGTATTCCTTTGCCGGCATGGGCGTAAACATCCATGTGCAGCCCGGCGACATCGAAGCCCTTGAACGCCCCGAACATTTTATCCTACAGCGTAAAGTAAAATACGAGCCCGTACTTCAAGCGCCCGACGCCAAAATTAAAGTAGAAATACGCATGATGCTCTTTTGGCCGAAGTCGGCACCCAAGCCGGTTTTGGTCACCAACCTCTGCCGCCTGAGTCGCGGTGAGCTCATTGGCGTTCGTTACAACAAAGACTTTGAATGGGTGGGCAGTTCTGGCGCGTATTTTCGTCAGTCGACGTGCTGATCAACGATGCCCTGCTCGGGATAGTAGCCTTTTACATTCCGGAAATACCCGAGTATAAATTCAAAATCGGCTTTCCGATCACCGGTGGGCATAAAAGGTGGTTGTATCTGCACCTCTTTACGTGAAAAATCGAAGCCTACCATCACGATGGGTACTTGTGCTTGCAAGGCTATCTGGTAGAAACCTGTGCGTAGTTTGGGCGTGTATTTGCGCGTTCCCTCGGGTGAGAGCGCAAAGTAGAACTGTTCGTGGCTATTAAAAAGGCTCACCACGAAGGCAACGGTATCCTGGCTTACTGTGCGCGCTACAGGATAGCCCCCCAGCCAGCGAAAAATAAAGCCGAAAGGCGGCTTAAATAGCGAGGCTTTGCCAATGAACGATATCCGCAATCCAATTGCAGCCCGTGCCAGCACACCTAGCGGGAAATCCCAGCTCGAAGTGTGTGGTGCGACTATGAGTATGCATTTAGGAAGGGTGGGCACATCGCCTACAATTTTCCAGCCTAGTAGCTTGAGCAGGCCGTATGCTACTTTTCCCTTCATGCTTCCTCCACCTGAGTTACGCCTCCCGAAACAATAAACTTCATGTACTCGGTGGCATTGGTATCTACTTTATGCACC
>VFQR01000403.1_pt1 | contig 64609 bp, 62 predicted proteins | sample 3512321 | NCBI WGS metagenome assembly VFQR01 (sample SAMN10412374, study PRJNA504923) | tailings metagenome | isolation source: Relicate 3 Philex TSF1 revegetated site | place: Philippines: Tuba, Benguet | collected 2017-08-29 | reverse complement strand
CCTCGGCTGAGCTCGGTATTTCAACCGCTCTCCCCTCAGGCGCTTTATCAATATAGGTCGGATAGAAGGGAGTGTCAACACCTTTGGCATTTTTTTTTGGAAGCCAAAATCCTTTGCCCTATATGCGTTTTGGTGATTTTGAGAGTTTCCTCGCTGCGAAATTTCCAGTTTTTTTTGGAAAATTGCTTGGGCTGACACCATATATAGGGGAAAGCCCTTCTAGAATCGTGGCAGGGATAGCGTGCTAACCTACCTGCTTGGCTCAGTCGCGCCGGAGATTACGCTTCTAAGCATCACACCCATCCGATCGCAGAGGTGCTGTCTACCCGCCGGAGGTCGGGGGTGATCTCAATGAAGTAAGCGAAGGGAGAGGTGTCGGGGGTACTGGGATCGCTATCTAAGATCATGGGTTGACCGTTAGGCTGCCGAGGCGCGAAGAAAGATTCGGCGCTAATCAGCAAGTTACCGTTGGGCTGAACCCCCAGACCATTGATCGTCAGCGTGTTGCTGTTGCCGTTGTTGAGGATGGCCGACAGATAGGCGGCAGCAATCAGTTCGCCAGTGGCGGGATCTATCCTGCCAATTACGGCCACTTTGGGACCGCCTCCCTGGCCATAGCTGCGTAGCCAGGCATGTTCGGCGGCATTACTGACCCGGCGAAAATCTTGAGTGGGACTGCCCTGGGTGCCGTCTACGGAGAAGAAGGCGTAGATATCGCCGGTAGGGGTAATGGCAATACCGGTGCCACGGCCATCGGCCCCTGTGGTTTCGTAGTCGGCGCGAATCCAGCTGTTGGCAGGGTTTAGGGCATCAAAACTGGCCAGAATGGGATTTTGATTGATGGTTGAAACCTGGTCAGTGCCGATGTAAATGGTTTGGCTGCCAAGGGTAACCCGCGCTGCGCCGCTGGCGATAAGTTGGGCTTCCGTAACGGTGGCGTTGAATTTAACCACCGAGCTGTTGAGGTCAACGGTCACGCCGCCCGGTAGGGGGAAGGGTGCCACGGGGCTGCCGCCAGGAACGGCTTGGGGGGCAATCGCAAACAGGTTTTGGCCCAAAGCGCTGTCAAGCCAGCCGCGACGACTTTGCACCAGGTCGGTTAAAGACATCAGTTGACCCGTCACCCCCTCTAGCTTCAGCACAACGTCGTTGAAATCCCCATCGGAGCCCGCATCAAAGGGGACATCCTCAATGCCCATGACCAGACCATTGAGATTGGTGGATATGGCCCCGTAGTGGACACGGCCGAGGGGGTTAGCTGCGGCCAGGGAATAGAGGGGGCGAAGGGCACAGTCGAGACCAGGGTTATCCAGCAATTGCTGAATTGATCCGTTAGGTACCAGCATTAGAGCCAGGGTGTCGTTGGGCTGAAAGGTAAACGCCTTGTTGCCCAGGGGAGAGCCGGCGTTATAGTTGCGCTCCCCGAGCTCACCGCTGAGACTAGCGCCCTCGTCAAGGGTGGAGATCACCAGATAGCCTTGGGTGGATTGGCTCAGGGACCTGCGCGCTGACTCTCGAATGAACTCGAGGGAGCCGGGAACCAGAGCATCCATACCAGCGATGCTGAAAAGACCGACTTGCCCGCTGTAGGCACCGCTATCGAACAGGAATTCTACGCGGATCTGCCCGCTGGGCTCGACGGTAAACAGCCCTGGCGCGGCCGCCTGCTGCACGACGAGAGACTGACCCTGCCAGATCCATTCAGCCCAGTCGTTCTCAGCTTTAAGTGAGGCTATATCAGTGGTAGAAAGGGGCTGCTGCTGAACCAGAGCGCTGAAAATAGCCCCCTCATCCCCAGGGGAATCGACTTCATTGAGCTGGGCATCGAGCCAGTGGCCGAGCTCTTCGAGCAGGACGTTCACCGCCAGGGGGCGCAGATGGGGATTGAGCAGCAGCTCTTGGGCAATAAAAATTTGATCCAGGGCTTCAGCATAGGCACCGTAGGCACCCAAGGTCAGCACCGGCACTGGTGTAATGGTGGGCCAGTGCTGCGACCGGCACTGGTGTAATGGTGGGCCAGTGCTGCGGATCGACAAGCTGATCCAGCAGTGCTTCGACCCTGGTTAGCGGCCAGGTAGGGCCAAAGGCAAGGGTTAAATCGCTTTGCCAGGTAGCGGGCTGGCGAAATTGGTGGAGCTGGTCTCGGCCAGCATGGATAGCGGCGTGCAGCGCATCTTGCAGCGAGCCGTTGACTAAACCTGCTGCTAGCAGGTCGGGATCGCTGCCCTCTGTTGGCATGGTGCCGTCCCAGGGCCAGGCAGTCTGGGTAAATACACTGTCTTGGGCAGTGGCTACAGATTCTGAGGCTTTTAGGAAAATGAGGTCTAAAGCCAGTGGGGGAAGACTGCTGGCGCTGTCGATCCTGCGATCGCGCAAGTCAAGCGCTAGGTGGCCAGGCGTCGTCTCAGGCGGCCGGAACGAGTCCAACGTTGCTCGATGCCAGATTCCTGACCAGACCAGTTCACAATCAACGGTCATACCGAACATCTCCTAGAGTTGTGTTGAGCTGGAGTGAAGCGGTAGAAGCACACCTGTAGCTGAATCAGCGGTCAAAATCAGGAACCTAAGGCTAAGGTGCCCAAGGCACTAATAGAGACAGCATTGGGAAAACATTTGAATCATTTTGAGGCCAAGCAAAAAAAAGAGAGGCACTGGAGCGCCTCTCTACATGACATATCTGAATCGACTCTGAATCGACAGATTCAAGCCATTTGTAAACCCATTACAGAGCGTTACCGCGGGGGAGTACCTCTTCGGGGAATACAAACTTCTCATGGGGCTGGTCGGTGGGTGCCATCCAGGCCCGGATGCCTTCGTTCAGCAAGATGTTCTTGGTGTAGAAGGTCTCAAACTCGGGGTCTTCTGCCGCCCGAATCTCCTGGGACACAAAGTCGTAGGCCCGCAGGTTCAGACCCAGGCCCACAATGCCCACCGCACTCATCCACAGCCCCGTCACCGGCACAAACAGCATGAAAAAGTGCAGCCAGCGCTTGTTCGAAAACGCAATCCCAAATATCTGAGACCAGAATCGGTTGGCCGTCACCATCGAGTAGGTCTCTTCTGCCTGGGTCGGCTCAAACGCGCGGAAGGTGTTGGCGTTCTCGCCGTCTTTGAACAGCGTGTTCTCCACGGTCGCTCCGTGAATCGCACACAGCAGTGCTCCACCCAGCACCCCAGCTACTCCCATCATGTGGAAGGGGTTCAAGGTCCAGTTGTGGAAGCCCTGCAAAAACAGCAGAAACCGGAAAATCGCCGCCACCCCGAAGCTCGGGGCAAAAAACCAGCTGCTCTGGCCCAAAGGGTACATCAGAAACACGCTGACAAACACCGCAATCGGAGCCGAAAACGCGATCGCGTTGTAGGGTCGAAGACCCACCAGACGCGCCACTTCAAACTGCCGCAGCATGAAGCCAATCAGCCCAAAGGCTCCGTGCAGCGCCACAAAGCTCCACAGTCCCCCCAGCTGGCACCAGCGCACAAAGTCGCCCTGCGCCTCAGGTCCCCACAGCAGCAGCAGCGAGTGCCCCAGGCTGTTCGCCGGAGTCGAGACCGCAACGGTCAGAAAGTTCGCCCCTTCCAGGTACGACGACGCTAGGCCGTGGGTGTACCAGGACGTGACAAAGGTGGTGCCGGTCAGCCAGCCCCCTACCGCCAGGTAGGCGCAGGGAAACAGCAGTAGGCCTGACCAGCCGATAAATACAAAGCGATCGCGCTTCAGCCAATCGTCAAGGACGTCGAACCATCCTCGCTGGGCTTGCGCGCGTCCCATTGCTATGGTCATACACAAATCTCCGTAGCTATCTAACAACAAGGTAAACACCAAGCACAGGTAGAGGTCTGTAGCCTTGTCAAAGGAAATTCCACATTCCACTGGGCTTGGATGGGATTTATACACGGAAGATGATGCCGCTACATCTAACCCACCAACAGCAGCTGACCGCAGGCCGTAACAACTATTGGTAGATTATGAGTAGTGTTTACTATTCTTTACCGTACGTATCATTATAGGGGGTATTTTTAGGAGACTCCAGGTGGAAACCCAGATTGTCTTTGGATTTCAGGGTTTTTGATGAGCATGTTTACCTACGCCAGGAGAAGGATTTGACTTTTTTGCTTCGGGGCTGCCTTTGACAGCCGCTACTGTCTAGCCTGGATGTTGAAAGCCCGCTTGTGACACCGGTCTCCGTGAGAACGGCAGATCTGGGAAATCAACCCTTACACTTTATATATGGAATGGACAGAGGGGCTTGAGTTCGAGCAACCCGCTCCTCTGAAAATTTTGTCTCTGTTTACTGGATAGTAGCCAACTATGTTCACGATTGAGTTAACGCTGAAGCACACGGCGATGCCCCTCTCCGTACAAAAAAAGGAGCAAAGTGAAGCAGATGCTCTCTACAGCTCAATTACAGAGAGCTTGCGCAGTGGCAGCAACCATCTGCTTGAAATTGCCTGCGATCAGCAACCGCACAAGCGTATCAGTGTCTTAGGTAGCGAGATTGCTGCGGTACAGATTTTTGAGAAGAGCGGCACCGCAACGGCTTCGGGCCGTCCACCTGGTTTCTTTGCCCTGAGCAGTGATCAATAAGCCGTCGATTCTCAGGAGCCGAGATCAGTGCCTGGTAACGTTGCTTTAGCTCAAAAATCTGGGGCCATCAGAGTCAGCCAAGTGCAGTTTCAGTGGCCATCGGGGGCGTCGGTTTTGCAGAACTGCTCACTCACGGTACAGTCAGGTGAGTTTTGCATGCTGCTGGGCAACAACGGCAGCGGCAAATCCACCCTACTGAAGATTTTGGGTGGATTGCTGCAGCCTCAGTCGGGAGAGTGGTCTACTGAGAAACCCGTGGGGTTTGTTTTTCAGAACCCCGATCACCAGCTAGTGATGCCGACGGTGGGGGCCGATGTGGCCTTTGGTCTAGTGGATGAGCACCTGCCTTTGGCAGAGATTCGTCACCGAGTTGATGACGCCCTCGCCGCCATCAATCTACTGGAGCTCAAGCGGCGGCCTATTTATGCCCTCAGCGGAGGACAAAAGCAGCGGGTGGCGATTGCAGGGGCGATCGCCCGTCACTGTCGCGTGCTGCTGCTGGATGAACCCACTGCTCTGCTAGACCCCGATAGCCAGATAGACTTGGTGAAGCGGGTGAGAAACCTGGTTAAGGAGCGAGGATTAACAGCTCTATGGGTAACCCACAGGCTAGTGGAACTTGACTACTGCGATCGCGCCTTTTTGCTGGAGGCGGGGCAAGTTTTAGATGAAGGCGAGCCTAGTCGACTCAAGGAGCGGCTGCAAAGCTTAGCCTGAGTCAACTTAACAGCGGCATGAGGCTTGATGTCCAGGCTGCCCTACGCAGTCAGCGATCTCGATGCCAAACTTTCTTGGTAGTATGGAGACTTGAGTTCTTTACTTTCAGGTTCTTATGGCTAAGCGCTCTCCTTTCGACAGTACCCAGGTTATGCGGCGCACTGAAGACCTGATTCGAGCTGCCTCCAACCGCTATCGAATTACGGTGCAGGTAGCAAACCGAGCCCAGCGGCGGCGCTTCGAGGATTTTGAAAATTACGAAGACCCCAAAATGAAGCCCGTGCTGCGAGCCATCATTGAAATGTCCGACGAGCTAACTCAGCCAGAAATTATTGGCGAATAGTGACCTTAGAGTCAGCCGATCCCACGGGTAAGCGGTTTGTCAGGGAAGGCCGCGGGTGGCGGCTCGGTTGGGATGCCAGTGCTCCTAGCTATCCTGGGCTGCTGGCCGGTTCTAGCTGGGCTATGGAATTAACTAAGGCTGAGTTCCATACCTTTCGCCGTTTGGCGCTGGAAGTGAGCGAGACCATGCAAGAGATTGCTGGCGAACTCATGGATGACGAGCGGATCACCTGCGAGGCGGAAGCAGACTATCTCTGGCTTGAGGCAGAAGGGTTTCCAAGAGCTTACCGTATGCGGTTCATACTCAAATCAGGTCGGCAATGCGAGGGTGAGTGGGACGTAGACGCAACCCAACAGGTGATGCAGGTCATCTTTCACCTCACGGTGTTTTAGATTTTCAGAAAACCGCTTAGATTTCTGAGATTTTAGCGGGTGACGCCCAGACCTGTGTTATTCTAAACAAGCACGATTGAAATAGACCGGGGCGTAGCGCAGCTTGGTAGCGCACCACTTTGGGGTAGTGGGGGTCGTGGGTTCAAATCCCGCCGCTCCGATAGATAAAAGGCCTTGCCATTTGGCAGGGTCTTTTGTGTATTAGGCCTCTAGCCGTGGCTGGTTTACCGCCGTAGAGCACTCCCGCCGTATTCTGCCCCCATGAGAATGCCGTAGGCAACCTTGAAGGCTCCCTACGGCAATCGCTCTCGTACGTAATCTCAGGTTTCTAGGGGTCGGTGCGGAGTTCCTGCGGTTGCAGGTAAGCAACCATCTCATCTACCCCGCGCTGAATGCGACGGGTGACGGTCATGGGGCTAACGCCAATTTTCTCAGCTACTTCTTTCCGGGAAAGTCCTTTGAAAAAGACAAACTCGATGGCAGTGCGAGTTTTGGACTCCAGCTGATTTAATGCCCGCTGAATTTGCTGGCGATCTTCTTCCAATGCCTGCATCAGCTGATAGTGGGTGTCGGGCAGGGTTTCACCAAGAGTGATGTTGGAGTCAACCTGCTGACAGACAGTGGCGTCAAGACTGAGGGGAAGGCGGTTTTTGTGAGCCATTTTGACTTCTCGCCATTCTTTAACTGGTACCCCTAGGGCCTCGGCCATTTCGCTATCGCTAGGGTTACGGCCCAGGGTGCGCATCAGCTCCATCTGAAGTTTTTGCGACTCTTTTTGCAGATCCTGCCAGCGGCGGGGAATCTTAACAGTAGTACCGCGATCGCGCAGAAAGTGCAGCATCTCACCGCGAATATAGGGTACGGCAAAGGAGCTAAAGGCGCAGCCCTGTCCGGGATTAAACCGCTCAATGGCACGAATCAAACCAATATAGCCAATTTGCTCGAGATCTTCGTAGGGTTCGGAGCACTGATGGCTGACACGGTGAGCAATTTTGCGTACTAGGCCAGCGTTGAGTTGTACCAGTCGGTTACGCAGTTGCACCGAGGGAGACTGCTTGTACTGCATCAGCAGTTCCATGCCACGGGAGCGAATTGTCGAAGTTTGAGTAGCCATATCTGCGGGTGTCCTTACGAGAGCGGGTTCGCTGAGAACTGTCCTTATTCTCGAGATTGACACCGACATTCACCATCGTTGATCCACGGTACTCCAACGGAGGGCAAACGCAGATTTCCGTAGTTCTACGGTCTCTTAATCGCCTTGACAGGGTGGAGGCAGCTGTCTCAAGGCTGCTATTCATCGCTTAGCATCAGTCAAACCCCAGTTGAAAGTCACGCACCAAATACCTAACCTGAAAGGCCAGAGCCACATCTTCTAGGGATCAAAACCGGGCTAAGCTAAAGACTGCACCCGTGACATTACATCTCTTAATATCTCTCCGACTAGGTCAATGGCTCTTAAGGCAGTTCTGCTTGACTTCAATGGCATCGTCATCAACGATGAGGCCATCCATGGACGGTTGATAGAAGATTTGCTTCTAGAGGAAAATCTCCGGCCTAATTCCCAAGACTTAACGGACTGCTGCCTAGGCCGCTCTGATGCAGCCTGCTTAGCAGATCTCCTCGCGTGTCAGGGCCGGGTAGTCTCTGAGGAGTATTTAAAGAAACTGCTGGAGCGCAAAGCTACCCGCTATCGCGAAGTACTCAGCACCTTAGCTCACTTACCCCTATACCCTGGCCTAGACGACTTAATTTACCAGGTGCGCTCAGCACAGCTGAAGCTGGCTATTGTCTCTGGGGCACGACGCAGTGAAATTGAAGCCGTCCTGTCACGGGTGACCTGGGGCGAATCCGTAGAGCTAGTGATTTCGTCTGACGATCTGTCCATTGGAGTCAGTAAACCCGCCCCAGACGGCTATTTACTGGCCATTGAACAGTTTAATCAACGATTTGCGGAGCTAGTGCTGCAGCCCGCTGAATGCCTAGCGGTAGAGGACTCCTTTGCGGGTATTGAATCGGCAAAACGCGCCGGGATACCGGTTCTAGGGGTTGCCCATACCTACCCGTACCAAATGATCCATCGCCGGGCAACGTGGGCAATCGACCACCTCTACGAACTGAGCCTAGACTGGCTCAAACCGTACTACGGCTCTGGAAATAGCGGACTTGGTGCAACTCCTAAAATTCCAGCGTAGATTTTCCAGCTTAGATGTTACAAAGAGTAATATTGAGGACGGCTCTAGACTATAGGTCTATGGAGAGTCTGTTCAAGAACATCCCTGCTGTTTCCAGCTTGAATTTGTTACTACTGCACTCCTATGAATCACGCCCTTACTACCCCCAATGAGCTCATTCAACAGCTCAACTGGCGCTACGCCACTAAGCAGTTTGACCCCACTCGAACCATCGCGGATAGTACCTGGTTAGCCCTAGAGCAAAGCCTGGTACTGTCTCCTTCTTCCTTTGGGCTGCAACCCTGGAAGTTTTTTGTGGTACGAAATCCTGCCCTGCGGCAACAGCTCAAGGAACACGCCTGGGGTCAAGCGCAGATCACCGATGCCTCCCACCTTGTGGTACTGGCTATCAAGAAAGATATTGGGGCTGCGGAGGTCGACCAGTTTGTAGCGCGGATGGCCGAAGTTCGCCAGGTTTCTACCAGCACTTTGGATGGCTATGGCGGTATGGTTAAGGGCTTTTTAGCACAGCCCCCTTATCCTATTACTATGGACAGCTGGGCGGCCCGACAGGTCTACATTGCCTTAGGCTTTTTGATGTACTCAGCAGCCCTGCTTGGGGTCGATACCTGCCCCATAGAAGGCTTTAGTCCAGAGAAGTTTAATGAATTGCTGCAACTTCCCGAGCAGGGATATTCAGCAGTGGTGCTGTGTGCGGTGGGCTACCGTGCTGAAGATGACAACTATGCCACTCTGGCGAAGGTGCGTTACGCCCCTGAAGCCGTAGTGGGCTACTACGACTGACACCCGCAGGTTACCTCTACAGAGCGGCTAGCTTCTCCAGATAGGGTTTTGCTAAGTAGAAGCTGGCAATGGATTTAGCGTCTACGGCCTCTCCAGCCAAAATGGCTTTTTCCAGCTGAGCGGGGGTGAACCGCACCACCTCGATATCTTCATCGGCATCGGCCTCTAGAGGGGACTCAATGACCTCTAGGTCGGTGGCTAAAAAGGCATAGATGATTTCATCTGAATAGCCTGGGGCTAGGGGAAAGTTGCCAATCGGCAGCCAGGTTTGAGCACTGTAGCCAACTTCTTCTTGAATTTCGCGCTGAATGGTGTCAGCGGGGGATTCGTCGGCTTCAACGGTGCCTGCTGGAAACTCTAACAGCCGACCAAGCACTGCAAAGCGGTACTGACGTACCATGATTAGTTCGCCACTGGCGGTCACGGGTACAGCTAAAGCACCACCGGGGTGACGAATGCACTCCCAGTCGCCTTCGGCTCGGTTTGGCAGCCGCAGGCGGTTGACCTCAAAGTTGAACTTGCGTCCCTCATAAAACAGGCGCTGCTTTAGCAGTTGAGGAGGCTCTTGACCCAGGGGCATAGGCGGTGGTTCAAAAAGGGCGCAGGCGGTCAGACCATTGTAGCGGTCTGAGCCAGGTAGATTAGGTTTAGTCAGTAATTGGGCCCAGGGAATGCACTCCGCTAGGGTCAACAGCCTGGCAGAGGGACTGTACCGATTGACCACTCAGGGGATCATGCCAGTTAGGGGCGATTTCGGCTAGGGGGACGAGTACGAAGGCACGTTCCCGCAGGCGGGGATGGGGAATATGCAGGGTGGTCTCAGCGATAATTGCCTGACCGTAGAATAGCAGGTCGAGATCGAGGGTGCGCGGCCCCCACCGCTCGCGGCGCACTCGACCAAAATGCTGTTCGATATTTAAGAGTTGATTCAGCAGATCGTGGGCTGAAAGGGTGGTATTGAGCAGCGCACAGGCATTTAAGACGTCGGGCTGGGGAGGGCCAACGGCGACAGTTTGGTAGAGGCTTGACTGCGCTACCACATCGATGCTGGGACAGTGTGACAGGCTCACTAGAGCCTGCTGCAGAGTTTTTCGGGAATCACCCAAGTTGCTGCCTAGGGCGATCGCGCAGGGTACAGCTACCACGGCCTAGGCCAGATAGGGGCGCAGTCGAGCTACCAGTTGATCGGCAGGCAGCACGCCTTCGATGCGGTCTATGGGCTGCCCAGCTTTAAACAACACCAGGGTAGGCAGGGCAGCAACGCGATACTGAGAAGCAATTTCGGGATACTTATCGGTATCAATTTTAACAACTTTGATCTGGCCTTTGAGCTGGCTGCTAACAGTGTTTAAAATTCCTGCCATCATCTGGCAGGGGCCACACCAGGTGGCATAGAAATCAACCAGCACGGGGACTTCAGCACCGGCCAGTAGATCCTCAAAGCTTTGAAATTGCTGTTTTACGGCCATCGCCTACTCCTTTGGTAAAACCCTGCGGTCTGAGCCACAGCATTGCCCCCCCATCGGCATTAGCTAGGGCTTTAGGAAACATTCTATCCGGATTGTTCTATCTGCTAAGGCCGTGAGGAGAGACTGCGGCAAATTTTGGGGTGCGGTTTTGGAGTATAAGGGCAGGAACTCAACTTAGAAACTTGCTTAAACAACCATCTGGCGTAGAAAAGTGTCGAGGGCGGCGGCTACCTTTTCCGCCCAGTCCTCTTGGGCATAGTGACCCACTTCTTCTAAGATTTGTAGCTCACCGTTGGGGAGGGTTTGCACGGCGGCTTCGGCTAGACTGACCGGTAACCACGGATCCTTTTGCCCCCACAGGACTAGAGTGGGATGATTCCAATGGGGTAGGGCAGCGGCGATCGCCTGACTGTTGGCAGCGACGTCCATGCGGCGCACGGTAGTCATCAGCGCCCGGCCTACGTCAGAACTTTTTAGAAATGGCCGACGGTACACATCCAGGTCGGCGTCGTCAACTTGGTAGGGGCCGCCGCCTTCCAGGGTGCGATCGACTAGAAGCGGATCTTGGGTAATCATGTCCCCGGCCAGGGGCAGGCCCATCTGGCGAATTTTCCAGGGAAGTTTGGCACCGGGGCCAATGGGGGCATTGATGATTACCAGGCGATCGACCCGATGGGGATGTTGAAGGGCGTACTGGATACCGACGGAGCCCAGAAATCCCTGGGCCACCAGATGCACCTGGGGGAGTTCTAGGGCGTCGATAAAGCTGGCCAAGGCGGCGACGAGGGCAGCGGCGGTGTAGTCAAAACTGCGGCGATCGGGCTTGTCGGAATAGCCATGGCCCAGCCAGTCGGGGGCGATCGCCCGAAAACCCTGCTGAGCAAGGGTGGGCATCACCTGTCGCCAGCTGTAGCTCTGCGAGACCAGGCCGTGGAGCAGCAGTACCGGCAGCCGAGATGATTCGCCCACGGGCTGAAGTTCGCGGTAAAACCAGGTCAGGCCGTTGGCCGATACCCTCTGCTCTGCGATCGCAGCTGCCTGTCCCATAGTCTTTCCTTAACCCGGCCCACCGAGCTTACCGCTCTACGGAAGGAGAGCGCAAGGGAAAGCAGCGGGCCGTCTATTGCGGCTGCCCCCCTGCGGCTGCTCCCTCTGACGATGAGCCCACCCGTCCCCAAACTGGCTACAGTGAAGCAAGGGATGCCCCCATCCCTAGGCAATTTTGGCAAAGGCTCACACTATAAGATTGCAATGAACTGGCAAGAGGTATCTGGCAACTGGATTTTGGTGCCCCCTAACCCCACGGCGATCGTGCACTTTTTAGGGGGGGCATTTGTGGCAGCGGCTCCCAGCGTTACCTATCAGTGGCTGCTAGAGAATTTAGCGCGGCAGGGTTATCTGGTAGTAGCAACGCCCTTCATCAATACCTTTGATCACGCTCTAATCGCCGAAGAAGTGCTGATCACCTTTGATCAGGCCCTGCGGTATCTCGAGAAGCGGGTGGTGCGCGACTGCCGCGACCTGCCTATCTATGGCCTAGGACACAGCATGGGCTGCAAGGTGCATCTGCTGATCAACAGTCTGTGGGCAGTGGAGCGCGCTGGCAATATCTATATGAGTTTCAATAACTATCCAGCCCGGCGATCAATTCCGTTTTTAGAGCAGGTGGTACAGTTTAACCCGGCGTTCAATGTAGAATTTACCCCCAGTCCTGAGGCCACGCTGGCTCTGGTGCGCGATCGCTATCCCGTATCCCAGAATTTGTTAATTAAATTTCGCAGCGATACCCTCGATCAGACCAGGCCCCTGTCCGAGGTGCTGGTACGGCGCTTTCCTGGGTCCACCACCGTGCAAATTCTACCGGGTTCCCACACCACTCCCATTGCCCAGGAGCTGGGCTGGCAGCCAGGAGCAGCCTTTAGCCCCCTCGATGCCCTGGGGCAGTTTATGCGCCAGGAATTTTATCGAGACCTCACCCGCCTGCGCCATCAACTTCTAGCCTGGCTCAATCCCGTGCCTCCCCTGGAGCAATAGGAGATGTAAAACTCTTGGTTCGGGGCTTTTGCCGGGGTGGGGTTGGGCCTATGATGCAAGGGTGAGCTATCTAGCCATTGCCTGCTTTGACCTACCAGCACACTAGCCAGATTGAGACCCAAACCGATCCAACGGCACTCAAGTCGGTACTGGCGTGGTTTGACCAGTTTCAGGCAACGCCCATTCCCCACAATGTTTGGCTCCAGTGTCAGCTCGCCCTGATTGAAGGGTTTACCAATGCGGTACGCCACGCCCACGGAGGGCTGCCGGTGGAGACCCCCGTTCGCATTGAAGTGGCAGTGAGCGATCGCACCATCGACATTCGCATTTGGGATCGCGGGCCCGGCTTCGATCTGGCCGTGATGCTGAGGCACAAAATCACCGTCAACAACCCCAATTCAGAGGGGGGGCGAGGCTTAAAGATTATGTACCTGGTTGCCGATCGTCTGACCTACGAACCGACCCCTGACCAGGGGAACTGCCTGCACCTGCACAAGACCTTTGCCCTGTAGCCTAAAAACAGGCATTCCGGTGACCCTATGGTTTTATCTCTAGTTGTATTGACGCTGCCCCTAGCGGCTCAGGGCACCAGCCCGCTGATGGGCTGGCTGATCGGTGGACTGTTGAATACAATGCTGCTGGCGATCGCCTGGCAACTGCCCAAAAAGCTGCTGACCCCTGCAGGCTACGGTCATGCCTGGGTGCTGGGGGTGATCATTTGGGGCTGCCTGGGCTGGCGGGGCTACATCGTCATGATGACCTACTTTCTAGCTGGGACAGCGGTTACCCGCCTGGGCAAGGGACGAAAAGAAGCCGCCGGTATTGCCGAAGGGCGATCGGGCATGAGAGGGCCAGAGAATGTCTGGGGGTCGGCCCTGGCGGCAGCGATCTGTGCCGGGGCGATCGCCCTGCTCACCGCGACCGGCAGCCCGACCACCCAGGCGCTCTGGCTGCCGGTGCTGGCGCTAGCCTACGTCAGCAGCCTGAGCACGAAACTCTCTGACACCACCGCCAGTGAAGTCGGTAAAGCCTACGGGCAGCGCACCTTTCTCATTACCTCCCTCAAGCCCGTGCCCGCCGGCACCGAAGGGGCCGTCAGCCTAGAGGGTACCCTGGCCGGGGTAGTGGGGTCAGCAGTCATGGCCCTAGTGGGCTGGGCCGTTGGCCTCATTACGCCCTGGGGCATCGCTATTTGCCTGGTGGCGGCGTTAGTAGCCACGACCCTAGAGAGCTTACTTGGGGCCACGCTGCAAACCCAGATCGAATGGCTCACCAACGAAGTCGTCAACGGCGTGAACACAACCCTAGGAGCCCTGATCGGCATCCTACTTGGCCTAGGAGTCGAACATTTGAACTAAGGCAGACGTTGCCCTCCAACTTCCGTAGGACTACGGATGATTTGTCTCAGATTTTGCCCGGAGCATTGGGCAAGAAGGGTGACCTGCGCCGACATTCACCAAAAACCGGAAAGTTCTAAAGAAACTTATCAAAGCCTCACATTTTTTTTCCGGTACAGGGGAAAGTTCCGTGAATTTTCGTAATTTTAAGTTCCGTGGGTTCTCTGTCGATGGTCTCAGTCGCTTCGGCCTTAATGGATTTAGGCTTCACTACTTACTTAGAGAATGCCTGGGTCGCAAATGTTGTTTAGGGAGCGTCTACCCTCAGGTTTAACTCCATAGAATCTGAGGCCACAACGATAACTGTTATGCAAACTCCGCTAGGGCACACGGTTCGGTCTTACCAGTCAGTTCTTGCCATTGGGGTGCTGTCACTGGGCTTGATGCTGATTTTTCAAGCGTTCGGCACCGGGTCAGCCGCCAGTGCCAACAGTCGAGACGAATTTCCGGGTCGCCGCCAGGGCGGCGGCACCCATTGGGTCACTCCCCTGCAACCCAGCCACTACTGACGTTGAGCCCGTGCCGACATCGGCTCACAGCCGCAGACAACACTATTAATTCACACTATTGACAATAAATACAAGCCCGAGGCGGCGGTTCCTGGTGAGGAACTGCCGCCTCGGGCTTGTTAGGTCAGGGAAACCCGTGGCTCAGGGAGCGATCGCCCACCTTTTCAGCTGTTAGGCTACAGAGGCAGACTTCTAGGGCTAGCGCCAGTTCCAGCCCTCCCCAGGGCAAGTTCTCCAGCCCAATTTGGGCATGCTTAACAGATGTCCATCCCCTCGAATGCCCCGGGGCTAGGACACTGGGTGTGCTGCCTAAGACATTCATCATCGTCTAGTTTTTGTCTTCAAAGGCCCAGCGATTGTGAAAGCGACGCTTAACATAATCAACCACCGACTGCAGCGTTGGGTAGTGCCCCAGGTACTGCACTGGTGGGGAGTAACCCCCTTGACCACTGGCGGAAAAATTGTGCTGGTGGCCAGCCTGCTGGCTAGTGCCCTGGTTACTGGCGTCAAGGTACTGAACGTTTTAGAACCAGCAGAGCTATTTCTCTTTGACCATGTGGTGCGATTGCGCCCCAGCCAGGATCTCGATCCCCGGATGACCATCGTGGGCATTACCGAGGCCGATATTCGCCAGTACGGCTGGCCCCTCAACGACAAGCTGTTAGCCGACGTCATTCAAACGCTGCAAGGGCACAATCCCAAAGTTGTCGGCCTAGATCTCTACCGCAGCACCCTGCGACCGCCAGGATCCACCGAGCTCATTGCCGCTCTGGCAGCACCCAACCTGATAGCCATCATGAACGTGGGCAGCACTCAGGGCCAGGGAGAAGTGCCGCCGCCCCCTACCGTTGCACCAGAGCGAGTCGGCTTCAACGACTTTCCCACCGATTCCGACGGGGTGATCCGCCGCAACCTAATCTTTGTGCGCAGCCCTGACGGCGGTTACTATTCCTTTGCCCTGCGAGTAGTTATGGCCTACGAAGGCTATGCTGCCGAAGCCTTAAGCGCTGGAGCAAACCACCTCTATCTAGGCGATCGGGCCATTCCAGTACTCTCTCCCCGAGACGGCGGCTACCAGGATGTCGACAGCAGCGGCTACCAAATCTTGCTGCGCTACCACACTGACCAGATGCCAGCTCGGCATCTTTCTATTAGCCAGATACTCAGTGAGCAGTTCGATCCAGCCTGGATTGACGGCAATATTGTGCTCATCGGCACCACCGCCGCCAGCCTCAAAGACCGCTTCTACACACCGTTTAGCTTTAGCCAAGACAGCGAGCTGACCATGCCTGGAGTGGTGATCCACGGGCAGATGGTGCGCCAACTACTGGATATTGTTGCCGGCCAGCCCGCCAGCTATCGCTTTTTACCGCCCTGGGCTGAAGGACTTTGGCTGTGGGGCTGGTGTCTGACCGCCGGGAGCCTGGTTTGGCTCATCAAGCGCCCTAGCGAACTGCTACTCTCCTGCGGACTACTGCTAGGAGGGCTCACCGCCACGGGCTGGCTCGGGATCAGTAAACTAGTGTGGCTCCCCCTGGCTGAACCCGCCACCGGAATGGTGGTAGCGGTAGCCGTGGTACTGGCCTACAAGCTCCTCTATCGCACCACCCACGACTCCCTGACCGGGCTACCCAACCGAGAAGCCTTTATGGGCACAATTCAGCAGGCCCTGAACCACCGCCAAAGTCCTAACCAACCGGTAATAGTTGCCTTCATGGGCGTTGATCGATTCAAAGTCATCAACGAGAGTTTAGGCCATCAGGTGGGCGACGAGGTGTTGCAAATGATGGCTCGACGACTGGTACAGCACGTTCCCCCCGAGGCTCAGGTGGCCCGAGTGGGGGGGGACGAGTTTGCCATCCTGCTGACCCAGTTCTCCAGCACCGCCGCTGGAGAATTGATGGATCAGCTTCAGTACGCGCTCTCAGAACCCCTCACCCTAAACGGACAAAAATTGCCCAGCACCCTCAGCATCGGGGTGGCGATCAGCCAGCCAGGGCTAGAGCATAAACCCGCCGATCTCCTCCGCGATGCCCACACTGCTATGTATCGCGCTAAAGCCTTAGGGAAATCCCGATTTGAGGTGTTTGCCGCAGGTATGCTTACTGAGGCCGTCAACCGCCTTCAGCTCGAAAGTGACCTGATTAGCGCCCTCGATAACCAGGAATTTTTGCTTTACTATCAGCCAATTGTCAATCTCAAAACAGGAGAGTTAGCGGGGTTTGAGGCTCTGGTACGATGGCACCAAAAAGACCGGGGGTTCGTTCTGCCCAGCGCATTTATCCCTGCGGCGGAGGAAACTGGGCTAATTATGGCCCTAGGACAGTGGATTTTTCGCGAGGCATGCCGACAATTACATCAGTGGCACACTCTGCTGCCCCACCACCGCCACCTGACTATGAGTATCAATCTCTCCAACCGCCAGTTTGGTCAGAGCGATCTGATCAACCAGATCGAAGCCGCCCTGAGAGAAACCCAGGTTGACGGCCACTGCATTCGACTTGAAATTACTGAGAGCATGGTGATGGGTGACGTTGATGCCGCCATCGACCTGATGCTGAAGCTGAAGTCGCTGGACCTCAAGCTGGCCATTGATGACTTTGGTACAGGCTATTCATCCCTCAGCTACCTGCACCGATTTCCCATGGATACCCTAAAGGTAGACAAATCTTTTGTGGGACGCCTAGAAAAAAGCAATGAAGACCGAGCCATTATTAACACCATCTTGACGCTGGGACAAAAGCTAGGTATGGAGGTGGTGGCCGAGGGGGTCGAGACCGCGACCCAGGTTGAGATGCTGCGGCAGGAGGGATGCGACTACGGACAGGGCTATTTCTTTGCCAAGCCACTGCCTGCCGCTGCGGCCCTAGATTTACTCCGACAGCACCAACCTCTGGAATGTTAACGGATGAACACTGATTCACGTCCTGAGCCCTCTCCGGACCACCGACGTCTACGGGGAGACGACCTGGGGTTTATGAACTACGGCGGACACTGAAGCCCGGTGTTAGGGATCTGGCACAATCCCTGTTCCTGCCCATTAACTTCCATTCTCAACTGGTCTACAATGATCCCGATAGCAACTGCATATTTTCCGCTGATTTCGACAGGTTTATTTTTGTCCAGTGGTTCTCCCGGAGAGTCCGCCTGGCCAGTTAGTTAAACTCCTTTATTGACCTATAGATGCCGATGTCTGTTGGCGAAGCCGCGTTTAGAACAACCGTACTTGAGTCAGATCTCCCCGTACTGGTTCATTTTTGGGCTCCGTGGTGTGGGCTCTGCAAGCTCATTACCCCAGTTCTACAGAGTTTTCAGGCCGAGTGGGAAGGCCATATCAAGCTAGTCGATGTCAATGCCGACGAAAACTTACGGTTGGCCAATGCCTACCGCCTCTCAAGTTTGCCGACCCTGCTGATGTTTGAGCAGGGCGAGGTGTGTCAGCGGGTAGAATCCTTTCGCGGCAAGGAGGATCTGCGGCTCGTGCTCGATGCCTTCATGCGCCACCGCGAGCTGACCTACGATATTCCTCGACTAGTGCGAATTTATCCCTAGCACTCAAGCAGCTGAAGTACGGAGGCAGCTGGTCGATGACCGCTCTACGGCAGCCTGACCTAAGCGCTGGAAGCCGGGCTCACTCGCTCTTTGGGCTGGAGGTCTAAATAGCCCTCCAGCAGTAGGTCATCGCCTAGGCTACGCCAGGTGGTGTGCTTCAACGGGAGGGCTAAATCCATACGGTGGATGCCTAGATCGCCAATGGGGCTAGGAGCTGCGACTCCCCCGACCAACTTGGGGGCTACAAACGCCCAAAGTTTATCGATTACTCCATCTTGAATAGCCTGAGCTGCCAGAATGCCGCCGCATTCCCACAGCACCGTTGCGCAGCCGCGTTGGTAGAGATGCTCGGTGACCAGCCGAGGGGTAAGAATCGGCAGCGAGATCACCTCGACGCCCTGGGCTACTAAAATCTGGCGACAGGCTGGGTCTGCCTCAGGCCCGGTAAATACCGCAGTCGGAGCGTCTTCCGTGCGCCATAGGTTGGCCTCACGAGGAAGTTCGAGGCGACGGCTCATGACGACCCGCAGAGGGTTGTGGGAGCTGTGGCCATGGCTGGTTAAACGGGGGTTGTCGTGGCGAACGGTACTGCCGCCTACAACCACGGCATCGCAGGTAGAGCGCAGTTGGTGTACAGCGGCGCGAGCTGTGGATCCGGTAATCCAGGCACTATGGCCACCGACGGCGGCGCTCTTACCGTCTAGGGTCATGGCGTACTTCAGCAAGCCCAGGGGGCGCTGGCGGGTTATCCGCTGCACAAAAGCCTCGTTGAGCTGTTGGCAGGCATCTTGTTCAACGCCAACGACTACATCCAGACCGGCCTGGCGGAGCCGCTCAATGCCGGAACCCGACACCCTGGGATCGGGGTCAACCATGCCGACGACGACCTGACGAATCCCGGCTCGGATTACCGCCTCGGTGCAGGGGGGAGTCCGTCCGGTGTGATTGCAGGGCTCTAGGTTGACGTAGAGGGTTGCCCCTGAGGCCTTGGATCCTGCCTGAGCTAGGGCAAACACTTCAGCGTGAGACTGCCCAGCACCGGGGTGAAAGCCTTCTCCGACGACCAGGCCCTGCTGCCATACGACGCACCCCACCATCGGATTGGGTGCCGTTTGACCGGCGGCGAGGCGAGCCAGTTCGAGGCAGCGCTGCATCCAGCGAGGGTGATCGGCAGCGGGGGGAGAGGAACCCTCAGGAAGAGTAGAGAGATTGGGCACGGAAAACTCCTGGGCCACAGGGCCATGGGTTAGAAATAGAAGGGGTGGCAATCGCCCGTAGGTGGCACTTGACGCACCCGATGCAGCCGTGGGGTAGGGTAAACTAGGCCTATCCACTAGGTGAGTGTGAGCGAGTGAGTGTAATTCCTCCTGTTGATCTTACGGAGCAGTTTCGAACAATTCAATCCGATGTAAATGCTGCGGTGGCTGAGGTGCTGGCCTCTGGCCAATACATCAATGGACCGGTTGTCGAAACCTTTGCCCAGGCTTTTGGAGATTATGTAGGCACTGAGCACTGCATTGTGTGCAACTCGGGTACCGATGCGCTTTATCTGGCCCTGCGAGCTTTAAACATTGGCCCCGGCGACGAGGTGATCACTTCGCCCTTTACCTTTATTGCCACGGCGGAAGCGATTAGCGCCGTGGGGGCAACGCCAGTGTTTGTGGATATTGACCTCGACACCTTCAATATAGACGTGGCCAGCATTGAGGCCGCTGTTAGCGATCGCACCCGGGCCATCATGCCCGTACACCTGTTTGGGCGGCCTGTGGATATGGGGCCGATCATGGATTTAGCCGCTCGCCACGACCTGACGGTGATTGAAGACTGCGCCCAGGCCACCGGAGCCGAGTGGATGGGGCAGCAGGTGGGCCGCGTGGGACAGGTGGGCTGCTTTAGCTTTTTTCCCACTAAAAACCTGGGGGGCTGCGGCGACGGCGGTGCCCTGACCACCAACGACGAGGCCCTAGCCGCCACCGCCCGCATGCTGACAGAGCACGGCAGTCGGGTGAAGTACCACCACGAAGCCATCGGCGTTAACAGCCGCCTCGACTCGGTTCAGGCGGCAATTTTGGCAATCAAACTGCGCCACCTCGATCGCTGGAACCAGCAGCGATCGCAGGTGGCCGATCGCTACCACAGCCTGCTAGCTCCGGTGCCTGAAGTCGTGCGGCCGCTGCCTGTGACCTTTGGGCGATCGGTGTGGAACCAGTACACCCTGCGCCTACCCCAGGCCACCGCCAAGGGCCAGGAGCGCAACCAGGTACAGCAGCTTATGCGCGAGGCTGGCGTCATCTGCATGGTGTATTACCCCCTGCCGCTGCACTTACAGCCTGTCTACCGCAGCCTGGGCTACCAACTCGGCGCTCTGCCCAACGCAGAAGCCGCTGCCCACCAGGTGCTGTCACTGCCCATGTTTCCGGAACTGACGGCGGCAGCCCAAGAGCAGGTGGTGCAAACCCTGCGGGCCGTCTTAACTCAGGTAGAACTCAAGGCCGCGCAGTACTGCTAGCCCTGTGACCAGGTACCGCAAATACTACGTCGGAAGCAGCGCTGAGCCGCTCCCCTAGCTCAATCAATCAGCCAAGGTTGTTTGTAGTTTTCTATACTATATTTAAGGTAGATTAACCCAGCTCCGGGGTTCTCGATCGCCGCCTGCCGCTACGAGCCTTACAGCCCTTTGTCGGCAGCCCTTGACCAGCGATGGCCCCACCGCTAGGACAGCACCGCACAGTAATGTAAGGGGCAGGTGGCACAGTGGTAGCGACAGATCCGGCTTTTACAGGCACCTATGATGCAGCGGCGATCGCCCGCTACTTTCGCTGGCGATTGGGCACCCTGGCCTGGAGAATTCTACAAATTTCGTGGTGGCTGGGCACGTTCGTGCTGGGTCTTCAGCTAGATCAGTGGCTCGGTCGCGAGGAGCAAAATCGCCCTCGTCGGGCTGTGCAGCTGCGCCAGGTGCTGACCAACTTGGGGCCAACCTTCATTAAGGTAGGCCAGGCGCTCTCCACCCGCCCCGACCTGGTGCGCCAAGACTTTCTCGACGAGCTCACTAAGCTGCAAGACCAGCTGCCACCCTTTCCCACCGACGAGGCGATGGCCATCGTAGAAGCAGAGCTCAGCTACAGCCCAGAAGAAATTTTTAGCCACCTATCCCCTCTACCAGTAGCCGCCGCCAGTTTGGGGCAGGTCTATCGAGGACGCCTGTTTACCGGGGAAGAGGTGGCCGTCAAAGTGCAGCGCCCCTACCTGCGGCCGGTGCTGTGCCGCGACCTCTACCTGATGCGGTGGGCCGCCCAATGGCTGGGGAATTTTTTGCCCCTCAACCTGGGCCACGACCTCACCCTGATTGTGGATGAGTTTGGCACCAAGCTATTTGAGGAAATTGACTACCTCAACGAGGGCCGCAACGCTGAGCGATTTGCCGCCAACTTTAAAGATGACCCGACCGTCAAGGTTCCCGTTATCTACTGGCCCTACTGTAGTCAGCGGGTGCTCACCCTAGAGTGGATCGACGGCTGCAAGCTGACCGATACAGAATCGCTCAAGCAGGACAACCTAGATCCCGATCAACTGATTGAAATCGGCGTTACGGCAGGGCTGCGTCAGCTGCTCGAGTTTGGGTTTTTCCACGCCGACCCCCACCCCGGCAACCTGTTTGCCCTCGCCGATGGCCGCATGGCCTACATCGACTTCGGCATGATGGATCAGCTTGACCAGGTCACAAAAGAGACCCTGGTGGACGCGGTTGTCCACCTGATCAACCAAGACTTTGACAGCCTGGGCAGAGATTTTGTCAAGCTGGGCTTTTTGACGCCTGAAACTGACCTGGGCCCGATCATTCCCGCCCTTCAGCGCGTGCTGGGGGGGGCGCTGGGGGCCAGGGTAGGAGACTTTAACTTTAAGACCATCACCGATCAGTTTTCGGAGCTGATGTACGAGTATCCCTTTCGGGTACCGGCCAAGTTTGCCCTGATCATTCGCTCCCTTGTCACCCAGGAGGGTCTGGCCCTCAGCCTCAACCCCAATTTTAAGATCATCAACGTGGCCTACCCCTACGTGGCCCGCCGTCTGCTGGTAGGAGAAACCCCGGCCCTGCGTCAGCGGCTGCTGGAGGTGCTGTTTCAGGACGGCCAGCTCCAGTGGCAGCGGCTGGAAAACATGCTGGCGATCGCCCAGGGAGACACCGGCTTTGACCTGCTGCCCACCGCAGGAATGGGCATTCGCTATCTGATGTCCGAGGAGGGGGTCCACCTGCGCCAGATGATTGTGCTGGCCCTGACGGAGGATGACCGACTGCACACCCAGGAGGTGCAGCGGCTGTGGTCGCTGGTTAAGGATGACATTTCCCTTGAGCGCGTGCTGGGGGTGGCCTGGGGCGCATTGGCCAGCTATTCCCTGGAGCGGGCAGAGCAGTTGGTACCTGTTGTTGGCGACCTGCGTCAGGTGCTGCGCTCCTAGCCCTGGGGCCGCCAGGTTTGGCCATTGTGCGGAACAGCGCTCCCCTGTAATCTAAAAGTGAAGTATTGTTTCGTTTTTTCTAAACCCGTGTACCCACAACCGCCCTACGTTTTATTTTTTGCCGGTTTTCTCGCCGCTGTGACTTCAGGCTATGCCTTTAGTACGGCCCTGCAGCAGTCGGTCAACGAATGGAACAGCAACCGCTCAACCCGTATTTTGGCCACTCTGCGCGGCCCCCAGCTGCAAATTCCCTTTTTCGGCATCTGTGCCGGAGTCTGCGTCTTTTTGGCCTCGGGTATTCAGCTGTTTGGCTTTTCGGCTAAGGCGGCCTACGCCCTGGGAGCGCCCATGACGGTGCTCATTGGTCTACTGATTTGGTCGCAGCTGGGCAAGATTTTGCTGTTGATCGAAGAGGGTGGCTCTAAGGCTCTCGATCTGGACGCCTTTTAGAGGGCCGATCGACAGAGGGCCGATCGACAGAGGGCCGCTGGACAATAGCTTGCCCCTGCGGGGAAAGGCGAGCGATCGCCAGGGGCAGAGTGACCATGACCGCCGTCCCCGCCGCAGTTGAGGTTATCGTCAGCTGCCCTCGATGGGCTTCTACGATGCGCTTTGTAATAGCTAGGCCGAGACCATTGCCCGAGGGCTTCGTGGTGAAAAAGGGCTGGGTGAGCCTGGGCAGCAGTTCCGGTGCGATCGGTGCGCCGCCGTTGTGAATAGTGACGGTTACCTGGCCTGGGGTTGGGGGCTGCACCACCCAGGTGACAGCGCCCGCTGGGTCAGCCTCCTGGGCATTGGCAACGAGATTGATAAACACCTGCTTGAGCTGGTCGCGATCGCCCTTCACCATCACGGGGTAGGGCAGAGTGGTGACCCGCAGCGGTGGCGATTCGCCCCGATCGTGCCCCAGGGCGGTGGCAAGGTGCTCGACAAGACCGTTGATCTCCAGAGACTCTAGGGTCAACGTCGGCTCTCGAGCGTACATCAAAATGCCGTTGAGCAGCTTCTGCAGCCGTTCTGACTCTTCTAGGGCCAGGCTGAGGCGGGTTTGAAAGCGCTCGGGCAACTCCAGGGAGCGGAAGGAGTTCAACCCCAGCAGCACCGTATTGAGCGGGTTGCGCACCTCATGGACGATCATGGCGGCCAGTTCACCGATTTCGGCCAGCCGGGCCTGGGCCGCAGCGGCAACTTTGCGATCGCTGATGTCCCGGGCCAGCGCTAGCCCGTAGCGTTCCTCCCCCAAAATTAGCAGCCCTAGCCGCACCTCCACCGGAAAGCTGCTGCCGTCCTGGCGCTGGTGCCAGCCCTCCAGGGTTTGGGGCTGTCCCGGCCTGAGCCGCTGCCAAAGCGCCGCAAAGTCAGCCTGGCTGTGGGTAGTTTGAATGTCGCTCACCGACCGCTGAAGCAAATCCTCGCGACTGTAGCCCAAACTGTCGCAGGCGTTGCGGTTGACATCCACAATTTGCCCCGCCCCATCGACGACAAAAAATGCGTCCGCCGCCTGCTCTACCAAGGTGCGAAACCGCATTTCGCTCTGCTTGCGGGTCGCTACAGCGGCGGTAATCTGCCCAAACATCTGCTCGAAGGCGGCAATCACGTCCCCCAGTTCGTCGGCGCGGGCGTAGGGCAACGAGGCAAAGGCCAGGCTCTGGGTATCACTGTCGTCACCAATGGCCCGGCCTGCGGTGGTGAGATCCTGCCGCAGCAGCATAATGGGCGTAATCACCAGCTGCCGCAGTACCACTAGGGTCGCTCCGGTCACAAACACCGAGATGATCACCACCAGCCCGACGATGCGACCGATAAAGGCGAAGAACTCTCGCTGCACCCCGCGGGCATCGTGGCGCACGATCAGCACGTAGCGATCGCGCAGGGGCGGCATGTCCCAGGGGGCGTCGTAGCGCTGCTGACGACGAAAGTAGCGCCCGGCCATAGCGCGCCGCTGACTCTCCGCCAGGGTAAGCTGGGGCATCTCGCCAAAACCACCCACCTGGGTACCAGCCAAATCGTAGATTGCCCCGCCGAGTATCACCCGGTTAGTTTGAATGGCCTGGAGATAGTCGATCAGCATGCGGTCTTCGAGGGTGGCCAGGGTGGCCTCGTCCAGCCGACCAAAGGCCTGGGCGGTGGAGAGGGCGCGCAGGTAGTTGAGCAGCTCCCGCTCCCGCCGCATCACCGAGGGCACTAAAATCACCCCCTCGATCACAACAATGCTTACAAATACCCAGTAGGCGATGCGTTTAGATAGCCTGGCCGTTAAAAAATCACCGAGGGATTGCAGCGTTGGGCGAAGCCGAGCCATTCTAAATCTGACGTTACTAGAGATCTTTTTGAATTTTTTGAGCACAATACTAGCATTCGCGCCGGGGCCGCCCGGATAGCCGCCGATCGATCGCACCAATGACCGCACCCTGAGAGACACACCCATGGGGCCCTCTGACCATCTACCCGATGCCAACCTCGCCCAGCCTGAACCCCAATCGGCTGAGGCCATTTTGCGAGTCTTAGGCCACGACCTAGAGACCCTCCGCCACCAGATCGCAGGCTACCTCTCCGAAGACATCGCCCAACTCCAGGCCAAAAAGCAGCGGCTGATGGCCGATATTGAAGCCCTAGAGGGGGATTTTGAATCCCTTCAGGCCCAGCACCGGCAGCTGCAAACTACCTACGCAGAAGGCTTGAGTCAGCAGCAAATTGCCCAGCAGCAGGCCTGGGCTAAACGCCTGGCGATCGCCCTGGCCACCCACCTGCAGGGACGGCTAGAAACCGCCCTGACCACCGCCCAGCCCAACACCCTCCAGGCTGCCCCCTACGAGGCAGCCATTCCGCCTCTGACCAACGCCAGCCAGCGCCTGGCCGCCCTCGATGCCACGCTCCACAGCACCCTAGCCTCCCTACAGCACGATCTGACCAGCTACCAGAGCAGCATCTCCCAACAGCTCAACCGCATGCAGAGCGTTGAACAACAGGGAGAAGCCATCCTAGAGGCTCTGGTCGCCCGGCTCAGCCAGCAGCTGCAAAGCCAGATGGTGACCGCCCCAGCCCGAACCGGCTACAGCCCCCTGGCTCCAGCGCCCAGCGGCACCTCAGCTGGGCCAGCACTGCCCCCCAACCCCAATCGCGGGCCTCAGCCCAGCCCAGCCCAGCCCGGGGAGGCCGCCGCGCCCCCCAGTCACGCCCGCCTGGGCTATGCCACGGCCCAGCCCCCCCAACCTCTCCGGCAGCCTCGGTCAAAGACCAGCCCCCAGGAGCCTTTGTCGCCTGGCGCTCCAGAGGCTACCGCCCTGGAGACCAGCTCCCCATCAGCCTTGCCGGATCTTCAGCTGGGGCTGCTGATGGTGGTGCTCTCGACCCTGGCGCTGTCGCTGCACAACGTAATTGTGGGGGTGATTGGCTACGGGGCGCTGCTGCTGGGGCAAATTCCTGTGGCGGCGGTGCTGCCCTTGACCATTCCCAGCTCGCTGCTGCTGCTGTGGCTGCGGATGGTCGTGGTGGTGCCCCTCCTGGCCCTGGTAGCCCCCCGCATTTATCCCCACGTAGGCAGGGATTTACGCCAGATTTTTCAAAGCGCCGATCGCCGTCCCCTGGTACAGGTCATTGCCAGCGGCGGGTTCCTGTTTTTGTCCCAGGTGCTGATCTACAAGGCGATTGCCGATGTCGGCCCCGGCGTAGCAGTGACGCTGCTGTTTATGTATCCCCTGATCACGGTGCCGCTGGCCTGGTTTTTGTTTGGCGATCGCCCTACCCCCCTGCGCCTGGTGGTCATGTTCGCCATCAGCATGGGCATTGTATTCACCGCCCTGCCCCGCATCTATAGCGACCTCAGCGGCGACAGCGTATCGCTGTGGGGGGTAGGGGCGGCGCTGCTGGCCAGCATAGCCTTTGCCCTCTTTTTGGTATCTATGCAGCTGTGCTTCAAGCGACTGCACCCGGTGCCCGTGAGCCTGCTTCAGTTTTCGACCATTTTTATTCTTACCAGCCTGATTTTAATCGTGGGGTCTTTCTTTGGTCTCGACCCCGGCGAGCCCACCCGCCCCCTGGGGCTATACATCGGTGCCGGACTGTTGGGGCTGCTGACCCTGCTGGGCTATCTGTTTAACAACTACGGGGTGAAGCTGCTCGGGGCATCCCAGGCGTCGATTGTGGCAGCCAGTGGGCCGGTGGTGACCGCAATTTTGGCCTACTTGATCACTCCAGGCGAAAAATCGGCTCTGCTATTTATTCAGTGGATGGGAGTTATTTTAGTCACCCTGGGAGTAATTTCCCTCAGCCTAGAGCGCTTGGCCAGCCAGCGTCGCCAGGCCAAGCGCCGCAGTGCAGTACCCGCCAACACCGGGCAGTGGCCCTAGCCTTTGGATTTACCCCAGTAAACCAGCTAAGCCCATCTATCAGACCGGCTGTGAGTCAATAAATACGGAGAGAGAGGGATTCGAACCCTCGTTAGAGTCACCCCTAAACAGCATTTCCAGTGCTGCGCCTTCAACCGCTCGGCCATCTCTCCAGGGGCGGTATATCACCGCTGAAAGGCTATCGTAGCAAACAATGGAACTGGAGAACAGAGGTAATGGCAGTTTCTGGGGCCGTTTCTAGGACAAAACCCCGCCCCTTTGCCCCAGGGGAATTGTTTCGTGAGAGCATAGCAGGGTTGCCGGGGCGATCGCCCCGCCCCTCCCAATCATTCGCACCCACGTTACCGGCTAAGCCTGCCCCATCCCATGGCCCGCACCTACACCGTCACCATCCACCATCGTCAAACCGGGCGCATATTCACCGTCGAGGTGCCCGAAGACCGTTACATTCTCCAATTTGCCGAGAGCCAGGGGGTAGAGCTGCCCTTTGCCTGCCGCAACGGAGCCTGCACCACCTGTGCAGTCCGCCTGCTGGAGGGCGAGGTCGATCAGCCCGAGGCCATGGGTCTCTCCCCCGACCTGCGGCAGCGGGGCTATGCGCTGCTGTGCGTCAGCTATCCCCGCAGCAGTATTCAGGCCGAAACCCAGGACGAAGACGAGGTGTATGAACTCCAGTTTGGCCGCTACTTTGGCAAAGGCAAGGTGCGCCGGGGTTTACCCCTAGAGGAAGATTGAGCTCCCCTGACCCCAGGCTACAGCCCTTGCGGAAACCGTTTTAGTCCCAATTCCCATGCCTTTTTCTTCCGAGTCCGATTTGCAGCGATGGCTCGACAGCGCCACCGAAGCCGCCCTGTCCGCCGGGGCCGTGCTCCAGCACTACTGGGGCAACCTCACCACCATTGACGAAAAAGGCCGCTCCGGCGATCTGGTGACCGAAGCCGATCGCAGCGCCGAGCGCGCCGTCATGGCTGTACTAGAGCGGCACCTGCCCGCCGACCACGACATTCTGGCCGAAGAGTCTGGAGTGATTCGAGGCCGTGAGGCGGGTCTGCTGTGGGCTATCGATCCCCTCGACGGCACCACCAACTACACCCACCAGTATCCCTTCTGCGCAGTGTCCATCGGGCTGCTGGCGGAGGGAGAGCCCGTGCTCGGGGTAGTTTACGACCCCATTCGCCACGAGCTGTTTCGCGCCGCCCAGGGTTTGGGGGCCACCCTCAACCGCCGCCCCATAGCCGTATCGACTACAGATCAGCTGGCCCAGAGCCTGCTGGTGACTGGGTTTGCCTACGATCGCCGCGAAACCCCAGACAACAACTACGCCGAATTTTGCCACTTCACCCACCTCACCCAGGGCGTGCGCCGGGGGGGGGCAGCGGCCATCGATCTGGCCTACGTTGCCTGCGGTCGGTTAGATGGCTACTGGGAGCGGGGGCTATCGCCCTGGGATGTGGCAGCCGGAGTGGCGATCGTGCGCGAAGCGGGCGGGCAGGTTACCGCCTACGACGGCGCACCGCTAGATGTGATGTCGGGGCGACTCCTGGCCACCAACGGCCATCTCCACAGCGCCATGAGCCAGACCCTGGGGAAGATTCGACCGCTCGTGCTGCCCGACCTCCCCTAAATACCTCCGGCCCAGCGACGGCTCTGGCGGTTCTAGTTCAACCCCAACCCGCTTTAAAAAACCAGGGGATGGTTAAACTGAGGTTGGCTGAGTAGAGTGAAGAGAACTCAATCCGTGTCTTATGCTCCCTGAGTCGTCCCTCGGGTAAGTGCTATGAAACCAGAACAAGGGCTGTTCCAACTTGACTTTGACGACCATCACGCCGTACTAGGGGTGCCGGTGACCGCCGATGCTAAAGCCGTGCGCAAGCGCTACCTGGCGATCGCCCGCCTGCTGCATCCCGACAGTTTGTCGGGGGCTACCGCCACCGACGCCCAGCGGGCTAGCGACATCCTCTCCAAACTGGTCAATCCCGCCTACGAAGCCCTTAGCCAAGAGAAATCCAGCACTGAGCACGGCATTATGCTCAAGCTCAAGGGCCAGACCCTGCGCCGCGTCGGCACCGCCCCCGCCGTCAGTTCGGCTACAGCCCAGACCCTACTCAATGCTCCCCACGCCGATGCGGCCTATCGCAAAGCCGTCAGCAGCCTAGCCGAAACCCAGTTCGCAAACCTAGAGACCGTCTCGGAGGTGATTGGCGAACTGAGCGAGCTCAACTTGGTTTACCTATACCGCAGCAGCGCCAACGACGGTTCATCGACCAGTGCCTCAGCTAGCGTTGCCAAAACGCGCTCCGCTGCCGCCTCCAGCCCGCCCCCAGCGACAGTGCCAACGCCTCGCCAAAACCAGGCCGCTATTCTCGAAAGCTATGTCAACCGAGCCCAGGAGTACGACCAAAACCGCGACTATAGCCGAGCCATTCTAGAGCTGCGAGAAGCCGTTAAAGCCTACCCCAACAACGTCCAGTGCCACAGTTACCTGGCGGCGCTTTACCTCAAAGCCGGCCAGGGCACCATGGCCCGCATCCATGCCAAGCGCGCCCTCGAAATCGACCCCAATGACGAACGCGCCCGCACGGTGCAGGCTCGGGTAGACAAAGCCAGCGGCAGCTCCGCCGCTGGAGCGCCCCAGACCGCCAAAACCAAGGGGGACAATGCCAAAACCGCCAACCCCAAATCCTCTGACAAAGGGGGCGGTTTCTTTGGCCTATTTGGAGGCAAGAAAAAGTGATGACCTACCAACCCCCAGCCGGGGCGCGAGACCTGCTGCCCCTCGACGTCGCCCAAAAATACTGGATCGAAAATCGCCTAGAGCAGGTCTTTCAGCGCTGGGGCTACCACCGCATCATCACCTCTACGGTAGAGCAAATGGACACCCTGATGGCCGGCGGGGCCATCGACCAAGCAGCGGTCATCGAGCTACAGCCCGTGGCGGGCAAACGCCTGGGGCTGCGGCCTGAATTGACCGCCTCCATCGCCCGCACGGCCGTCACCCGTCTGGCCCGGGTCACCTACCCCCAGCGGCTTTACTACAACGCCAACGTGTTTCGTCAAGCCACCGGCAGCCACGGGGGCCAGCAGGAGTTCTACCAGGCCGGGGTCGAGCTGCTGGGAGCCGGGGCAACGGTAGCCGACGCAGAGATTGTGCTGCTGCTGCTAGACTGTCTCCACAGCCTCTCCCTTGACTCCTGGTGCTTGATTCTGGGCGATGCCCAGCTCACCCAGGCGCTTCTGACCCCCTTTGCCCCCGATCAGCGCCAGGCGGTGCGCCAGGCCTTAGCCAGCCTTGACCGGGTAGCCCTCGACAACCTGGGCCTATCCCCAGAGCTGCATCGGCACGCCCTGTATCTGCTCGACCTGCGCGGTCATCCCGAGGACGTGCTCCAGGCCCTGGGGCAGCTGGCCCTAGAGGCCGCAGCTCAGAGCGCAGTCGAGCGGCTTAAATCCCTCGTCGCCCTGGTACGAGACGTAATCAACACCGACGGCGACAGCCAGCGGCTAACCCTAGGGCGTCAACGCTCCGCCTTGACCCTCGATCTCAGCTTAATCCAGCCCTTTGACTACTACACCGGTCTGGTCTTTGAAGTTGTGACCGGCCCTGAGCAAGGTTGTCAGGTACTCGGGCAGGGGGGCCGCTATGACCATCTGTTGAGCGTCTTTCAGGGGCAGGGCCAAGGTTTTCCGGGGGTTGGCTTTGTGCTCAACATGGAGGCTTTGCACCAGACGCTGCTGCCCACGGGACACCTTCCTCAGGATACGCCCCCTAGCGACTGGCTCGTAGTTCCGACGGTGCCCCAGGCAGCGGCAGCGGCCTTTACCTACGCCCAAACCCTGCGAGCTTCGGCCAGTCTGGTGCGGGCTGAGGTTCATCTGGCCGACGGCGAGCCCCCTGCTGCCATCCGCGACCTAGCCCGCCAGCGCCGCATCAGCCGCATCGCCTGGATCGGCCCGGACGGGTTGCCAGATATTGAAGCTCTGAACTAACGTGGGGGATGGCGACTGACCCGGCTCAATTCCTTACGGGGAAAGAGCTATGGGGTTGGGGCGAGTCAAATCGTCTACCTAGGGGAACTGGAGTTCCTCGATATTCTGTTGTGCCTGTGAGGAGAGGTTGTGGCCCATACCATTGTGACTGACGTTTGTGAGGGCGTTGCCGACTGCGTCGATGCCTGCCCCGTGGCCTGCATCAGCGAGGGGCCGGGTAAAAATACCAAGGGCACCGACTGGTACTGGATTGACTTCTCAACCTGCATTGACTGCGGCATTTGCCTTCAGGTGTGCCCGGTAGAGGGGGCAATTTTGCCCGAAGAACAGCCGGATCTACAAAACACTCCGGCCTAGTTTGGTCTAGCCTAGGGTTCTAACGTTGCCTTTCTCTGGATCACGCTTCGGGCGCGAAGCTGCAAAGGGTTTTAAATGCCATGGCCAAGGTTAGCCTCCGCAGTCGCCTCTTTCTCTCTCACCTGGCGGTGATGGGAATTGGCATTTTGGCCCTGGCCATTTTTGGGCGGCTCTACACGCCACGGCTGTTTGTAATTTCCCTGGAGCGCTACGAGAACGGGGTGCTGAGTGTGCAGCGCCGCACCCAGCTTGTCAAAGGCTTTGAGGCGGCCTGGAGCCGAGGCATGTTGTGGGCAATTTTAGTGGGGGGCGGCACAGCGGGGGGGCTGAGCTATTGGGTGTCGCGCCGCATCATTCGCCCGTTAGACCAGATGACGGATGTGACGCGCTCCTTTGCGGCGGGCCGATTGAATGCCCGCGTGCCGCCGTCGGAAATTTTGGAAATTCAGCGGCTGGCCAGCAGCTTCAACCGGATGGCAGCGGATCTAGAGGGGGTGGAAGAGCACCGTCGCGAGCTGATTGGGGATCTCACCCACGAACTGCGTACTCCGCTGACCATTATTCACGGCTACCTTGAGGGCCTAGCGGACGGCACCGTTGCCCCAGAGCCCGAACTCTACCAGCGGCTAGCAGGGGAAACAACGCGCCTCCAGCGCCTGGTCAACGACCTGCAAGAGCTGTCCAAGCTGGAGGCAGGCTATCTCCCCATCCAGGCTCAAACTGTGGCGCTGTGCCCGCTGCTGAGCGCTCTGGTGCGTCCTTTCGCCGACCAGTTTGTCAGTACCGATCGGGTAGCGGTAGCGTTGCATTGCCCGCCTGAGCTGCCCTCGGTCTATGCCGACCCCAGTCGCATTGAGCAAATTCTGATCAACCTGCTGGGCAACGCCCTGCGCTACACCGAGAAGGGGACGGTTATGGTGGACGCCTGGGCCCAGCCGGGGCGGGTCTACGTGCGCGTGAGCGACACCGGTATTGGCATTGCCGAGGAGGATTTGCCCTACGTCTTTGAGCGATTTTGGCGGGCCGATCGCTCTCGCAACCGCAATTCGGGGGGCACTGGTCTGGGCCTCACGATCTGCCGCCGCCTGGTGGAAGTACAGGGGGGCAAAATTGAGGTTAAAAGTGAGCTGGGTAAGGGGAGTGAGTTTACGCTTTGGCTGCCCCAGGGGAAGGGCAGCTGAGGGGGAAGGGAGTGGATGGGCGAGTGGACAGGTGAGTGACGTCTGCTGCTGACGTTGGGCTTTGTAGTCTAGAGGTTTTGGTTTAAGGGGTTTGATAAATCCTTTGAGGGCGTGAGGAGCTGTTGGCGAATGGTGTGGGACTGTTGGCGATCGCAGCGCACCTCTAGCAGCCGCACGCCGGTAGGGGGTAACGTGCTGACACTGGCCGTCAGCTGACTCCAGGTTTCGACCCGCTCGTAGTTGACACCATAGGCGGCGCAGAGGCGATTGAGGTCAACGGTTTGGGGGGTGGTAAAAAAATCTTCAAACCAGGTTTCGTCGGGGGCGGCCAGGGTGGCGATGGGCAATCGATCAAAGATGCCGCCGCCTCGGTTGTTAATCGCGACCACCGTGAGATGGCCGCGCAGGCGCGGCACGCTGAGCCAGCCGTTGGTGTCGTGGAGCAGGGCCAGGTCGCCGGTCAGCAGCACCGTGGGCAGACCGCCGTGGGCAATTCCTAGGGCGGTAGACAGTGTACCGTCAATGCCGTTGGCCCCCCGGTTGCAGTAGGGGCGCAGGCGGCGATCGCCCGGCGGCCAAAACCACTCCACATCGCGGATGGGCATGCTGTTGGCGATTACAACCGGCGTCTCACGGGGCAGGCAGCGGGCCAGCAGCCAGGGTACTTTGCCATCAAAGGGGACTTCCAGATTGGCCAGGGCACTGTCCAGGTAGTGGCGCAGGGTCTGCTCAAGGCGCAACCACCGCTCGCCGTAGGGGGTCGTCTGCGGTTCTGCCACAGGCTGGGGCAGCGCTAAAGCCAGTGCCTCGACGCTGAGGGGCAGAGCCGTGACCGGGCCGTGGAGGGGATCGAGGTGATCACCGCTGGGGTCAACCACCCAGCGACGGGGCTGGCTGTCCTGGAGCCACTGGCGCAGTCGTTTGCTCGTGGGCAGCGCCCCCAGCTGAATCACCTGCTCAGGCATCAGATCGGTGGCCTCAGCGGGCCGGGCCAGCGCCAGATCGTAGGTGGTGATCAAGGCCGCATTTAGGTTGGCCGCACTGCGCAGCGGCGACAGCCCTTCAGCCAGCACCGGCCAGCCCAAATAGTTGGCCAGGGCGGCGACGGCCTGGCAGTAGGCAAGCGAGTCGGTAGGCTGGGCGGGGCCAGCGACAATCAGCCCGCGATCGCACCCCCGCCAGGTCTCCAGCCACGGCAGCAGATCTACCCCCAGCCCCAGCTGTTGCCCAAAGGCGGGCAGCTCAACTGCCGCCAAAAAGCTGTCGTTGAGGTCCTCCTTGAGGTGCGTTACCGAGCCGTCAGCAATGGGGGCCAGGGGGTCGCGAAAGGGACAGTTGAGGTGCACTGGCCCCGCCGTCGGGTAGAGCGATCGCCCCCAGGCCTGCCCCAGGGTTTGCCGCAGGTAGCGCAGCATGGCCACCTCCGCCACGGGTACCGCCAGCTCCGCGTACCAGTTGGGGAACGTGCCAAACAGCCTTTGCTGGTCAATCGTTTGGCCCGAGGCGCAGTCGCGCAGCTCGGGCGGGCGATCGGCGGTGAGCACCAGCAGGGGGATACGGCTTTCGCGGGCCTCAATGACAGCGGGGTAGTAGTTGGCTCCGGCAGTGCCGGAGGTGCAGACTAAGGCGACCGGCCGCCCGGTGCGCCGAGCCACCCCGAGGGCAAAGAACGCCGCCGATCGCTCATCGAGCACCGGCACCGCCTCAATTTTGGGATGCCTGACCAGGGCCACCGTCAGGGGCGTGGAGCGCGAGCCCGGAGAAATCACCGCTGTCTCGAGCCCCAGGCGGGCCAAGGTAGCCGCCAGTACCGAGGCCCACAGGGCATTGGTGTTGCGAAAATCAAAGACCATAGATCCACAGCACAGCGGGGGCTACACCAGCGACTCGCCCAGGGCGCGCAGCTTCAGCTTAATTTCTGCCCACTCGCGATCGGGGTCAGATCCTGCCACAATACCAGCCCCGGCGTACAGCCGTACCCAGCTATCCGCCACCAGGGCCGAGCGAATGCCCACGATAAATTCGCTGTCGCCGTTGGCCCCCACCCAGCCAAGGGGAGCCGCGTACAGGCTGCGATCAAAATCTTCAAACCGCAAGATCTGGTCGCAGGCGGCCCGAGTCGGCACCCCGGCCACCGCTGGGGTGGGATGCAGGGCCTCCACAAGGTGCAGCGGGTGGATGTGGCGGGGCACCCCCGCCCGCATGGGCGTATGTAAATGCTGAATGTTGGACAGCCGCCGCACCCCAGGTCGGGGCTGGTACTGAGGCCATAGCCCCACCCCCTGAAGCTGTCGCGCCAAAAACTCCACCACGAGGCGGTGCTCTCCTCGTTCCTTGGGGTTGTGCAACAGCTCCTGGGCCAGACAGTCATCCTGGGAAGGAACCCTGCCCCGAGGTGCCGACCCCGCCAGGGCATCGGTGATCAGCTGCCCCTGGGTGAGGCTGAGCAGTCGCTCGGGACTGGCCCCCATAAAGGTTCTGCCGTTGCCCTGGCCCACCGAAAACACGTGGCAGTCGGGGTAGCGCTGCCGCAGCCGCCCCAGGGCGGCCAGGGGCTGAATTGGTTCAGCGCTCACCCAGTCCAGGGCATGGGCCAGCACAATTTTCTGCACCGGGTGCCGGGACATATAGCCCAGGGCGCGGTTAACCGCTGCCCTGAACCGCTGCCCCGCCTCGGGTGCAGGCTGCACGGGTAGCCGGGTCGCAGGCAGAGGATCCCGCCAGGGAGCCGTACCAAGGCGTTCCACCGCCCGCAGCTGCTCCGCCAGGCCGTCGATGATTGCCCCCACATCACTGGTTGCCGTCACCAGATAGTTGAGGGTGAGCACGCTCTGCTGCCCCTGACGCACCAGCTGCCACTGGGGCAACACCACCGTTGCCGCCGGAAAGGTGGCCTCCCCGTGGGGCGAGTCGGCAAAAAAGGTAAACGCGCAAAAAAATCGGGCCCCATCGGCCCCGCTGAGGGCCAGCGCTGGCCCCGCTTCGCTGTATCGGTGTGTTTTACTGCGCCACTGCTCAATGAACCGGCGGGCCTGGGCAAACCGCCGCACCCCTGCGGTTTCGTAGACCAGTGCGGCCCCAAAGCCCACCACCGATCGCTGAGCTACAGGGGTTTCGAGATACAGGTGGCGATCGCCCCCTGGGGCCAGCCGGGCCAGCACCACCAGCGGGTCTACCGGGGGGATATCAAAACTCAGGCTCACCAGCTGGGGCTGATGACTCTGCCGCGCCTGATCAAGCCGACGATCTAAAAATCGGTAGGCCGACTGCAACGTTTGGTCGCGATCGGAGCAGTGAGAAACAACGGGCATAAACCTGAGGATTTTAAAGCGGTTTGCTAGATGAGTGGTCAACCTAAACGTCACGGGCGGCGGCGTTGACCACAGGGTGCCCAACCGCCCCGGTCACCTGAGCCCACTGAGCCCAAACCACCGGCACCATAGCCCAATTTGCTCTGCCCACCGAGCCCACAACTGAGACCCATAGCAAGCTGAAACAGGCTCCAGTTAAGCCGCTCAGCCCCTTGGGCAGTATTCCTACTCGTAGCATATTCAGTTGAGGCGTAACCACTTCGGGGCCAGTCGTTCACGCAGCTTAATAGTGGGTGCCGGTCTTGCGGTGATGAACGGCGGTTTTGCCGTTGCCGTCGAGCACGCGGCCCGCCTGCACCGTGGCGTACACCAGCCAGTGGTCGCCGCACTCCATGCGCTGATCGACGGTGCACTCCAGATAGGCGATCGCCTCCGCTAAAATCGGCGCACCATTTTCAGCCGCCTCCGTTTCAATGTCGGCAAAGCGGTCTTCACCGGGAGCAAAGGGCTTGAGGAAGTGCTTCATCGGCCCCAGGTGTCGCCCCTCCGCCAGAATGTTCAGCACAAACCCATGGCCGGGGTACAGCAGCGACTCGATCGCCCGATCCTTAGCCACCGCCACCGTAAACCCCGGTGGCGCAAAGGAAGCCTGGGACACCCAGGAGGCCAGCATGGCGCTGGACACCTCCCCATGGCGGGCGGTGACAATGCACAGTGACCCCACAATCCGACCTACGGCCTGCTCCACTGCCGACGCAGGGGTACGGGGCTGCTTCGCCCGCGTCGCCTTCTTTAGCCCCTGGGCAAAGTCGGTGCCCACCTCTTCGCAGTACTTGAGGGTGACATCGGTGGGCTTAAATTTCACGCGAATCGGGTCAAAGGCCAGACTGTAGCCGCCATCCTTGAGCTTGCCCTCCAGCAGGTCGATGGCCTCCCCGCTCCAGCCAAAGGAGCCAAACACCCCGGCGGGCTGGGCCTTAGAAGCGGTTGATAGCACAATGCCCAACGCTGTCTGCATGGGGGTAGGGGCATGGCCCCCCAGGGTAGGTGACCCCATCAGAAACCCGGCGGAGCCCTCTACCGCTGTTTTGATATCCTCAGGGCTGGCCTGCTCAGCGTTGATCGACTCCACCGACACCCCGGCTTTGGTAATGCCCCGAGCCAGCGCCTGGGCAATGGTGGCCGTGTTGCCGTAGGCCGAGGCGTAGATTAGCGCCACCGAGAGATCTTGGCTGGTTTGGGCTTGCCCCCAGTCTCGGTAACTCTGCACCAGCTCCCGAGGGCTGTAGCGCACCACCGGCCCGTGCCCCGGAGCCAGGGTCTGGAAGGGCAGGGTGGTCACGCGCCCCAGGGCCGCCAGCACCTGGCGGACGCTAGCGGCAAACAGACAGTCGAAGTAGTAGCGGCGGTCTTCGAGCAGGTCTTGCCAGCTCAGATCAAAGACTGCGTCATCGCAGCGGTGGGCCCCAAAAAACTTGTCGGAGTACAGCACCCCAGCGTAGGGATCAAAGGTGGCTAGCCCTCCGGGGTAGCGCGGGGTTGGAATCAGCTCAAACTGAAGAAGATGGCCCTGGCCTAGGTCGAGGCGATCGTCACCGCTGCGAATTACGCGAATGCGGGGCGAAGCCTCGGGCAGCAGATCGTTGAGAGCCAGGGCAGCGGGATTAGAGCACACCACCGCAACTTCTGGCAACCGTTCCAGCAGAATCTTTAAAGTCTCAGCCCGGTTGGGATTGATATGCCCCAGAATAATGTAGTCCAGCTGAGATAGGTCTATGTGGCGCTCTAGGGCGGCCAAAAATATCTCACTGAAGGACTCTCCCGGCGGATCGATTAGGGCGATGCGATCGGCCTGAATTAAATAGCTATTCGCCGTAGTGCCGCGCTCCAAACCGTATTCAATTTCAAACCGAAGGCGGTTCCAACTGCGGCAGCGCAGGACTGTAGTGCCTGCGGCTATGGCGTAGAGCTGAACGTCGCGGGGAGGAGAGGTCATGGGCAACGGGTAACGGCAGGTTTGCAGCAGTCTGTGGGTAACCTGTACTCAGGGGGAGACCGTACAGAACCCTGGAGGCATCAGATCACACTGCTGCAATTCTAAAGGATTGAGGCAACCGCATTCCGAGATGCAGGGGTTCGCCCCCCCTGAAGCCGCGAAATTAAAGGGAAGTCGGGCCAGCTTTACAGAGGTATTCAGCTTTTGTGAACTGTGGGATGACATCCGTGTTTTCTCGTACCCTAGCCCTAGACTGATTGAGGCAGCCGACAGCGTGAGCAGCGCTCAACCCTGAGCTGAGGCACAAATTGATTCAGCCCTGGCTCAACCCCGTAGGCCTTCCTGCAAAATACGGTATTTATACTGAGATGGTTGGTTATTTACGTAACATTAGACTAGTCTGTAGCAACGGTCGCATCTGCCCAATGGGCCATCGAAGGTTGGAGCGAGCTGCGGGTAGGGGTCTGGCTTAGGTCAGACAGCTCCTGAGCGCTTTAGCTAATCGATGATCTCTCTGGTTCTTGAAGTTGGATAATCCTATGGAGTCAAAGTCTACCGGACAGGTTTTTACCTCAGCTGTAGATACGGTCGCAACTGACGAGGCCGCTATCCATTCAGCCCTAGAGCAGGGTTTTGAGTCCAGCGGCTCGGCTGCCATTGCCCCGGCTGAGGTAGTTTTGGCGGCAGCGGCGGCGGGTCAGCCGGTGCCAGCGGAGAATGTCAAACAGCTGTACCGCCAGTTTCGCAAGGCTGCTTTAGAGTCTACGGCCCGAGAACTGCGCAAACAGCAGTACGAACATATTCAAAATCAGGTCGAAATTCTCAGCATTCCCATCGACAATATTTCGGTTAACGACTTCTTAAGTCAGCTAAAGCAGGGGGTGGTGTTTACCCCCAACGTTGACCACCTGATGAAGCTCCAAAAAGATATGGACTTCGTCAAAGCCTACAGCGCCGCCGACTACCGCGTCTGCGACAGCCAGGTGCTAATGTTTGCCTCTAAGTTTTTGGGCACGCCTCTGAAGGCCAAAATCTCGGGGTCTGACCTGTTCCCCATGTTTTGCGATCACCACCGCAACAATGAGGCGATTAAAATTTTCCTCATGGGGGGAGCCGAAGGCATTGCGGCCCAGGCAATGGAGCGCATTAACGCCCGCATTGGTCGGCAGATTATTGTGCAGGCCCACTCGCCTTCGTTTGGCTTTGAAAAAGACGAAGCTGAGTGCGATCGCATTCTCGAGATGATTCGCCAGTCGCCCGCCAACGTGCTGGTGGTGGGGGTGGGGGCTCCCAAGCAGGAGAAGTGGATTGCCAAGTACCGAGAGCAGCTGCCCAACATCGATATCTTTTTGGCCGTTGGGGCCGCTATTGACTTTGAGGCGGGCAACAAACCTCGAGCCCCAGAGCTGCTGAGCAAGCTGGGACTCGAGTGGCTCTACCGTCTGAGCACCGAGCCGGGGCGGCTGTGGAAGCGCTACCTGGTGGACGACTTCCCCTTCCTGTGGCTGGTGGTGAAGGAGCGCTTTGCCCGCCTCTGGCGCAAGCCCGCCGTCGATGGCACCGCCCCCCGCGAGGGCTAGGGCCACAGGATCTAGGGCAACCACTGAGCCTGGGGTTTTCAAGGCCCGATCGCCCCTGGTCGGGGAGCAATTTTGGGGGACTCCGCAGGGTGTCCGCTAAAAAAAGGGGCACCTATGTGGCACCTTAGGAAGGTTCCCTGCGGTCGTAGCACTATGGTTCCTGTGTCGGTGGGCGGCATTGCTCAATCTGCGCTGTTGACAGACCAGTTATTGGTCTACTACCGTCAGCTGTCTGAGGGGCTGCTGACGGTGGTGGATGTGGAAACCACCGGCTCTCGTCCCCCCGACGCCAGGGTGATTGAAATTGCCGTGGTGCAGGGGTCGCTGAAGCAGGGCATCACCCACGAGACCTCGTTTGTGGTGGATGCCAAAGTGCGCGTGCCGCCCACTATCACCCGGCTGACGGGCATTACCACCGCCATGGTCGAGCAGGGCACCGCCGCCGAGGAGGTGTGGCAGGCGCTGCGATCGCCCCTCGACCAGGGGGTGCTCACCGGCCACAACCTGGCCTTCGACTACAGCTTTATCCAGGCCGAGTACCAGCGCCTGGGCCAGGGCTTCAAGCGCCCTGAGGCTCAGCAGTTTTGTACGGTCATTCTGTCGCGGCTGCTGCTGGCCGATCTGCCCTCTCGCAGTTTGCCCCAGCTGGTGCGGCACTTTGGCTTTGATGTGGGGCGATCGCACCGCGCCCTGGCCGACACCAAGGCCTGCTGGTTGCTGGCCAACCTGCTGCTGGAGCGCTTGGCCAACACCTCTGACGATGCCCTTAGGCAGCAGTTTGCCGAGCAGTGGGTGCCCCTGCGGGATGCGGTCAAGGTCTTTGGCGGCTCCCGGAGCGATCTCCAGCGGCAGCTCGACGCCCGGGGCTGTGAGCGTCGCACCTCTCGGCGCGGCAACCGCCACATGTACCGGCGGGGCGATCTGGAGCGGCTCTACCGCGAGCTGCACCCCCAGCAGATGACATTAAACCTGGACGAGGCGGGCGGCTAGGGCCGGAGCCAGCTCCGGTTGACGCTATCACCTAATCTTTTTTGAACATTTCTCCACAGCCCAGCGAAAAATAGTCATGGTGATATAAATAGCCTCGGCCAGAACCTTGACCACCGCCGGGGCTGAGTGGGGGAAGGCTATGGCGCGATCGCAGAGAAACCGGCAGCGGCAGCGATGGAGCTTGGGTGGAGTAGCGCTGGCGCTGGGGTTGCCCACCCTGGTTGCCTGGGGGCTACCCTCAGTCGGACTGGGCCGTTTACCGTGGCAAACCACGACAATGCTAGAGTTCATAAACCCCCAGCCCATTGCCGTAGCCAGCGCGATGACCAGCCCTCTGCTGTTTGATTCTGTCTCAGATTTTGCCGAAGGAGTCGCCCTGGTACGCCTCAAAACTAGCCTGGGCTACATCGATCGCGAGGGCAATCTGACGGTCAGGGTCAGCGACGAAAACATTACGACCGCCGCCGACTACGCTGAGGGCCTAGCGGTTGCCCAGGCCGGGGCCTACTTTGGCTACCTCGATCGCCGGGGTCAATGGGCCATACCGGTACAGTTTCGCCAGGCCAAATCGTTTTCTGAGGGGCTGGCAGCGGTGCAGGGGGGCACCAAGTACGGCTATATCAACCGCCAGGGCGAGTGGGTAATCGAGCCCCAGTTTGACCTAGCCGAGCGGTTTGTGGGCGATCGCGCCCTGGTCAAACTGGGAGATGCCTACGGCTACATCGATGGGGACGGCCGCACCGCTATTCCCCCGGGGCTGAAGGATGCCTGGAGCTTTTCAGAATCCCTGGCGGTGGCGCGGGTCGATCAGCTCTACGGCTACATTGACACCACCGGCACCATGGTCATCCCCCCCAGTTACGACGGGGCCTTTAGCTTTGTCGAGGGGCTGGCCCGAGTCCGTCAGGGACGCAGCTTTGGCTTTATTGACCCCAGCGGCACCCCGGTGGTTGAGGCCACCCTGCCCTTTGCCTCAGATTTTTCCGAAGGGCTGGCCGCCGCGCTGATCGACAGCCAGTGGGGCTACATCGATCCCACTGGGAAGGTGGCCATTGAGCCTCAGTTTGCCTACGCCGCCGACTTTTCAGAAGGGTTAGCCGCCGTGCAGCAAAACGGGCTCTACGGCTACATCAACCCCCAGGGAGACTGGGTGGTACCCCCCCAGTACAGCAATGCGGGGCGGTTTTCAGAGGGGCGGGCGCGGGTGCAGGTGGACAACCGCTGGGGCTTTATCGACACCGAGGGCACCTTGCTCACCGGAGTCGGCTTTAAGGGCCTAGAATCGGCCTACTGAGCCAGCTCGCTCAACCATTGCTGAATCAGCCCAACGGTGACCCCAGGCTGCTCGAGCTGGGGGGTCAGCCCCACCCCCGGCAGCACCTCAAAGCGACGAATAGCATTGGGGTTGAGGGCAGCTAGACGACGGCCCAGCGCCACATCGGTAAGCTGGGCAGCCTCGCCCCAGAGCAGGACAGTGGGAGTGGTGAGCCGGGGTAGGTAAGGGGCCAGATCAAAGCTCAGGTCGCCCCGCACAAAAGCCAGGGCGGCCACATCGGCATTGGGCTGTTGGGCCGACTTAAGGTAGGCGGCCACAATATCGTCAGAAATTTTGCTGTCGTCGGCAAACTGGCGCTGGGCCAAGAACAGCCGAATGCCCTCGGCGGTGGCGATCGCCCCCCGGTAGAGCAGCTGATCGATCACCGGCAGCTTAACAATTTGGTTGATCGGCGAGCGGCTGGGGTCTTGGCCAAAGTCAGCCAGCCCGGCGGGGGCCACCAGAAACAAACCCCTGAGGCGTTCGGGCTGCTCGACGGCAGCGCGCACCATCATCGCCCCGCTGAGGGAGGAGGCGATCACCAGGGGCGGAGCGGGACAGAGTTGGTCGATCAAGTCCCCCAGCAGGGCCAGGTAGTCGTCGGTGGTACAGGGGCGATCGGGGTGGTCGGAGTCGCCCCAGCCAATCAGATCGGGGGCCAGCACCGGGTGTGCCGCAAAGGCCGGGTACACCTTAGACCACTCGTAGCTCGACGACCCACCGCCAAAGCCGTGCACAAACAGCAGCGGCACAGCGGAGCTAGGCGGGGCGGGCCAGAAGTCGGCATCGGCTTCAATATAGGTTACGGTGCCCAGGCGTAGGGCCACCGACCGCTGGATAAAACCGGGGGGAATAAACATAAAACCATGGCGTTACTGCCTTCTGATTACCACGAAGCCCCAGGCATTGCCTACCGATTGGGGTGCGATCGCAGCAACCATTGCTCCGGCCCTCCGTCTTAAATGGGTAGTGATTTAAGGCGAGTTCTAGCAATGGCTATGGGGTTAAGGGTTCAACGGTCTCTAGTGAGCTTCGGGGCGCTGGTGCTGATTTCCGCTGGGCTAGCCGGATTGATTCATTGGGTATCGCCCCTGCGAGACCCCAGTTTTGAGGTCAATAGCGCCAACGCCGGCACGCTGGTGCCCTGGTTACAGTGGGTGCCCGAAACCCTGTGGCTGCGAACTAGCTTTGCCCTGGCGGTGCTGCTGGCGGTGAGTTTGACCTGGGTGCTCAGGCAGTGGAGCCAAGCCCCAGAGCGACCGGGCCGCAGCGGCAGGTGGTTTGCGATCGCCGCCGTACTGTTTCTGGCGCTGGGGTTTACTGGCTACGTAGCCGCCTTCAGGTCGTCAGGCTATGCCCACGGGTCGATTGGCCCCTTCAGCCTGGCTGCGATCATCGTGCTACCGGCCCTGCTGACCGTTCACTTTACCGGCATGATCTGGTTTTGGCAGGGCATTAAAACAGCGCTGGCCCAGAGCCCTGAGCCAGCGCCAGCTTTACAGCACTGGGGACAGCTCTACACTGCCCTCTACTGGGCGGGATTTGCCGCCAGCCTGTTTACCGCTCTGCAAATTTTGTTCCTAGGCTACCTCTTTGCCCAGCACATGGTGGACTAATAGTCAGTCAAATTAAATGTGACGGGGTAACGGGTTGGCGGTCTACGTTAAGCGGTTCACGGCTCGCCGTGAACCGCTTAACCGTGAACCGTTTTCCCTAAGCCCCAATTGTTTTTTGGCCTGAACACTAGGTCGGTCTTCCCGGCCTAGCGAAAGGCGTCGGGGTTAAGGGGACGACCGGCAGGGCTGCCGCCGCTCAGGCGCGCCCCGGTACCGCCGTCGGTGGGATCGAGAAAGGGCTTTAGGTTAATGCCGCTGGAGCGGGCCCTAGGGGTGGTCGCACCGGGCAGCCCCAGAATGTTGCCAATCTGCCCCAGCACGTCGCTGTTGCCGCCGGTGAAGGTCGTCACTCCCTGGGTTTGGTCGCCTCGATCGGCGATCGCCAGGTTGTCAAATACAAGGTCACGGGTGGCCGTGGCGTCTTGCCCCGGCGGTACGGTAAACACAATACGACAGCCGGGGGCGTTCTCGGTGGTGACGCAGACGGTGTTATAGCCGTTTTCTACCGACGTTTCCAGCGCCATCAGACCGTCAGGACGGTACTCCTCTAGCCGGGCGCTGATGGTGGCACAGCGCCGCTCGGCTGGCCAGGCACTGCCCATATCCTGGGGAACTGCCCAGGGGTAGGCCTGCCCCGGCTGGCTGGTGGGGGAATACATCACGGTGTATTGGCCGTTCTGCATCTGACAGGTAAACCGAGGTGTGGTGTCGGTCTCAGCGGGCTCTGTCGGAGTATTTTCGGGCGTACCTTCGGCACCGGTTTGGGCCTGAACTACGGCGGACAAGGGCCCCGTGAGTAGCGCGGTGGCCAGCCCGCCCGTGAGTAACTTAGCGAACGTGCCGGTCGTAGAACGAACCATGGTGTGCTGCCTCCAAAAGTCGATTGTGTGAGTGAGTACATTTTTGCTCAGGGTGCCCCAGCGCCTGGTGCGCAGACCAGCCCGCAATGTTGCTTAACCCCAAAACAGCAAGCCCCCGATAGTCCGCGACGCGATCGCTCCCCCACAAGTTCCCCAGGCCTTCCTCACTAAAATCCCCTCCCCCCTTGCAATTCTCAAGATTCTGCGTATCCTTAGTTAGAACTTTGGGTTCACGCTGTATTTAGGCTAGACGCACCCGGTTGTCACGCTGCATCTAGCGTTTACCGAAAAAGCCGCTGGCCGCTCCGTTCGCTCCACACTCACACTGCCCCAGAGGGAGACCTAAGCCATGGAACAGTCCACCTATTTTGCTCAATCTCACCGAGGCTCAGGCGCGCACCGCTGCGGTGGCTGGGCCGGTGCCGGGCTAATGGTGTCTACCCTGCTGATCATCAGCCCCGCCGCCCAGGCCGCAACCCTGGCCGCCTGGCAGTTTGACCCGGCCACCCAGCAGTTGACCCTGACACTGCCCAGCGGCATTACTCCTCAGTACACCGTCGAGAGTAACCCCGCCCGCATCGTGCTCACCCTGCCTCAAACCCAGCTGGGGGACGCAGTTACCGAGCAGACCTACAGCGGGGCCGTCAGCCAGGTGAGCCTGAGTCAGGTCAACGATGCCACTGTAGTGGTGCTCAAACTAGCAGCCGATAGCGTGATAGCAGCGGACGGGGCCAGCCTGGTCTCCATTGCCGCTGGCGAGCAAACTCGGTGGGTGCTCACCGCCCTAGCCACTGCCCCTGGTGCGGCCTCTACGGTGTCCGTACCCAACAGCAATTCAGCACCAGGCAATGGCTCCATGATTGTGGAACTGCCTGTCATTCCAGGCAGTGATTCGCGACTGGGGTTTCCGGAGGCGGGCACCGGGCGGCTGAGCACCTCGGCGGCCAACCTGATGCTGCCCAGCGATATCGCCAACCTTACCAACCTGCCCGAAACCCTGCCCGTTGACCCCTTCAATCTGGGCCAGTCCGGAGAGCAGGTGTCAGTACCAAGCCTGGCGGAGCTCGATGCGGCCCTCGGCGCGGTGGCGGCCGCGCCCCAGGGCTCCGGCTCGGTCTCGGTGGCACCGCCGGCTGCCGCTGCGGCCCAGCCGGGGGCGATCGCCGCGCTACCGGCGGTACAGCCCCCCGCCAGCACCGGCTCCGTGCTGACCGTTGAGCCACCGCCAGCAGCCGGAGGTGCGGCTGAGCCGCCGCTGGCCGCTACCCCTGCCCCTGAAACCGTAGCCAGCCAGCCAGCCAGTTCCCTCGAACCCGCTGCCATCGCCGAGCCCCAGACTGTAGCGCCCATTGACACCGAAACCAGCGGTGTGCCCATTGCGGTGACACCGCCAGAGCTACCGACCCCAGCACTGCCCGCTGTAGAACCGGCGATCGCCGCCGCTGCCGCTGAGGAGCCAGGGGCGATCGCCGTGGATCCCCCCGCCACTGCCGCGGCCCCCAGCGGCCCAGCCACGGCAATTGCCGCCGATCCGCCCGTGCTGCCAAACCTCCCCTCGGCCACCGCCCCAGCCGGACAGCCCAGCCTCCTCACCCAGGAGCCCCCGCCGATCGCGACGGTACCCGTGGAGCGGGCGGGCAGCGACTCCAATCTCCTGACGGTGCCCACGGCTCCTACCACGGCAAGTCAGGGCAATGTTGTTCCCCCCGATAGCCCGATGGTCTTAGCCGCCGCTGGCGAACCAATTCTGTTTGGCAGTCCCCTGCCCCAGGAGAGCCAGCAGGCAGCCCTGCCCAGCGCCGTGGACGCGGCTCCCAGCGATCGCCCCCTTTCCCCCGACACCCTGATAGCCGCCGGTACGGTGCTGGAGCTGCGCTACGTGGGCAACGAACCCCTCGACCTCAACACCAACTCCACCCAAAACCAGGTGCTGCTGCTGGCCCACGACATTCGCGACCCAATTACCAACGGCATTGTAGCCCCGGCGGGCAGCCAGCTGATTGGTCAGTTTGAGCCCACCCCTCAGGGTCAGCGGTGGGTGAGCAAAATGCTGATTGCCCCCACCGGGCAGCAGGTTGATTTCGCCAGCACCACCGAGTACATGGTGGGCACCACTGAAGTCAGCAGCCCCCGGCTGGCCGCCGGGGCCGGGCTGGGGGCCCTCGCGCTGATGCTGTTGACCAGCTTCAGCGGCATTGGTCTATTGGGGGGCGCGCTGATAGGGGCCACCACCGTCGTGGGCACCTCCCCCCAGTACGTTGTCATTGAGCCCAACCAGATCATTCAGGTGCAGGTGATGCAGGATATTCCCCGCGCTATTCCCATCGCCGCCGCCCCAGAGACGAGTCGCGAGTGGGGCACGGGGGGCTGGTAGGCTCCGCCTTCAGCCCAAGGCCAACAGAGCCATTCCTAGAGGGCTGAGAATAGGTCAAAGGGAAACGGGCCGTAGGTGCCTGATACCTCAGCCACTTCGGGTTCAGAGGTGTGAAAGGTAATCAGCACTCCCCGCGACGGGCCGCTGTAGTCATCCAAATACCAGGCCCCTTTAAGGGTGTTGAACTTCAGGTAGGTGGCCCCGGCGCGGGGCGGCAAATCGAGGGTGACGGCAATGCCCAGGGCCGCCAAAAACGACTCCAGGGCCTGCTGTCCCTCCGCTAGAGTGCTAGCGCAAATACCCAGGGTTTGGTAGTCAGACCAGGCGTTGAAGCAGCTCAGGTCATCGCGCACCTGGGCCGCTTCGGCCGGGCTGAGCACGGGCGGCGTGGTCAGACAGCTAAACTGGCTCAGCCGCTGGCGAATGGCGACAATATCAGCGGCGGCGGGAAAGGCAGGCGAGGTCGTCATAGTTGGTTCCTGGACGGCGTAGGTTGGGCAGCTGATTTGAGCATAGACGCTCGTCGGCCCAGGTTAGTCGCTGCACTGAGGGCGAATATATTTCTTCAGCAGTTTGGGATTACTAGCAGCAGGGGCCTCTGGCCCAGCTGTCAGAGGTGCAACCATGACCTACCATGTCCGAGTGCTGGACATGCCGTCGAGCGATCGCCCGCGAGAACGGCTGCTATCTTATGGGGCCAAAAGCCTCTCTACCGCAGAGCTGCTGGCAATTCTCCTGGGCACAGGCCAGGGGCCGGGCAAGCTCTCGGCGGTGGGGTTAGGGCAGCTGATTTTACAGGAAATGGGGCAAAACCAGCGCGATCCGCTCACCGCCCTGCGGGATGTGTCGGCCCACGATCTAATCGCCATAGATGGTGTCGGCCCAGCCAAAGCCACCACCATACTGGCGGCCATTGAGCTGGGCAAACGGGTGCTGCAGGCGATTCCCCCCGAAAAGACGGTGGTAGACGACCCCGCCATTGCCGCCGCCGCCCTCAGCCACGAGCTGATGTGGCAGGCCCAGGAGCGCTTTGCCGTAGTGCTGCTCGACGTGCGCCACCGGCTGATGGGCACCAAGGTCGTTACCATCGGCACCGCCACCGAGACCCTGGCCCACCCCCGCGAAATTTTTAAGACCGTCATTCGCCACGGTGCGGTGCGCTGCATTGTGGCCCACAACCACCCCTCCGGCAACCTGGAGCCAAGCCCCGACGATCTGGCGCTGACCCGACAGCTGCTGCAGGGGGCACAGATTCTCGCCGTGCCGGTGCTCGACCACTTGATCATCGGCAACGGTGACTTTCGCAGCCTGCGCCAAACTACCCAACTCTGGCAGGAGACGCTCCAGGGGGCCTAGCCAGAAGGAACCCAGTGTCGGGCCTCAGGGGATGGGGCGGTGGGAACAGTGCTTGTGATGCTGTTTAGGCTTGAGCGCCCCCAAGCGCGGCGGTGGCTGCCCGTGGGCAGGCTTGTTTGGGAGCGATCGCAAAAAAAGGGTGCAACGGTGAGATAGCTATAGCCAGTCCGGTTGAGACATGTTCTAAATAAACGTTCAAACGTTTGAACGTTTTAGAGGGTTTTGAATGTCCTAACCAGCGTAACTATGGCTATACCCGCTTCCTAAAGGATTGTGCACCCTCTTTTATTTCTGTCTGAGAGGATTTGCGATCGCCTAAATCGACCCGGCGACGGGAGCTTCCAGCGCTGGTGCGACGGTCGCCAGGTCAAAGCTGTCGTTGATGTCGCCGAGGGGCGTGGTCAACGAGGCCGTAGCAATGCCGCCGCTGACATCGATGACCCCATCGATACCGGCAAAAAAGTCGGCTCCCTGACGGGTCAGGGCCACTATGTCAAAGGTGGTCTCAAACAGCCCGAGGGGGCCTGCGATCGCCGCGTCGAGCACGCCGTCGGTGAGCGTGCCAGTGCCGTCTAGGTCGCGGACAAACTCAGCCACGTACTCACTGGCCAGTGGCCCAATCGCCAGATCGGTCGCGACCGGCAGGCTCAGACCAGAGCCGATGGGCACTGAGGCGTCTAGACTAGCCAGCCCGTCGGCCAGCGTCAGCGAGCCCGTCACCGCCGAGAGGGGAATCGACAGATCGCCAAAGACACCCAGGGGTGCCACAATGGTGCCGTTGTAAAAGTCCACGGCACCGTTGATGTCGCCCACCAGCGGCAGCGATGCCGAGAAGGGGAACACCGCATCAGCTGCAAAGTCAATATCGGCCACCAGCTGGCCAAAGGGCGTGACCAGATCGAGGTTGAGGTCGCCCCCAGCCACATCCACAGTGCCGCTAATCGGGCCGAGGGCGGTGGCCAGATCCAGGGTAAACGCGCCGTTGGCAAACGGCACAGTGGCCTCGAGGGCGTTGATGGTATCTTGTACCAGGGTGCTGGCGGCGGCAGACAGGTCAAAACCCGGCAGGTCAGCCGTTTGACCATCGGTGGCGATCGCCGCCGCTAAAATTCCCCCAGCCAGGGTGACGGTGCCGTTGGAGGCAGCGGCCAGATCGGCAAAATTGCCCAGGGTGGTGGGGGCATCAAAGGTACCCACCAGAGGGGTGCCATCGCCCAGCAGCAGGTTGGCATCAAATAGCCCCCCCTGGACAGACACCTGGCCGGTCGCATCGGGCAGCGAGCTGGCAAAGTCGGCGACCAGAGCGGCAAAGCTGGGGTCAAAGGCCCCCAGCAGGGTCAGTACGCTGCTGCTGCTGAAGAAAGATTCGTTGGGGGTAAACTCAACGACGGCTTCTTCCTCGTTGAAAAAATCCTGGTTGGGCGACAAATCTGTATCAGTTAAAAACATAGGGAACACCCTTGCTTTCCTTTAGATAAACATCAGCGACAGGCTGCCTGTCGCGGGGGGCGCGGAGCCACCCATTGGTCTGCAATGCTCCGCTGGGTATTGTGCCACAGGAATTTGAGAGTGCCCAGAAATATTCTTGGCGATCCCAGGGTTGCAGCCCGAGCCCTTGTCTATCTGGGAATCATGGGCCCAGGAGACCTAGGGCGAGCGGCGCGGTACAGACAATCGGCGATCGCTGTGGGGTTTGGCCGACAGCTGCGGTTTCGTCAGTCGCCCCCAGCCGCCCAGGCCATACACCCACACCAGTACCACCGCCCAGTGCATCAGCACCACGAGCCAGAGGGAGCCTGTAATCCAGTACAGGCCAGTCAGCACCAGGCCCAGCCAGCCCACCAGCACCAAAAAGCGGGAGTCAGAGAGCCCCGCCCCCGTGCCCTTGTACAGCGTTCTATCGAGCCCCACGTGGTAGAGAATGAACGCCACGCAGCTGACGATGGCCCACAGCAGCCAGCGATCGCCGGGCACCCCTTCCACCGGATGGGGCAGCAGCATGACCCGAAACACCGTTTCCTCAGCCAAAGCCGGTGCTACCAGGCGGCGCAGCGCGTCTAGCCCCAGGGCCGGCACCCCAAGGCCAGGGCTCTGCCGGATCAAAAACCCATTGCCCAGGCCAAAGGGCAGCGCCACCAGGGCGTAGAGCCCCAACCCCCCCAGCCCCAGCAGGGCCATGGGCCAGCTCAACCCGGTGGCAAAGGCATCGGCCAGCCGCTGGGCCACCCGCCCCACCAGGGGAATGCCCCCAAACAGCGCCGTGGGCGGCAGCGGCTGCACCGCCGGATCAAACCCGCCCACCATGTTGGTGCGTAAAAACCACAGCTGGCCGCCGTGCTCTAAAAACCTGCGGGCCACCTGGTCGTGGGCCCAGCGGGGCATCATGCTGTGCCAGCTCAGCACGCCGCTGGACAGTCGGCGGCGGCTGGTGAAATCTGCGGCCGAGGCCACCCCGGCCAAGACCTCGGCGTTGGTTTGCCAGTCGCGGCGCACCACCCCGTAGGGCACCAGCATGGCTTCGAGATCGTCCCCCAGGGCCACAAAGCGTCTGGCCCGCTCTGCCTCCGGGCTGCGGGGGTTTTGTCGCACCCACTCCACAATTTCAGCATGGCTCTCGAGCTGGCGGCGCAGGTGCTGTACGGCAATAAACAGCGCCTGGTTCGAATCTTGGACGCAGGAGACCGCCGGGGTGACCGGGGCGACCCCGGTGCCGTCGCCCGTGCGGTAGCGGGCGGCAATGACCTGGAGCTGCATCAGCAGCTCGCGAAACAGCGAAATGCGGGTGTCGCCAAACTGAAACGGGGCGATAAACGCGTCCAGCTTAACCACCACGTCGGATACGGGGCGAAGCCCTAGCCAGCCCCGCTGCATATCGCCCATGTAGTCGGCCCAGTCGTGGGTGCCCGACACAATGCCGTTGGGGTTGTGGGCATAGATCTGCTGGTACTGGAGGTCAAACTGAAGCTCATCGGTGATGGGTTCGCGCACCACCCGCGCCAGCCCGTAGGCAAAATGGCCAGTCACGGTGCCCACCGGGGTAAATTCACCGCGATCGCCACCGATGCCGCCAAACAGATGGATCGCCAGGGCGTAGTCGCCCTCGTGCCACAGGGCCTGGGCGGTTTCGGCACTGCCCGCCGTCGGGCTCACCAGCACCCGCTGGAGGGTGCCCTGGCGTTGAGGGGTGCCCTGCCAGTTGTCGCGATCGAGGTAGCGGCGGCCTGGGGCCAACCCCAGTACCACATCGTCGGGCTGAAGCTGAAACAACGCCCTGGGCTTCAGGGCCTGCACCGTGAATACGCCATCTTCAGCGCGACTGCCATAGATGTACCATCCGGCGCTGCCCGCCGGGGACTCAGCCAGCTGCCGCAGGTTAGACATGAAGCGATCGCCTGCCATAGCGGGCTGCTGCGGGATACGAACCGTACCGATGGGGCCGCTGAAGTTGCCCGCAACCGAGTTGTAAAACTGAACGCGAAAGTACTCGCTCGGGCAGGGCCGCTCACCGGGGCAAACGGGAGGCAGCGGGGCACTGACGGTGTCGTCAGGCCCCAACAGCTTTACCAGGCCGTATTCTCTTCCGGTAATCTGAATCGGCTCCAGACCAACCCGCACCACCGGACGCGATGCCTCGCTGGCCACCTCCACCTCCGTCAGGCGTACCGTCACATCATCGTTCGGTCTGGCCCCCGCCAGAGATTGCAGAGGCCCCACCCCTCGGCGACCGTTGAGCCGGGTGGGAACGACATTGCCATTGGCCAAAAACCGCTCGGCCTGGGCATTGAATACCACATCGCGGGTGACGGCCCTGAGGTAGGTTTCGGTTAGGGGCTGGGTCTTCCAGGTGAGCTTAATCGTCTGGCCCGCCAGCTCGGTGAAGTCGGGGGCACTGTGCCACAGCTCGATCCACACCCAGTCGCCGGGGTCGGCGGCGTACTCGGCCTCGCTGGGGAGAATCAGCCTGCCGCTCCAGAGGCCGCTGGGCCGCAGGGTAGGGGCGGTCGGCAGCGGCGTGGGGGGAAAGCTCTCGACTCGATTGGCGGGTAGGGCCAGGGCGCGATCGTAGTTGGATAGGGGATAGCTGGATGAGGGCTGGGGCGCATTAGGGGAGCTGACCGGCCCCCCATCAGGAGCCGCAACTCCGGCTTTAATGGCCAGCAGCCCTACAAGACAGGCGATCGCCACCATCAAAGCCGCCCGCCGCGCCAACCGACGGCCACGGGGAGACAGCGGCAATGGCTGATCGGGAGGCAGTAGCATCGGCGACAGTCACTATGGCAGCAGCAAAAGGCTAGTAAACCACATTCATTCCTCGGAAAAGTTGGCCTTAAGGAAAACCAAAGCTTCGCCGCCCTAGCGCCGCAGCCCCTCCACGATCGCATTGGGAATCACCGCATCGTTCCAGGCCGGGGGCTCTTCGCCCAGGCGCACAATCACTAACTCCTCCGACGGAATCACGTACACCCGCTGGTGGTGGCGGCCATCGAGGTAAAAGGTATCGGCGGCGGCAAAGGGGGCCGACGACGCTCGGTTGACCTGGGGGTAGTCGGCGGTGCGCGCCTTGAGCCAGATGTGCAGGCCAAAGGTGGGCTCCAGGGGCGACTCCTGACGCATCTGCTGAATCCACCCGGCGGGGATCACCTGGGTTTCACCGACGCGGCCCCCGTGCAGCAGCAGTTGCCCCAGGCGCACCCAGTCTGGGGCGGTGGCAAAAAAGCAGCAGAAGGGTTTGGCATGGCCCCCAGGGCGATCGAGCCAGAGAAAGCCATCGCCCGCTCCCAGCGGCTGCCACAGACGGCTGCTCAGGTAGTCGCCAACGGGTTCTCCCGTGGCCCGCTCGAGCACCAGGCTGAGCAGCTGCGAGTTGAAATTGCTGTAGTCAAAGACCGTGCCAGGGGTAGTTTCTAAAGGAATGCCCAGGGCCAGCTTGGGGGCATCGGAGCCGCCGTAGAGCTTGACGAGATCAGACTCCAGAGTGTCGATGCGGCTGTCGTTGCGCAGGCCCGACTGCATATAGAGCAGGTCGGCCAGGGTGATGTCGCCCCTGGGGTCGTCGGCCCACTCGGGCAGATAGGTGCCTACAGCGTCTTGAAGAGAGCCGATGTGGCCCTCGTCGATCGCCACGCCGATCAGCAGCGCCAGCAGGGTTTTGGCCATCGACATGGAGTTGACCGGGGCCTCGGCGGTGTGGCCCTGCCAGTAGCGCTCCAGCACCAGGCGATCGCGGTGCATCACCAGCAGCGCCACCGAGTTTTGCCGCTCGGCAAAGTCAATCGCCCGCTGGAGCGCCTCCGGGGGAATCTCCGTGGTCTCGGCCCGCGCCAGGGGTGGAGCCTGGGGGGCAGCGCCGGGGACGAGCTGCTGGGGCTGATACCACTCGGTCGAGGTGATGGGTCGATCGGGGTAGGTGAGCGATCGCGCCCACAGCCGCCAGTCCACCGACATCCGCAGCAGGCCGCCCGCCGTCACCAGACCTACCACCGTCCACAGCCGAGGTCGAAGGAATGCTCTCGTCATACTGTCGTCGAGTTCTTCCCTGCAATTCCAGGCTCTATTCTAACTAGCCCGACTCAGCCATCTTCAGCAGCCAGATCCCAGGGTTCTTTTTGGCCTTGTCCAAGGTCTGCCTGTTATGCAAGAACCCTGGGATCTGCGCCCCCTACATGCCCATGATGCAGTAGCCCGAGTCAACGTAGAGAATCTGTCCGGTCATACCCGTCGAGAGGTCGCTGCACAGAAACGCCGCCGTGTTGCCCACTTCGGTCTGAGTCACCGTGCGGCGCAGGGGAGCAATTTCTTCCACATGGTGAATCATGTCGAGAATGCCGCCCACCGCCGAGGAGGCCAGGGTGCGGATGGGGCCAGCGGAAATACCGTTGACGCGAATGTTGTGGGGGCCGAGTTCCGAGGCCAGGTAGCGCACGTTCATCTCCAGGGCCGACTTGGCGATGCCCATAACGTTGTAGTTGGGCACCACCCGCACGCCGCCCAGGTAGGTGAGGGTGACGATGCTGCCGCCCTCGGTCATCAGCGGCTTGGCCCCCCGCGCCAGGGTAATCAGCGAGTAGGCGCTGACATCGAGGGCCAGCTGAAAGCCCGCCTTAGAGGTGTTGCTAAAATCGCCGGTCAGGTCGTCCCGGTTGGCAAAGGCCAGGCAGTGGATCAAAATATCGAGCTTGCCCCACTGCTCGCCAATGGTGCTAAACACCTGCTCCACCTGGGCCTCGTCCTGCACATTGCAGGGCAAAAACAGACTGGGGTTGAGCGGTTCCACCAGGTCTTTGACCTTGCCTTCCATCCGGCCCTTTTCGTCGGGCAGGTAGGTGATGCCCAGGTTGGCCCCGGCGGCGTGGAGCTGTTGGGCAATGCCCCAGGCAATGGATTTGTTGTTGGCAATGCCTGTTACCAGGGCGTTTTTACCGGTCAGGTCTAGCATGGTGTCGTTAGGTGTGGGCGGCTATGCTTCACACGTAGGATTCGCATTTAGGAGTTTACGGGAATGTGGGACCCATGAACAGGGCCAGTAAGCAGTAGATATGGCATCCGCTGGCTGTGTCACTATGGACAAACAGGCTTCAGTGCTGGCGACCAGCTGGCGTGAATTCTCAGGCCGTTTTAGAGACCATCCCTATGAGACAGTTCAAAATCGTAATCGAGAAGCATTCAGACGGTTATGTGGCCTATCCCATCGGTCTTTCTGGGGCTGTGGTCGGGCAGGGTGACACCTATGACGCCGCCCTTGCCGACGTGAAATCTGCCATTGCCTGCTACGTTGATGTCTTTGGCAAAGAGGTGCTAGATGATGCCCCCTCGGTTGAGGTTTTTCTAGCTGAAGCTGCCATTGCTGTCTGATGGCGAAATTTCCGGTTGATGCCCCTAAGAGGAACGTGATTAAAGCCTTTGAGTCCCTCGGCTTTCGGATGATTAGGGAGCGGGAGCATATCGTTATGAGCCGCGAAAACCAGGATGGCACCCAAACGCCCCTCGTCATGCCCAACCATTCAACGATTAAAAGTGGAACGCTGAGAGCCATCTGCAATCAGACTGGTGTCTCTAGGGACGAGTTTTTGCAAGCCTATCATCGCAGTTAAGTGGTTTACCCATGGAAGTTATTCCCGCTATTGATTTGATCGAAGGCCGCTGTGTGCGGCTCTACCAGGGCGACTATGCCCAGACCGAGGTGTTTGACGACAACCCGGTGGCGGTGGCGCAGCGATGGGTAGACGAGGGAGCCACGCGGCTGCACCTGGTGGATCTCGATGGGGCCAAGTCGGGCAAGCCGGAGAACTGGCAGGCGATCGCCGCCATTGCCCAAGCCGTAGATATTCCCATCGAAGTGGGGGGCGGCCTACGCGATCGCGCCCGCGTCACCGATCTCTTTGCCCTCGGCGTGCGCTACGCCATTTTGGGCACCGCAGCCATTGAGAACCCCGAGCTGGTCAGCGACCTGAGCGGTGAATTTCCCGGGCAGATCATTGTGGGCATCGACGCCCGCGACGGCAAGGTGGCAACGCGGGGCTGGCTTGAGACGTCGGCGGTGGAGGCGATCGCCCTGGCCCAGCAGATGGAGCAGCGGGGCGCGGCGGCAATTATCTACACCGACATTCAGCGCGACGGCACCCTGCAAGGCCCCAACCTTCCCGCCATGCGAGCCATGGCTGAGGCCGTGTCAATCCCCGTGATCGCCTCCGGCGGCGTCGGTGCCCTGCGCGACCTGCTCAGCCTGCTGGCCCTAGAACCCCAGGGGGTCGAAGGCGTGATTGTAGGCCGCGCCCTCTATACCGGTGATGTCAGCCTTAAAGAAGCGGTGCGGGCCGTGGGCAATGGCCGCTGGCAGGACGTGCCCGCCGACCTCGGCGGGTCAGCCTTTGCCTAAAGCCACACTTTTCTAGACTGCGGCTTGGGGCTGCGGGGCAGTCTGGATACTGCATCCCCACCGGCCCGGCCCTTGGCGGTCATGGCCTAACACCCGGCAGGAATCTCTCCCCAGACCCCTAACCCAGGCTAGAGCCAACCGGCCTGCCGCTGCGCCTAAGCTAACGGCATTGCCAGAGCGGCCCACTCAGCTCCCGGGGAGCCTGGGGGGCAATGTCTGCTTACCTGGCCCACAATATGAATGGCTACCGTTTCGCTTCAGCTGATCGACACCGCCCCTTCAGTCACGGTGGAGGCCCCTGCCCAGGCCGCCCGCGCTGCCGGACTGCGCTACGTCTGCGACGATCGCCCCGGCTTTGGGCGACGGCGGTGCGGGCGCGGGTTCACCTACTTAGATGAATCGGGCGATCGCATCTCCGACCCCGCCGAGCTCAAGCGGCTTAAAGCCCTGGTGATTCCCCCCGCCTGGGAGCAGGTGTGGATTTGCCCCTTCCCCAACGGTCACCTGCTGGCCACCGGGCGCGACGCCAAGGGGCGCAAGGTCTACCGCTACCATCCCGACTGGCGGCAGGTGCGCAACCAGACCAAGTTCGACCGGCTGATTCCCTTTGGCTACGCCCGCCCGCTCATCCGCGAGGTCACTGACCGTCACCTGCGCCAGCGCAGCCTGTCGCGCGAAAAGCTGCTGGCCACGGTGGTGCGGCTGCTCGATGCCACCGTCATTCGCGTCGGCAACGACGAGTACCGTGAGCAAAATCAGTCCTTTGGGTTGACCACCCTGCAAGACCAGCATGTGGAAGTAGACAAAAATACCATTCGGTTTCACTTCGTCGGCAAGAGCGGCGTTGAGCACGAGATCGAGCTGAGCGATCGCCGCCTGGCCCGCGCCGTCAAACGCTGCCAAGACCTGCCGGGTCAGCAGCTGTTTCAGTATATCGATGAAGACGGCCAGCACCGGGCGATCGACTCTGACGACGTCAACGAGTACCTGCAAACCATCACAGGTGAAGACTTCACCTCCAAAGACTTTCGCACCTGGGCGGGCACCGCCTGCACCGCTGAAATTCTCAACGACCTGGGCGAAGCCAGCTCAAAAACCCAGACCCAGGCCAACATTCGCGAGGCGATTAAAGGGGCGGCGCAGCACCTGGGCAACCGGGTGGCCACCTGCCGCAACTTCTACGTGCACCCCGCCGTGACCGAGGCCTACGAGGCGGGCTGGCTGCTAGAGGTGTGGCGAGCGGCCCAAACAGCCCCCAGCGAACTAAAGTTCACCCCCGAAGAAAAAGCCCTAATTGCGGTGCTAAACCACGCCCGTCAAGAAAAATGATAGGCAGCCATGGTTTACCAAACCCTATCTGTACCTCCCTAATTTGTCGGGGCATTACAGTGCAATGCCCCGACAAGGTATCGGTTTTGATCGGGATTCGCCACGGAGAGCTTGGCATAACTAGGGCGACTTCTGGAAAACTTTCTCCCTAATAGTGGGCAGTGCCCACCCTACAATGGCTGCGGTCGCCGCATAGAGCGGGGATCTTTTTTTCCAGAAATCTCCTGGGCTAAATTAACCGCTGCAAGACCATCAGCGATCGCGCCGCCACCGCAACAATTTCATCTCCGGTCACGATCCGCTCCTCGGCAACAAACCGGGGCTCCGTCGTGTCGATCACCACCGCCCATTGGTAGGGCTGAAATAGCTCCGCCAGCTTAAACTCGATCGGTTCGTAGTGGGCATTAAAGAACATGAGAAAGTCGTTGTCGCTGATGCGCTCCCCATTTTTGCCGGGGCTGGGGATCTTGTCGCCGTTGAGGAAAACAGCGATCGACTTGATGTAGCCAATTTCCCACTGTTCCTGGGTCATCTCACCGCCGTCGGGGTTGTGCCAGCTGATGTCGGTGACCCCAGAGCCGTGGATGGCCTGCCCCTGAAACCACTTGCGCCGCCGAAACACCGGGTGCTGCCGCCGAAAGAAGATCAGCTCGCGGCAGAAATTGATCAGGTCTTCGTTACCCTTGGGCAGATCCCAGTCAAACCAGGAAACCTCGTTGTCCTGGCAGTAGCCATTGTTGTTGCCCCCCTGGGTGCGGCCAATTTCGTCGCCCCCCAGCAGCATGGGCACCCCCTGGGACAGCATCAGGGTAGTCAAAAAGTTGCGCCGCTGCTGCTCGCGCAGCTGCAAAACCTCAACATCGTCGGTCGGCCCCTCCACCCCGCAGTTCCAGGATGAGTTGTTGCTCTCCCCATCCTGGCTGTTTTCGCCGTTGGCTTCGTTGTGCTTGTCGTTGTAGCTGACTAAATCGTTGAGCGTAAAGCCGTCGTGGGCGGTGATGAAGTTAATGCTGGCGTTGGGCTGCCGACCATTCATCTGAAAGTAGAGATCGGGGCTGCCGGTGAGGCGGTAGGCAAACTCCCCCAGGGTCTCATCCTGCCCCCGCCAGAAGTCGCGCACGGTGTCGCGGTAGATGCCGTTCCACTCCGACCAGTTGACCGGAAAGTTGCCCACCTGGTAGCCGCCCATGCCCACATCCCAGGGTTCAGCGATCAGCTTTACCCCCGCCAGCAGCGGATCCTGGTGAATCAGGTCAAAAAAGGCCGACAGGCGATCGACATCGTACAGCTCGCGGGCCAGGGCCGAGGCCAGGTCAAACCGAAAGCCGTCTACGTGCATTTCACCCACCCAAAAGCGCAGGCTGTCCATAATTAGCTTCAGCACCTGGGGGCTGCGCATGTGCAGCGAGTTGCCGCAGCCGGTGAAATCCATGTAGTAGCGCGGGTCGTCTTCTACCAGACGGTAGTAGCTGACGTTGTCAATGCCGCGCAGCGAGAGAGTTGGCCCCATGTGGTTGCCCTCACCCGTGTGGTTGTACACCACGTCGAGAATGACCTCAATCCCCGCCTGGTGCAGGGCCTTCACCATCTCCTTAAACTCCGTGACCTGCTCCCCCAGCACGCCGCTAGAGCTGTAGCCCGAGAAGGGGGCAAAGAAGTTGATCGAATCGTAACCCCAGTAGTTTTTCAGCCCCTTATCGACCAGGTGGCCGGGGCGAGAGAGATAGTGGTGAATCGGCATCAGCTCCACGGCGCTGATGCCCAGCCGCTGCAAATGTTCGATCGCCACCGGGTGGGCCATACCGGCGTAGGTGCCCCGCAGCTCCTCAGGAATGTCGGGATGCTGCTTGGTAAACCCTTTGACGTGCACTTCGTAGATGATGGTTTCGTGCCAGGGGGTACGCAGCAGGGTGTCGTCTTCCCAGTCAAAGGTTTCATCGATGACGACAGATTTGGGCATCAGCGCCGCGCTGTCGAGGTCTGAGAAAGAAAGATCTTCGTCGGGGCTTTCCCAGTCGTAGCCAAAAATTTCTGGCCCGCTGCCGACTTCCCCCGAAATCGCCTTGGCATAGGGGTCGATCAGCAGCTTGTTGGGGTTGAAGCGGTGCCCTTCGTGGGGGGCGTAGGGGCCGTGGACACGGTAGCCATACTCCTGGCCAGGGCCGATGCCGGGCAGGTAGCCGTGCCAGACAAAATTGCTGACTTCAGTTAGAGGAACCCGAGTCTCTGTGCCGTCTTTGTCAAATAGGCACAGCTCAACGGCGGTTGCATGCTCAGAAAATAACGCGAAGTTGGTGCCTTTGCGATCCCAATGGGCACCCAGGGGATAGACGTCACCGGGCCAAACTGCAACATGCATATAGGGAAGAGCTGGGGATAGAGGGATATAAGGACGATCGGCTGCCCAGGCCCATCTAAAGCTGTCGGCTAAAAACCGACAACTTTAGGAAACAGGCCTGGGCAACCAGATCCAACCACTAGGCCGAGTGCAAATCAGGGAATGTCTTAGGGCGCAGGTTGCTAAGCAAAACAAAGCGACCCCTCCTGCCCCATCGTTAGTCGAGAGAGTCAAGGCCGTCTTGGCTCGGCATGTTACCTACGTCCGAAGATTCTCAGACCTTAGCAAAATCTTTTCCTTTCAGAATCTATCTAGGGAAAGACTACAAACCGACGATCGCGCCCTATCTCTAGCTCCGCCAGCCCCGACCGGCGATCGCTCCAGTGCCCTCTCCTGCACCGTCTGCCGCTGCCGCCCGGCGCAGGAGTGTTGTCGTCGGTGCCCAGCCAAACGCCCGTAACCAGAATGAAGCCCTTACTATAAAGGGGAATGGCCAACTCAAATCAGCCATCCCCCTCACGGGTTTTTCCATTTACCTGTTTTTTGAATCAACCGGTTGCCCAAGGTTGCATTAGGCGGCCATATCGCTGGCTTTGGAGCGGCGACGGCCCAAGGCTTTGAAGCGTTCGCCCAGCTGATCGGCCACGCTCTTGAGACCGGGGGAGTGGCGGGCGGCGGTTTTGACGTAGTCATAGACGAGCAGGCTGCCGCTCATCGACTCGCTGCCGACGGCGAGCAGGGTGTCGTCAACGGTTTCGGTGAGCTGCTCTAGCAGGCCCAGCACTTCGCTGAGGGCAACGGTGAGCTGGTAGTCGCGGTTAAACTCGGCAATGTCAAAGCTGCTGGGCACAATGCTGGGATTGTTTTGGGTGGCGGTGACGCTGTTGCGAACGAAGGCGAGGCTTTTGTCGCCCATTTTGAAGCGCTTGCGGCGTTCGTCGGGGGTGAGGTGGATGAGAAAGGGCAGGTTGTTGTGGATGGCGGCGATCGCCCCTTTGATCTCGGCCATGGATTGCTCTGAAATAGTGGCGCTGATGTTGTCGTAGGGCATACCCTGAATTTTCCTTTTTTAAGATGCGGGTTGGGGTGGCCTGAGCGGGCAGAACATTTGCATGGTTTGCTCGGTCATAGGTGAAACATGCCCTGCGATCGGTGGTGGAGAGCGAAAGATGCCTTTATGCTGGAGCGATTCAGCCATTAGGCTTAGGGTAGGTCCAGCATCACACCACTCCAGCTCTGATTCACCTATAGAGGTCATGCTCAAAACAACGAGCTACTTCGATAATTTTGCCTCGCAGAAGCACTCCGAGGTTCAGCGGGAGTGGATACAATATGCGTTGAAGCACCCGGTCAAGACGGCAATTCAGCCCAATAACCGAATTTCCTATTGGGCGAATATTCCCGCTGCCGATAACAGGGTTCTCCGGGTCATCACCCTGGAGGATGGTGAAACCGTCCATAACGCTTTCTTTGATCGCAACTTTTACAGACGCCAACAGCGAGGCGAAGAACCACAATGAAAATTCAGTATTTTTCTGAGACAGATACCCTCGCTATTGAGCTGACGACAAAACCTGTGGTTGCGACAGATGCGATCACGGATGATTTAATTCTTGATTACGACAGCGATGGGAAAGTAGTGTCGATTACGCTAGACAATTATTCTCGCAATGTAGAGACCATCAATTTACAAGCTCTGGGCGTTCCGCTTTTGGCCGCATAGGTCTCAGCCGGAACATGGGCACGATGGATGACACCCTACAGGTTCGACTACTTTCTCAGTACTGCTAGTGCCTCCGCGACTTCCTCGCCCTTGGCTGCGATGATGTCGAGCAGTTCTTCCGGCGTTCTGGTGTCTTCGTTGACGACCTTGTTGGGGTTTACCGCTTTGAGGTCGAAGTTTTTCGCTTCGATGTCGCGGCGAGACACAGTCCAGCTTCGTTCGCTGGCAGCTCGGGTCGGCAGCAGTTTGAAGAACTCGTCAAAGTCTTTCATCGTCAGCGGTTTCTTTTTTGCGACCTTTCTGTCGCTGAGGTCGTAGTACCAAATCGACTCGGTAGGCTTGCCCTTCGTGAAGAATACAAGGTTGGTCTTCACGCCTGCCCCTGCGGACGTAAACACCCCCGGCGGCAGGCTGACGATGCACCACACGTCGCAGTCGTCGAGCAGCTTGCGCTTGGTCTGTACGAAGGCGGTCTCGTTGGTACGAAACAGAATGCCCTCGTCGAGTACGATGCCGCATCGTCCGGTCGGCTTTAGCGATTCGATCACGTGCTGTAAAAACAGGACTTGGGTCGAGCCGGTCTTGTAGGCGAAGTTCGTTTGGGCCTCTTTGCCCTCCTCGCCGCCAAAGGGCGGATTCATCAGGGCGACATCATACTGAGACGGCGCGCCCGCGAACAGCCCCCCGTAGGACTCGCCATAGGTCAAGGTGTTGCCGTGCCAGAGATGGGGCGCGTCGATACCGTGTAAGGCGAGATTTGCCAGGGCAATCGGGTAGATGGCGTTGTCCTTCTCGCGACCGTAGAAGGTGCGCTGCTTTAGCGTTTCGAGCTGGTCGCCTGTGATGGTGTCGCCCAGCCCCTTGCGGATGTGGTCGTAAGCCTGGGCCAAAAAGCCCCCGGTGCCGCAGCCTGGGTCGTAAACGGTCTCGCCCAGCTTCGGGTCAATGGCTTCGACCATGGCTCGAATGACGACACGGGGCGTAAAGAACTGCCCGCCGTCGTTGCCCCGCTCGCCCATCTTGAGCAGCAGCCCTTCGTACACCTGCGACAGGGTGAAGATGTGGGTGTCGTCAATGTTCTCCTGGTTGATGACGTGGATTTTGTCGAGAATGTCGAGGAAGTTTTTCTCGGTGTCGATGCGAGTGCGCTCTACCCCCGACAACACCTGGCTAATGACCTTCTGGCGTAGCGAGGCGTTGGGCTGGTCTCGTAGCCCTCGCAGGTAGGGCAGCAAGTCGCCGTTGACGAAGGCAAAGAAATCGCCCAATGAGCCGTCCTGTAGCTCTTTGCGCTTCCAGCCCTGGGGCAAGCCATCGACCAGGTTGAGCCGGTCTTCGCTGTAGGGCGCGGCCCATTCGCGCCAGCGGTAGGGCAACGCTAGGGACTGCTTGAAGTCGATGCCCAACACTTCGGCTTCTTCTTCTTCCCGTGCTTCTATTTCGTCGAGGATGCGGAGGAACAGAATCCAGGTCATTTCGGGAACGTACATCATGCCCCGGCGCAGTTTGACCGGCGCATGATGTCGCAGACGGATTTGATGTAGCTGTCGAGACTGGCCTGGGTGGTGAAGAGGCGACCGTTGCCATTGCCGTTGTTGCTGTTTGCCTTTGCCATGGGTAGCCCTAGACGATGTTGGTCTCTAGCCAAAACTTAGTCTCGCTCACTAGGCCCGTTTAGAGTTGACGGCGAAGGGTGCGAAGCATGGTGCTAGTACCCGTGTCGAATGCCATTTTCACCAGCTCAGGAACCCAGGTGGTAATGGGTAAATCTGGAAAAACCTGGCTGGTGGTAACGGGGTTATAGTCGTCGCCCTGCAGGAGATAAATGGTCAGGCGGCCACTGTCGTAAATCCAGACTTCGGGAACTTGCAGAGTGGCGTAAGCATCCAGGGTGGTCTTAGAGGTGACATCGGCTTCAATGGCCAGGTCAGGGGGAGGGTCGGTGTCCATATTGATGCGCATGAGGTTGCGTACCCGTTCGGCATTCTGGATGTAGAAACAGGTGTCGGGTTCTAGTCCGGCTCGTTTGGGCTTTTTGAAGGTGGTGGAACCGAAGTCTTCCCAGGGGCGATCTTGAGCATCCAGAATGGCGGTCACAATGTAGGCAATGATGCGGTGGGGGCGCTCGTGGGCTGGCAAAGGGGACATAATTTCGAGGATGCCATTGACATAGTTGATGCGGGGAACGCGCCGGTCTGCGCCCAGGTCGGTGAGCAGGGTTTCGTATTGCTCCCAGGTGACATCGTTGATCAGCAGGTGGCTACCTGGTGACAGATCAATGGTGGTGATGGGGAGTTTGACCAGGTTGAGGATGGTCATTGGGGGTGTCTGAGGTGGGATGGGCTTAGTTTAATTGTAGGGAGAGTGGGGGATAAGAACCCAGTTAGTTGTTTGCGTAGCCAGCTATCATGGCTTTCCTGGTGGCATGCCGGTCATACTCACCGTTGAAGGCTTGACGGAGCAGAGACGCCGGTAAAGCATTGATGGTGCCGATTTGTCCTAGAACTGTCTTTCGCAAATTGTCAATTGATGGCTGCCTTTGTTTTAAGGCGAAAGCAATCTTTTCCTGTATTAAAACTGGAGGCAAAAGAACGGGTATTTTCTCAATTGTCTTCTGCGAGATGTTTTTCATTGATGGGCTTGTACCAGTCGCATTGCCTTCAATAAAATCCCGTGCTTTTTGTTGTCGCAAAGCAACTTCAAGGTATTCCTTAACGACACAATCTTGTTTGGTAACTAGTCGTAAGGTCTTGTCGCTTAACATCAGCCTGGGCCTGGTTTGTCGCACTAGTACTACGGCACCAACTAAAATGCGCTTCAACAGGTTCACGGCAATAAACGTCTTACCGGCCCCCGTTGCCAGCGACAACAGCACGCGAGCCGGTTCGTTCTGCCGTTCGCATCGGGCTATCTTCTCCAGGGCGGCTCGGATCGCGGCGTCCTGGTAGTACCGTCGGGTGTCTTCTCCCGTGGAGTACTTCGTCAGCAAGGGTTTGGCGGCTTCGTCGTCGAGGCTGAAGCCCATCATCGTTTCGTAGCGCTGCCGTAGCTCATTGGGCGTCGGGAAGGCTGACATCGGCTACGGGGCGCTGGTGATACCCGTAGAGCCGTCGTATTCAACGAAGAGGTGTCCGTTCGTCGAGTACACGAAGGGGATGTTGTGGAGCATACAGGCGGCATAGTCGATGCCCTGCTGTAGCCCTTCCGTGGGCAGGGCGTCTTCCTGCTTCGCCTCGATAAGAGCCACGGCAACGGGTTGGGTGTCGCTACGGACGATGAGCCGCAGCACATAATCCATTCGCCCCTTGCTGCGGCGTCGCGCTTTTTGGTTGACGACATCGATTCCACCAGGTGTCTCTTCTCGCCTGATGTTGTCTTCACTCCAGCCGCGTCGGTATAGCGCCAGGTTGATGAGTTTTGCTCGCGTGTCGGCTTCGTTAAAGCCCATGGTGTGACGTTACCGAGTGCGGGTCGCTCCAAAAGGCTAAAAGCCTCTACCTAATGTGCCCTACATTCTTAATTCACGGGCAACACGACCACACCGGATTATTGACCCACCCCGCCCTGCGGGCACCCCTCCCAGGAGGGGACGGTGGCCAAATCCCCTCCTGGGAGGGGCAGGGGTGGGTCTGCAAGC